>Ga0302322_100000117_pt1 | contig 51826 bp, 69 predicted proteins | sample Fen_T0_2_FD_203757 | JGI IMG/M metagenome (GOLD analysis project Ga0302322, IMG submission 203757) | Peat permafrost microbial communities from Stordalen Mire near Abisko, Sweden - Fen_T0_2 | ecosystem: Environmental > Terrestrial > Soil > Wetlands > Permafrost | place: Sweden: Abisko...
TTGAACGTAACGCCGAACTCTACCTTGGTTTCGCCTGTGAATTCGTACTTCATCTGTCATCCTCTCATTCCGTACAAGTCCAATCACGAAATGTTTCAGTAGACGACGCGCTTGCCGGCCTCTGGCTTGTAGCTAGCGAGGGCGACCAGCGCTTTGCCCTCATCGCCCATCTTCTCGATCTGCGCAGGTGATTCGAGCTTGAAAGCCTTGATGCCCAACTGCTTGAAGGCCAGCTCGGCCGCGATCTCGGCGTCATGCCACTTGCGATGCGTGATCGCGTCCTTGACCACGACACCCGGCAGCGCCTTGCCTTCGATGACGGCGCGCTTCTGGATCTCGGCGTCGAGCGCAGCGGCGTACTTGCATATGTCCTTGGTAGCATTCGCCAGCAAGGCGAGGTCGCCATCCGCAATCGCGGAGGTATCGGAAGCCTGCAGGGTCTTGATGATGTCGTTGAGGATGTTGACGATGGTCATTTGGTGCGCTCCAGCGTTTGTGTGATTTCTTTGTACGGTGGTTTTCGTACAGCGTCAACACTTATTTTCAGGTCCAGGGCATTTTTTCTTTGGCAGCCGCGTTCAGGCGCGCAGTCGACTCGGCCATCGTCAGTGGAGGTTCATAGGGCTTGATCGGCTTCGCGACCGCGGCGATTGCTGGCGCTAGTTCGTATTTTGCCAGCCGTTCTTTCAATGCTGCGTTCTCGGCCCGGAGCGCGTCGAGCTGCTTGTAGACGCCGGTCAGCTCGGCCTCTAGGAACTCGGTGTCGGTCAACGCGTCAGATGCAGGTGCCTGACCCTCGACGGTCGGCCGGGAGGTGCCGCCACGCGAACCCAGTCCCCCTTTCGATTCGGCGCGGCACTTCGGGCATCGTGTCAGATGCAGCCCAGCATTCTTGGCCGTGCCCATGATGGCTGCTTTGGTGACGTCGATGGTCATCTCTGCATTGCACTGTGCACAGTTCTTGCGCAGCCGGTACAGGTGCAGGTGGTTCCCTTTCCACCATTTGGTCACTGATTCCCCGCCCGACCACCCGTGCGGAATCATGCCAGTTAGGTCCGTAGCCATCGTTTACACTCCTATGTGAAGTCCTGTAAGAAACAGGATGTTTACCACGAATTTCTCAAAACAATTTACCGTTTCTTACACATACACACTGTTTACCGTTTCTCAAAACACTTTTTGCCCCAATTCACAATGAATTGTTGTAATTTACGCATTCACAGACATATTCAATTAGTGGCCCCATTTTAAAAATGGGGCCTACTACGTACTAGAAATTAAAGGTTATTACGGCTATAGCTCGCTTAGGTGGGCGACTTTCGATTAGCCCACCGTCGCTCGCCCGCCGGGGAGGGACGCGAACCTTGAGAGGTAAAAACCATGCTGCCGGCCGTTCGGCTATCGCAATACGCAGTGGAGCAGGTAAGCCGGCATCGCGATCGGCTGCTGACGCATGTGCGGGTATGCAGTCCTGGATTGACCACGGCTTGCAGGCAGGCGGGTTTGCCGATCGAGTTGGCAGAGCTCTGTGGCGCCGTGCTGGCGAGCGTGGTCGACGACCTGGTCGCGGTCAGCCGGCTGCCCAAGACGGATTTCGAGCGCAGTAAGCGGATGGAACGGGTTTTGAGCGCCACTGAGGAGCCGGCCGTCTCAGCGCTGCGGTTGGCCATGGCTGCGTCGCCAACGAACGGACGGGCCTGCGCGCGGCATTGGGATGCGATCTGCGAGAAGCACGAGCTCGGCAAGCTGGCCTGGCTGATCGGGCTGCAGACGGAGACGGCTTACCGCTATTCGAAGAAACTTGAAAAACGGGGTTGACAGCCCCCTAATTCTGTCATGCACCACGATCACACAAACGCTGGAGAGCACGATGTTCAAAATCGTCGAAAAGAAAAACCATAACGCCATCCACGGGCTGTTCGATACTTACAGGCGTGCAGAACAGTACCTCGCCTTGCTGGCGAATGCTACCAAGGGCATCTGCAAGCTGCGCGCTGAAGATTTCGAGATCGTCGAGGTGCAGCGTCCTCGCGATCGCAGTGGGCAAAGTCAGTGAGAGGTAACAATCCAGGCGATCGGTGGTTCTTCGCGCTGTTCTTCATCGGGGGTTTCGCGCTATACCTGTGGCTGCTGGTCAAGTTCGGGGGCTGATTTGCTGCCTTCCACGTGACATGCTAGGTTCCCCGCAAACGGGAACCAAACCATGGCAGACGACGGCATTTTCGGCTCGGGGTTGAGTTTCGGCTCCAACGCGCCCGACGACCAGGCGCCAGCTCCTGAGCAGCAGGCCCCGGCACCTGCGCGCGGCCAAGGAGGGCTATTCGGCTCGGCGCTGCGCTTCGGCACCGGCTATACCGCCCCGCCGCCCCAAATGACCGATCCGCTCGACCAGGCCGGCAACCTGATCGAGCAGCAGATCGCGCGCAAGACGCAGGTCGGCACCGATCCGCTGGCGCAGTTTTTACAGCCCGACGTGGCAGCCAAGGCGCGCGGGGAAGTCCCGGCGCTTACGCAACAGCTGCAGCAGATCCGGCAGCAGAAGGCCAAGCAGGCCGAGATCGCCAAGGTGGGCGCCAACTACGGCATCGACAACATTCCGCAGGGCGCCGACCGCGAGACCGCGGTTAACACCATGGTCGACGAGCTGCAGAAGAAATACATGTCCGGCGATCCGATGGCGGCGCACGGCCTGGTGCAACTCGGCCGCGCCGATCTCGTGCAAGGCGGCCAGGAGCAGGCGCTGTCAGCCGCCACGGTCACGAATCAGCGCTACCAGGCTGCCGTCGATCAGCTGTCGAACGCGCGATCGCCAGGCGAATACGACATCGTGCGCCGGCAGCTCGCGCAGGAAACCAAGGACGGCAAGCACCAGGATCACGAGCTTGCGTCAGTTCCGCTGACCTATGATGATTTCCAGAAACAGAAATCGGCGATCTCGAACGGCCTGGCCATGCAGCGCATGGCGATTGACGCGCGCAAGGCGCAAATGCAGCAGCTCGGCGGCGTGACGCCAATCCAGAAAACCGTCGACAAGGAAGGCAACGCGATCGGTCTGCACGCCACCGTGCAAAGCCAGATCCGCGACAACAATGGCGTGCCACTCGGCGGTGTCGAGCCGGTGACGGTCGGTGGCATCTACAACGGCAACCGGCTGCCCACCGGCTCGGCGGATATCAACGCCGCAGGCGACAAATGGGGCCTGCTCGACAAAGCCGAAACGAAGGACATCCGTGAGCGTGTCGAGCCGCACAAGGCCACGGTCGAGCGCGCCGCCGGCATCAACAAACTGAACGATATCGCGCAGCAGCCGGACTTTGGCAGCCAACCTTGGCTGCTCGGGCACGCGGTGGACCAGTTTGTCGAGATCAGCCGCAACGGCGTCGGCGGTAAGGGCTCGGCCACACCCGGCACGATCCACATCATGGAAAACCTGCGCGGCACGCTGCAGACCGCGAGCGACCGAGTGCAGAAGGAATGGGGCCGATTCGCCGAGTGGGCGGATAGCGGCAAAAAGGGCACCATGCCTTACCTGTCGCCCGAGACGATTACGGCGTTGCAGGGCGCAATCAAAACGCTGAAAGCCGGCTCCGATGCCGAGATCGCCGGCAGCGTTGGCGGCATCGCGCGCGACGTCGGGCGCCGCGGCGGCAGACTCGAGGACATGGGTTTCCAGCCCGGCGTTACCGACGCGATCAAGTCATATTGGCAGTCAGGCAACCAGGATCTGAAACAGGATCTTGCGAAGCGGCCCTCGATCGTCATGCACGGTCAGCGCATCGTGTTCGATCCTGGCGGCCCGGCGCCCCCGAGCGCGCAGGCTCCGGGAGGGTTTGACAAACCGCAGCAAGCTGGTACGGTTGCCCCCGCGTCAGCGACTCCCGCTAACAGCTCCCCAGCACCCAAGGCCGCTGGCGCCGCTCCAACCCCACCGCCGAACCTGCAGCCAGGCTCCGGCGGTGGGGGCCAGCCTTTCCAGATCGCCGGCGCGACGGTCAACGTCGCACTGCCGCCGGGGGCTTCGCCGAACTTCGTGCCCAACCTGCAGCGGATCGAAAGCGGCAACGAGAAAGAACCGTGGCGCGCGGGCGCCGGCGGGCTGTCGAGCGCGGGCGGTGCGTTCCAGTTCATCAAAGGCACTTGGGACGCCAACAAGCCCGAGGGTGCGCCCGACAAGGCGGCCAACGCCACGCCGCAACAGCAGGCCGAAGCGCTGGCCAACCTGACGGCCAAGAACGCCACGGATCTGAAGCGCAACGGCGTTCCGGTCAACGACACGAACCTCTACGTCGCGCACAACCTCGGCGCCGGCGGCGCAACGGCGCTGCTGCATGCTGATCCTGCTGCGGACGCGCGTTCGATCGTTGGCGAAGCTGCGGCCAAGAACAACCCGCTGTTTTTCCGCGGTAAGCCTACGGTTGCGACCGCGCTGGCCCGATACGCCGCGAACATGAACGGCAGCCTGGCGCCGGTAGGGGTGTCGACCCCACCCTCGATACCCGCGTCGACAGATCCGCGCGATGCGTTCGCCACACGCGTCAACCCGCAACCCATGACGCCCTCAAGTCCCGGCGTTCCAGGATCGGCGGCCGCGCCCGGTGCACCGACGCCGCCAATGTCGGAGGCGACGGCCAACCCGCAGGTGCCGCCCGTCAATCCTGGCTCGCAGGCATCCGAGCAGGCGCAGGCCGAGGGACTGAAGAACGGTATCGAGTTGGCGCCCGCGCTGATCCCAGGCGGCGGGCTCGTGGCTGGCGCTGCGCGCGTGGTGGCCTCGGGCGGTGCGAGCGCGGTCACCAAAGCGATGGAAGGCGGCACCAACTCGGAGATCACGCTCGCGGCTGCCGGCGGCGCGGCGGGCGGTGCGCTCGGTGAGGGCATCGGGCGGTTGATCGGCCGGGCGTTGCGCGGCAGCGCGGCCCGAGAGGTCGGCGCGGCAGCCGAGATCCTGGCCGACCCACACGCGACCGCGGCAACGCGGCGCCAAGCCATGCAAGTTGCGAGCCACTACGACCTGACCGAGCAACAGCTGGTCGCCATGCGCGACGCAGTGCAGGCCGGCGCATCCAAGGCTGAAGCGGCCATGCCCGGCGGCGCGGTGTCGGAAGCCACGGCATCTGCGCGGATTGCGCCAGCCATCGCGCAGGACTACCAGGCGGCCACGCACGGCTATGATGACGTGATCGAGGACGCGCTCGCCGCGGCGCCGAACGCGGCAGGCGTCAGGACCAGGATGACGCAGGCCGCCACTGCGGGCGGTATGGACGCAGATCCGACCGTGATGACCGCAGCGCGCCGGATGGACAGCATTACGGCGAACGCGAGCGGCCGCAATCCGATCCAGCAGTACGAGGCGATTCGCAACGTCACGTCGGACGTCAAGGCCGCCGCGCGCCGCGCCGACGGCATCACGGCCCGCGTACTCGGCGAGATCGCGCAGGTCGGCGACCGCGTGAAGGAGATTCACATTGTCAGCGCGCTGGGCACGCCCGAGGGGCCGCGAATGGTCAACTATGCGCGCGGCAGCGACGCCATGTGGCGCGACCTGAAAACCGTGGTGCAGGACAGCAACATGCTGCGCGCGGTCGGGCAAGGCAACGAGCGCACCAGTCTCGGGCGTGCGCTGCTGAACGTAGTCAAGATCGGCACGGCTGGCGAGGACGCGGCGCTTCAGGCCGTCACATCGCTGCGGCGAATCACGTCCAACGCTCCCGACCAGTTGCGCGCCGCGCAGGAACTCTACATGCGCGAGGCATTCGCAGGCGCGCGAGCCAAGAGCGATATCCAGGCCGCGGGGCGCGAGATCCTGGACGGCGAGTCGTCGAGCGTCGCGCGCGCGCTGCTATCACCTGACCAGTTGGCCGCCGTTCGCCGCACCGTCGAGAACGCGGGCCAGTACGCCACGCGCAGCAAGGGGGAAGTGGGTTTCGAAAGCGCGCTGATGGCCGGCGAAGCTGCGCACAGCGCGGGTCATATGGTCCCAGGTGCAGGCATGGTGTCGGCGGCCGTCAACCTGGTGCAGCTGCGCGACAACGTGAAGATGTTCTTGCGGTCGCTGCCGGCGAACTACAAAAGCCTGCTGCCGGTGCAGAACTTCACGGGCACGCCAGCGCGTATCGGTGCCGCCGCGGGAAGCCAGATAGCTGGTGCGCGCAAGGCGCCGGACGGCAACTATTACGTTCCCGATCCGCAGCGGCCGGGCAAGTATCTTAGGGTGAAGTGATGCCCGACTTCGAACCCGTCGACCACGACCCGTTCGCCGACGTTTCGGTGAACCCGGTTACGGGCGATCCATTCATTCCTGCCTTCGCGGCGCCGGTGCAAAATATCGTGTCCAGCGTAGCGCAGGGCGCGGTTCAGCAGAAGGCGACGCCCGGCGCTGTGATGCAACCGAATCCGTACCCGGAGGGGTCGGAAGAGGCATCGTGGTACAACGACCAGCGACAGAACGCCATCAACCAGTGGGGGCCGGGCCAGGCGTTCGGCATGATCGGCCAAGGCATGCCGCTTGCGACGCGTGGCGCTGCTGGCGTCGCGGGCGGAAAATTGGGCATCAAGGCAGGCGAGGACCTGCCAGGCATCAATTGGGACCGCGGCACCGTCTCTCGCGGCGAGCTACCGATCTATGGCGACAAGCAAGTGATTGACGTGCCCGTTGATGCGCTCGATCGCGCGTTCAAGGCGACCGACCCGCGCATGTACGTCGACAGTCCAAAGCCCGAAGTTGCCGAGTACGCTGCGTCAGGCAAGCCGATGTCGGTGCCCGAGGTCGACGCGGACAGCGGCAGGCTTGGCTTCACCAACGGCCGCAACCGATTCGCCGCGGCGCGCGACGCTGGAGAGGCTACTATCCCGGTAGCGACGGAGACGCCTGACGAACTGCGGGCGCTGCTGGCGAAACATGGCGGGGTTACGCTCGAACCCGTCGACCACGACCCTTTCACCGAATGATGTCGCTCTGGCCGCCCAAGCAACCGAGAACGCCGCGCGACGTGATGCTGGAACGGCTGCGCGACGGCGTGCCGCCTGAGCTCGCCACGCGCGCGGCTGGCGTCACCATGGATTCAATCAAGGACGACCCTGAATGCGACATGGCGCGCGCCGAGGGCGAAATCCGGCTGTTCGAAAGCGCGCGCGACCGCGGCGTGACCGGCGTTGTGCGCGCCGCGGCTAGGTACGAGACGGGCTCGTGGTCCCCCAAGGCGGAATCCAGTCAGGGGCCGACGCTGGAGGATCTGCTGCGGGATTGACAGCAGGCGGTTTGTCCATCCACGGCGCGCGGTTGTTGGCATTTCGCTTCAGAAACTCGGGAATGTCGGTCATGCCTGCAACGCCCACAAGATCACGCCCCACAGGGCGAAGTTGATAACCAACGCGACAGCGAAAGGCGAGATCCACTTCATCGCGCCACCCTCGCTTGGTGCATCGCAGCGGCCCTTGCTGACGATTCGCTGATCCCCTGCGCCGAATGCACGACGACCAGCAGCACGACGGACGCGAACGCAGCCAGCGTTAGGCCAACGAACACGCGCGCTGCGTTCATGCCGAACGTGAAGCCTATGAGTGCGGCGATCAGCGCCGCGCCGACCAGAAAATGCATTGTTCAGTCCTCCATTTGTACGCCTACAAACCGTACTGTTAGACATTTTCTGAGCCGAAATCAAACTCTATTGTGTCATACACTTTTAGTTGATAGCGTCACGCTCGAAACTGTGCACCACCGCCCATAGGAGGCTTTCCAGTGGTCAATATCGTCAACTACAGCACCACGAGCATTGGCGGGTTCCGGCACTATTCCGGCCTCCTGCCCGCGGTTCCGGGTGACGGCGCCTCACAGGCGCAAGCCTCCGTTCGCTATTTCCACGTTCCAGCCGCCAACGCCGTCGCGACCTACCGCGGCGACATCATGGTGGCCGCGCAGGCCGCGCCCAACGCGATCGGCACGCCAGGCGGCGCGGATCTGCCCTCGAACATCGCAGCGCCTGGTTCGCTCGTGATCGGCAACGGCGGCGGCTCCGGGCTCGGCAACCAGTCGATCGCGCCGAACGCGATTCGGTTCGTGGTTGGCGACACCACCAGCATCATCCTGGGCGTCGTGGTCGGCTTCGGCTTCACGCTCTACACCGCCAAGAACGGCTTCCAATACTCGCCGGCGTCGACCGAACAGTGGGTGGCCGTCGAGACCGACCCGCAGATTGAGATGTATATCACGGTCCCGACCGTGCCGGGCACCGCGTTCAACCTCAACCTGATGGGCGGCGCCACCGTCCAGGAAAACGCCGGCCAGCAGATTTCGCGCTTCGGCGTTTCGGGCCTGTCGCTCAGCGCGACATTCGCGACCACGAGCACGCTGCCGCTTCGCGTCCTCGGCTCGGGCGAGCAGATCGGCGACGACCCGACCGCCGCCGGTTTCGTGGCGAAGGTCATGTTCAACCAGAATCGGCACTACAAAGGCGGCGGCGTCCTCGTTCTCGACTAACCTGCCCAACCGACGAATCATCAGGAGCTACCTCTATGAAGAACTCCCTCTTTCGCCTGGTTCTGGCGCTGCTGCTGATCTCGGCGGCCAGCACGGCAGACGCGCAAGTCGTCACCAAGCAGCCCTTCTTCGCCCCGACAAACACATGGGTCGATCTGGCCAACGGCCCGATCGAAGTCATGCCGATCGAGGGCAGCGCGATCGTTTACACCTCGAGCGGCGGTGCCGGCGTCACCGGAACGTCCGCCGGCACCACCGCACTGACCTTGAGCGCCACGCCCGCAGTCGCGCCCTGCGTCGGATGCGTCATCACTTGCGCACCGACCAACACGGCAGCGTGCACCATCCCGGCCAACACGACCGTGACCGCGTTCAACGGCACCACCGGCGTGACGACATCGGCCAGCACGACCGTAACGGCCGCGTCGCTTACCTGGGGTGCTGCGTGCCCTGTCACCGGCACGTTCCCGCCCGCGCCAAGCGCCACCGGCAACACCTTGAGCGCTCCGCTCAACCTGCGCGCCGGCGTCGACCCGTTCGTCTCGGGCATTCCGCTTTACACGGCCGGGCGCGTCTGCCTTTACGGCGGCCAGCAGCAGGGCGGCACGGTCGTAACCTTCGCGATCGGCGCGCATTGATATGGCCGGCGTCGACTCAGCGAACCAGTTTCCGAACTCCGCGATGGCCCGTGCGATTCGCATGGGCCAGTCGCAGATGCGAACGGTAGATTCGCCAGGGCGCATCGTGCTGCCGGCGCAAGAAAACGTATCGATCGCGTCGGCAGTCGGGCTGACCATCCCTGCGCCGTCGCTGGCGAACAACTGGACGGTCGTAACCTATGCCGTCGTGACCGCCGTTGGCGGCCCGCTCTATGTCACCTACGACGGATCGACACCATCAATCACCAACTACGCGGTTACAGTCAGTTCCGGCCAGTCCCTGTCGATCCAAGGTTCGGCGGCTCTCGCTGCCGCGAAGTTGCAAGGCACCTCCATGTCGGTCAGCTACTGGAGCTAGTCGAATGAGAAAGTTTCTGGCGGCGGCCTTCACGCTATGCTTCGCGGGGGCCGCTTTCGCGCAAAACGGGCTGCCAGGCGGCACGGTCACCTCGATCGCATCGACCTGCGGCGTCTCCGGCGGCACGATTACCACGACGGGCACGCTTAAGGGCTCCGCGACGCCTAATGCTCAGGTTGGCACGTCCTACGCATTCCAAGATGGCGATTGTGGCAAGGTCGTCACGTTTACGAACGCGGCGGCGATTGCTGCCACGATCGCGCAAGCCGGCGGTGGCGGCAACTTCGTCTCTGGTTGGTTCGCGACGCTGATTAATGAGGGCGCGGGAACGGTCACCTTGACGCCCGCGACCTCGACAGTTGACGGCGCGGCCAGCATCACATTGACGACCAACCAGAGCGTCGACCTGTTTTCGGACGGGACGAACTACTTCACGGCGCGCGGACGTGGTAGTTCGGTAACTCCGGGCGGAAGTTCCGGCAATCTCCAGACGAATAACGGTAGCGGCGGCTTCGCTGGCATGCCGTCGATGACTGGTGACGTCACGCTCAACACTGGCACGGGCGCCTCGACACTCAAAAATACAGGACCTGGGGCGACAGGGCCGATTGGCTCGGCAACAGTAGTTCCGATTGTTACGATTGATGCCCAAGGCCGTATTACTGCGCTGACAAGCACCACCATCACGCAGCCCGCCGGTGCCAACCCAACGGCTACGGCAGGACCGACAGCAGTCAACGGCGTCGCAACGACATACATGCGATCAGATGCAGCGCCGGCCGTGCAGCAGGGATCAAGCTCGGTAAAAGGCGTCGTCCAGGTTGATAATACTTCTGTTACAGCATCTGCCGGCGTAATCGGAACGGCTGCGCATACTGGCGACTGCACAAGTTCGGCCGGCTCCCTCGCCCTTAAATGTCAGCCTCTGTACCCGCTCTATATCGCAAGCAATTGGTACAACGGCGGTGCTGACAGATTTACGTCGCAGGCTTCGTCATCGACAACCGGCGCAAATGTCGTCCGCTGCTATCCAGGGTATTTCTACGGCACTGCGACAGTGAGCACGCTTGGGGGGCGCGTCAATGCGACCTCTGGCAACGTGCAGCTTGCTGTCTACGCCAACGCGGCAGGGCGCCCAGATGGCGTTGCGTTAATGACAACTGGCAACATATCGGCGACGGTTGCCGGACCCGTCAGCGGCACCGTAAATAGCGCCACGCCAAAGCAGATCTCCGGCGTGCAGTTGGTATGGTGGTGCTCAAACGCTGACAATGCCACGGTTACTCTGTCAGGAGTCGGAGGCGGTAACTTCGAAATGGGGGCGCTGATGGGAAGCGCCACGCAGGGTAATATCCTTGCCGGCGGTCCCGCGACGGTCATCGGTGTGACATTCACATCAACGTTCGGAACGTGGCCGAACGCGACTGGTAAGACGTTCACTGAGGCCGCGACGACGACGATGCCAATCGTGCAGTTTTTAGTTTCGAGCATCCCATGATCAGAAGTGTTATCACCGCATTCATCATCGCTCTATTTGCGGCCGGCGGTGCTGAAGCTCGGCCAAGGGGCATTGTCGCGATCAACACGGGGTCATCGTTCAACGGTGGCGCGGTGCAAGTCAACTTTAACGATACTCAAGTTGACTTCGCTTGGCCGTTTACGAACTTCGTCAAGAATATGGCGACTTGGTCGCTCGTCAACAATCTTGGGTCGCCGTCGCCTGCGGACATTGATCTTTATGGATACCCTATTCCTGGGACCCCGACCATGGCGTCTTACGGGGGCGTCTACAACATTGTCCACATGCCAGCGGAGCTTTATGTAGTCGGCAACTGCATTCCAGCGCAGGCGTCGGGGTACTGCCTGTCGATGCGGGTTAACGGGAAAGGCACCGTACTCAACCCAGGCACGATAATCACGGGATCTGCGCCGGCCGCGAACATCACGACCGGATCGACGACTGTCCTAGGGTTCGCGGGGGTGGCGCAAGATTTCCGTGCTGGGATGGAAGTGCCGATTACGGGCGCGAGTGGCGTCGTCCAGGGCGCTAACGGCCCGCATCCTGGGAGCGGGTTATCTGCGGACGTGTTTACGGTTTGCACCGCCAACCTGACTACGACACAGATACAACTGTGCTTGAATGATCAGGTAACACCGCTGCAAAGCACGGGGACCGCCAGCACGGCGGCTACCGTCTCGTATGGCCGTGCAGCGGTAGGGGTTGCTACAAAGGGTCGGTTCGTAACGGTCGTCAATGGGAGCCCGGAACAGTTCAGCGTAGGCATTACTGCAACGGACGCGACTTCGCCCATCACTTATGCCAACGACATCGACGCCGGGCTAGTGATGGTGTTGCAAGGTTCGGAGGAAACCAGATATCAAAGCGGTTGCACCGATTGCATATTTGGCTCGCAATTCTTGAGCCGGCTCAAGGGCTCGAATGTCGGGATCTTACGCGCTCTAAATTCCGTTGGCAGCAGTAACGCAACCAACTTCAGCCGCGAAGCTGTGTGGGCTGATCACAAGCCCGTCTCTTACGTAAATTGGGCATCTGACTACGTCACGGCGCAGACGGCAGTAAATTCAGGGACGAAGATATTTGCCGGAACGACAACCAGCGTAGGGAACGATTATTCTGTTACGTTTGGTTCAGGTGCTCCCCCCGATAAGACGAGGTTGGTTGTCCAGTGGGATGCGCAAGCGGCTAGCACTAACAACTCAGGGAGTGGGGTCGCTGCTCAGGTTACGGCTACGTCTCATGGGCTAAGCGCAGGGGACCCGTTTAATTTTTTCTACACTTTTACCGGGGCCACAATCCCGACGTTCACCTCGACGTTTACCGGAACCGTGTCTGGCAACACTCTGACAGTTTCCGGTTCCAATGCCGCAATTCCATTTCCAGGTCGAGCCCAGTTTGGGTTTTCTGCTGGCGTCCAGGCAGGCACGACGACGGTAAGCGGTGCGTGCATCACGTCAGCTACGATAACCGCACAGCCGAGCGGGACACCAAACGGCGATGGTAACTATACGATCAGCGGCGGTGCGCAGACTGCCGGTCCTTGCACCATGACGGCGACGGGTGCGATCCCGACGAGCGGTCAGAACCAACCTGTCTATTTCGTCTCCAGTGTCATTGATGCTGATCATTTTACTTTCTCCCCAGCAAGCGGCGGCCCGACAGTTGCTACGACCAACAGCGGCGCAAATCTGTTGGTGCACAAGGTTGTCGTCAATTCGTCGGTCACGTTCGCAGGCGGCAACACCGCAACTATCAATTGGGCGAACCACGGTCTTAATATAGGCGATTGGGTCGGCTTCTACGCAAATTCCGGTGGCCTTCCAACGGTACAGGCTACTGGGGCATTTATCCTAAACAACCTGCTCTATTGCGTCGTTTCCACCCCGACGTCAGGAACAATCACTGTAGCATCAGCGTGCGGAGGAACCGCGCTGACGTTCTCGACCACAGGCGGCACGATCATCGCGTCTCGCGCTCCAACGCTCAACTATAATGGCACGGGCGCTGTTCCCATCATGTCGGCACTGTCGCAGCCGATCGCAACTGGGCAGGCATCAGCGCCCTATGCTCGACTGTTTGGCAAAGCTCAGCAGTTCTCAGTTCTTGTTTATGACAAGCTGGTCAATGCTTGGCTCAAGGTCGGTTCGGACGGAAGCACGGGAACATCAGCCTATATGACTGGAGGGTGGCCTCCTGAAATATTTGTCAGGCTTTGCTATGTAATCGGGGCGCAGCCGTGGTTCGTATCACCACCATACACGCTTGACGGTTATACCGATCCGACAACGCACGTTGGCGGTATCACAGACTACATGCCAAGCTTGATGACCTACATCAGGGACAATTATCAAAACACGATCGCCCCGTGGATGGTCCCGTATATCGAAGTGCACAATGAGCTATGGAACAATCCGTTCCCTGGGACGCAGGTTTCTTACGCCCACTCTGGGGCGTACAGCGAATCGGGACGGCCTGTCTATGCCGGTTGGAACCCAACCGGCAGCAGCGTGAACGCATACGCAGGCAAGGTTGCATCTGTTCTTGGGCAGGCCGCACAGAACGTATACGGCGGAACGCTCGGGCAGAAGTATCATATGATACTTGGGTTTCAAACGGCCAGCATGGCAAATACGTCGGGTTCGGCGTCCCCGAACGGACCTGCGGCTAATGCTGAGCGTATGACTTCATCCAACTATGTCGGCCAGACGGTTGCCGCGCAGTCTGGCTACGCTCTCGACCCCGCGAGTAAGTGGGTCTCCGATGTGGCGGGTACCGGATACGTTAACCCTGGGCAGTATACGACAGCAGACGAGACGGCAGAAGCCGCAACGTGGGCGGGCGGCGTTGTGGCCGGCTCTATCACGGCGGGGAATCCAGGAACCTTAAATATCACGACGTTCCGCATTGGAACAGTTGGCGTAGGCACGCAGATCAGCAGCGCAGGCGTTATTCCAGGCACCACGATCGCGGCTTGTCCTGGCGGCAATTGCTCAATAGCTGGAGCGTATACGCTTGACCGCGCCTACACGTCTCCGGTCGGGTCCAACGACTTCAGTACGTTTGCATCATCACCATCAGGCGCTCAAAATATTGCATTGCAGACCTATATTGATTCCATGAACTACACTGCGCAGTTTACGGGCTCTGTGTCAGGCACCACTACTCTGACGGTATCAAGCGTCACGTCTGGGAAAATCTATCCGTCAACAGCGGGAGCCGGTGCCGTTATTCGGTCAAACGGTTTTCCAGATTTGTTGCTATGGGGTGCGGCGGCTCCTTCCTTGGTTGCGATTAAGCAGCAATTGACTGGGACGCCGAACGGCGTCGGTACGTATCTCCTTAGCTCGGCAGTGACGGCCTCCGGAACCATGTATTCAACTCACCAATTTGGGATCATGGGGCTTGACCAAGTATATGCTAACATTTCGATCTATGCGAATACGTATACGAACCGGGATAGTAAGCACCCTGGGATACTACAGTACGAGGGCAGCTACACTCCGGACTACGCCGTTCAAGGCGTGAACGGCGGGCGAAGCCAAGTGGATCAATTCAGGTGGGCAGGGAAAAATGTGGCCAGCACGCCTTTGATGGCAAACGGCATCCTCGGTTATATCCAGCTCAACAACACGACGTTTAAAAACCGTGGCGGCCTCTACCCGTCTTTGTTCCAGTTCTCTGGAAGAAACCCAACCAATAACGACTGGTCGGCTCTCGAAGATATATACCAGCAGACGCAATCACCCATTTGGAACGGGTTTAATACATGGCATTGATCTCTGACCCGAAGACCAAATGCCCGGCGACCGGTTTCAAAAGCAAGTGCTCGACACTGGCCGCGTGCTGCCCGAAGTTCGTGACGATTCGGGGTCGAGATCCGCAAACCGGGGTTGAGACTGACCGATCGGGCTGTGTCGACAGCTTCCTGCCCATGCTGCTGATCGAGAATGCTCAGGTGTCGCGCCAGACAGGCGCGGCGGTCGAAACGCTTCGGAACGAAGTTGCAAAAGACCGCGTTGCATCCGAAGATGCTAGGCAACAGGCGTTGCATGCCTTAGGTGGTACGCAGCGCCGAATTTCAGGGTAACCTCGGATGGTTTACGATGACGCTAGAAACGCTCTACGGCTTCGTGAATGGACACGGGGTCGAAGGGGTCCTGCTCGTCTGGCTGTGGCTGGAGCGGGACGAGAGAGTTTCCTCACAGAGGGAACTGTCGAAAATATCGCAAGACACCGTGATGGCCCTGAACGGAATGCGGGGGCTGCTGGACCAAGCAGTGAGCCTTCTGCATGGTCATGGAAAACGACAATGAGCCCTTGGGTGCGGCTGCTCGAAAAGTTGGCCCGCGTCCCGCACCGCTGCGCGGACTCTGATCGCGTCCACGAAGCTGCAATCGAAATGGGGCACGCTGCAACCCGGCTCCGCGCCTGCCTGGAGCTTCAAGACCCGGTCGCGGCAACCGCGGTGTTCTTTCTCTCCGAAAAATAGGTGGCTTCGTGCAGAAAGTGCTCAACTATATCGCGGAGATCGCCAACGCAGATTCCGCGATCGTGGCGAACGTGTTCTGGTTGGTGCTGTTCGCCCACGTCGGCAGCGTCTACCGGCGCCTGCAGCAGTCGGACCCGGCCAACCCGGAGACGGTCAGCGTTGCTTACGCTGACGTGCTCCGCACCATGTTGCTCAACGGAATTGCGATGTGGGTTGAATGGTTCGGCGTGGTCATCACTCGCGACACAGTTTTTTACTGGCGGCGCTTCGGCGGGGTGTCCGGTGGTGCCGGCCCGATGACGCCGGCGCAAACCGGTGCGATGGTCGTCGGCGCGACCCTGATGATTATTGGGACAGTGTTCATGACCTATGTCTTGAGCCGTCGCACCCTCGGGCATTCGCCATGGGTGGCCTCGGTCGTGGCGGTCACCGTCACAACGTTCGTCTATCTGGCCTTCTTCCCTTGGACCGGGTGATGTGTTAGACCTGGAACTGCATCACGTCCGGGGCAGCTGGGAGACACGCACATGACCGTCAAGTCCGACCTGCAGGGCATTGTCGACAGCCTTGAGGCCCTTATGGTCAGGGCCGACGCGCTAGAGAACAAGCACCTGCGCGATATGCTGGATCTCGGCCGGGGCCGTCTGATCGACGCCGCCAAGCATCCCGACATCGAGCTGATCGAGAAGGACGCGCCGCCCGAGCCGGGCAAGAATCCCGGCTTCGCGCACCCTGACGACGTTAGCCTCAATCCGGACGGCACGCTGCAGCAGGCGCCAAACGTCGTTGGCCGCGCGGACGTGCGTAAGGAGTAGCCCTGCGTGAGCAAAGGCCTGCCCAGCAAAGCGAAGGTTGGCGTACCGGGCCGGTACGTCAATATCAGCCCTGACACCTATTTCATCGCCAAGCGGATGGAAATGGTGGGCAGGCTTCGCCCTGGGCAGGCCTTGATGCTTGCGGCCACGTTGCCGAACAAGGCGCCGAAGAAAGGTAAGAAGGCATGACCAGTTTCAAGGGCCGTACCGCGTTCATGAAGGACGGCAAGGGTAAGGACACCAAGTACGGCGGTCGGTCCGCGTTGGGCAAGAAGATGGGCAACGTCGACAAGGCGGCCGACATCGACGACAGCAACCGCCGCGTCGCCAAGTCCCGCGTAGGCGATGGCGGGGGTTGCTCGACTGTGTTCCACTCGCGGTTTGGAAAGTAGATGTTCTACCGGCCGGGCGGCAGCGCAGGGCGGATCAACGCGCAGTACGATCAGGTCTACACGGACCAGATCGGCGGTGCGACCGCGTGGCTGCCGATCAACGAGGGCTTCAAGATCGCGGTCAATATTGCTCGCGCCTCGATCGTGTTCGGCAACTCGGCGGCCAGCGCCGTGACGCCATCGCCGATCGCGCCCGAGGTCCAGGTGTTGATGGAGCGCAAGATGTTCGGCGGCGACCCGGATGCCGCTGCGATCGCGGTCAACCAGTGGCAGAACGAGGTCATCGCGACGACAGTCAAGGCGCAGGCCATGGGCTGGGTGCGGCTCCGCGTTGTGAACATCAACAACAGCGACGGGACCGGCGTGCTGCTGGCGCTGCAGATCAGCAAGAACGGCGACGCCAATGTCGGGGTTTGAGACCGGGGCGCGCGTCAAGCAGTTCGGCTCAATCTTGCGCGGCTTCGGGCCGCCGGTGCCGCAGGCCGGCGTTGTCGGGGACCTCTACGTCGACACGCAGACCTGGCAGCTTTTCAATAAGCGATTCGCCGAAGCGGGCGTCGACCCGTGGGGGCACTACCTGTTCATCGTCCCGCCGACCTACCGCACGACCCTGAAATGGTTCAGCGCCTACCCGCCCGGTGACGACATTGGCGTGAACGGCGATTATTGCCTGGCGTGGGCAGGCTGGGCCAATTACGGCCTGCAGCCCTCAATTTACGGCCCGAAGGCGCTCGGCACCTGGCCCGAAAACGGCAACGGCCCCAACACCACGATCGCGGCGCTCGGTGCCGGCACGGTGTTGCCGGTCGGCCTGCTGGACGAAGGCAGCGCCATTACCTACTCGACGTCGTCGCAGTTGATCGTCGTTGGCCTGCTCGACGAATATATTCTGGCTGTCCCGGCGACCGCGAACGCTGGCGACCCGGTGTCGCAGCTCGGCTTGCAGTCGGGGCCGGCGCTCGTGCCCGTCACCCTCAACCCGCTTTACACCGCAACGGACGAGATAATCCTCAGCGGCAGCGCCGGTACAGCTCGGCTTCCAGCCGCCGCCGCGACGGTCGTCATCGCGGTGTCGGATCTTGAGGTCGGCATCGATTCGGCGTCGGCGCCAACCTCGGTCACGCTGCCGAGCGTCGCTGCGTGGGCCGCGGCCAACCCGAGCAGCCTGGAATTGACCGTGTTCGATTACACCGGCCACGCGCTCGCGAACAACATCACGCCGACGCTGAACGGGACCGACGTGTTCACGCAGGGCGTCGTGCCCGTGATCTTGAACAACTACGGCGAGTTCAAGCTGCGTCCGATCATCACCGGCGGCGTCAACCAGTGGTTTGTGAGGGCCGTCGGATGAGACTGATTGCGGCAGTACTGCTGACCTTTTTCTCGAACGTGGCGTTCGCGCAGTCGGGCCTCATTCCGCAGAACTCGGTCGTGGCGGGGCCGACGGCCGGCGGCCAGGGCTTTCCGCGCGCCAGGTCGCTCACGGCCGCGGATCTGCCGTTTCTCGGCACTGGTGTGGGGGCCGCACTCGGCACAGCCGTAGGCTCGGCGGGGTCGGTCGTCCTCAATGGCGGCGCGCTCGGTACGCCTTCGTCAGGCGTCGGAACGAACCTCACCGCGCTAAATGCATCCAACCTCGCGAGCGGCACCGTGCCAACTGCGCAGCTGCCCGCCGGCCAGTACCCGGGTACGGCGACGAACGACAACGCCTGCACGACATGTGCCGGGGCATTCCTTTCGTCGAACGTCATCGTCGCTTCGGCGGTGTCGCTCACGACCGCGACGCCCAAGGACATCACCACGCTGACCTTGACCGCGGGCGATTGGGACGTGTCGGGCATGTGCGAGACGCAGCCGACCGGCGGCGCCGTCGTGACCGGGTTCATATGCGCGATCGGGCCGACGCTGAACACGCTCAACACGACGGTGTCGGACAGCAGCGCTTTCAGCCTGGACAGCTCGACGCAGGCCGCGAGTGCGAACCTGTCGCTCACGACGGACACGGCCCGCATTTCCTTGGCCGGATCTGCGACGTACCACCTCGTGGCGCAGGCGACGTTTGCGAGCGGCACGGTGGGCGGGTTTGGCAAGATCAGAGCGCGGCGGATGCGATGAGCGGCTTCGGTTCCATCGCGCGCGTCAAGCAGTTCGGCGCAATCCTGCGCGGGCTTGGCCCCCCTGTGCCGCAAGCTGGCGTGGTCGGGGATCTGTATATTGATGGGCAGACGTTCCAGCTTTTCAACAAGCGATTCGGAGCCGCCGGGCCGGACCCCTGGGGCCGCTATCTGTTCGTGGTGCCGCCCACCTACCAGATAGCTTTGAAGTGGTTCACGGCATCCGCACCGGCGAAGGATCTCGGCGTGAACGGCGATTACTGCCTGCTGTGGGGCGGCTACCCAAACTACGGCCTGCAGCCCTCAATCTTCGGGCCTAAAGCCGCCGGCGCGTGGCCGGGGTCTGCAACGCCGGTCGCCGTGACGCTGAATCCTCTCTACACCGGAGAGGACGTGCATGGCATATAGCCCGACTACAGACTTCGTCGGACTTTGGCGCGCGAGCGGCGGTAACGTTTCGAAGCTCGAAATGCCGGGCCTGGATTTCGTCGTCGCGGCTCTCGGCCGCGCGGGGCTGATCACGGTCACCGCATCGGCGACCGCGCCAGTCGCCAACCAGGCGACCACAGCGTGGCTGCACACGGCGTCGCCGAGTTCGAGCGCCGAAGGTGCGCTGAACCTCTGGAACGCGTCCGCGAGCGCCTACGCGCCCGCCACACCCCCACTGTTCCTGGCCTTCCTGGACGCGTGCACGGGCGCCAACGGGGTGTCGTGGTGGACGTCCACCGGCGGTCCGCCGTTGAACACCGTGGGCCTGAATGGAGACTTCGCCGTCCGGCTCGACCAACCAGGCGGCATCTACGGGCCGAAGGTCGCGGGCGCGTGGCCCGCAACGCCGCTGCCCGGCACAACGACGGCCTTCATCAGTGCGGATCTCGACGCAGCATTCGGCGCGGCTACCGGCGAAATGCTGTTCCGCGGCATCTCGCTATGGCAGGGGCTCCCGATCGGCGCTGCGGACACGATCCTGTCGCCGGTGTCTGGCGTTCCCGCCTGGCGAACGCTGAACGTGCTGCTTGACGAGATCTTTGGGACGACACGCGGCTCTATTCTGTCGCGTGGTGCGTCCGCGTGGGCCGGCATCCCGCCAGGGGCAGCGGGCACCGTGATCAAGTCCAACGGCCCTGGCGCCGACCCATCCTATGCGGTGCCTGAGTTTGCCAGCGGCACTTCGATGCTGTTCTATCAGGCGACAGCCCCGACCGGATGGACCAAGCGAACGGACACCAACGACATCGGCCTGCGCCTGACAGGCGGCGGAACCGGCGGCACGATCAGCGGCAGTGTGGCCTTTTCGACGGTGTTCGGGCAGACAGCTACGGGCGGCACCGCGATTAGCGTTGCGCAGATGCCGGCGCATCACCACACGACAACAGCGGATGGGCTGCCGGTCGAATACGCCGGCGCCGGCAGTTCAGGCGTCACTTCCGCGGGCGTAGCGCAGCCGACGCAAACATCGGTTTTCAGCATGGCCGACAACGGCGGCGGATTGCCGCACACGCACTCCATCAACATGCAGCTCACGTATGCGGACGTGATTGTTTGCGTGAAGAACTGAGGATGCAATGAGCTACGCACCCACGACCGATTTTATTGCGCTGTTGCGACTCACGGCCAACGGCGTCCGGAACGAACGCATGCCGGGGCTCGACTACGTCGTCTCTGCGCTCGCGCGGGCCGGGCTGCTCAACATTTCGGTCAGCCAGACTGCGCCCGTTACGAACCAAGCGGCGACCGCATGGTTTCGTCCTGCGGTACCAACGTGGACCGCGGAGGGTATACTCTACCTCTGGAACGCCACGACGTCAGCTTACGAGGTTGCCACGCCCGCGTTGTGGACCGCATTTCTGGTGGGCGCGTCGTCGGGCTATCTGTTTCAATCGGTGGCGTCTGGCTCTGCCACGATTAACCCCGGCGTATCGTTGCTGGCTATCCAACGCGTCAGCCCGACTGCAACGGCGTTGCTGCTGCCCAACCTCGGCGCGCAGTGGAATTCGGGCCGCGAGCTCCGGATCGTCGATTTCTCGACGGCCCTCACCGTGCACACCACCACGCTGACGACTCCTGATGGTTCCACCATCATGCAAAAAACATCATGGAGTCTGCGATCAACTCCCGACAGCCTTGCAGGCGTCATGTTGACGCCGTCCCCAAATCTCAACTCGTGGGTCATCACGCCATGAAGAAGCTGCTTGTTGCTTTTGCCGCGCTGCTGCTCGCGGCGCCCGCTGCTGCTCAGTGGCAGACGCCGAATCACTCTATCCCGATCGGCCAAGGCGGCGGCGTTACGGGTTTCAACAGCGTAGGCCCCGCGGCGGCAGACCTGCCGCTTGTCGGCAACGGCGCGAGCGCAGACCCGTCGTTTCGTGTGCTACCCAACGCAGGGCTCGCAAACCCGACTGTTTCGGTGAACGGCGTAACGTGCGTGTTGGGTTCGTCGTGCATCCCTGGTTTCATGAATTCGTTCACCGTCAGCCACGCAATCGCGCCTGCGGATTGCGGCGGCATCGTCCAGATGGGGTCGGGCGCGCAAACGGGATTGACACTGACGCTGCCGGCCAGCCCCCTGAGCAACGGCTTTACGGGTCCGTGCCCGGTGACGATAATTGGGCAGGCGTCCCGCGCAATCATACTCTCTGGCTTCTCCGGGTTGGCGCTTACATCCCCGAACATGCTGTGGCCAACGAAGTCGTTTTCAGTGGCGATCAACAGTGCGGGCGCATGGGCACTGACCGCTCCGGACGGCCGCTACCGCCCACTCGGGACGTTGACGCTTACGGTCGACACCAGCGGCAGTGACGCCGCGGGAGACGGTCTCGGGGTTGGCGGCGCAACGTCGTTCCGCAATATCCAGACCTGCATGAACGCGATTTCGAATTTTTTCGATTTCACGGCCACCGGCAGTCAGCCGACGTGCGGGCCGACAGTGGGGCAGACGTTTACGGAAGCGTTGACGTGGGCGTGGCCCCCGGTAGGGACCAACACGCTGAACCTCGCGGGGCAAGGCGGCGCATTCATCCTGCGATCGCCGAGCGCGGCGCCGGCGCTGTTCGCCGGTAACGGCGCCAACATTCAGCTTACCAACATCACGATCACAGGAACGGGGGCTGGTTGCGGCACTGGGTGTATTCACGTCAGCATGCACAACGCCAGCGTCGTAGAGCCACTGGCGGGCGTGACTTGCGACAACACAGGCGCCGGCGGTGCTTGTTTCAAGACCGACATCAACACCGCGGGCGGCGCCCGCCTGAACATCGACAACGGGCTCACCGTGTCGGGCACTGTCGGTACCATCGTGGATCTCAACGGCGGATCCTCGATGATATGGAATTCGACGCTTGTCGCTTCGGGCCTGACGCTGGCCCAAGTGTTCGCCGGTCGAGGCGCGGGTACGAATCTGGTGCTCCAGGGCAACTTCGGCGTCTCCGGTAGCTTCGGCACCGCGAGGCAGTGGGCGATCCTGAATAACGCCACGCTGTGCAACGTCAGCGGCGTGGCCGTCCCCGGCAGCACCGCAGGAATCGCTTCCGGTGCCGGCTTTGCGGCGGGTGTGATCGTCAACAGCGGGACGTCCGCCAGCGCCTGCTGAAGGCTTGCCCTCGGCCCCCGTGTCAGGTATGACAGTCTGACACGGAGGCTGCCTCATGGAACCGGCATCGATTCGCTTCAAGAACCCCGGCGCGATGTGGGGCAACGCGCTGGCCCGGAAATGGGGCGCGGAAGCGAAGGCCGTTGTTCTGCATGACGGACTCGGACAGGGCAACAATATTGCCGTGTTCCCGACCTACGTCGCCGGGATCTGCGCGCAGCTAGATCTCTGGCGCACCTCCAAGAACTATCACAACAAGCGGTTTGAAGACGCGATTCGGATCTGGTCGGGCGGCAACTATGCCAGCTCCTATGTCCAGTTCGTCACCTCGCGCGTGCCCGGCATGACCGCAGATACGGTCATGAATGACGCGTTTCTCGGCGGCCCGTCCAGTATCGAGTTCCTGAAAGCGCAGGCGTGGCGCGAAGCCGGCAAGAAGTACCCCGCACCCGATTCGGACTTCCAGGAGGCGCATCGCCGCGTGTTCGACCGCGCCGCCGTCGCGCAGCCGATGCCCGTTCCAGAGCCCGCCCTGCCCGCGCGCGACACCGCGTGGCTGCAGCGCAGCTTGAACACGTTGGGTGCCGCACCGCCGCTCGTGGTTGACGGGATCGTGGGGCCGAAGCTCCGCGGCGCAATTCAAGGCTATCAACAGCAGCACGGCCTTGACGTCGACGGTCTCATCGGCCCGGCGACGCTGCGACAGATCGACATCGATCTGGCCGCGCTCAAGCCAACGCCCGCGCCACCGATCGCCAAGGTTGCGGCGCCCGGCCCCGACTTCTTCGAATATCTCAAAGGTTTCTTCTTCAAGACGAAAGGGTAAGCACCCATGACCAATCTGACCGTTCTTGGTGACATCTGCCTCGGGCTCGGCTCCTACGCTCTCGGTGCGTGGACGTGGCCCTACATCCACAAGGCGGCTCTTGGCGCCGAGGCTTACGCCGCCAAGCTGCGCGCGAAGGCCGCCGCGATCACGACGGCGGCGAGGAGCTGACATGGACTGGTCGGCGGTAGGCAAGCTTGTCGGGCCGATGGCCCCCACGATCGGCGGATTGCTGGGCGGTCTTATCCCGTTCCCCGGCGGCGCCGTGCTGGGTAAGGTCGCGGGCAGCGTGATTGCCGAGGCGCTGGGCGTCGCGCCGACGCCGGAAGCGGTCAGCAACGCCGTCACGACCGGCGACCCGACCGCGGTCCAGGCCAAGCTAACCGAGGCTGAAGCCAGGATGCAGGCCGAGGTCGAGAACTTCAAGACGCAACTCGCTGACGTCCAAGATGCGCGCGCAACGACCGTCAAATACGTTCAGGCCGGTTCGAACCTGTCGCTTGGCGCGGTCGTCGTCTCGATTGCGGTCTTGGTGGGGTTCATAGGGCTGTCGTTTTTGGCGATGAAGCCCGACACGGCCGGCGTCGACAAAAGCGTGACGCTGTACCTGCTCGGCGCATGGCAGAGTCTGGCCACGGCAGCCATCACTTTCTGGATCGGTAGTTCGTCGGGTTCGGCGGCGAAGTCGGACCAGATCGCTGCGCTTACGCAGGCAGCTGCGATGCCGGCGCGGCCGGTGAAAAAATGAAGGTGCTCGCGATATGCGGCGCAATTTTGGTCTTACCCCTCTGCGCACTGTTCGGCCTGTGGGTGTGGGTGGGGCACCTGCTCGACAAACGAGGCCAAAGGGCTACCAGACGATGAAAACGCTGCTCATTGTTATGACCACGGTCGCCGTTGTGTGGTCGTTGCTGGTTCTCGCCTTCAACGCTTTGCGTGCCGGCACCACTGATTTCGTAGGCGGCTGGACCATCGGGCTCGTGTGGGCGGTCGTCGGCGCCGTGGACGTGGCGTTGTATTTTGGATGACAATGCCGTGGGACGCCCCCGCGAAGCCTTCGCGGGATGAACTGCGCAACATGCTGCGGGACTTCGATACCTACCGCAGCAAGTTCCTGCGCATCCGGCCGCGCGCCGGCGGCGAGCGCATTCCGTTCGTGCTCAACCACGCACAGCAGCGGCTCCACGCGTCGCTGGAGGAGGAGCGCAAGACCTTCGGCCGGGTTCGCGCGCTGATCCCCAAGGCCCGCCGGATGGGCGTCAGCACCTACGTAGGCGGCCGGTTCTTCCACCGTGTCGGAACCGAGTTCGGGCGCCGCGCGCAGGTCGTGGCGCACCGCGGCGACTCGGCGGCCAACCTGCACCGGGAGATCAAGGAATTCGCCACGTCGCTGCCGCAGGCTGTGCGGCCGTCGATCGGTGCCACGAACAGTTATGAGCTGATCTTCGATAAGCTGAAGTCGCTTTATAAGGTCGCGTCGGCCGAGGGCGGCGACATCGGCCGATCGGACGACTTCCACCTTCTGCACCTCTCCGAAGCGGCGTTTTTCGACAACACCGAGGATCTATCGTCCGGCCTGCTGCAGACTGTTCAGGACGAGCCGGGCACCGAAATCATTGAGGAGAGCACCGGCAACGGCCAGTCGGGTATGTTCTTCAGCCAGTGCGAGCAGGCCTACCGCGAGCACAACAAGGGGCCGTGGCGGCTGCACTTTCTGCCCTGGACCTTCATGCCCGAGTACCGGAGCGAATGCCCGGCAGGGTGGAAAGCCCCGCAGGAGTTCGAGGAATACGGCCGCCTGCACAGTCTCGACCGCGAGCAGCTGCGTTTTTTCTGGACCAAAAATTACACTATCGCGGTCATGAACGGCGGGCAGCCCGAGAAGATTCACCATCTCGCGCGCCAGGAATACCCGGCCATGTATAGCGAATGCTTCATGGCCGATTCGACGCTCGACTTCTTCCTGCCGTCTTTGGTCACAGCCGCGATGACCAAGCAGCCGGCGCCGTCAGCCGGCGCGCTGAAGCTGCTTTGCGTCGATCCGGCCGGCGACGGCCAGGACAAGCCGTTCGTTTGCGACCGGCAGGGCTCGGCGATCGGCGCCCGGGTGTGGGGCGAGCTGGCGTCTCGAGACGCGAACGTGGCGTCCGACTGGCTGGTCGCCACGTTCCGGCGCTTCGATATGGACGCGATCCTGATGGACAACACCGGCGGTTTCGGGCGCGACCTGGTCGCGGGCTGCCGGCTGCGCATGCGATCGTTGGGACCTGAGAAGGTCGTTCCGGTCGTCTTCAGCTCCGGAGCGCGCAACCAGATCCAGTACGGCAACCGGCGCGCGGAGCTCCACGACAAGCTGCAGCAGTGGCTCCAGGGCGACGTCAGCATCCCGAACGACAAGATGCTGCAAGAGGAGATGGCGGCCTACAAGTGGGGTGCAGGCGGCTGCCACCGCGACGAAAAAGGCCGCCTATTCATGACGCCCAAGGAGAAGATCCGCGCCACATTCAGCCCTGCTCGGTCTCCGGACCGGCTGGACGTGGCGGCGATATCGATGGCTGTTGAGGCGTAGAGACGCGGATTATGTTGTCGTCGTCTATCTTGCACCAGCACCCGCTACGCAGGAGGTCCATCGCGGCCCAGCGATCGCCGTCCTCTATCGGGTCTTCTGAGGTAAGGTAAACCTCGCCGATCCTGACCGAGTATCTCATCTTTCAGCCCTCCAGTTGACATGTACGGCCTCGATCAGTACAGTACGGCGCATGACAACGCAAGAGGACGGCATGACCGAACTGCGCACAGAACGAATCGACGTGCGGGGCCTCACCCCGAGCGAAAAGATGAAGCTGCTGAAGGAGGCGAAGAAGTCGGGCGCGTCGGTGTCAGCTATCGTGCTTGCGCTGGTCGCGAAGACGAAGTTCCCCAACCCGCATCCGAAGCCGCGCGCCGAGGGGCCGCGCACGGAGCGCGTCGACATCCGGCTGACGAAAGCCGAGAAAGATCGACTGACGAAGACCGCCAGAGAGCTGCGGCGGTCCGCGTCCAGCCTGGCGCAGGAGGCGATCGAGAGCCTTTAGACCCGAATGCGGAAGCCGGCGCCGCTGAAGTCCCCCTTGGTGCCGTCCTTCGCGTCGACGTTCGACGTGTAGCGGCCCTGGAGTTCCTTATTCGCCGGGTCCATACCCGCGTAGGTGCTTTGCAGTTGCTTGCGGTACTCCTTCGCGATGTGGGCCGTGACGGCCTTCGGGCGGGACATCAGGATCGGCCGGTACGCCTTGCCGACCTTGTCGGTCCCGGCCACGAGGTCATTGAATAGCATAGTCAGGTTCGCGTCCGTGACTTCGCGCCACCCCTTGTTGTGGGCGTCGGCCATCTCCTGCGGGATCGAATTGATAATCCGGAAATCCCATTCCGGATAGTCCTCGCGCTTCGGTACGAACAGCTTCAGCGGTCGATCGAGCGTCAGCCCTGCGATGATGCTGTAGATGTCCTGCGCTTCCGAGAACGGCGACCCCGACGCCTTCATGGCGTCGCCAGGGCCGGGCGCTTCGGGAATCTCGCCGGGCGGGTTCGGAATCAGGTTCGGCGTCAGGCCGGGGAAAAGATTCGACATCACTCGGGTTCCTTGAATAGCACCGCGCGAACAGCGGCGTCTTTCGCTTCAAGAAGCTTGCGCAACGCGACAGTGCGCTCGGGGTTACGCGGTAGCGTGTCGACGATGGTCTGCGCCATAACGCCGAAAGGCTGGCTTACCTGCTGCAAGAACGGCGGCAGGTGGCTGTAGGCGAAAAATTGAAGAATAGGTTCCATCACTTCTTTCCTTTCGCGCGCAGGTGCGCCGCATAGTGGCTTTCAAGGGCGCGCTTCTCAAAGTCGGCGCGGCCCTTCTCGGTCTTTGGCGCGAACTTGTCGGCCGAACGCTTGATCTCCGCGCGCACGTCGTTTGGCGCATCGGAAAGCTTCGTCCAGGGGCCCGAGCGCGCGGCGCGCGGCGGCCCGAGGTCATCAGCCGGCGCGTCGGTCTTGCGCGGCTTTTTCACCGGCGGCGGTGCATCATCGTCCTCGTTTTCTTCCTCACCCTCCGGATCGGGGTCTTTCGGCGGGGGGAACTCGGCGTCTACGGCCTTGATGATGGCTTCGGCGAACGCCTCCGCAGTGGCAAACTTCTTCGGGTTCATGGTCTTGCCGAAGTCGACGACCGCCTTCGATTTCTTCGGATCGACGCCGTACCAGTCGGCTTTAGCCTCGACTGCCGCGGTGATGTCGTCGTTGGTGAACGCGGGCGCCTTGGGTGCCGTCTGCACGGCGAATTGTGCAATCTTGCCGGTTACTTCGCGCACGGCCGCGATATCGCCGGCTGTCGTCGCGGCGTCGAGCTGGGCATTCAGTCCGGCCAGCGCCTGTTCGCGGATCATGACGTTCAAATCAGCGGCCATGGCTCAGACTACTTTCCTGTTGGTGAAGTTGAAATCGACCTTGGGCCTCGCCGGTTCGGGCGTTGTGCCGTCGTCGGCCTCCCACAGCAGCGTCGCCGGGTCCGGCATCTTGTCGGACGGCAGTACGGCGATGATGTCCTGGAAGCTGGACATATAGCGCCAACCGCTCGTCACCGCGATCTGACCGGCCTGCACCATCGTGCCGGCGTAGGGGCGGAACTCCACCCAATCGCCGATTTTGACGTCCTGCTTCTGCAAGCCGTCTGCATCTTTGTAAGTAAATGCGAGCGGCCCCATGGCAACGACGCGCCCGGCCATAACGTTGTGCACCATCAAGTCGCGCGTCATGTCCGGCGTCAGGATGCCGCCGGCGCTCTGTTTCGGCGGGAACGGAATGCGGATCAACACCATGTCTCGCGTGGGCTGCGCGAACTCGTGCGGGATATCGAAGCCGTAAAGACCGACGCTGCTCAAGGTTTGCTCTCCTTCAAGACGTTTTCCAAAACTTCGCGAAGCTTGTCGACCGGCCCTGTCAGCAGCGCGTCGAGCTCATGAAATGCCGCCGCCTTGGCCTGCGTCAGGGAGTCCACCGGGTGCCCCGCCAGGAAGGCCCGGACTGCCGCCGCCCGGCGGTTGCGAAGGTGGCCCACCAAGAGCCGGGTTTCCGGACTGTTGACCCATTCCGTCAGCGCCGCTTCCTGCATTTCCTGATTCCTGCATCAACTGCTGAACGGTCTGCTCCAACTGCGCCATGGTCAGCAGCGCCATTTGATTGTTCTGCATGCCGCCGGCCGCCTCGACCATATTCTTAAGCGCCTGCGTAAGCTGCACGGCGACGGCGCCCGTGACCTTAATTTTCTCGTTCTGCTGTTTCTGCAGCCCAATGTAACCCTGCATCTTCTCCCACGGAGTCGCCTGTGGCGGCTGCGGCGGGGCGACCAGCTTTTCGGGGTTCGGCAGCCGCAGCGTTTGGCACAGCCGCAGCCGAACTTCCTGGGGGTTCATACCCGGATCCTTGGCCAGCTCCATATAGACGCCGGCGAGCGCTGATCGGTGCATTTCGGTCGCGAGCTGCGGATCTGCCGTGACCGCGACGCCTTCGGCGTCGTTCGCTGACAGCCCTTGCGGCAGCATGCCATAGGCGTCGGCCATCATCGCGAACATGCGGAATTCCTGCGTCATCGACGCGACGAGCCGGCGGTGAACGGCGCTTTGCACCTGCGTGCCGTTGTCGATCAGGCCTTTGGCCAGCGTGGCTGTCATCGACGCCGGCGCGTTCTCCAGCAGGTTCAGCGACCCGCTTAGCCGATCGGCCAGCGTGATAAGCTTGTCGAGAACTGACACAGATCCGGCCGACACTGTTTTGGCCGGGAACATCGACAGCTGATCTGTGATCTTGCCGCCATCCATCGGGATGACAGTGATTCGGTTCTCCTGAAGTTCGATCTTGTCCGGCATCCCGACGCCGCCACCGCCGTAGACGCCGCCGTTTGCGGCCTCGTTTTTGGCCGTGTTGATGATGGCCGCAAGCATCTGGTCGGCCGAGTTTTCAGCACGCGATAGCAGCCTACCGAAACCCATTGGAAAGAAGCCGCCCTTCGGGTCCGGCAAAAATCGGTATGGGTAGAAGCGGCGAATCGGATTGAAAAATAACGCCTCGGCCGTATCGGTGATTGTCTTTTTGGACCACCGCGGCACGATCTTGACGATGTCCATCTGATCGTCGCGCGAGATGACCAGCGTCCAGGGTTCTTCGGCTTCGTCGCCGTCGAGGTCCAGCCACATGTCGACTTCGAAGAAGCGTTTTGGTGCCTGCGTATCCGGTCCGTCGAATCTCGGGTCGTAGTCTATCCAATGGCCGCGCTTGATCGAGCGCATGATCTCATAGGGGTAGCGTTCAAACTCGTGCGTGACGCGCGGCGCGCGCTCGATTGAGCTGATGTTGTCGTTGACGATGACGCGGTTGCGGCCGACCGACGGCACGAAGTGCGTGTGAAACAGCTTGTCCACGTCGTCAAAGGTGCGCTTGCGCCAGCCCAGGCCGGTGACGGACATGTGAACGATGAGCGGGTCGGTGTCGAGCGTCCAGTTTGGATCTTTGGTGCGCAGCTGCGCGGAAATCCATTCCGCCAGTGCTTCGCCGCCCGGTTCACTTGCCCGCGCCAGGTCGGGCTCGCCCAGCAGCGCATCGGTCGCACGGGCTGAGAACTGCACCACGGCGGATAGCGTTAGCTCAGTTGACGGTGGCGCATCTTCGCCGGACCCGGCGGCTTCGCTGCTGCCGACGTGCTGCGCGGCGCGCTCGGCCTCCAGCGCGTCGAGGTAGCCCTGAGCTTTTCCAGCCCACGGCTTCATGCTGATGTCGTCAATCTGGACCAGCTCGCAAATGTCGCTGGCCAGCCCGCGGCGCACGTCTTCGTCGAGCTTTTTGGCGAGGTTGCCAAATTTCTCGGGGTTCTTGAGATCGAGTTTCAGCTCGGGAAGGTCGCGCATGCAGCCTCTGTATGACAAGAATGTAAGACAGTCAAGAGCTTAAGACTACCACAATTTGACGGGAACCGCACGTTTGTGCTAATCCGTAAGACAGCCTGACGCAAACCCCGGCCATAGGAGACTTAGATTGCAGGTCATCGATAGATCGCTCCAGAGTTCCCAATACTGGCCTGGATTGTTTGCCCTTTTCGGCATGGACTATGAACGCCTTCCGAAAGTCTACACGCAGTTTTTCGACACGAAATCGTCGGAAAAGGCTTTCGAAGAGTTCATGACCGAGCGCGCGGGCCTTGGCCTTTCCGTCATGCAGCCCGAGTTGACGCCGGTGCAATTCGACGCCCCGAACGAGGGCTATCGCACGCAGGTGACGCATGCATCCTACGGCCTCGCCGTGGCGATCTCGCGCGAAGCCAAGGACGACAATCTCTACGAGGACGTCGCCTCGCGGATGATGAAGGAAATGGCGTTCAGCGCCAACCAAACGCAGGAATATATCGCTCACGCGCCGCTGAACGTCGCCGGCGATGCAGTCAACGGGTTGCGCGCCGATGGCGTGCCGCTGATCTCTCCGTCACACGCCACCGCGTCAGGGTTGCAGTCCAACCAGCTCGTGTCGGCCAACGTTTCGGAACTCGCGTTCGAGAACGCCGTGATTCAGATCAGCTACGCGCGCAACGGCCGCGGTTTCATCATTAACCTGCAGCCCAAGCGTGTCATTCTCTCCCCGGAGAGCGGCCCCGAGACCCGACGAATCCTCGGTTCGCCGTTGCAGTGGAACGCGTCCACCAACAACATCAACGTACTGCGCTCCACCGGCGCGATTCCGGAAGTGATCGAGACGCCGTACCTGGTCGACAAGGACAACTATTTCATCCAGACGTCCGAGCAGGACAAGGACAACGGCCAGGGCATGACGTTTTGGGAGCGCTCGCCGCTTGAAGTGCGCGAAGATTCGAACTGGTCGAATCAGGCGTCGCTGGTCGCGCAGTGGTTCCGGTGCGCCGCTTCCATCATTGACTTCCGTACGGTTTACGGTAGTTTGGGCGCGTCCGGCTAGTCCGGAGCGTTTTCCTCCCTTTGACTCTCCGCCCGAGGCGCCGCAAATGGGCCTCGGGTTTTCTTTAGGTGGCAGACCATGGTCGCGCCGAAGCCCAAATTCGGTCCCGCCGCTTTGTGGGGTGCCTGCTCGCGGTGCAACGCTCGCGTGCTGGCGTCGACGCTGCGGCGCGAGCGCTTGACCGGCCTACTCGTCTGCACGAAGGCGTCCGGCCGCGGCACCACGGCATGCTGGGACCCCTGGCCCGAAGTGCTCGACTTCCAGGTCAAGCCCGACAAGTCGATCGAGCCGCCGTCCGAGCCGCTGCCGCTCCGTTACAATCTCGATGCGATATGGGGCAGCGGTCCCGAAAGCGGCACCACGAAGATCTTCGCCAACGCGCCGGCGGCCGCGCCCGACGACGCCACGCGGCTGCAAAGCCTGCTCTCGACGGTGCCCTACTACGCCAATATCGGCAAGTCGGCGGCGTTCATGGGGCCGATGGCGCGGCTCGGGGACGAAGTGTTCAACCTGACCACGATCGTACCGGCCGACTGGGACGGCACGTTCTTGCCCTCGTCGTCGATTCGTACCGTCACGCCGCCGGACGAAGCGGCCGAGCTTGCGGCCGTCACGCGAACTGATAAGGATGTCCCGGCGGACCCGATATGGACGCCGCCCTGGGCTCAGGTAAAGCAGGTCTGATGGACACCGCCGCAACGATCATCGACAAGGCCATGAGGCTCTACGGGATCGTTGACGAGACCGAAGGCGCAACGCCGACTGACATCGCGAACAACGTCGCCGTGCTGAACGACCTGCTGCGCCAAGAGATGGCGGACGGCGCAGTGCAGTTCCTGATGAAAACCGAAAGCGTGATGCTGCCCGCCGGCGTAAGCGGCCAGATCTATAGGTTTTCGATCGGTACTGCGGACCCGGGCTATCTGTTCCAGCGTGACGCAGTGGCCGTCAAAGCCATATGGCTGAACGACATCGGCCTGACCATCAATCGCGAGACCCGCATGGCGCCGAAAGCCGACGTCGTCCGGACGACCTTTCCCGGCATCATCACCAAATGGCACCAAGAGCGCCAGTCTGACGGCTCGGTCCTGGTGACGGCCTGGCAGCCGCCGCGCGCCGCTGTGACGGCCCTGATCGAATACGGCGGGCGCCTGGCCCCGATCACGGAGGCCGATGGCAGCGACGTCGTAGGGCTGCCGCCGGAGGGCGTTCACGACGCAGCGCTGCTGCTCGGCCGGCGCATCTGCACCGCCTACGGAAAAAACCCGGCCAATGTCGCTCTCGTGGCGCAGGACGCCGAGCGCGTGAACGCGCGCTGGCGTGAGTGGGCGCGCGGCCAACAGTGGATTCGAATGGTCAGGAGTTGAGAAGATGGCAGGCGCCAACGTACAGTTTTACACGCTCGACCACGAACCCGCGAGCCCCGGGGAGGAGCAGTTGTTTTCATTTCGGTGCCCTACACGCGGCACCGAATGTTTTGGGCTCCATATCGCTAACCGCACAGGCATAAAACGCGACCCGCAGGGGCAAAATGGCGGTGTTGCGCATTGGGAGTGGAACGGCAGTCGGGACTCGCCTACGTTTTCGCCATCGGTAAACTGTCAGCGTTGCTGGCATGGCTACATTCGTGGGGGGCGCACGGTCAGCTGTGCGGGTACCGACGAACCGGAGCCAGACAAAGCATGAGCCAGCGTCCGCCGCTCGACATTCTTGGCACGTTTCAGGACCCGCTCGGGCTCGACCAGGGCGCCAGCAAGCTGACCAACGTCCGCGTCGTGCCGCGCGAGGCTGCCGAGGTGGCGAGCTCGCCGGGCGCGCCGGCGGGCAAGGCGGCGCGCGTGCGCTTCGTTGGCGCCCCAGGCCTGACGCCCCGCTGCCACCCGACGACGTCACCCTGCCTCGTGCTGGCCGCCGCACTCGGCACCCTGTGGTCCGGTCACGCCGACGGCACGATCTGGTACGGCGTCGAAACCGCCACGCCCGTGTTATCGGGCACCGTGGCAGTCGACCCGACGCAACCCATTATCCGATTCGCTGAAGACCGCACCGCGCTGGCGATCGCCACGAACCGCAATGTGCTCGGAGGGACGCGCGCCGGTACCGGCTACGTCGCCACGCAGGGCGGCGGCGTTGTCAACTGTGGATTCGATACTTCGATCAATTTCGATCCGTCTGCTGTCGCCGAACTCGACAACATGACGCTCTGGAGCGGCGCGTCGAATTTTTACGCCAGCCAAGACGCCAAGGTCTACCGATCGCAGCCGCTGGCACCCGCAAACGTGCTGCCGAACAGCTGGGGCACCAAGGAAGCGCGGCCCGACAGGGTCGTGGACCTCGCGGTGTCTGGCCGGGTGCTGTGGCCGCTCGGCGCCCGCTCGCTCGAACAGTGGTACGATAGCGGCGCCAACACTGATATGCCGTTCGTCCCCTACCCGAACAGCTTGGTCTCGGTCGGCATCGCGGCGCGGCTGTCACGCGCAGTGCTGCGGGACCTGATTGTTTTCGTGGCGACTGACCTACGCGTGTGGGTCTGTACCGGCCAGTCCGGCAAACCAGTGTCGCCGCCCTGGGTCGATCTGCTGTTGCAGGAACTTACGCTGGCGCAGCTGCAACAGCTGACCGCCTACGCCTACGGCCAAGGCGGTTCTGACTTTTACGTCTTGACGCTGCCGGGCCAGTGGACGATCGAGATGTCGGCGGCGGGGCTATGGTCTTACCGGCAGTCGCCGGGCCGTCTCGATCACGCCGGCCGTTGCGCCAAGGAGTACGACGGCGGCACGACCTTTGTAGGCCTCGATACTGGCGAGATCTGCGCGCTCGATCTCAACAGCGCTTCGGAGCCGGCTGGCGTGATAGAGCGCGAAATCATCACGCCCTGGGTGACGGCTGACGACCAATTCTCAACGGTCAATTCGCTCAGCATCACGTCATCAATGGGGCCTTCAGCCGGGCAGTTCCAGCTCGATTGGGCCGACAACCGCGCGGTGACGTGGCGCGGCTTGCGCAATATCACGTTCCCGCTGCCCGGCACCCGCCGCGCGATCGCCCGCAATTTCGGGTCGTCGCGGCGGCAGCAGTTCCGATTTCGCTACTCGGGCACGCAGGCGCCGTTCACGATTGACGAATGGTTTGCGGATATCGACTAGGTCGTCGCGAACGCGCGAGCCGACGCCGTCATGGTCCCCGGCCACTTGGCCAGCTCGGCGCGGATCGACTTCGTAACCGGGCTGGCGTTTTCGTAGACGGCCAAAATAGGGTGTTCGAAAGTCGACAGATACCAGACCATTTTGGTGCGGTTGGCGTCGACTTCTTGCATCTGGCTCTGGCCTGCGACATCTTGGTATTGTAACGTATACATCTTCGTTTCCTCTTTCCTGACCCGCGCACCCTAACCGCAAAGAACCGTACAGTCAATGGCCAAAGTGCCCCCACCGCCCCCGATTGCGGCCCAGGACCCTACGTTCAATCGGTACCTGATTGAACTCACGGCGTTTTTGACTGCAAGCGGCGAGATTGACCCGACCAGTGTTGCTGGGCTCGTCGCGCTGTCGAATCAGGTGGCGACCGACACGGCCAACGTCGCGTCGCTGCAGACCACCGTCAGCAGCCAGAGCGCCAGCATCTCGACATTGCAGGGCCAGGTCACGACATTGCAGGGTCAGGTCACGACATTGCAGGGTCAGGTTTCGGCGCTCCAGGCACGCAGCCAAGTGTTCAGCGGTAATGTCGGAGCTGTCGGGCCGCCATCCGCGGGCCTCGGCAGCGTCGGCGATTGGTTCCTGAACACGGGAGGCACGGCCGGCAACAAACTATGGTTGAAGACAGCCGTAGCCACCTGGACGAACTATCTTTAACCCTGCCGCGCCCACGAGGGGCCGAAACCGCGTCGGAGACGCCGCCGTCCAGGCGGCATACTTCATCCGAAAAATATCCTCCGCAGGTCTGCCAACGCCTCGGATGCCATCTCGCCGAGCGCGCTGTCGAACGATGCCGGCCGCGCGAACCGCGCCCGGTAGCCCTTCTCGTGGTCCCATATCGTGCCCCACATCTCGACCGTGCCGAATACGACACCATCGCAGCCGGTTACTTGACTGCGGATGACGAGATGTTCGGGCCTGTTCTTGTAGGACTCCGTCATGTCTTCGAGCGTCTTGAAACCGTGGATGCCCTGCTCGCCGATGTCGGGGTTGGTACCCTCGGTAATGAGCTCCCGGTACCACCGCCTGTCGGAAGTCCACGACAGCAGCCGCGAGTTGCCCGGCACGTAGACATAGCGCCAGAATCGATAGGCAGTTTGAGTGCCGATCTCAATCATGGCGTCGGCTCCTTCTGCGGCACCTTGACCGGCTCCTGCGGAGCTGGCGCTTCTTGCGGCACCAGCACGCGGCGGCGTTCGGGCTGTCCAATCTCTGCCATGTCACGTTCCTCCCGCGATCGCGTTGATGTGTAACTGAAATTCTTCAACCGTGCGGACGACGAGGTAAACGCCACCGGCTGCCGCCCACTGGCGTTCAAATTTCTCCTGGCCGAGCTTCTGATCGCCCTTATCGTCTTTGAGCTCGATCGCCGTTGGCCGCAGTCCGATCGGGAAGGCCAGATAGTCGGCCACGCCTTTGCGAACGCCCATGCGTTTGAAATGCATATGCGTGCCGATGCCGCCACGCCGCTCGTTCGCGACATGGAAAATTAGCAACCGATCCCAAATGCCGGATTTGACGAGCCACTGCTGACAATGCATCTGCAGGCATGTTTCGTCGTTCGCGGCGGTCTTAACGACCTTTTTTCGGGAGGATGCCAAGTTCCACTAGCCTCTGTTCTTGGGTCGGAAGCCACGCTTCGATCGCCGCCTGCACGGCGAGTGATCGGTTCGACACGTCGCTGTCGATGTTGCGCACGACGAAGTCCACCCGCGCCACCAGGACGTCGGTAAGACGGGCCGAGACCATCGTGGTTTTGCGTTCGTCTGCCATCGGTGGTAAGGTCTAGCTCAAATCTGTATGACAATCAAGAGGCTGTTTTCATGAGCTTCGGCGACGGGCTTGGTGCCATCATCGGTGCGCAGGAAGGTAAGCAGGATCTGCAGGCCGGGCAGGACGCCGTCAACGGCGTCTCCAGCAGCTTCGGGTCGTCCGTGGCGCCCTACAACTCGTTCGGACAGTCTTTCATGCCGGCGGCCTCGACAGCGGCCGACAAGGTCACCGGGGCCGCCGGAAACGTGCAGTCCTACGACGACTTCATGAAAAACTACCAGGCTTCGCCGGGTGCGCAGTACGATATCCAGCAGGGTCAGGAGGCGCAGGACAACAGCGCGGCGGCGCGCGGGCAGCTGCTCTCCGGAACGAACCAGCGGGCGCAATCTGACATCACGCAATCGATCTCCAACAAATACGCGAATCAGGCCTACGGCTCGTACCTGCAGGGCAACCAGCAATCATTCGGTCAGCTGACCAGCGCGCTTGGTTCGCTGTTCCAGGGCATCGGTGTAGGCACCACCGCGACCGGCCAGCAAGCGGGTGTCGATTCCGCGCAGATAGGCGCCACGTCCAGCCTGGCGCAGGCGCAGGCCAAGAATGATCAGTCCAAGGGCTCGGGTTTCGGCTCGCTGTTCTCGTCACTGCCGATACCGGGATTCGGGTCGTGACCGATACACCTTGGATCACGGCCTTAATCCAGCTGGTCACGATTGCGGGCACTGTGATCAACTCAGGACTTGCGGTCCTGGCCTACGTGCAGGCCCGCAGAAACATGACCAAGATTCACGAGGTGCGGGTGTCGATCGACGGCCGCATGGATCAGCTCCTTGCAGCCCGCAGCACTGAAGCGCACGACGCCGGGGTGCGCGAGGGTAAGGCGTCCGGCAACGGCGACAGCTACATCACCGGGCTGTTGAAGAAATAGCTATTGTTTACGTCTCACGCGGTAGCCCCACCCCGACGCGCCTTCGATGCTAATGCCAGTTCCGTCGAAGGCGCGGTTGATTTGTTGAATGTGCACGCGAATATTGTGATCGCTGCGGCCGAGCGCGCCACCTAACTCTTTGGCACTAAGGCCCGGATCTCTACTAACCAAGTCGAAAATTTGCGCTCTGTTCACTGTCAACGCCACGCCGTGACGTGTCGAGTGCGGCATCGGGCGGTGGCAGCACGGGCAAAATTCAGTAGCCATCAGTAGCAGCCCCCTCGCCGCGTTCTTTCCCACCAGATATAGCGACATACGACGTTGCACCCCCGGAAAATTGCACCGAAGTGTGATACTTCATTTCAGATCGTCCCTTGTGATGCTGTAGACAAATACGTCCTGCGGCTCGTCGCTGATGTTTGGGAACATCTCGAATCGCCGCAGCCGGCCCTCTTTCGTCGCGCCAAGGCGTTCGGTCGTGCGCTGCCCCATGATGTTGTCAACGTGCACGTAGGACCACACTCGCCAGATTTGCGGGTGCGAAAAGATCCAGGCGACGAACGGCGCCGAGAATTCGCGGCCGAAGCCCCGCCGCTTGCCGTTCGACACCAGCGTGACCGTAGCAGAATGGCTGTGGATCTCCAGCCCGACGAGCCCAAGAAACGCGGGGCTCTCCTCGATCGCTAGCCATTTGGTGGGGCCGCCCGCCTGGTAGCGCTTAATCAGCGCTGCGGCATCGTCAAGGCTCACGAGCGGTCGCAGCCCGAGATACCGCACCGTCTCGGGATTGCCGAGCATCGTGAGCAAGCCCCAAGCGTCGCCGTTGCCGACATCGCAGATGGTGAAGCGGCCGAGCTGCGCGGGGTTCATTCTGCGGCCCTCGGCAAGTCCCAAGGCATGGCGTGAGGCGTGGGCGCGACTTGAGCACGTTTGCAATTCTCGACAGCTTGACGCCAGTACGATGGTTTGAGTTCAGCGCCGACCGCGCGTCGGCCCATCTGCAACGACACATAAAGTTCAGATCCGATGCCGGCAAACGGCGATAGCACCGTGTCTCCTGGGTTGCTCCACAAATCCACACATCGACGGATTGGAGTCAGCTGCAGCGGCGATATGTGCGCTTCGTCCGCCTCTTCGCGAGCTTCTTTGCGCGACAACACGTCACCTTGCGCAATGTCAGACCATACGGGCTCAGCGTACCGCTGCCAGACTGCAATGCTGTACTGCCGCGAGCCTGACGTTGCAATGCACGGCACCATTTTTTCACTTTCTTCATCCCACTCGCGACTCGGTAACGTACCGTCTGGCGTGGTTTCGGACCCATAATACGCATCAAACTGCCCCGCCACTGGTTCGGGGTTAACGCCGGGCTTGCGCATCGTCACTATGTAGTCGGGTATCGCCATACGCGAAAGACTGGAATCCTTGCAAATTTGTTTGTGCAGCAATCCGATGGCCTTCGTGCGCTGCATCGCCGAAACTGGATCTTTCCTGATCACAACTTCGGAGTGATAGTAAAACCCAGCGTCTTGATGAGCTTTAATGATGTCGCCACGAAAATCCCGCAACCCAATAAACCCATCACGCATCTTAGATGTTGGCAAATTCATGCAATGGATCGACACCAGCCGCCCAGGCTTCGTCACTCGGAACACTTGGTCGATAAGAAAACGGTAATGCGTCCAAAAATCCGAGTCTGCACGGCAGTTGCTCATGTCACGCGGATCGTCGCTAAACGTATATAGCGATATGAACGGCGGACTGTATATCGTATAGTGCACGGACTCATCCGGCAAAGCACGAACCACGTCAACGCAATCGCCGTTCCACAGATGCCAGTCTGTTCCGCTCGCCTGATCGATTACCGCAGCCATGTCGGGATCTCCATTTTGTTTTTGTGGCGCTCTACTTCGCGAATGCCGTGTAGCGTCCTGGTCATCAGCGTTCGCGTGTGTTTCGACATTTCTTCGGCCATGCGGTCTGCCGCCGCTTCTTTTGCCGCGAGATTGTCTACAACTGCGCCTTCGGCAGTGGATGCGATAAAGTACGCACGCACCGGCTGCATCTGGCCAAAACGCCAACACCTGCGGATTGCCTGAAACAACTGCTCAAACGAGTCGTTTAACCCAACAAAGACCATGTCGGCACAGCGTTGAAAATTCATGCCCCATCCGGCAATGCTCGGTTTTGACACGAGCACGCGAATGGAGCCGTTTGCGAACCCCATCAGTCGCTCGGATTTTAAATCTGCGTGGTGGCTTCCGCGCACCTCGACGGCACCAAAAATCGCGGCCGTGAGCATTTCCGACTCGGTATTGGAGTTGCACCACACTAACCAAGGGCGATCCGGGTTTGCATTGACCAGTTCGGCAGCCGCGCGCACTCGATCCGAGGTGCTGTCCCGCCGCGCTCGGAGCCGTTCAGATAGCGTGTGCGCAACCGGGAGATCGGATGGAACAGTAATAAATTCTTTGTGCAGCGGCGGTAAATCGTAACCCGGCTCATCATATCCGAGTTCGCGCGGGTGGCGCAACATGACGGACCAAGATGATAACCACGCCCAAAATTCTTGCTCGGCATGCCCTTTCAGACGCCACTCCGCGGATGGTTTTGATTTGCCGGCTTGGCGATCTTTGGCGCCGATTGCCTTCATGCCACCTTCATGGACAAACCACGTAGCAAGCATCTCTTTGGCGCTGCACACACCCAAAAATTCAGCGTGATTGCCCAGTTCGACATAGTCGTTTGGTGCTGGCGTCGCGGTGCACGGCAACCGAAACGGAATATCTTTGGTAAACTCTACCAGCTTCGCGCGTGTTTTGCTGTCGTGCGCCTTGATAATACTAGACTCATCCAAAACGATGCCAGCAAAAGCAGCAGGATCGAAATTATCAATACGATCGTAGTTCGTGACGACAATCCTGGAACGCATGTCATCACGATGCGCGGCGTACTCTACCGAATCAATGTTGAACTTTTTCGCTTCCTGAACGGTCTGCTGAGCTACAGCCAGCGGCGCCAAGACCAACACCCTACGCCACATTGCGTCTTGCTGTACTGCTTGTGCCCAACTTAGCTGCTGAAATGTCTTTCCCAAGCCAGTGCCTGCGAACACCGCCGCGCGCCCGCGTTGCAACCCCCACGTTACGATGTCACGTTGAAACGGCCGCAATGCATCCGGCAGTTTACGAACCTCTAAACCTGCATGCACAGGAACGGCAGATTTTCGAGCTATGAAATCTTCGTACGGATTGGACATCATTTAAATAACCTCTAGGGATCAGAGTACGTTTTTAAGCGTACATGTCAATAGCTACTTCGCCATCCTTTTTGCTTCGTGGCCCTCGCAATCGAGCGGCAAACCTGCTGTCCAGTGCCGCGGCCGTTTCATTATCTCGCGCATTGCGGCCGATCGCTCTTTCGCAACGGCTTCAGGTGCCAACGCCAAAATAGAATCGTAAACGTCGAGCAGCAAGTGCACGTCCGGCAGCTCGCGCTCGATGTCGGCTTCAGCAGCTGTGATAATGGACCGTGTCATGCTCTGCGCCGCAATTTCGAGCAGCGAACCGCCGAACGCTTTTTGTCGCAGCATCGCGCCGAACTTGCCGCGAAAAAACAGCGTTTCGCCCTCGTGACTGATATGCGCGGAGTAGTGCGGCACGCGACGCCCGCAGGGTAGCAGCATCCACACTGTCGCGTGCGCATCCTTCTCGAATGCGACTTTGCCGGCCGGGAACACGCGGCCCGGCTGCTCGTAAATCGCGGCCTTGAAGGCGTCGGATAGCGCGTACCAGAGCTTTACCAGCAGCGGGTTCGCTTTCCGATAGCCGTCGATGTCAGATCGCGCCTTGATCTCGTCCATGTTGTTGCCGGCGCGGCGCTGGTACGCCATGTATGTTCGGTGCCCGAGCTGGTAGTTGCCGCCGAGGGTCACGGATTTGTAGCTCTGTCGCTCATGCGGGTGTGTCTTCTTCGTCGATCCCGGCGGGACGCGGCCCATCGCAATGGCGTTGTAGATGTAGGGATCACCGCCGCTCGCCAGCAGTTCAAGACGCTCAGTGTCGCCGGCCATCCACAGCGCAATTCGGTACTCCGCGTTCGACAGGTCGTTGTCGGCAATCATCCATCCGTCGGGTGCGACAATGCAGCCGCGTAGACAGTCGGAAAGCGCCGTGTTGCCGTAGCGGTGGCCTTCCTTGAGGCCCGCGATCACCTGGTCAACATCGTACCTCCCCGATGGGCGAGCAATGTTGAACATGTTCGCGCCTTCGGAGGTTCCGCGCCCCGATCGCGCGCCAAAGTAGCGCGTCGCGTCTTTGTACCAACCGCCAACGTGACGATCGAGCAGGGCTTGAGCTTTAAGCGGCGCGCTTCCCCCTTCTGCCTGAAGAAGTTCAAGCACTTCGCGAACGTCCGGGTGGAGATCGTCATCGGCCAGTTTCTCCGCTACAATGTGTTTCTGTGTGCTTTCCAGTCCTGCAGCATGGCTGTTGCACCACGCGACGATTCGCTGGCGCTGCGACAGCTTCGTCACGGCGTTCTGCGTCAGCGCCACGAGCCGCTGCGTGCTCTCCTGTTCGATCTCCTGCCGGCGCAGCGCAATCGCCGTTGCAAGATGCAGATCAATCGGGAGCCCCAATTCGTTTTTGCGCCAGGTGCGCTCGAATACCAGCCTCTCGTCGGGCGAGAGCGGCGGCAGTCTAGCGTCGACGTCGAGCAGGCAGCGCAGATCCTGGTCGGCGTATTTGCAAAGCGTGGCGTAGAGGCTGACGCTCTCGTCGAAGGTGCCATCACGCCGCGGCCTGCAAGTCGCCATGACCGCGGCGTGGCCCTGCTTGTCCTTGCCGGCGACGCCCAGCGTTGTGCATACCTGGTCCAGCCCGCCCGGCAGCGCCATAGCCTGCGCGCGGCCCATCGTGCAATCAACTTTTGTTACGGGCAACTCAAAGAACGGGTTTTGTCCCTTGAGAACGTTGACGTCGAAGTTGGCGTGGTGCGCCACGAACCGGCGGCATTGCGCAGCGTCGGCGTAGAGCTCCGCGAGACTGTGCGTGCCGAGGTGCGGGTGCACGGTGCAGGCGCGCTTGCTGGCGCCCCGGAAGCGCCAGACCGCGACCGTGATCTGCGTCGAGCGATCGGCGGCGTAGCGGCGCGCGCCCGCGGCTTTCAGATCGATCCTGGAGCGCGTCTCCAGGTCGCACCAGAGGTCGTCGGGGTGCATTGTTCAGCCTTGTCGGAAAGAGGGGCCGAGAGCCCATTTGCGGCGCTCCCGGCAGTTTAGCGGCTAGGGGGCAAAGCCCGCCGCAGGTTCTCGCGTCAGCGCGGCGCGAAGGGATTCGCGGGCGGCCCTGCGCTAAAAGGGCTTGCCGTCGTCGGGGCAGATCCGGTCTGAGGGGCAGGCTGAAAACCCGCAACCTGGAGCCCCTGCGCCTGCGCGGCGGCCATCAACTCGGCACCTGAGACGCTATTCGCGAATACGATCTCCTCGCCGGGCGCGGTGAACACGACGGCATTGAGGAACAGCTTGACGCCGCGCGGATCGTTCTGCTTGACGGCCGCGGTGACGCCAGCCATGACGTAGTCGCCGGACTTCACGCCAGCCTTGCCGGGCAGTTTGACGAGCGCGCCGCCGGCCTGCACCAGCTCGACGTTCGGGGCGCCGTTGGTGTTGCCCGAGAACATCCAATGACCCTTGGCGTAATCGGTTAGCTTGCCGGTCTTGACGTTCGGCAGGTCGCCGTCGAGTACGGGCCATGCGATGATGTGCGGGTTAGCCGCGAACAACTTGCCACAGGCTGCTGCGATCCCGGCCAACGCCGGTTCCTGGTGCCATGCCGCCTGCGTCTTTGGCACGATGAACGAGGCGAAATAGCTGGGCTTGTCCTGCGGCTTGCCCTCAAACTCCCGGCTCGGCTCCCAAAGATGCCGCATATCGACGATGCGCGCGTTGAACACGGTTGCGGATTCGTATTGCTTTTGTGCTGCCATTTTTCGATTTCCTTTTGCTAAGTTCCTAACGCTTGCACTGTACGGACATCAACGGATGTTTGTCAAGTATCTTCGAGGTCGGCCGCCACCAGCCACAAAAGCGCGTGGTCAATCGTGTCGACGCGCACCACGGTTGGTAGGTTGTGAAAGATATTTTCGGCATCTGGACCGACCACGATCAGGATCTTGTTGCGCGCGACGGCGTAGCCAAACTCGACGTGACGTCCGCCGCTCGTGAACATCGCACCGGCGGGCAGAATCTTGGAAATCACGGCGTCGACCGCGTCGATGTCGTCCAAATCCCTCTGTGCCGCAGCAGCAAGCGTCATACCCTCCTCGTTGCCGTCGATCCATCTTGCGGTGCAGGTGTGGCCGGCGATTTCAAGTTTGCGGCGCCATTCCTGCATCTGGTTCATGCTGCTGTAGGGTGCGGCGAGGTAGATTTTCATGCTAATAGCTCACTTTCAACGGTGCTTCGGGCTTATGCGCGCCGATGACAGCATATTGCTTACCGGCGGGGCCGAGCTTTTCGGCTGCGGCTGGCGAGACGGGTTTGACGCCTTTCGGGCCGAAGCTCTGCATCAGGAACGCCGCGGCCTGCTGCTCGTCGTTCCAGGCCCTATAGCTTCTGCCCGGCTTCAACGCGGCTCCGTCGACCTGCGCACCGAGCTTCAGCTTCGTTTCCAGTGCCTCTTCGTAGACCGCCTTGACGTCGCCAAGGGCGCGAATCATGCGGAGCATACGCACGATATCCTTCGGCTCCAGATCCTCGATCCGGCGACTCATGGCGCCCATGAGGAACCCGGCGTCCGTCGCCATGGCGGGGCACGCCTGGAACGCGCGGCACCAACGACAGTGCGGCCCCGGCTTCGGCGCGCTGCGATCGGCGATCGCGGCCAGCACGCGCGCCTTGTGCGCCTCCACCTCGGCGCGGCTCGCTACCCACTGTTTCCACGGGTCGTCATCAAGCCCGTTCGGCTGGTAAATCACGAGACGCCACCATGGCGAATCCATATGCGGCAGCAGCGCGGCGGCGTAGGTCAGGAGCTGCTTATTGTGGAAAGCGGGAACGTCCCACTTGCCAAATTTGGCGTCCAAGACGGTGCTGACCTGCCTTGACGGGTTAAAAATATCGACCGTCCCGCCGCACTCGTCTGTGATCTTTACGCGCAGCTCACGCTCCACGATCGGATACCCGTCGTCGTACTCAAGCTGCGCCAGAAACGCCTCGACGTCGGGCAGCAGGCCAGCTTCCATGTCGGCGTGTGCTGCGGTGCCAGCGGCCGCTGCCGCGGTCGTAGTGGCGGGCTTCAACGGCTCTGGCACGGCGTATCGCGCCGACCATGAGCAGTTGAGCCACGTCTTGGCATCGGATGGCGGGTAGATCGCGTGACTGGTCATGGTTTCCTCTCAAAAAGTGCGGGGTGGCCATTTGCTGTAGCTCGTTTAAGCGCCGCAACCACGCGACGGCCCCCTGCTTTTTACGCCGTGATGCCCATCCACTTCGCGAGCTGCGCGAGCCGGTCGGGCGGCATCTTCGGCAGGAACACTTGGTCGATTTGCGCCATGGTGGCCTGCGCAGCCTCGGGACCACACTGCTCGCGGAACCAGCCCAACGCACCGTCGGCCGAGCTGGCGCCGCTTGAAAATGCAAAATCACGCTTGGCCGTGATTTTGCCGACCAGCGCGGCCACCGCCGGGTCGACCGCGGGGGCGGCAGCGGCTGCAGGGAACGCCGACGCCAGAGCGGCAAAGGGCGCCGGGGGCGCAAGACCCGGTGGATTGAAAGCGGGGGCCTCGGCTGGCGGCTGCAAAGGGGCGGGCACGTTCAGCGCACCCGTAGCGACCTGGTTGAACGCGGGCGTCACGACCGGGGCCTCGTCGGCTGCTTCCTCCTTCTTCGTGCGCTTCGCCCTGCCCGAGACACGGAAGGCCTCGAAATCGTCCATCGAGTCAAATTCAACGGTAATTTTCATCGTGTTCTGCTCCTGGTTTACGTTCGTGTGAATGTATGACAGTACGGAATTGTGCTGTCAAGTGGTGGGCGTTAAGTTTTGTAGCCGGTCCATGCGCTCAATCTCAGCGACGATCAGCGCGCCAGCCTTCACCAGTTCACGGCGTCGATCGCCTTCTTTCCACCAAACCGGGTCAAAAGGCCAGAGCCACTCCAGCAGCTGCGGACTTCGGCTGCGCGCAGGCGTAGCGTAGCAGGCCGCAGCTGCTGCAAGTTCCCCGCAGGTGTGTCGGTCGTCGTGACTTGGGGTCCAAGTCTCGACTTCGACTTGCCGACGACGTTCGGCTACTACATCTTCGATCGCTGTCATCTCTGCAACGCCTGTCCTGTGTTGACGTCGCGCACCGCAGCCGCGACGTATCGTCCGTTGGGCGATCTCTTCAAAAAGACGTAATCGATTTCGGGAAGCGATTCATAGGGCCACACCGCGGTCGTGAACTTTGTCGTGAGCAGCCAGCCGCCGTGGTCCTGCTTGACCGGCGGGCTCACGATCGTTTGCCACGGCTCGGCCTCTAGGATCTTGCGAATGCTGACAGCCTCGGCGGCGCCCCCACGCGTTTTCAGATCCTTGCCGTGCTCGACCAGGGTCGTGTTGTCGTAGCCGCAAAATGGACAGATCGGGTGCAGGAACGCGGCGTAGGTCTCCTCGCACGCGGCGCATTTCTTGATGTCGGCCTGCTGCGCGCCGCAATGCGGGCAGCGCATGCCATGAAAGTGCGGGTCGAATCGCTCGTCACACGCCTTGCAGCGTGGCGCCGAGCGGTGCAGCGCGTGGCAGGCCGGGCACGTCTTGCCGTGCTCCCACGTCTCCCACTCCTCCAGGCATGCCAGGTCGTCGCAGGTCAGCATCTTGCCGGGCGAGGCCATGACAGCGTCGAGCGCGCCGTGGCGCTGAATGTTGCCGCCAAAATCCGACACGAGGCAGTTGGTTACGCGCGGGTGCGCTCGGGCGCCGCGGCCGAGACCCTGCAAATAGAACCCTGCGGACTTCGTTGCGCGCCAAAACGCGATGTAGTCGATGTCCTGGACGTCGAAACCCGTGTTGAACATGTTGCACGACACCAGGATGCCGCCGGCTGGGTCGCTGCGGAACGCGTCCACTGACTTGTCGCGCTTACCTTCAACAGATCGTGAATGCACGCCGTAGACGTGCGTGTTCGTCAGTTTCTTGAGCTCGGCTTCCGCTTTGTCGACATGCGCGACGTTGCAGCAAAACACCAGCACACGCTTGCGGTCAAATTTGCGCATGACGTCGACGACGGTCTTGGCGTGGCTCGGCACCAGCTTGATTGCGCGCGGCGCCATCTCGTCCAGGTCGTAGTCGCCGGCAACCGTTGCCAGGCCCTCGGTGTCGATCGTCTCGTCTTCGCCTGCGTCGACAGGCACCAGCGGCTTGACATAGCCATCGCGCAGTGCGTCCAGGAAGGTGTAGCGGTACACGATCGGGCCAAACGTCTTTGTCAGGTCGCCGGTGCCGTCGTCGCGGAACGGCTGCCCCGTCAGACCGTGCACCTTCGCGTGCGGAATCTTCCCGAAAAGCTTGCGGTATTGCGATGACTTAGCGGGCGGGACGCGGTGCACCTCGTCGACCAGGATCGCGACGACGTCGCGGAACATGCGGACCCGATTGATGATGGTGCCGATTGTGCCTACCGTCACCCGCGCAAAGGCGTTCGTTGCGATCGAAGATGAGCATATGCCAGGTGACAACCCGATGGTCTTGCACGCCGCGGCGTTGTGTTTCACCAGTTCCTTGTTGTGCGCCACGACTATGACGCGTCCAAACTGACTATAGTGGTGCGCCAGCATGGCGAGCATGAGACTTTTCCCGCCGGCAACCGACACCTCAGCGACCGAAAACCGGTCGTCGTAAGCGACGAGCGCCGAGGTGCCTTTGATTTGGTGGTCGCGGGGCTGGAATGTCATAGGTCGTCCAGAACCTTCTGGGCAGCGTCCGCCGCTTTGACGACGTTTTCCGGCACGTCGTCTGCGCTGATTTCTTCAAGCAAATCTTCCAACGCGGTCATAAGCATGTCGCGTTCTTCGGCGACCTCGTCGTTTTCTGCTGCCGAATCTTCCAAGTCTAGCAGTTTGTCGATCGCGTCGATGAATTGCGGCGGTGCGCCGAACTCGATCGCGTGCGCGCGCAGCCAGTCGACCAGCTCTCGCGTCGTCATGCTGCTGCGCGCCGGCAGTGCCGCCCAGGGAAGCCACGCCATCACAGCCCCGCGAGGTGTTGTAGATCGCGGTCAAACGCTTCGCGCAGCTTTGCAACCGTAGCGTTGAACACGTCGTCGCGGCTGCCGTGGCCGCCAACGACAGCCAACGCCATCACGCCAGCCAAGCCGTCGACGTAGCTCGCGACAACGGCTTGGCTCACGCGCTGGTGCTTGCGGATCACGAACGAGAAGTTATGCAGGTGTTGCGTGAACATGTCGCGCGCCAGGACGGCGGCAGCGGGTTCGATCTTCAGTCCGTCGTTCATGTTCATTTCTTCTGCCCCAAAATTCCGTTGATACCTGTATATAGCATCCCGACTGCGAAGACGCCTGCGGCCCACGGTTCGTGCATGCACAACGTAACTTGTGCAAAGAAACCAAGTATCGCCACTAAAATTTTTGTCATGGCAAAGCGCTCCATACTGCGATCCAGAGGGCGACGAGGCTCAAGAGCCCCGCCAGTTCGATGACCACGTCTGCGCGAGTCACTTGTTCTGCTCCTTCAAGAAAGCCTCGACTCGGCGCTTCCACTCCAGGCGCTGCATCGGGGTCATGTTCTTGAGACCTTCGCGCAAAAGCTGTTCCATGATGTCCTCCCTTACTCGGCGCAATTGAAGTGCATGGCGTTCTGAAACCGGGTTTCAACAGCCGGCCGCGCCAGGATCGCGATGCCGCGCAGGCAGTCCGCGAAAATGGCGCGGTAGGAGCGATGCGAAGACGGGTGCTTAATAGCGATCTGCTCGGCGACGACTTTGCGGGCTGCAGCGTGGGCGGCTTTGAAGGTTTCGGACTTGGTCATGGTGCTCTCCAGCGGTTGATGACCTTATGTACGCGCGCTCGCGTACTGTAGCAAGTCACGAAATGTTACAGCGACAGCCCCAAATTTGCAGCGACGTCCCAAGTACGCGCCACAAGCTCGCCAACCGTCATCACCTCGGCGCCCGGCTGCGGCATGCCCAGGTCCTGGTACTCGATTTCGGTGCCGTCGGCGAACCTGCAGACGCCTGCCGGGATGATCTGGCCCCGCGGCGTGTTGACCACGACGCGCAGCTCCGGCCGATCGCAGCGCACGAGCACGGCGGTGTGCGAGACCATGAATCGAACATCTGCCTGGATCAGCGCGACCGTCTCGGCGACGGGTACTGGGTCCCACGGCATACGCGGTATGAGGTCGTCAGCCATGTTCGACGGTCGCTCGGAGCCCGTAATAGCCCGACACCGGGTCCGTCCACGTTTCGATCCGAGAGGTTTCCGGGTCAAAACTTTCGAGCATGCCGCGGTCTATCATTACGCGACCGCCTACAGATTGCAGCACAGCCCAAAGCGTGCGCCGCCACTGTTCTTCCGTCATCGGCATGAGCGGGTTCATCGCAGCGCCACCACGACAAAATTGACGAACGCAGCGGCCGACAGCGCTATCATGACGCCAATTGCGATCCAGTCTCGGGTGTCTTCGTATCCCACGGCATTTGTTCCTTTTTCGGTTGTTCCCAGGGCATCGCTTGCGGCTGGTGCGTCGCGCCTAGGCGGCAGCGGCCGAGCCCGTCATCTTCAGGTCGGCCGCAGTCGCAGGTCATAGTTCGCGGACCTGATCAAAGATGGCAGCCGGATGTAGATCCATGTACGCGTCGTGCTCTCGTCATTGCCATGGCATCTTCCCCTCGTTCATGTTCCAAGGTGCTGTCACGACCAGCGCGATTGCGCCAGTCGGCGCGTATACTGCCAAAAACGGGCACGACGCCATTGTACGGAAGTGCCCGCTATTTAGCAAGGTCTGAACCTGATCTTTGGTGAACATTTTTGCAGCACCGGCGCGACTGACGACAAATGCGGGCGCCTCGCCGCGGATCTGGTGGCCGAGCTCGCTGGCGACCGTCTCGAATTTGACCATGTAGCCTGCGCGAATCGCATCCATGCCTTCCGCGACGGCGCCCGGCAGCAGTGCGGCCAGCTTCATTGCGGCGCTTTGCTCCTCTTCGGCTTCGCTGACAAATGCCTCGCGCTTGAACACGTTGACGGTCGTGATGCGGCCCTTGCTATCCTGGCCGTAGTTTTCGCTGACAACCTTGCCAACAACGCTCTTGGCTTTCGGGGCGCCGCGCGCTTTGCCACAGTCTATCGAGACCTGGTCTCGGGCGCCAGCGGTGACGCGGTACATGAATCCTGCGTTGCCGGACTTCGCGCCGTTGCCTTTCTGCCAGGCGTCCTCGTTGCCGAGCGGCAGATGATCTGTGACGATCAACGCAGCTGCGGTGCGGCGTGCGACATTTTTGAGGATGAACATGGCCTTGAGCACAGCCTCGGTGTCATTGTCGGCGAAGCACAGCCCTGAAGCGCCCCATGTGTCGAGCACGATGATATCGACGCGCTTGCCCATCGCGGCCATGGCCTGGACTTGGCCGCAGCATTGCAGATCGAACGCAGCGGGGTCCATCACGCCGCGGATCAGGTGGAACCGGTTGGCGAGATCCTGGCCGTTTGGCTCCTGTCGAAGCAGGTGCCTTACGCGTCGTTCTGTGCCGTAATCATCCTCGGCGGCCACCCATAGGACATGACCGTCGGGACGTTCAATATCGGCATCAAGCCAGTTTCGCCCAGTGAGGAAACTGATTGCTGCGTCCGTCGCAACAGTTGATTTACCTGCGCCACTGTGTCCTGTGAGGAAGTGCACCTCGCTCGCAAGAAATCGCTGATGAATGATCCATGGTAGCTCGGCATTGTCATCCTCCAATGAGATTTCAAAACCGGAACGCTGCACCTTGACGGGCAGATTGCGCGCGTCCTCTATGCCTTGCAGCATCTGGCGCCGACTGACGATCGCTTGCATGATCAGGTTGCCGCGCAAGACTGGCAAGTGATTGTGGCGTTCGATCTCCTCGCGCAGCGTGCGGCCGCCCAGGCCCTCGTCGAGATGGTGGCCCGCGTCCTCGATCGCTTTCTCGATCTCCCCGCGCGTCACGATGCCGTTGAGCTCGGCGAACTTCAGGACGCCTACCAGGCTGAAGATGGTCGAGCCGCGGCCCTCGGTCTTGCCGCGCAGCTCGTTGGTCAGCGTGCCCAGGTATTTTAGCGACGCGTCTCGTCCGGCTTGCCATTCGTCCTGGGTTCTTGGAGCCGCTTCTTCAAGCTCTCCCACGCTTGCTGTTTCGTGGTCGGCGGAGAAACGAAGACTGGTCCCCGCCCGTGCAGGTACCTCCGCCAAAACAGATTGAAGTTGAGCGGTCGTAAGACGTGGCCACTCTGCATCCCAGTTCTCCCATTCGTACGGCTGGTTGGTGTCCTTATGCGGACCGAAGGCGACGAACTGGCCGCCCATCAATTGGAGTTTGTCGCCGTTCGGGAACGAGTAGGTGCGGCCTTTTACCGGCTCGTCGACGAGGAAGAACGGAACCAAGAAACGAGGTTTCCGCCCCCATCGTACGGGGATACGATCGCCCATGACCGATTTAAACGCAGCGAGTAGACGCCCGGCCGTATCAGGGTCTCCAACGTCACAGTCAAATCCACTGAGACCTCCATCCCCGCAGCGAAGCCCGATGGCATTGCTGTTCGGGTAGCGTATGGGGCTTGTCCAAGCATTCCAGCCACTCCCTATGGGGCTCTTGGAGCCCCGAGAAATCGACAGCGGAAACATCCCGCGCGCCAGGACTTGCGACCAGAACTCGTCAGTGCTATTTGGGAAGGGCATTCACGACCTGACCGTGTGTGCGAGTGTGACCGGCGCGGACCCCGATGCAGTTTCAGCCCTGCATCGGGGTTTCGTTTTTAGCGCCTCGACGCGTCAGCGTGCAATAGCTAGGGCTTGTGTTGCGGATCGGTACAAAATACTAAAGTGCCTTGCGGAAGTACCGCAGCAGCTGTGTGCGCACCGGCACGACGTAGAACTGCTCGGCGTAGGGGTTGAGACGGGCGAGGATCCTGCTTGCTTCGGTCATTTGGTGCTCTCCAGCGTTTGTGTGATTTCCTTGTACGTACTCATTCCGTACAAATCCAATCACGAAATGTTTCAGTAGACCCACGTATTGCCGTACACCCACGCATCGCCGGACACCCACGCATTGCCGGACACCCGCGCATTGTCGGACACCCACGCACTGCCGGACACCTGCGCATTGCCGGACACCCGCGCATCGCCGTACACCCACGCATCGCCGTACACCCGCGCATTGTCGGACACCCACGCACTGCCGGACACCTGCGCATTGCCGGACACCCGCGCATCGCCGTACACCCACGCATCGCCGTACACCCGCGCATTGTCGGACACCCACGCACTGCCGGACACCTGCGCATTGCCGGACACCCGCGCATCGCCGTACACCCACGCATCGCCGTACACCTGCGCATCGCCGTACATCTGCGCATTGCCGGACACCTGCGCATTGTCGGACACCCACGCATTGTCGGACACCTGCGCACTGTCGGACACCCACGCATTGCCGTACACCCACGCATCGCCGTACACCCGCGCATTGTCGGACACCCGC
>Ga0302322_100000119_pt1 | contig 51407 bp, 33 predicted proteins | sample Fen_T0_2_FD_203757 | JGI IMG/M metagenome (GOLD analysis project Ga0302322, IMG submission 203757) | Peat permafrost microbial communities from Stordalen Mire near Abisko, Sweden - Fen_T0_2 | ecosystem: Environmental > Terrestrial > Soil > Wetlands > Permafrost | place: Sweden: Abisko...
GATGAACTACCACTACTGATTCTCCGCTCATGGATACAGTCCATCACAACCATGAACTGTTTAACAGATGCGGTTGCTCTGACGGATACGATGAAGAAGGCGTTTGAAGGCACGCTGTCAAAGAGCGCGCCGGATGAGCTGCACGCCTTTTGGGACAGTCTTCCGGGCGAAGGTCAACCGGCCCCCGCATTGGCTCAAGCAGCGGCTTATGGCAACAGCCTTGCGCCAGCCGCCAAAACCAAAATTGCAGTGACCAACCCGGCAAAGTGGGCCGCCGAGTCCCTGGCGCTGGCGAAGAGGGATGCGTATGCTGCGCCGATCGGAGCCAGTCCGAAGCCGGTCGGCGGCACGTCGTACCTGATTACGACGACCTACTACAACAAGGCCGTGCGCGATGCGAAGAATCGCGTAGCATTGGCCGGCGCGCGGCTTGCCAAGCTGCTCAACGAGAATCTGAAGTAGCGACAAGTCAACGGAAGAGTGTCTTCCCGCCTGTCTCAGATCCGATAGCACTGGCCTGAGACTCTAGGAATCAATTCGAGGCTGGCTGACTGATAAGTAGCTTCAGAGACAGGAGTTCGTCTACTCCGTTTTGAATCTGATCGTGTGAAAAGTGCGGCTTAATCAGCGCAACTTGATCAATCAAGCCTTCAATATCAGCAGGGTTCTGATATTTCGCGACAAAAAAGGTGGTGCTCAAGAGTTCAAGCTCTCCTGCGTTCTTGTTCCCAAAGGTATCTACTGCCCATCGGATTTTGGACGCGTTCTCACTTAGAAAATCCGATGCAATAGCTCTGAGACTCTCTTTGTCCGAACCAGGCTGGTATTCATATCCCATCCCCGACGAATAGTAGACAATGCCCTCCTTGAGTACATTCAATCGGACAGCTGTACCTATATCAGACAGAACGTCTGAGTCGAAGGGACCGTATGAATACAAAGAGAAGCTGTAACCAAGAGGCACTTTGCAGCTCTCTTGCAAGAAGAAGCAGAGCTTCATCAATGCAGTTCTGCCGAGAGTTGAAGATTTCGTTTTCCACTGATCTGATATCGCAGCCATTAGTGCGAGGCGCGAGAATAGCTTGTCATCCGACATTTGGCACCCCTTTGTGGGTTAGGATTTCGGGTTGAACAGTTTTTCCTACTTCTAAGGGAGGAATTTCAAGCTGAGCGCCCGGAGCGACACCATCTTTGGCCACTCGGGATATAAGACTCGCATTGTCCTGGGCTTCTTTCAGGGCTTTTTCGGCGCTGCGAGCCTCTTTCGCCTCGTTATTCAAGAACTCCTCATAGAGAGCTTTGGCATTTTTGGCATCCACCTTATCCGCGTAGACGAATAGCTGCGACCCGATGTTAATGGATTTGATCAACGCCGAGTAAGACGACAGATACCTGATTTGCAAGCGGCTTTCGTCGTCCACAAGAATCAATTCGTCATTCGCCACCGACTTATACCACTCTGGCCTTTTCGGTCTATAGACATGAGTGACCGAGCTTCCGATAGCCTTAACAATAGTGTCAGATCGCTTAATCGAACGATCCATTTCGCTAACGCTTGTGTCTAATGATTCGATCTCACATACGAGGCGATAATGATCGCGATTCATCAATCGTTCGCCATGCTCTCCACCTTTGCCACCTACCAATAAACCCATAACCCTGAAATCGTCCCACTTTAGGAAGCTTTCAAGCTGTTCCGGAGTGTCGGGAGAGGGATAAGTATCAGCCATCGACTCGCTCTTAAGTATTTCCGTCATCGCCATTTGGAGATGAAAGTTACATGCAATACGGGTTTTATGAAAATACACCTGTTTATGCATCCAGTACCGAGCGACAATAAGAGCCTCTACTGCATACGCTCCGCCCTTCATCACCGCGACCTTCGGTTCTTTCGACTCTTCGCTCGGGCGCTCAATGGCGCAAATGGAAGAAATTATTCGGCTTAAGTCATATTTCCCGTAAGAAACTCCAGCGTGCAGCGAATCTCGCAGCAAATAATCCATACGATCGGCATCAAGTTGTCCGCTTATGATCTCTTTCCAGAAAAGAGATGGTCCAGCTTTCTTTCCGAGAAGCAGGGCAGAAACCTCATCGGGCTTGATATTGAAGTTTCGCTTGTTCGATGGATGACCAACAATAATCTCTGCAAGCGGGCCTTCGATGATCGCGACGGAATAGTCTTCGTGTTTATACTGTTGGGGCTCAACGTCTCGTTCCGGAATCAATGAATACTGTCCGGCGACCTTCATTGGTAGCAAAGCTTCTGTTGCATGAGAGAACGGTGGATGCCCAATGTCGTGCAGCAAGGCGGCTAAGCGAACAATCTGGCGTGAGCGTGCAAGACCGCTGTCGTTGTACCCATAGACCTTTCTCAGGAGGGGATCGGATTTTTCGACGATTGCATCGAAGAGACGTGTAGCAACGTGCATTACCCCAAGTGAGTGCTCGAAACGGCTGTGTGTCGCGCCGGGATAGACATAATCAGTCCAAGCGAGTTGTTTGATCCTGCGAAGACGTTGAAACGGTGAGCTATCCACAATCCGCCGCTCAAAGTCGGTGAGGCCTATAAACCCGTGTACAGGGCAGCGGATCTCACATACGATCGGATCTTTTTGCATCTGCCCCCTCGGGAGAATATAAGGCGAATAGAGGATTGTTGACAATTTAAATTTAAACTATTTACGTACAGCTTGCGAGATCCCCTACGATTATGTTCACTACTTGCACATAACAAGGCTGATTTGGATATTGCACGTTTCCTTAGAGGATCGGCGCGGAGATTCCCAATTCGGGAATCTCGTGCTTAGCTTCTAAATGCAGTCATCTTCGGCTCTTCCGTGACGCTCCTAAAGTGCGATGCACTAAAATGAAGATGCAGTGATATTCGACATAGGATTCCCCTCTTATGACAGAAATCTTGAAATCCTCACTTGTCTCTTCTCTTGAAGCGGCCGCCTTGCAGGCTGGCCTTGCGCTTGTCACCTCCACACAAGGCACGGACTTGAAGGGTCGGCCTACGGCTGTCTTTGAATTGGGCGTGGCAGGTGCTGAAGCGACTGGGCGGACGCTGAAACTGGAACTGAGCGAGGGCTTTGATTTTGACAAGCCTGAGCTGCTTCCCGCGATGACGGCGCATCTGGTGGGCGAGGCCAAACGGCTGCGCAATCCGCGGCCGGAGTGCTACGTGACGCTGGGCGGGCTACCGGTCGCCTTTGAACAGTTCAAATGGCCGTTTCACCATTCGATCTCTGGCGCGGACACCTATATCGTCCACGGAGAGCTGAAACTTGCTGACGGAGGCGCGCACGACCTGCACGCCAAGATCGCAGCCTCAGTGACGCTGACTTTCGCCGAGATTGTGCCGTCGATGGAGCAACCTTACGCGGAGACTTTTGTCTATAACGCCGTTCGCAAGGTCGTGGACCTGGGCCAGCTTGAGTTTTTGAAGTCGGGCAACCGGCAGCCGGTGCCGGTGACGACGCGCTACTACAGCCGGTGGCAGAAGAAGTTCCTCTTCACGGAGACCAACGACGAGGAGCGGCTGGAGTATCTGCTGCGCAAGATCTACTGGCTCAGCGGTGTGCTCGGCGAGAGCAAGCCGGTGTGGATCGCCGACCCACGCGACGCGCAGTATCTCAACACGACCGAGGCCGACCTACTGCGCATGGCCGGGAGCAAGGCCGGCGAAGGGTTGCTCGTGCTCGATGGCGAGTTTGCCGCCGCTACGCCGCAACTGATGGCTCGCGCGCCGGAGTACCAGGCAAAGCTGGAGGCCGCGCTGAACTTTACCAAGCCGCAATTCAATGAGTCGATGCGCGCCGGACACGCGAATATGTAGGGATCTGAAGGACTGCGACTCCGATTCAGGCTCTAGCCGCTGCTGGAATGCAAACAGTTGAAAACAAATATACGCGGGGGCTAATGCCTAACCCATCTAAGGGTGACTGGTGGCACGACTGAAGTCATGCCCTAACACTTCTTGACCTCTCTATGTTTTTTCAGGCGACTCAAGCGCAAAGTTTTCTGTTGACATTCTATGCTCTATAAAATAGAGTACTCTTTATCAGAGGTTGCATTCGGGTAAGACTGACGCAGATACAGAGGATTTGCTCGGTTTGACTCTGACAAGTTTACCTTTACGGGACAGACTTCGCGCATTTGCTCTATATCCCAGAGTTCTCTGAGATATTTGACAACCACTCACTTCAACCACAGGAGGTAGTATGACCCGCATATTCTTCGCAAAATCCGCAGCCGCGTTCGCCGTATTGGCGATGATCTCGGTTGTTCCAACCTTCGCGCAGCAACCAGCTTCAACCGGCTCCGCTCCCCAGATCGCCGCTCAGCCGAACACGGCCCTTGCGCTGGGCAAACTCGAACTCACGATGAGTCAAGCTGACCCCAACAGCAAGGAATTCGGCATGGCCGTCGCCGACTATTGGAAGCTGATCGTCGAGAACAACGACGGCAGTCGCGTCTATAACTTTTTCAGAACCTTGAGCGCGGAGCGGAAGGAACCCAATGCCACGCTGCTGGCTATGCGTGCTTCGGCGGAGTGCTACTACCTGGGTTGGCTGGCTCAGTCGAACCTGATGGAGACATTTGGCCGGCCGCGAGTGGCTGAAATCGGCGCGCAGGCCCGTGCAGACTTCGAGCAGGCATTGAAGCTCGATGCAGAGAATTTTTCTGCTTTGTATGGCTATGCCGTCTATGAGGGGTATCGTCCGGGAGCGCAGGCCCATCAAAAAGAGTTGCTCGCCCGCCTCGATGCACTGCGCGCGTCCCGTCCCTACTACCCCTGGAAGCTCGTGGATACGCTGGAAAAGACAGGAAAGCCCGAATAGCTGGCAGGAGATTGCGGGTGGGGCGAAGGAACTTACTCTGCCCTGCCCATCTCCTGGAGCGCCGCGCCGCATCCTGCACAGAAGCGCGCCGATTGCGGGTTGGTGAGTCCACAGCGTCCGCATGCGATCAGCGTTTCCTGATGCGCAGCCGAGGGAACGTTGACCGTGACGTTGAAAGGCTGGCCCCATCCGGGCATCGGAATCCCTAGCATTGCCGCGATCCCTGCAGCCTGAATGGCGTTGAATTCGCGCACGCGGCCGGGCATGAAGAAGCACTCGATGAAGCCCAGGATTGCAGTAAGACCGGTCCAGCAGAAGCAGCAATAGAGAATTCCGAGGCCGATGCGGCGCAGATAGAAGTGGTGAATGCCAAAGGTGCCCAGGAAGAGCGCCAGCAGAATGCCCACGACCTCATCGCGGCGAACCGCCTCATAGTGCTGGTAAAAGATTGCTTGTGCATTGGGATAAGGCTGGCTGCTCATAGGCTTGCTCCTTGCTCTGCTTTGGATTCTATATACGCGCAGGGGACATTGCGGGTTCCAATGGTCCAAAAACGTTGCGTCTGCAGATCACCGCACCACTCCGCGATGTTGTAGCATCCAATGTGCATGGAGAGACACAACGCTTCTGAAAGCGGCACATTTCTGATCGGCGGCGACATGCCGGTTCATCGGCTAGGCTATGGAACGATGCGGCTGGTGGGCGAGGGCGCCTGGGGCGAGCCGGCAGACGCAGCCGAGGCGCGCCGCGTGCTGCGCCGGGCGGTCGAACTAGGCGTAACGCTGATCGACACGGCCGACGCCTATGGGCCTGAGATTGCCGAGCGGCTGATCGCCGAGGCGCTCTACCCGTACGCTTCGGGGCTTGTGATCGCCACCAAGGGCGGCATCACGCGGCAGGGACCGGCGAAGAGCGAATATGTGGGACGCGCCGGCTATCTGATCCAATGCGTCGAGATGAGCCTGCGGCGGCTGAAGCTTGAACGCATCGATCTCTACCAACTGCATCGGATCGATCCGCGAACGCCGATTGAAGAGAGCCTGGGCGCGCTGAAGCGGATGCAGGAGCAGGGCAAGATTCGGCATATCGGACTGAGCGAGGTGACTCCGGCGGAGATTGAAGAGGCCGGCAAGATCGTTGAAATTACGACTGTCCAGAATCGATACAGTTTGGGCGACCGGCGCAACGAGGAGACGCTCGCCTACTGCGAACAGCAGGAAATTGGATTCTTGCCTTGGTATCCAATCAATGCGGGAAAGCTGCTAAAGCCCGATCAGCCTGCGGCGCAGACGCTGGCCCGGATCGCCACGCGGCACTCGGCCACAGTGGCTCAGCTTTCGCTGGCTTGGCTCTTGCAGCGTTCGCCGCTGATGCTGCCGATTCCCGGAACTTCTAGGGTGGCGCATCTGGAGGAGAATGTCGCAGCAGCCGGCCTGAGGGTTAGCCCGGAGGAGTGGGCAGAGCTGGAAAAGGCTGCGCAATAGAGCATCTCTCGGCGAAGCTCTTGCTTTAGTGCATGTCTTGAGCTGTGTCTTAAGCAAGCGCAGTAAATCAAAAGAGCCGCAGTCTCATATGAGGCTGCGGCTCTTGTTGGCTGAGTTCGTGCCGGAGTTACATCTCTTTTGCGCCTTCTACGAAGGCTTTCAGCTTGCGGCTGCGGCTTGGGTGGCGGAGCTTGCGCAGGGCCTTGGCTTCGATCTGGCGGATGCGCTCACGAGTGACCTGGAAGCTCTGGCCCACTTCTTCGAGAGTGTGTTCGGAGCCGTCTTCTAGACCGAAGCGCATCTTGATGACGCGCTCTTCGCGCGGGGTGAGTGTGCGAAGAACCTGCGAGGTGTACTCCTTGAGGTTGACGCTGATGACGGCCTCAGAGGGCGAGACAGCCTGCCGATCTTCGATAAAGTCGCCGAGGTGCGAGTCTTCCTCTTCGCCGATAGGCGTTTCGAGGGAGATGGGCTCCTGGGCGATCTTGAGGACCTTGCGGACCTTAGCGACAGGAATGTCCATACGCTTGGCGATCTCTTCGCTGCTGGGTTCGCGGCCGAGTTCCTGAACAAGCTGGCGGCTGGTGCGAATGAGCTTGTTGATGGTCTCGATCATGTGAACCGGGATGCGGATGGTCCGGGCCTGATCGGCGATGGCTCGGGTAATGGCCTGGCGAATCCACCAGGTTGCGTAGGTCGAGAACTTGTAGCCGCGGCGGTACTCGAATTTGTCGACGGCCTTCATGAGGCCGATGTTGCCCTCCTGAATGAGGTCGAGGAACTGGAGGCCGCGGTTGGTGTATTTCTTGGCGATGGAGACGACGAGGCGGAGATTGGCTTCGATCAGCTCGCGCTTGGCCTGCTCGGCGTCCATGTCGCCCTGGATCATCTCGCGCTGTGTGCGCTTGAGTTCAAGGATGAGAACGCCGGCCTCGGCCTCGATCTTTTCCAGATCAGCCTTGCAGTTTTTCTGCTGGCGGCGGTACTCCTTTTTGAGCTCCTCGCTGCGGCTGGCCTCGTGCTTCTGTTCGAGCGAACGGATCTGGCGCTCGAGGGTGCGCATAGTGTCGACGGTCTTGTTGACCTTGTCGAGCAGGCGCTTGCGCTCGAGTGCGGTGTACTTGAGTTCGCGAACGATGCGCGAGACAAGAACCTTTTCGCGAGCGATGAGCCAGCGGTTGTGGCGGTGTTCGCGAATCTTGGCCTTGGTGGTGGGGGCCGGGCCGACGAGTTTCTCTTCAAGCTGCGCGATGCGCTTCTGGTGCTTGAGCAGCGCGTCGATGCGGCCCACGGTGACCTTGACACGCGACTGAACGACCTCTTCGGTGAGTTCCTCCTCGTCGAAGATGACGACCTCTTTTACGTTGCGCACACCGCGCTTGAGGTCTTCGCCGAGGGCCATGATTTCGCGAATCACGATGGGCGAGCGGGAGATGGCTTTCATCACGCGCAACTGGCCGCGCTCGATGCGCTTGGCGATTTCGACTTCGCCCTCGCGTGTGAGCAGGGGCACTGTGCCCATCTCGCGCAGGTACATGCGGACCGGGTCGTTGGTCTTCTCGAGCGTGCCTGGCGTGAGGTCGAGTTCGACATCGTCGCCGTCTTCAGCTTCGAAGTCCTTGTCGCCGAATTTTGGGCCGTCGAGCAGATCGATGCCCTGAGTGCCGATCGTGGTGATCAGGTCGTCGAGATCGTCGGCTGAGGTCGCCATCTCATCGGGCAGCATGTCGTTGACATCGCCATAGGTGAGATATCCCTTTTCCTTGCCCACTTCGATGAGGGTATCGATATCGTGCTCGTGTTCGGGTTCTTGTTCAAACTTTTCGTCGATCGCCAAAATACTCCTTCTCAATACGGCATTCCCAGGGAGACTGGGGCCTAATTCGGATCCTTCGAGGTCGCCGCTCCCTGATGGTCGCGTCGACTTAAGTTGTGCAATTCCGGGATATGTCCTCCCCGGGAATGCAACGCGCAAGTCATATTGAGCACCGTCTTGCGCGCCGGTGCGGTGTGCATTGCAGCGCGCAAACGAGATTTTTCCGAAAAAAAGCGGAAAAACGGCGCATCTGCACACGGAAGTGCGGTCACCCGCATAAAAAAGCGGTTTCAGGGGTTTCTCGGAACAGGATGACAAGCGCTTCAGGATTCACCTGGGTCGCCCGCGAGCCGTAGCTCATATTTGGGGCAAAGGGGCGCGCATCCGCACAGAGGTTATTAGAATACCACCACTTACCCCGGCTTCCCAAACTAAAAACTGTGGCGAAGCTGGAAAGTGAAAGCCAGCACGCATCCGTACCGGGGCTGTCTTTTCGTTCTTCCGCCCCTGCTTCTGTATATTTGACGTGGAAAAACGCAATTCGACGCAGGAATTGCCGTTTTAGCGGCGGGGATGGGAAAGGCGGATCAGAGCAGGCCGGGGTCCTGAAGAAGAGTCTTGATGTCTCTCTTCCCATGGAGGACGGCGACGATCTGCAACTGCTCCGTATCTGGGCGATAGACCACGATGAAGCTGGGAAATCGAGCTACAGTCAAGAATCGAACCGGCAGAGGTGTTATCTCGCTTCGTTTGGAGCCGAGCATAGGATGCCGTGCAAGACTTTCGCACGCCGACAAGATAGCTGATTCTACGCGATTTGCTGCGCTCTCGTTGTCTTCTGCAATGAACTCCCAGATATCGCTGAGATCGTCGAGCTCTCGTGGGGTGAGCTGGTAGAGCGGCTTCATCTTTTAGGCAATGCGCCGATTTGCTCGACGTTCCTTGAGAAGATGGGCCGCCTGCTCGGCATCAACGAGTTCGCCCCGCTCTGTCTGTGCAAACCCCTCCGCGGTCTGTGCGGCTATGGCTTCTTTGCCGGCCAGCATCCAGTCATCATTCCGATACTGCTCTTGAATGACGGCGAAAGCCTGATCGAGCACTTCTTCGGGATTCATACCCGAGCGGGCTGCCCGATCGATCACCTTCTGCTGCGCGGGTTTGAGTTCGAAGATCATCGATGCTCCATTGTGCCGCGATGGCACTTATTGGATGGATCATACCGCGTTCCAATTCTTCCGCAGTGTGCTGGCCTAGCACTGAATTATCCAGAAAAGCTACCGCTCGGGTGGCCTCTGATTGTGCAACTGACGCAGTGTGCGGTCGAGATCGAGTTTTTGCTGGGTGAGGACGGCCAGTTCGGTAAAGTCGGCGCGGCGTTCGGCCTCGGCGATAAGCTGGCGTAGGTCGCGCTGGCGGCTCTCGATGGCCCGCTCGTGAATCTCCTGGATGGCGCTTTGGACTTCAGTCTCCTCGGGTGGCTTGGTTTCGGCGAGAAGCGTCTCGGCGAGCAAGGCCCGCTGCGCCTCGTCCTCAACGACGTCCATGGGGTCGCGGGATTGCCGAGTGGCGAGGGCTTGCAAGGCGGCAAAAGCGCCAAGATGCTCAAACCACGATGGCTGCTCGGCAAGAGCCTGGCTCGCCAGACTCCGTGAACTGCCGAAGTCAGGGTCGTCGATGGCCAAGGCGCGGAGCAGAACACGCTCGACTTCGGTGAGTGTGGTGGCCCTGGCCTCGATGTGGTCGCGGCGGCGGAGGGCGGCCTGGTGGAGTTCCTCGCGCAGAACGGCTGAGTCGATGCCGAGCTTTTGGGCGGCGTCATGGGCAAACTGGTCACGGGAGAGCTTCTCGGGCAGGCGGCGGATGTGGGGCAGCAGGTAGTTCATGGCCTTGACCTTCTGCTCGGAGCTGGCGCCGGGGAAGAGCATTCGTGCGCGTTCGATGAGGTAGTCGGCCTGGCGGCGCGCGCCGCGCAGGGCTGCCGTGTAGGCTTCGACGCCGCGTTCACGGATATAGCGGTCGGGGTCGAGACCGCCATCGAGGGTGACGATCTTGATGGTGAAGCCCTCCTCGGTGAGCAGGGCAATCGATTTTTCGGCGGCGTTCGAACCGGCGGCGTCGGGGTCGAAGTTCACCACGACCTGCGAGGTGTGGCGCTTGAGCAGGGCCACCTGCTGCTCGGTGAAAGCTGTCCCACTCGTTGCGATCACGTTCTGAATGCCGCGCAAGAAGACCGAGATGCAGTCCATCTGGCCCTCGACCAGCAGGGCAAACTCATGCTGGCGGATTGAGGTGCGAGCCTTGTCGAGGTTGAAGAGGATCTGGCCTTTTGAATAGAGCGGCGTCTCGGGCGAGTTGATGTACTTTGCGCCGGCCTTGTCGCCGGTTTCGAGAGTGCGGGCGGTAAAGGCGATGACGCGGCCGCTCTCGTTGGCGATGGGGAACATAACCCGCTTGCGGAAGCGATCATAAATCGGGCCGAGAGTTCCGTCGCCCTGCTCTTTTGAGGCAAAAAGGCCGCTTGCGCGCAGGGTTTCGTTGTCCGCGATGTTGCTGAGACGGTCGCGGAGGGCGTTGAAGCTGTCTGGCGAGTAGCCGATGCGGAAGGCCTTGATTCCCTCGGGAGTGAGCCCGCGGCCAGCGAGGTACTCGCGGGCGACGGAGCCTTCGGGGCCGCGCAGTTGCTCCTCAAAATAGAGTGTCGCGGTCTCGTGGAGTTCCAGAAGCTTGGCCCGCATCCGCGCTCCGGCGGCCTCTTCCGGTGAAGAGAACTCCCGCTTGGGCAGGGGAATGCCGCACTTGCCCGCGACGATCCGGACGGCCTCGGGGAAGGTGACGTTTTCGATCTTTGCGACGAAGCTGAAGACGTCGCCCGAGGCCTGGCAGCCGAAGCAGTAAAAGAACTGTTGCGACCCTCCGTTTACATTGAACGACGGTGTCTTTTCCTTGTGGAACGGGCACAACCCCTTGAACCTCTGCGCCCCTGCGTTGCGCAGGCGGATGTAGCCCTCGATCACCTTGACGATGTCGGCCTGTTGCTTGACGGTTTGGGCGAAGTCAATCATGGGGTCTCTATAGAGGATAAGGCCAGAGGGGACAGGGCATTGTGGAAGGGCAAACCGGCCGGCAAGGTGGAGGGCGGACGGCAAAGTTATGGGCGATCGGGAGACAGCACACCAGGTTCCGATTCCGGCAGATGGGCGGCCACTGAATTCCGCCCATGCTGCTTGATCTCATACATTGCCTGGTCGGCGCGCCGCATCATATCTTCCCAGCTGCCCTGCGCCGGATCGAGTTCGGCAACGCCCGCGCTGATGCTGAATTTGATCGGTCCTGTCGCAAATGGCACTTCTAGATCTTCGATCGTCCGCTTGATCCGCTTTGCTACAATCTTGCTGATTTCACCTGGAGTGTCGGGCAGCAAGATCGTGAATTCGTCGCCGCCCATGCGGGCAAGCAAGTCCGGCCGGCGCAACATTGCTTTCACATGGTGCGCAAATGCCTGCAGTACGCGGTCCCCAGCGGCATGTCCGAGTGAATCGTTCAGATGCTTGAACTTGTCAATATCAACCACAATCATGCAGAGAGGGTGACGATACCGAATGCTTCGCTCTACCTCACGCACGGCCGCTTCCTCCATCGCTCTGCGATTCAGCGTGCCGGTCAGGTAGTCGGTGCGAGCCTGCTCGGCAAGCTCTCTGCCCAACTCTGTCATCAGGAACCAGAGGTAGCACATCACCATACAGGTGGCAAGAAAGGCCATGCCTGCCAGTGAATACAGCCAACGCGGGTCGGTCTGGGCATGGACTGTCTCCCACGGCCGCATATAGCGCAAGTTAGTCAGAACAGCGCGGTACGCAGCGACGATTCCCTCTCCACATAAGATGACGGCTGAAACCCTTGACACTGCGATAAATGGCGCACGGCTATGCTTGATCAAAATCCACGCGGATACACCGCAGACCGCCACGAAAGGAAGATTGACGAGATTGCCACCGTACGGGATTCGAGCCAGAAACATTACGGTATAAACTGCCAATACCAGCGTGGTTGCCGTCAAGGGCCACCGGCTCCGCATCGGCTGACGCAGCATAAACCAGCGCAGGCCCATCAATTGCATCAGGAAAGAAATCAGATAAAGCTCATTGGCCGTCATGCTGCTGAGTACGGGAGGCACTTTTCCCTCCAGCCCCTGCAGAATCAGCTTGACCAATCCCACGACCTGCCCGCCCGCAAACCAGCGCATTCCCTCGACGCGGCGGTTATACAAGGCAAGCAAAGTGATACAAACGGCAAAGACGATCGCCGTGGCAATATTCGAGAAGAAAAAGGTTCCGTAATCCATCGATCGAACCACAGGGACTGCCGGAGAGAATTGAAAGGCAATCGCTCTACTGGTAGTTTATCGGCAATCAACGCTTTTAGACGAATTATGGCGCAATGAAGCCAACCGGCCGCCAAACGACATCCTCCGGCAGAGCCGGGGAATACCCTCGCTCTTTAGCCGGTCATTCATGTCATTCGCACTTCCCACCACAACAACCTGCGCTTTTCATCCCGATGGCACGGAAGATCGTCATAGCCGGGCACCAGTCGGAGAATGCCGACTGCAAGAGGTTAAGGCCGGCAAAAGCTGTCAACCAGAGCCAGTTCGGAGAGAAATAGTGCGCCAGGCCAAGCGACAGTAAAATCACAACACCTGCCATCAGTCGTAGAGCGCGTTCAACTGTCATCGAGTTTCTCCTTGATCTGTGCTGGGCTCGCGTGCGATCTCGGAATCTTTGCGCGAGTGAACCAGGTAGTAGAGGATTGGAATCGTCGGCCAGGACAGGAAGGTCGAAGCGACGGCTCCAGCGATCAGAGACAAGGCAAGTCCCTGAAAGATGGGGTCTGAGAGAATCACGCTTGCGCCGACAACAACGGCGGCTGCGGTCAGCAGCATGGGGCGGAAGCGTGTCGCGCCGGCGTCGATCACTGCTCCGGCCAGCGGCATTCCCTGGCGTATGCGAAGCTCAATAAAGTCAACGAGAATAATCGAATTACGCACGATGATGCCGGCCCCGGCGATGAAGCCGATCATCGATGTAGCGGTGAAGAATGCGCCGAGCATTGCGTGCGCAGGCATGATACCGACTAGTGTCAGCGGAATAGGCGCCATGATGATCAGAGGCACGATGAAGGAACGGAACCAGCCGACCACCAGAACGTAAATGAGGATGAGTACCGCGGCAAAAGCGAGGCCCATATCGCGAAAAACTTCGATCGTGATCTGCCACTCGCCATCCCACTTCATCGAGTAATGATCGGTGGACTCCGGCATCGCCGAGTTGTAACGGGTCAGAGTGTATCCGGCGGGCAGCGTGAGATGGTCCAGAGCCTTGTTCATCTTGAGAATGGCGTAGACTGGACTTTCTTCTGCCCCAGCCACATCCCCAGTCACATACACCACGCGGTGCAGATTCTTGTGATAGATAGCAGGCTCGATCGTCTCGTGAGTGATGGTCACCAACTCTCGCAACGGGACCATCGTGCCGTCGGCTCCGGGCAGATGAATACTCTCAAAGGACTGCTCGGAAGATCGATCCGCACGTGTGAGTTCGACGGTGATTGGGACAGGCTCTCGCGAGCTTCGGTCATGATCCAGACCAACCTCAAGTCCCGATGTTGCCAGCGCCAGCGTTCGAGCCACATCGGAGACGGCAATACCGTGCTGCGTGGCCTTCACCTCATCGACATGAATCGCAAGTCTCTGCTGCGCGTCTTCGACATACCAATCGGTATCTACGACTCCCGCGGTTTGCTGAAAGATGGTCTTGATTTGTTGCGCGACGCGGGTCTGTCCGTCGAGATCCGGTCCGTAGACCTCGGCCACCAGCGTTTGCACTACGGGCGGGCCCGGCGGCACTTCGCTGACTTGAATGCGCGCGCCGTACTGATTGCCAATGGCGATCAGCAGAGGGCGCAGTCGCTTGGCAATCGTGTGGCTCTGGTCGCTGCGCTCTTTTGCGGGCAGCAGATTGACCTGAATGTCCGCCTGATTTGGCAGGCGGCGCATATAGTAATGGCGCACCAGGCCGTTGAAGTTATAAGGGCCGCTGGTTCCAGCATAGACCTGATAGTTGAGCACGTCGGGCTGCCGTGCAAGCTCGCTTCCCAAGGCCTGCGCTACACGAGCTGTCTGTTCTAGCGGCGTTCCATCGGGCATGTTGATAACGACCTGGAGTTCGCTCTTGTTGTCGAATGGCAGCATCTTGACGCGCACCAGTCCCAAGGGAACCAGCGCCATGGATGCGAACAGTAGCACAATAACACCAGCGAAAAAGAAAGCCCGATTCCGCGCCGAGTTGATCAGCGGCATCATGACCCGGCGGTAGGTCCGTGTTCTCCAGTTTTCCTGTTCCTGCTCCGGCTGGTGCGCTCCGGCCAGATGCTTGCCGAGAAGCCGCAGCGCCGCCCAGGGCGAAACCACGAAGGCCACCATCAGCGAGAAGAGCATGGCCGCGGAGGCGCCCACTGGAATGGGGCGCATATAGGGACCCATCAAGCCACGGACAAAGGCCATGGGCAGCACGGCGGCAATCACTGCGAAAGTGGCGAGGATGGTGGGGTTTCCAACCTCGGCAACCGCTTCGACCGCAACTTCACTCATTGGGCGGCCGTGATTTTCGTTCAGCCCGAAATGGCGAACCATGTTTTCGACGACGACAATCGCATCGTCGACAAGAATGCCGATCGAGAAGATCAACGCGAAGAGAGTGACTCGATTGATGGTATAACCAAGGAAATAGAAGATCGACATGGTGAGCGCGAGTGTGACCGGAATGGCCAGCAGCACCACTCCCGACTCGCGCCAGCCGAGGAAGATGGCGACCAGCAGCGTAACGGAGAGCGTTGCCAGCAGCAGGTGCTCCAGCAGCTCATCCGATTTCGCCTTTGCTGTTTCGCCGTAGTTGCGTGTGATCGTCATGGTCACATCGGATGGGATGGTAACGCCCTGCATCTCATGCACGCGCTTGAGCACGGAGTTAGAAATGTCGGTTGCGTTGGTGCCCTTGCGCTTGGCCACGGTAATGGTAACGGCAGGATATTGGCGCGGAGCCTGGGATCGACCCGCACTGACATTGGTTGTTCCAAAGAGAACATAGTCAGACGGATCAGAAGCTCCGTCGATGATCTGGTCGGCAACGTCTCGCAGGTAGACGGGGCGGCCGTGATCGACAGCGACAACGACTGCTTCAAGATCTTCGCGCCTAGTGAAAAGATTTCCAGCGTCGACGCGAATCTCGGTGTTGTTCTCCGCAAAGCTGCCCGCCTGTACGCTGGCATTGGCAGCCTGTAGATGGCCTACGATGGCCATCGGCGAAAGGCCGTAGGCATTCAGCTTCGACGTGCTCAGCACCACGCGCATCGAGCGCGGAAGTCCGCCGATGATTGTCGTCTCGGAGACGTTGTCAACCTGTTGGATGCTGTGCTGCATTTCGTCGGCGATGGCACGCAACTGATAGCCGTTGTAATGTTCGCCCCAGAGTGTCAAAGACAGGATTGGAACGTCGTCGATGGAGCGGGCCTTGATGATCGGCTGGGAAACTCCGGGCGGCATCCGGTCGAAGTTCGAATAAAGCTTGCTATAGACCTTGATGAGCGCATCTTCTTGTGAAGTGCCGACGAGAAAGCGCACGATCACCAGGCTCTGACCGGGCATGGACGTGGAGTAGACATACTCGACGCCGGAGATCTGATGCACCAAGGTCTCGATGGGCAACGTAATGCGCTGTTCCACCTCGGCCGGTGAGGCTCCGGGCATTGCTGTTGCGATGTCCAGCATGGGAACGAGAATCTGCGGTTCTTCTTCGCGCGGGATGATGGCGACAGCGAAGATTCCGAGCGCCAACGAAGCGGCTATGAAGAGCGGCGTCAGTTTGGAGTTGAGAAACGCGTGCGCCAGCCGGCCGGCAATACCGAGGTCGTGATTGTTTGTCGGATTCGTCATCGCTGGATCTCGATTCTCTTGCCAGACAGATCGCGGTCGCCGGGAAGATCGACCAGCTTTTCACCGGCTGAGATGCCAGACAGCACTTCGACAAGCTCTCCCCGAGCCGCACCTAATGTGATCGAGCGGAGTTGCGCAATACCGAGGCCGTCGAGAACATACACGCAGTTCAGCGAGCCGCGCAGGACCACTGCTGAGCGCGGAACCAGAATCACCTGGTGTGTGCCGGTCGCAAATTCGGCGGCTCCGTACATCCCCGTGTGCAATTGGCTTGAAGGAGCCAAGTCGATCTTGACCAGAAAACTATGGCTCGACGGATCGGCGGCAGGAACGATCTCCGCAACGGTTCCAAAGACTTCGCCAGTGGAGACAGCATTGAACACGATGGGAACCTTCATCCCTTTGCGAATGTTCCCAATCGTCGACTCATCGACCGCGGTCTGAAGTTGCAAGGGACCGGCGCTTTCGATCTGGAGCAACGGCACGCCAGGCGCGGCCATCGTTCCGGGATCGACCATCCGGGCCGTCACCACCCCGGCAAAGGGCGCGTGTAAATGCGAATAACTCAGCATGGCGCGTGCACCGTTTTCCTGGGCTCTGGCCGCGTCTGCTTGCGCGCGCAAGGCATCCACGCTTGCCTTGGCAGCTTCGGCTCGTTGCGCCACCTCGTCCATCTCCTGCGGACTGACGCTCTTCTCGGCCTGCAATTGCTTGTATCGAGCCAGCGTGCTGGCGGCGAGCGCTGATTGGGTTTGCGCCGCGACCTGCTGGCTCTGCATAGCCTTGACCGCGGCCTGTGCCTGGTCCGTAGAGGCGCGTAGAGTTGCATCATCGAGCACGGCAAGAGTCTGCCCTGCCCGCACATTGTCTCCCTCATGCACCAGCACTTGCTGGATGCGTCCAACGACCTGGGCTGAGATCGTTGCCGACTCCCGCGCGTGCAAGGTCCCTGTAGCGCGCACCATCATGGGAGCCTCTTGCTGGCGACTTTCGACGACTCGCGCCGAGACAGTCTGTACGGTTGCCGGTGAGACAGGCTCGGTCGAGTGGCACCCGGCTAACAGTGCCGAAGAGGCGGCTAACAGGCAACCAGATAAAAGCACTTTCATTGCAATTCCTCCGCCGCTTCGGGAGTCAGTGTCCCCTTCGCGTAAAGTTGTGCGGCATAGGCCGAGGCGTTTCCATAAACGGCGCGCCAGTAGTTGGCCTGGCTCTGCCTTTCGGCATCCTCGCCGCGCAGGAGATCAGTAATGGTCGCAAGGCCCGCCGTGTAGCGATTGTGCAAGATGCGCAGGCTCTCGGCCGATTGATCCATGGCGGCTCGTGCCGTTTCCATGGACAGTTCCGCTGTCCGGCGCTGAATGTGCGCCTGGCTTACGGCAAGACGAACACGCTGCTGGTAAGAGGCTAACTGCGCGTCGATCTTTTGCTTCGTCGCCGTCTCTCGCGCGAGCTCGGCGCGTTTGCCGAAGGGCAGAATGTCGATTCCGATCTGAACTCCTGCAACCCAGTGATTGCCGCCGGAACCAGTCAGCGATCCGCGATCTTCCTGCCAGTTGCCGTAGGCGCTCACATGCGGTCCAAAGCTCGACCTCGCTGCTCCCACGGCCTGGGCTTGCGCCGATTGCCCTTCTTTCATAGCGGACAGATCAGGACGCGTCTTTGCGGCTGTGGCCAACTCCTGATCAAGTGGCTGCGAAGGAAACATGTGTGCTTCGATGGGCCGCAATGCGGTTGCTTGCAGTTCCGTGTCGCCCATCGCTTCTCGCAATTGCGCCCATGCCAACTCAAGGTCGCCTTGAGCGGCAATCAACTCCTGCTTGCGCGCGGCCGCGTTCACCTCGGCAGACATGCGGTCCGACTCGACCGCAAGTCCCGCTTTGACGTGGTCCTGGACCGTGCTGAGCAACGCCGCGGCCGTCTCCTGTTCATGCTGGGCTACATCGACTTCTCGCTCGGCATAGAGCACCGATTCGTAGGCTTGCACAACGTCGAGTACGATCTTCTGATTGACCGCTTTTGCGTTCGATGCGGCACTCTTTTTCATCAGGTCTGCGCCGCGAATCGCCCTCTCTGTTTTGAATGAGTCGAAGGCCATCCATGAGCCGGAGAAACTGGTCGAAAAGTTGCCGATCGGTTGAGGCCTATTGAGGCTATTCAAAGCAAAATCGGCCTGAGTGAATTGACGCTGCCGAAGCCGTGTTCCGAAGGCATACACGGGGTCATCTCCACGCGAAATATCTTCAGTGAAACTGAGTTGCGGCAAGAGAGCCGTACGCGCCAGGCGGGATGATGCGCAGGCAGCCTCTTGGTCGGCATGAGCGACTGCAATCTCCGGGTTCTGCCCCAGCGCACGGTCAATGGCCTGCCGAAGCGTCATTTCCGTTGTCTGCGCTCCGGCTCCGCCACTCCAGATCGAGCAGAAGATCAAGAGCCAATTGACTGAATTTCGGTTGTGCTTCATCGGTTGCACTATCCTTTTTTTGCGTTCACTAGAGTAAAGTCATGCATTGATGGATTCGTTACAAAATTTGCGCATCTAAATTCACAGGGGGCAAACTCAGCAGGTTGGTGCGGTTCAACTTCGAGGTGCCCGCTCCAAGCGCTGGCACATGAGCACTATCCGTCTTTTCGTTCTATCCTTGGAATGCCTGCTGCGTGGTATCCCTGCCACGCCAACATTGTGCAGCATTCTCCACGCACGTCCTTCAGGAGTCACTGATGACAGCCGAATTGATCCATCGCCTGCACTTTGCTTTCACCATCACCTTTCACTACCTCTTTCCCCAACTAACGATGGGGCTGGCATTGCTGATCGTGATACTCAAGTCGGTGGCGCTCAAAACCGGCAGTGAGCAGTGGGACCGGGCGGCGCGCTTCTGGGGACGCATCTTCGCCATCAACTTCGTCTTTGGCGTGGTCACCGGTATTCCGATGGAGTTCGAGTTCGGCACCAATTGGGCGCGCTTCTCGCGGCTCTCCGGCGGGGTAATCGGCCAGCCCTTGGCCATGGAGGGCGTTTTCAGCTTCTTTCTGGAATCGGCTTTTCTTGGTCTTTTTCTTTATGGCGAAAAGCGCATTTCGAAACTCATGCATTGGTTTTCGGCAGTGATGGTCTTTGTGGGGTCGTGGATTTCAGGGTTCTTCATTATTGTCACTGACGCCTGGATGCAGCATCCGGTGGCCTATGATCGCTTGCCCAACGGCCAATTCGAGGTGCTGAGTTTCTGGCAACTGCTGATGAACCCATGGGGCCTGCTGCAATACGCACACAACATGACTGGCGCAGTGATTACCGCATCGTTTGTGATGGGCGCCGTGGGCGCTTTTTATCTTTTGGAAGGCCGCCTGGAAAACTATGGCCGCATCTTCCTCAAGATCGGTGTCATTGCAGGCCTCGTCTCGTCGATCCTCATTATCTTTCCTACCGGCGACCTGCACGGCAAGTATGTCGCGCGCTATCAGCCGGCCGCCATTGCCGCAATGGAAGGCCTCTTCAAAACAGAAAACGGTGCTGGCCTGGTGCTGATGGGCCAACCCAACGAAGAGACCGGCCAGATCGACAATCCGATCGTGGTGAACGATCTGTTGAGTTTTCTGATCTATGGAACGACCAAGGCCGAAGTGAAGGGACTCGACCAGATTCCGCATGACCAGTGGCCCACTGCGCTGCCCCTGCTCTACTATGCCTACCACATCATGGCCGGACTCGGAACCTGGTTTGCACTGCTGATGATCGTCTCCGCATTTCTGCTCTGGCGCAAGCGGCTTCACACGGCGCGGTGGGTATTGTGGGCGCTGCTGTTGAGTTTCCCGCTTCCCTACATCGCCAACACCGCTGGCTGGATGACCGCTGAACTTGGCCGCCAGCCCTGGCTCATCTACGGTTTGATGCGCACCAGCGAAGGCTACTCGAACACTGTCTCTGCAAGCAACGGACTCTTCACACTGCTCGGCTTTATGGGGCTCTACCTGCTGCTGGGCATTCTCTTTACCGTTCTGATCTATCGCGAAATCAGCAACGGGCCAGAGCCGAAGGCCATTCCCGCCGGCGTGGTTCATGCCGATTGACAATTGCCGCTCGTCTTTGACGGCCTGACGTAATAGGAGCTTTTCATGATGGGTTTTATCTGGTTCTGGCTTGTTGCCGTGATGATCGTCGGCTATGTGGTGCTCGATGGCTTTGACCTCGGCGTAGGCGTGCTTCACTTGTTTCTGGTCCGCACCGAAGCCGAACGCCGTACGGCACTTGCCAGCATTGGCCCGGTCTGGGACGGCAATGAAGTCTGGCTGCTCGCTGGCGGCGGCACTCTTTACTTCGCCTTTCCGCTGCTCTACGCTTCGGCTTTCAGCGGGTTCTATCTTCCGCTAATGATCGTGTTGTGGCTGTTGATCCTGCGCGGCGTGAGCCTGGAACTGCGTAACCACGTCGAAGTCGGCGTCTGGCGTGCATTGCTTGACGGGCTCTTTGGCCTATCGAGCGCCTTGCTCACGATCTTCTTCGGCGCCGCCTTAGCCAACGTGCTGCGCGGCGTTCCGCTGCAGGCCGACGGCTATTTCTTTCTGCCTCTGTGGACCAACTGGCAACCCGGCCCGCATCCCGGCATTCTCGACTGGTATACGGTGATCGGCGGCCTCGTCGCGCTCGTCGCGCTCACGCTGCACGGCGCTCTCTGGCTCACCATCAAGACGTCGGGAGATCTGGCCGAGCGTGCGCGACGTATCGTGAATCCGCTGTGGCTGGTGCTGCTGGCGCTCACTGTGGTTAGTCTCTTCGCCACGATCGCTGTGCGTCCGGTGAGTCTGAATAATTACTTCAATTACCCATTCACGTTCATCGTTCCCGCGGGCGTCGTCGCCGCTCTAGGCTCTGTCTGGCTCTTCAATCGCAAGGTCCAGCCGGTCAAGGCGTTTCTCTCTTCCGGCCTCTATCTCTTCTTCATGCTCGCCGGAGCCTGCTGGGGACTGTATCCCACGTTGCTGCCCGCTACCACCGGGGCCGATCGCGACATCACCGTCGCCCGCGCCATCTCCGGACCGCACACGCTCGCCGTCGGCCTGGTCTGGTGGAGCTTCGGCATGGTGCTGGCCCTCGGCTACATTGTGTTTGTCTATGGCAAGTTCCGCGGCAAGGTGGATCTGCTTGAGAGTGGGCATTGAGCGTATAGAGATGCTCCCCTGAACCGTGAATCGAGAAGTTAATGGGGCCCCTTTGATTTCGAGGCCCATCAATTCCATTTTTACTCAACCGTCAAAGTGATGCTCGGTGAGGTGTGCGAGAGCGTGCCCGAGGTTCCGGTCACGGTTACTGTGCAGTTCTGCAGGGGATGAGCGAAACACCCGCTGGAGTTGCAGCCACTCATGCCAGCGACTGCCGCGGCACCAGGGGCAGGCAGCAAAAGAGTCGAAAGAATGCGGCTGAACCGCCTGCCACGCCGCCGCTCCTGCTCAACCTTGGGAAGATATGTCCGCAACAGTCAATTACAGGGCATCCACACGTGCTGCAGTGCATGTGTGAACGGTTCCAAACGAAGGGTTTTGTCCAAATCGCGCAAATCGGAAAGGCCGCCTCTCCATTTCCTCGGTGACGCCTCAAGGCGTGTTGGAGGATACGAAGATGACGGCCATTCCTACTCGCTCTCATGCTCGCGCGCTCGAACTGCGTGAGCTAAGGGTTGACGGTCTCCTTAGAACGCCGTGTAAGTGTAGTCGACCGAATGCCAGAATCCTGCGCTTTGCCACATCAGTCGGACATATACCGTTTCTCCAGCTGTGGGCAAGCCGCTGACTTCCGCAGTTAAGGAAGTGGTTGCCGCGCCCTTGTAGATATTTGAGGAGCCGGCTCCCTTTGTTCCCACGTATAGACCATACTGGGTAGCCGCGGGGTTGGGAGCTGACCAGGTAAACGTTGCGGTTGTACCCGGGAGTGTTGTACCGGGTGTGGGGTTGGTAATGGCAGCCGGAGTGACCGCTCCAAAAGCCGTGTACGTATAGTCGACCTGCTTCCAGAATCCTCCGACGCACCACATCAGGCGGACGTACACCTTTCCGCCGGTCGTGGGTAAGCCATTGACTACGGCTGATAAAGAAGTTGTTGCCGCTCCCTTGTAGATGTTGGAGGAGCCGACACCCGTTGTTCCCACGTACAGACCATATTGGGTGGCCGCCGGGTTTGAGGCTGACCAGGTAAAAGTTGCCGTTGATCCCGGAAGCGTTGTGCCGGGTGTGGGACTGGTGATGGCAGCAGGAGCGACCGCTCCAAACGCCGTGTACGTATAGTCGACTTGCTTCCAGAATCCTCCGCCGTACCACATCAGACGGACGTACACCGTCCCTCCGGTCGTGGGCAAGCCGCTCACAACAGTGGACAAGGATGTAATCAGGCCTCCCTTGAGGATATTGGAGGAGCCAGCTCCCGTGGTTCCGACGTACAGGGCGTATCCCGTGGTCCCCGTTCCGGGAGACCAGGTAAACGTCACAGTAGAGCCGGCAAGTGTCGTACTCGGAGCAGGGGTAATGATCGCTGGCGCCACCGATGCGCTGGTGACCGTGAGCTGCGCAGGTGTGTTGGTGATGTTGTAGTTTGCCAGAGCAGCCGCCGGTGCGAGCGTGGCAGTAATCGGGTAGGTGCCAACAGGCGAATTCTTCACCGCCGTCGTGGTGTAGGTAGCCGTGATGCCCGGCAGGAAGCCAGTCAACGTGCCCGTGAAGACCGGGTTCGCTGTATTCACCACCTTGGTGGCCGCGTTAACGACGACTGAGGCGGCTGCCGGTGTGACGGTGACGCTGCCAGACGCATAGGTGATCACGTAGTTTGAGTTGACTGCTCCGGTGCATGAGGTCGGGTATGGAGAACCGGCAACATCACTCGTGGGAGTATAGGTGGCTGAGCAAGTCAAGCCGAACAGGCTGGCCAGTGTGTCTGGTGCAACCAATCCAGTCGGAATTGGCGTAATGGCTGGAACTGCAGAGCTGTATGCCAAAGTGGCGCTGCTAGCAGTTAACGTCAGGGGTGCTTGGCTGATGGCCAGTGAGTAACTCTGGCTGCCGGAGGCTGCGGTGCTATCGGTTGCGGTGATGGTAAATGAATATGCCGTAGCGCTGGCTTGGGTTGGCGTTCCTGAGATCAAGCCGGCGTTCGCTCCGGAGGTAGTCAGTGTAAGCCCCGGAGGCAGCGACGAACCACCGGCCAAAACGTACGTGTAGGGCCCAACACCGCCGATGGCGCTGACCGACGTGCTGTAGCTTGAACCATACGTTCCGCTGGGCAGAGCCGCCGTCGAGGGTGACAAGGCGAGGTTGACGGTAACGACGTACGATCCAAACGCCGAAACCGTGTAGTGGGAGTCACCCGTGTAGGAAGTAGCGCTGAAGGTATGCGTGCCGACAGAGAGTCCAGCGACCGGAATGGTGAGAGTATCACCGGTTCCTGTAAACGTGCCCGTGTAGGTTGAGCCGGTCTGCGCGTCGGTCAGCGTGACGGTTCCGGTGGGATACGCCGCGCCAGAGACGGCAGGAGTCAGTATCACGACAAGATTCGCGGTGCTGCCGTAGGCAATGGTCTGCGGCAGGCCGTTGGGTCCGGTCAGTTCCGGCGCGATGTATGTGAATGTGCAGACAGGAGGATTCAGGCTGCTCAACGCAATGTTGCTGGTCAGCGTGTCGTTGTTGCCGCTGTTGGCAACGAGAACATTGTAGGCAGTGAGGAAGTTGCTCGACACAGCGCCCGGACCAACAGTCAAGTTGACGTATTGTCCCGTTCCCCCGCTGTAGTTGCCGGCGCCCCAGACAGCCGTAGATTCAGCAGGTGATGTTGAATTGACCAGGCTGGAGAGCTTGGCCGGGAAAGTGACATTGTCCAGCGTGATAGACAGCGGATTGGTCACGGCAGATCCGCCCGTGCTGTTGCTGTTGTACTCTCCGGTGAGTTCCACCGTTCCATTGCTCGAGGCGTCGTTCAGGAAGACAAGATTCTGCAGCAGGATATTCGAGTAGTTCGGGAACGCTGTTGTGGAATCGCCGCTGCTGTAATACGGCGTGAATACAATATCCGCCTTGTGATCCAGGAAGCAGGAGTTCGAGTACTGAATGCCGGTGACCAGGCCGCCGCGATCATTCGCGGACTTGATGCGGACGGCAGTTGAGTTTGTGTCTCCGTAGTTGGCGGCATAGGTCGTGCCATTGACAGTGCCCGCGCTTCCGATGGCGCTTCCATAACCTGACCATGCATTGCCCACCGACATATTGTTATCGAAGAGAGCATTGCTTATACCCGCTGTGGTGTAGCTGCCGATGGACTCGCCATGGCCTGCGAAGAAGTGGTTGTTGGTGACAGAGATGTTTTTGCTGGAAGCTGTGCCCGAGGCGCCAAGCGCCACGTTGTCGTCGCCGTCGGAGATCCACGAGCGTGTGATGGTGACGTCCGTGGCGTTGCCCGGATCGATTCCGTCCGTGTTGCGCGCATAGGTTGGCGTCACGATCTTGATATCCCAGGCGGTGAAGCCGGTGACGGCGCCCGTGGTGGAGACGTGGAACATGGGCGCGTTAAAGATGGAGATTTTGTAGAGAGTAATGTTGCTCGAACCAGTATCCATCTGGATGAAGCGCGGGTTCTGCTGGTTGCCTACGCCATTGGCGGCGGCAGACAGACCCCACCAGCTATAGCCTTCGTAGCCGGACATGGGGTTGAGCAGCGTGTCTCCGCCGCGGCCGTTCAACTTGCCGTAGCCCATGATGCCGACGTTGGTCGATCCCTTCGGAATATCGATCAGCGCCTTGCAGTTTTTGGGTGCGCTGTTGGAGTTGATGGTTCCGCAGGTGTTTGTCCCGGCAACCATATCGTAATCTTGCGCGTTGCGCGAGAAGTAAAGCGTCACGCCCGGATCGACCAGCAAGGTCACGTTGGAGGGCATCGAGAGCGGTCCGCTGAGGAAGGCATCGTAACTGTTCGCGGTATCGGCGGACAGTTCGACGGACAGCGTCGTCGTGGAACTGGTTGCCAAGGCCGTCGCGGAGCAGGCATTCAAGGCTGCCTGAATGCGTCCGCCGTCTGGATTGGTGACCGTCGGATTAATCAGGTTGGGGTTGGTGAGCACCGTGCTTCCACCGTCGATCGAGGCAGGAATGTCGTTGTTCACATCGGCGATGTCCGCAGTCAATTGCTTGCAGACTGCCGGGAAGGACGGCTCAGTAGCAGCGCTGGCGCGGCTGTCGCCGGTGGCCGCAGGCGCCACCACTTCGATTGATGTGGAAGCTGAGCTGCTGAGACCGTAATCGGCATTGGCGGGATAGCTGGCATAAATCGTATGAGCGCCGGCCGTGACGCCACTGATCGACCAAGCACAGAAACCGCTCGATAGGGTGCAGGTGGTTGCTGCGGCACTATCCAAATAAAGCGTCACGATGCCCGGCGCCGTGCTGGGCGAGACTGTAACTGTTCCGGTGACGGGAGTGCCCAAGGTTGAACTGGTGTTGTTCACGGCCAGCGTGGTTGTTGAGGCCGTCTGTCCGGCTGCCAGGACATAAATGCTGTAGGTGGAGGAAGTGCTGCCGGCGAAGTTCGAGTCGCCGCTGGCATAGACCATGGTGATGTAGTTCATTCCCGCGGGCAGCGTTGTGGTGGTCAGCGATGCTTCGCCGCTGGCATCCAATGCTCCGGAAGACAACGCCGTGCAACTGCCGGATGGCGCAGAGCAAACCTGATTTGTGCCGACGCTGTCGTAGAACGCGTATGCTCCTGTGGGAATCACTCCCGCTCCCGGCGTCTGCGGACGGCCCAGGATGGTCACCCTGCCGCCCAACGGTACCGAGCCAACGCTTGTGGTAGGAGCAAACGCGTTCACCTGTGCGGCCAACGTACTCACCGGATTCCAGGTGGACGATTGGCCTGAAGAGAGCTTGGTGGACGGGACAAAAGTAGAAAGGAAATTCACCGGATAGTACTGTGTCGCTTGCGCCGCAGTGAGCTTCAATGCGCTGGACTCGCGCGTACCCGTCACTCCCGAGCCGCTGTTGCCTCCGCTCGGAACCGCGGCAAGGTCAGATGCGGCGGCGCTGGAATAGTTGTAGAGAATGGATGGATTCGTGGTGTTGAAAAGCGTCGACGGATAAGGATAGTCGGTGCATGTTACTGGATCGCTTCCGGTGCAAAGCGTCGGATCGGTGAATGCCTGTGTGTTGTATTCGCCATAGGTCGAAGTGTTCAGATACTGCGAGGCTCCATCCCAGCCGATCCATCCCTTCGCGTTGACCTGATCCACTGAGGAATTCAACATGACCCAGGTGGAGTAGGAAGACGGGTAGCTACCCGTGCTGATATTCCAAGGGCGGCCATAGTACAGATTGGTCATGCCGGTGCTTTGCGACATCAGATTGCAGCCGTTGCAGATGAAGCCGCTGAGGTAGTCGGAGCTGGTGCTGAAGGAACTGTTGGTGGTGCTGGTTGTGCCGGTTGGATAGCGCTTGTTCTGCGCCTCGATCGTCGCCAGACCCGTTGGGGTAGTGCCATGCCAGGTGGTGAAGAAGTTGGTGTGATCGAAGACCAAAGCTGCGTCGCCGAAGACGTAATCCACGTCGCCGACGATCAAGCCCTTCCACATATACTGGCGCGCCACGGTGCAATAAGTTCCGCAGCCGATGCCGGAGGCATAGAGCGTGTCCTGCTGACTGAGCAGGTTGACGTTGTTGAGAATGGCGCCATCGGAGTTCATGAACAGTGCCAAGGCCTGCGCGCCGCAGAGCTGGTTGTTGTTATACAGGGTCTGCAAGACTCCTGGGGTAGAGAGCTGAGTACAGGTGCTTGATCCGTTGCTGGACGCGCCCCATAGGGTGGTCGTGCTTGGATTCGTATCGAAGGTGTTCTGAATGGTCAGGTTTTCGGCATAGAAGTTGTTGGGCGTGTACGTCGTACTTCCGACTGTAACCTTGCTCACGTCAAGGGTTGCCGATCCCTCATCGCCACCCTTTCCCAATGGGCCAAGGCCGAAGCCGGCCGGCAGATTGCCGGAATTGAACTGGCCGGTTGGCCACGCGCCATTTTCGCCGGTAAGGATCACCCGTGTCGGGTCGCCGCCCAGGCCGCGCAGTTGCACGTTGGGATAGCTGATGGCATTCTGGCCGGTGTAGGTGCCGGGCTTGATGTAAATCGTTCCGCCGGTGACCGGCAGTGCTTGCAGTGCATTCGTCAAACTGGAGTAGTTGCCGGTTCCATCGTCAGCCACCACCATGGTCGATGCGCCGACCGTTGCCGTGGTCGGCGCATTGCCGTTCACGGTGTAAGAGATCGATGCCGTCGAACTGAGGAAGTCGGTGGAGTCGGTCGGGCAGAAGGTGGCATACAACGTATACGTGCCAACCGGCAGATAGGTAGAAGCGTCAACAGTCGGCGTCGAGGTTGTGGTGCACGAAGGCTGGCTGGTCACGCTGTAAACGAAGTTGCCCGCGATGCCCGACTGCTCCGTGGCATTGAGTACGCCAGCGCCAAGAGCCGCGCTGACATATTGGCTGGCGGCACTGGGCGACCAGACGATATTGGCGCCCTGCTTCGTGACGGTGAAGGTGCCCGAGGCGGCGCTCGAAGGAAGGAACGAACCCTGCTGCGGGAAGGCCACCATAAATGAGTGCGTACCCGCCGTCAAACCGGAAAGATCCAGGGTGAGCGATGCGCCAAGCCCTGCCGTGCCGGTGAAGTTGTAGGGCGTAACCGTTCCACCATCGATGCTGATGTTTACGTGGTTGGCAGTGGTCGGTCCCGAAGTGATCGTCGTCGAGCCGTCTGTCGATGTGCCGTTCGCCGTCACCGTAATCGGGAAACTGACCTCCACACCACTGGCCGCGTAGATCGGAGTTGCCGTCGACGCAGTGCCAATCGTTGTCGTCGTGTTGTATCCCTCCTGATTCGCCGTGCCGGTCAGGGTCAACACGCCTGGGGCTGCGGTAGTCGGAGCGGTCGGTGTGAATGCAATGATGTCAGTTTCCGGGCCATTGCCGATGGCCGGGAAGTATGCCGTCAAAGTGCAGGCCTGGCCTCCAGTCATCGCACTGAGAAGATTATTGGAGAAGCTGCATCCACCCAGAGTGAAGTCACCTGCCTCGGCACCATTGATCGCGTTCTGCGCCCCAGAGGTGAGATTGCCCACATTGGTGAGCGTCGCTGTGAACCCAGTCGAATAGTCGGAGCCAAAGTCCTCGATCACTGATCCGCGCTGCACCTGGGTTACGGCGGTGATGCTCGCGTCCGCACTGTACACATTGCCCAGGCCATCCACGGCCAGACCTGCTGGGCTGGTCAATCCGCTCAGCACCGTGACCCCGGCCGACACTCCGCTCACCGGATACTCCGTCACGGTCGCGCCACTCTGCACATAGAGGTCACCGGCAGCATCCACGGCCAGCGCACCCGGCGTCACGCCGGAGACTGTCGACTTCGTATACGTGCCCGCCGCGCCCGGCGTCAGCTTATAGACCGCACTGTTGGTTGTATCTGCCACATAGATGTTGCCAAAGGGATCAATGACCAGCGAGGAAACCACCCCGAAGGCTCCCACCGTGCCAACCGTTACCTGGCAGAGCGAGGGCAGGATCGAGAAGGATGCCGGATAGGAACAGGCGGCTTGCGAGTTCGCGGTAACAGCCGATGGCGAAATACGGTAAAGGGTGCCCGCTGAACTCTGCACGTCGGCCACAAAGAGATTGCCGACCTGATCCACGGCGAGAGCCACAGGATTCGCACTGCCCAGGCTGCTCGGCGTATAGGCGAGCGTGGTTGCGCTATATGCCGTCGCGCTTCCGGTGCCCGCAGTGGTCACCGCCAATTCCTGGATCGTCGATGAACCATTCAGATAGAAGATGTTGCCCGTCGGATCCACCGCAAGCGCGGTGGGAGCAGCCGATAGCCCTGAAGCCAGGGTCAGCGTGCTCGATGGAGAGGCCGCCAGCGACTCCAGAATGCTGGTACCGCTCGCCTCATATACATTGCCCGCGCCATCTACTGCCAGCGCACTCGGCGTGTGCCCGCTGAGCAGAGCGTTGCTGGTGAACAGCTTGCTCGCTCCAGAAGTAGCGCCAGTGGCGCCGTCAATAGCCAGCACCGAACCGGAGACTGTTCCGCCCAAATTGAAGGATAGATTCTCTCCGCCAGAGGCTGCCAGTGTCATCGTTGCCGATCGCAAGCCGGCCGCGCTCGGAGTTGTCGTCACTGTCAGCGCGCAGTCCAGGCTTCCATCGCCGTTGAGCGGGTTGCATGAAGGCACACCGTAGCTGAAGTCCCCATTCGCTGAGGTTGTCAGCGTCGCCGAAGCCGCGGTTGCCGCCGGGAAATGAGCCTTGAAGGTTTGGGAGATCGGCACCCCGAGCGATTGGGCGGCAAGGCCCTGCGCCAGCACCTTGCGCACCTGCATGGATGTGGTCGTGCCATTCGTGACCGTGGTCGCGTCGTAGAGATACAGGTTGCCCTGCCCGTCGACCGCGACGCCAAGGCCGCTACCGTTGGCATAGGAGCCTCCGGTTGTGGTAAGTGTCCGAATGTATCCAGTCGCAATGTCGAAGAAGTGAACCTTGCCGCTGTCGCCGATATAGATGTTTCCCTGCGGGCTGACGGTCACTTTGGTGATGGCGTTATCCATAGCGGTCACGCTGTTGCCCAGATACGGCGTAGCGCCAAGCGTATTCGTGGAGCCCCCGCCCGCCAGCATGTAAATGTATCCGAGTGTGGGCGTGATGGTGGTGTTGTTGACGAAGATTGCATTCTTCATCGCCTGGCCGGCGATGTATCCTGCGGTTCCGGCTGCAAAATTGGTGCCGTCGCTTACAAAGAAGACGCGCAGGCCATGCGTCGGATCGGTGAAGACCATGTTGCCCGCCGCATCGACGGCCAACCCGATCTGGTATGCAGTCGAGCTGAAAGCTGAAGAGACAGAGCTGAACTGGAACGGGCATCCGTCGCCGTATGTGTCAAGCGGAAGCACCGCCGACGTATAAGCTGTGCTGTTTTGCGCGTAGGTGATGTTGCAGGCGGTGCCCAGCGCCTGCAACGGAGTTCCCTGCGTAGTGGTCGATGTGCCGTTGAGATTCACAATCGTGTACATATACCCCGCTGTGGGCGACGCATAGTACCCGAAGAGTTTCAGCGCTGCATACAGCGGGTTGTTGCCGCTGAAATAGCTCGAGGTCAGAGGTCCGAGCACCACGCGGTATCGGGAGGAGTTCGAATCGGCATAGTAGACGTTGCCGTATATATCAGCCGTCGCGCCGCGCGGCGCATTCGCTTCGCCCAGCTTGTTCGAGCAGGTGGTTCCGACCGAGGACCCCGGATACCCATCCTGGCCGACGCCGCCCGTGGCTGCGCCGGTGCCTTTTGTGGTTACGCAGCCCGCCATCAGTTGCATGGTGCCGACCTGGGCCGGAGTGCACAATGGCGATGCCGTGCGGCAGAGCATGTGGACCATCTTGTCTGTGTAGCCAGCCAGCAGGATATTGCCGTAAGGATCGATGCCGACTCCGCGTGCGCCAGTCACGGCCGCAGCAGGCACTCCCGCCGGAAACGGGCAGCCGTCGCCGGACTTGTCCACGGCGGCGCAGGATGTGCCGGCACCCGCCAACGCGGTCATCATTCCCGTGGTGGGGTTGATCATATGGAGAACGCCATTGACGTCGTCGGCCACAAAAAGATTGCCAAACGAGTCCACCGCCACGCCGCCGCGACCACCCGCGCCAAAAACGCCGTTCGCGGCTGGACAACCGTCGCCAAAACTATCCGTAGCCTTCGCGCTTGGCAGCGTTGGACAGGCGCTGCCCGCAGTCGTCGCAGTCGGCGCACTCCCTGCCAGAGTGGTCAGTGTATAGGGCAGCGCAACGGGGGTCTGTGCGGCTGAGTTCGACAGCGACAGCACGCACAGCACAGGCAGAACGATCAGGGCAAAGAAGAAGGAACGCCTCATGGCACTCTCCGAAAAGCTCTCAGATGGGTTTGGGATCAGACCGCCTTGTCTTCTTCCGCAATTCTTTCGGAGCAGGAAGTGGTCAGACCTCAGCAACCCGAGTATTATTGGCACTCGCCCATGCACTCGTCAAGCAAAACGTGCAATTAGCCGAAATTTATCCGGAATATACGATTTATCAGAAACATGGTCGCACGATTCTCGACATTTATGGTCCGACCACTAGATTCAGATGGATTGAATGTGGTCGATGTGAACTCGCGATCCTGAATCCCATCTCAGAATCGGGCCCGGCACCAGCCGCGAAGGTCTCTCCTCCACCTGAATTCGAGTCGGAGATGCCTGCAGCGACTGCTGACCACGCTGTCTGAATGGGGAATTAAGGAGAATTGCAACTGCAACTATTTCTCCGGCCAGGCAGGTTTTTTCTTGAATGGAAACTCGCTAAGAATGACGAAGACGTGAATGTGCGCAGCGGCTTTGTGGCGCGAAATGGGGGTCTTGGATGCTACGCATGCACGGCGTAGCATCCAAGACCCCCATTTCAAGAAAGACCGTGCAGCATCGAGCTTGCCGCCGGATCGTAGAATCCGCCCTGCTTTACATCTGGAAAGAAATCTCGTCCGTCCGTGCGGGAACCTCGCTGGAACCGGATACAAGCCTTCCCTGCCGGTTCTTGTAGCTGGCGATAATAAATTCTCGGAAGAGCGGATGCGGCTCCAGCGGTTTTGACTTGAACTCCGGGTGGAACTGGCAGCCCAGGAAGTACGGATGGCCAGGAAGTTCGACGATCTCAACATACGTTGAGTCGGGAGTCGTGCCGCTCAGCCGAAGTCCGGCGCCAGTCAGGAGAGCTTCGTATTCGCGATTGAACTCGTAACGATGGCGGTGGCGCTCGCTGATCTCGGTTGCTCCGCCATAGGCCTTGGCGGCAAGCGTGTCTTCCTGAAGAATGCAGGTCCACGCTCCCAGCCGCATTGTGCCGCCCATCTCTTCCACACCCAGCAACTCGCGCAGCTTATAGATAATGCGGTGCGGGCTCGCGGGGTCGAACTCGCTGGAGTTGGCATCCTTCAGGCCGCAGACATTGCGGGCAAACTCGATGCAGGCCGTCTGCATACCCAGGCAGATTCCAAAGTATGGCACCTTCTTTTCGCGAGCGAAGCGAATCGCGTTTAACATGCCCTCGATGCCGCGTTTGCCGAAGCCTCCGGGAACCAGGATGCCGTCGAATCCCTCTAACTGCGATTCATAACTCCGGTCTTCGGGGAACTTAGACTCCAAGCCCTCAGCCTCGATCCAGGTAACTTTCAGCTTTAAATTCTGTGAAATGGCTCCGTGAGTCAGCGCTTCTTTGAGCGATTTATAACTATCTTCATACTCGACATACTTTCCGACGATGCCGATATGGACCTCATCCTTCGGGTGATAGCAGCGTTCGACCAGAGCCTTCCACTGCGTCAGGTCGGCTTCGGGCGCTTCCTTGTGCAGGTATTTGAGAATGAGCGTATCCACGCCTTCGAGGGCAAAGCCAAGCGGCACTTCATAAATAGAAGGCACGGTCCGGGCGCCAATCACAGCCCGCTCTTCAACGTTGCAGAAGAGGGCAATCTTCTTCTTCATCTCGATGCCCAGCGGACGCTCGGAGCGGCAGAGCAGCAAGTCCGCCTGAATGCCAATCGAGAGCAGTTCCTTGACCGAGTGCTGCGTGGGCTTGGTCTTCAACTCTTGCGCGGCGGCGATCCACGGCACCAGTGTCAGGTGCACAAAGACCGTGTTTTCGCGGCCCAACTCCTGACGCATCTGGCGGATGGCCTCAAGGAAGGGCAGCGATTCGATATCTCCCACCGTGCCGCCAATCTCGACGATGGTCACGTCTGCGCCATTTGAGGAGACCTTCCGCATGGCGTTCTTTATTTCATTTGTCACGTGGGGAATCACCTGGACCGTCTTGCCCAGGTAGTCGCCGCGCCGCTCTTTCAAGATAATCTGCTCGTAAATGCGGCCGGTGGTCAGGTTGTTGTCACGCGACAGCGGCGCGTGCGTGAAGCGCTCGTAGTGGCCGAGATCGAGATCGGTCTCAGCTCCATCGTCTGTCACAAAGACCTCGCCGTGCTGAAAGGGCGACATGGTGCCTGGATCGACGTTGAGATACGGATCGAACTTCATCATGTTGACGCGCAGGCCGCGACTCTCAAGCAGGCAGCCGATGGAGGCCGCCGCCAGGCCCTTACCTAAACTGGACACAACTCCGCCCGTCACAAAGACATACTTTGCCGACATCAAGGCAACCTCTTAATTGATTTTTTGGGATGGCCAAAACAGGTGGACACTATCGAGTATGACAGAAGTTGGCGCGTCAAGGAAACAGAAAAAGCCGACGGATCGAAATCCTGCTCCGACGAACAATGTGTAACGTGTGTTTATTCAACCGTTTGCCTATGAGTTAATTCTCCCGGTCAAATCGGCCATTGATCGAGCGGATCGAATCGGCCTTGAAAAGCCGGACCATAATTTCCACAACGACCGATCAGGAAAAACGGTGATCGCGACGACGGTTGCAGCGCCATGCAAACTGACGGCCGCGGGGACTGTCGGTTAGAATCGCGGGATAGAGGAAGACATGCGCGATGCCATCTTAGTCACCGGAGGAGCCGGGTTTATCGGTTCAAACTTCATTCTTCAGTGGATAAAAGATACAAACTCCTCGGTGATCAACTTCGACCTTCTGACCTATGCCGGAAACCCGGCCAACTTAGCCTCGGTCGAAGGCAATACGCGTTACTCCTTGGCGGTAGGCGATATTTGCGATGCGGAACGCGTGGCCTCGCTGCTGCGCGAGCATCAGCCTAAGGCCATCGTTCACTTCGCGGCTGAGAGCCATGTGGACCGCTCCATCACGTCGCCCGAGTCGTTCATTCGCACCAATGTTCTTGGAACACAGGTTTTGCTTGACCAGGCAAGGCGCTATTGGTCGGAGCTCGACGAAGCTGACCGGTCGGCCTTCCGATTTCTTCACGTATCCACCGATGAAGTTTATGGCTCTTTGTCGCCCGACGATCAACCCTTCAGCGAAACCACAGCCTACGCTCCGAATAGCCCGTATGCGGCATCAAAGGCCGGCTCAGACCACCTGGCTCGTGCCTATTTTCACACCTGGGGCCTTCCAGTACTGACAACGAACTGCTCCAATAACTACGGGGCTTTTCAGTTTCCCGAGAAGCTGATTCCACTCATGATTCTCAATGCGCTTGAGGGCAAGCCGTTGCCTGTCTATGGCGATGGCGCCAACGTGCGCGACTGGCTCTTTGTGGAAGATCACTGCACGGCCATTCGCACCGTGCTTGAAAAGGGCCGCGTGGGCGAGACCTATAATATCGGCGGTAACAGTGAGCGCAAGAATCTCGATGTAGTGAATACCATCTGCGACCTAGTGGACGAGATGCGACCCAGTACGACTCTCGGCCCGCGCAGGAATCTCATCACCTATGTCAAAGACCGTCCCGGACACGACCGCCGCTATGCTATCGACGCCTCGAAGCTCGCGCGCGAGCTTGGATGGAGCCCCGCCGAGCGTTTTGAAACAGGGCTGCGCAAGACGGTTCACTGGTATCTCGACCATCCTGAATGGGTCGAGAGTGTGCGTACCGGCGCTTATCTTGAGTGGATCAGGCAAAACTACACGGAGCGTGTCGCGCGATGAAGGGAATCATTCTTGCCGGTGGATCGGGAACGCGCTTGTATCCCGTCACCAACGTCGTATCCAAGCAGTTACTACCCGTCTATGACAAGCCCATGATCTACTACCCGCTCAGCACGCTGATGCTGGCCGGCTTGCGCGAGATACTCATCATTACGACGCCGCAGGAAAGCAGCCGTTTTCAAGAGTTATTGGGCGACGGAAGCCAGTGGGGCATTCATCTCAGTCACGCCGTCCAGCCGAGCCCGGATGGACTGGCACAGGCCTTCTTGATTGGCCGCGAATTCATTGCGGGCGACGCGTGCTCGCTGATCCTCGGCGATAACATCTTTTATGGCCAGGGCTTCTCCCAACAATTGCAGCAGGCGGCCAAACTGGAACGCGGTGCAACCGTCTTTGCCTATCAGGTTGAAGACCCTGAGCGTTATGGTGTAGTTGAATTCAACCGCGAAGGCCACGCCGTCAGCCTTGAAGAAAAGCCAAAGGTACCCAAGTCGCGTTATGCAGTCACCGGCCTTTACTTCTATGACAAGAACGTGGTCGACATTGCTTCTTCGCTGAAGCCATCGCCACGCGGAGAGCTTGAAATCACGGACTTGAACCGGTGCTATCTCGACCAAGGACTTTTGAACGTCGAAATCATGAGCCGTGGCATGGCCTGGCTCGATACCGGCACGCAGGACTCATTGATTGAGGCGGCGCTTTTTGTCCAAACCATCCAGCGACGCCAGGGTCTCAGCATCGCCTGCCCCGAAGAGATCGCTTATCGTCAGGGTTTTATTACCGCGGCCGAGTTACAGTCACTTGCAGAAAAGACGAGTAAGAGCCGCTACGGTCAATATCTGCTTACCTTACTTCGTGAGCAAAAAATCAGCCCTAGGCTTATAAAGCCATGAAGATCACTGAGACATCGCTGCCCGGAGTCTTGCTTATAACACCAACGATTTTTCGAGATAGTCGTGGTGCGTTTCATGAAACATTTAACCAGCGCCAGATGGCAGAGGCTGGCCTGCCGACTGAGTGGCCACAGGATAACTTCTCTATCTCAAAGAAAAATGTGCTGCGCGGCATTCACTATCAGATCACCCAGCCGCAGGGAAAGTTAGTACGAGTGACTCAGGGCGCGGCTCTCGACGTAGCTGTGGATCTGCGCCGCTCTTCGGCTAACTTCGGACGTCATGTCGCTGTTCAGATCGACAGCGAAAAGTGTGAGATGTTGTGGATTCCGGTAGGCTTCGGCCATGCATTTCTTGCACTCACTGATGTTGTCGGGTTTTCTTATAAGGTGACTGATTCTTACTCTCCCGCCGGAGAGAGAACCATTCTCTGGAACGATCCCGAGCTAGCAATTCCCTGGCCGATCAATGTCGATAATGCAATCGTCTCCGACAAGGATCGCCAGGGCGCTCTGCTGCGGAATGCGGAGGTCTTCGCATGAGCAGCCAGCCGCGTATTCTCATCGTCGGCAACGCAGGGCAAGTCGGCGTCGAACTGCAACGCAGCTTCGCGGGCTTCGGCGAAATCATTGGCGTCGATCGCGAAAGTGTGGACCTTGCCGATGAGAAGCAAGTTCGCGCCCTGGTGCGCCATGTCGAGCCTGCGATCATTCTCAACGCTGCAGCATATACGGCCGTCGACCGCGCGGAATCGGAACTGGAGTTGGCTCATGCCATCAACGCAGAGGCCCCGCGCATCCTGGCCGAAGAGGCGCTGCAGACCGATGCGCTGCTTGTGCATTACTCGACGGATTATGTCTTCGATGGCGCGAAGCAGGAACCGTGGACCGAGGAAGACACTCCGGCCCCGCTAAGTGTCTATGGAGCAACCAAGCTGGACGGCGAAGAATCCATTCTCCAGACCGGCGGCAAGGTTCTAATCTTTCGCACCAGTTGGGTCTATGGCCCCCATGGGTCGAATTTTCTGCTCACCATGCTGCGCCTTGCCCGCCAGCGTGATGTCCTCTCCATCGTGAACGATCAGATCGGCTCTCCAACGACATCCATCGAGTTGGCCCGCGCAACGCACGCAGTTGTAAGTGGAGTGATGGCGGGACAATTGGGCAAGACGGAAGATTGGGCCGGTCTCTACCACATGACCTGTTCCGGCTCGACCTCCTGGTGCGGATTTGCGCAAACTATCTTTGACCGCGCCGGAGAGTTACTCGACGGTAAAGTGCCAGTGGTCACTCCGATCACTTCTGCAGAGTATCCCACGGCTGCAAAGCGTCCGCACAACTCGGTTCTATCGAATGCAAAGCTGGAGGCCCAGTTCGGCGTCAAGCTCGCATCGTGGGAGGCTGCGCTCGACACGGTCATCCAGGCTCTGGGTTAGGGCCGCGCAAGCCGCGAAATCTCGATTCCCGTACAATCAAATCAGGAGAAGATTCGCCGGTGAAGCGTGTCTATATGGACGCCAATGCCACCACGCCTCTGCTGCCAGAGGTGATGGAGGCCATGCGTCCGTACTGGATAGAGCGTTTCGGTAACGCCTCTTCGATCCATCTCGACGGACAGCAGGCGCACTCTGCCGTGGACCGCGCACGCGCGACGATGGCCGAGTTTTTCAACTGCCACGACGCCGAGGTTGTCTTCAACTCCGGCGGCACCGAAGGCGACAATACGGCCATCTTCGGACTGCTACGGCCGGGCGATCACTTCATTACTACATCCATCGAGCACTCGGCGATCTTGCAGGCTGCTCATCGCATGGATTCGCAAGGCGTGCAGACGACCTTTATCGCGCCGCAGCCGAGTGGACTGATCGATCCGGCGGATATTCAGAGAGCGCTAAGGCCCGAGACGCGACTGATCAGCGTGATGCTGGCTAACAACGAGACCGGCGTTCTGCAACCGGTGGAAGAGATCGGCAGAATTGCACGTGAGGCTGGCGTGATCTTCCACATCGATGCCGTGCAGGGTGCGGGGAAAGTCCCGTTGGATGTCCGCCGCTTCGGCTGCCATCTCTGCTCGATCAGTGCGCACAAGATGCATGGGCCCAAAGGCGTTGGAGCGATGTTTGTGCGTCGCGGAACGCCGATTGATTCGTTGATCGTAGGTGGCAGCCATGAACGCCGCCGCCGCGCTGGGACCGAAAATGTGCCGGGAATTGTAGGCCTTGCCAAGGCTGCCGAACTAGCCATGCTCTCGCTAGAAGATGGGACCATGGATCGCGTGGGGGCATTGCGCAATCGGCTGGAAAAAGAAATTCTCCGGCTTTCGGGAACAGGCGTAAACGGGACACAAACTTCGGGTGCCCCAGGTCTCGATTCTGAGATCTGGGAATCAACGAACCCCGTTCCTCGCGTAGCCAATACCACCAACATCTGGTTCGATCAGTTGGAGGGTGAAGCGCTGGTCATCGCACTCGATCTGAAAGGCGTTGCAGTCAGCGGCGGTTCGGCATGCCACTCCGGCGCAACAGAACCAAGCCATGTACTGATGGCCATGGGCCTCAACAAGACCCGCGCCCGCGCCAGTCTGCGTTTTAGTTTGCTCAAGACAGCGACTGACGCCGATGTGGACTATGTTTTGCATGTGGTTCCCGAAGCTGTCGAGCACCTGCGCGCGATTTCGCCGTTGGCTGCCGGAACGCTCGGCTAAAGAAACTGGAGACGCATTCTTCCCCATGGCGGAAAACAGAACCATTGCCGTAGCGATGTCTGGAGGAGTGGACTCCTCTGCGGTTGCGGCGATGCTCGCCCATGGGGGCGACGCGGTCGTTGGGCTTACGCTCCAGTTGTGGGATCAGACGCGGTTGGCCGGCAAGCATGGAATTCCCGATGCGCCGAAGGCGGGACGGTGCTGCTCTCTGGACGATGTGTATGATGCGCGCCGCGTGGCCGAACACCTGGGCATTCCCTACTATGTCGTCAACCAGCAAGAGCGCTTTGAGGCCGATGTGGTCCGGCCGTTTGTCGCCGAATATCTCGCCGGTCGCACGCCGATCCCTTGTTCGCTCTGCAACAACCACCTGAAGTTCGATCAACTCTTGAAGACCGCGCAGTCGATTGGCGCCGACCGCATCGCGACCGGCCACTATGCGGTGAACGAATACGACTCTGCGCGCGGACGCTGGATTTTGAAGCGGCCTGCCGATCTGGCAAAGGATCAGACGTACTTTCTCTTTGGCCTGACCCAGGAGCAGCTTGCCCACACGCTCTTTCCACTCGGACGCATGACCAAGCCCGAGGTGCGCGAGGTAGCCCGTCAGCACGGTCTTGCGTTGGCCGAGAAGCCCGACTCGCAGGAGATCTGCTTCATTCCCGGAGGCGACTACAAGCAGTTCCTGACAGCCTATTTAGAGGAACAAGGTCAGGCGCTGCCGGAGACGGCTGGCGAGTTGGTGGCCGCCGACGGCGAGGTACTCGGCCGCCACGAGGGAATCGCAAACTTCACGGTCGGCCAGCGCAAGGGTTTAGGTGTCAGCTCGCCAACACCGCTCTACGTACTGCAAATCGATCCGGCCAGCCATCGCGTGACCGTTGGCGCCGACGAGGAGCTGGCTACACGCACTCTACACGCCCGCCGCTTGAACTGGATCGCTATCGCCGAGTTGACCGCGCCGATGCGTGTGCGGATCAAGATTCGCCACCGGCACGAGCCTGCCTGGGCGACGCTGGAACCGGCCGGTGCGGATGAGGTTCTCGCCACATTTGACGAGCCGCAGCGTGCCGTTACGCCTGGCCAATCGGCGGTCTTTTACGACGGCGATGAGGTTGCCGGCGGCGGATGGATTGTGTAGCGGTCGCTTGCAAAAGAACTCCAGTCCGAATTGGCTAAAAAGCACTCAAGAAGACGCATTTTTGGCCAAAAAGAGGGCAGAATTCGCCATTTTATGGTTACTGATAAGCAGATAATATATACGTTAAGTTGCTGTTTTTATTTAACTTATCGAAGGAACAAGGGTCTAAAAGTGACCATGGGGGGGTAGGGGGGGGTGGGTACCCCTCTGGGGGTACGGCCTGGTTCAGATAGTTCACCCAGCATCAGAGTAGCAGGACGCCGGAAATAATCCGCAACCGAGATTGATGCGATTGCTCTGGAAGTGCGAGCAGGAGAGAGCAGTCGTCCAGTCCGTCGCGCTACACTGGATCGGCAACAATTATTGGAGTGTCTTCGATGATTTTGAAAACGTTTGCTCGCGCAGCCGCAATTGCCACTGCAGCTTTCCTTTCCGCCGGCCTTGTTTCTGCCCAGGCCCCGCCTGCCGTTCTCACCATTCATGCCGATCAGCCGGTCTCAAAGGTCAGCCCAACGCTCTACGGCCTGATGACCGAGGAGATCAACTTCTCTTACGACGGTGGCCTCTACGCGGAGCTGGTTCGCAATCGCACCTTCCGCAGCAGTTGGAGGGGCATCGACAACTGGTTCCTGATCGAGGACGGCAATGCCCAGGCCATCATTGAGTTGGATGAGAAGACCGGTCCCAGCGAAGCACTGAAAAGCAGCCTCAAACTTGAGGTGAAGCAGGCCGACGCAAAGAACCAAGCCGGCGTGCTGAACGAAGGCTACTGGGGAATGGCTGCGCGGCCCAACACTGTGTACAAAGGCTCATTCTATGCGAAGACCAGCTCGGGCGAGCTGGGCGCGGTCACCGTGAGCCTGGTGAACAATGCAAGCGGCAAGGCCGTGGCCACCGCTACAGTCTCAGGAGTCTCGACGGCATGGAAGCAGTACGAGTTCACGCTGAAGACGGGCGCGATCGAGGCCTCGGCGGCTAACCACCTCGCCATCACTGTGAGTCACCCCGGAACGCTCTGGCTCGATCTCGTCTCGCTCTTTCCGCCCACATATCACGACCGCGTGAATGGCAATCGCGTCGACCTGATGGAAAAGCTGGCGGCGATGCACCCGGCGTTTTTGCGTTTCCCTGGCGGCAACTATCTCGAAGGTGACCATATCGCTGAGCGGTATGAGTGGAAGAAGACACTCGGCCCGCTCGTCGACCGTCCAACCCATCCTAGCCCGTGGAGCTATCACTCCTCGGACGGACTCGGATTGCTTGAGTTTTTGCAGTGGTGCGAAGACCTGAAGATGCAGCCGGTGCTGGCAGTCTATGGCGGCTACTCGATGAAGCAGGAATACGTTAAACCGGGGCCCGATCTCGAACCCTACGTGCAGGACGCACTGGACGAGATCGAATATGTGACCGGAGGCGCAGACACCAAGTGGGGAGCGGTCCGTGTGAAGAATGGGCATCCGGCTCCGTTCAAGCTTACCTATGTTGAGATTGGCAACGAGGACAACTTCGATCAGTCGGGGAGTTATGACGGACGATACGCTCAGTTCTACAAGGCCATCAAGGCCAAGTATCCTGATCTGCAACTTATCGCAACGATGCCGGTGAAGGGCATTCGGCCTGACGTTGTGGACGATCACTTCTATGTGCGCGCCAAGAAGTTCTTTGAAGACGCGACGCATTATGACAAGACCGACCGCAACGGGCCGAAGATCTTTGTGGGCGAATGGGCCACGCTTGAGGGTTCGCCAACTCCGACCTTCAACGCGGCGCTGAGCGATGCGGCCTGGATGACTGGCATGGAGCGCAACAGCGACATTATTGTGATGGCGGCGTATGCTCCGCTGCTGGTCAACGTCAACCCTGGCGGAATGCAATGGGCGCCGGACCTGATCGGCTATAACGCCCTCAGTAGCTACGGTTCGCCGGGCTACTATGCGCAGGTGATGTTTGCCTCGCACCTGGGCGACGTGACGCTTGGTTCAAAACTGGAGGGCGCAGAGCCCAAGGTTTTCTACTCGATCACGCGCGACACGGCGAAGAAGCGGCTCTATCTGAAGCTGGTCAATGGCTCTTCCTCTCCGCAGCCGGTGGAGATCGAGTTTGCCGGAGCCAAGTTGGCTGCAACAGGCAAGCTGATCAGCCTAAGCGCAAAGAGCACGCTGGCCACCAACTCGATGGATCAGCCGAAGGAGATTGTTCCGGTAGAAACGGCTTTGCAGGGGGTGAGCAATCATCTGAAGCACACGCTGCCGGGATATTCGATCCAGGTGATCGAGGTCAACGAACAGTAGCAGGCCATTCGAACAGAAGTAAACGGGGCAGGGACGTTAATCGTCTCCTGCCCCTCGTTTTCTGGTTTGAGATTTCCAGCACTGCGCCGCCGTCAGGCCCTCTGCCTACGCCGACCAAACTGCGCGATTGCCGCGACCGCTGGAAACAAACCCCATGTCCATCGAGATGCCCCGCACGCATTTGAGCAGGTGATTGGCGATCGAGGGCAGCTTCTGCGCCGTCACGCGAAAGGACGGCCCGGAGACGCTGACGGCGGCAATCGGGAGCCGCTGTGCATCGAGCACCGGCACAGCGATGCAGCGCAGGCCTTCCTCCAACTCCTCGTCATCGACGGCGTAGCCGCGGCGGCGCGTCTTCTCGATCTCCACGCGCAAGGCCTCGGCGGTGGCAATTGTGCGATGCGTGAAGCGCTCGAAGCGAACACGGTGGAGAATATCCGCGATCCGATCCTCGGGCAGAAAGGCCATGATCGCTTTGCCCACCGAGGTGCAATGCACGGGATTGCTGGCGCCGATGCGGGTAATCATGCGCACCGACCGGGCAGGCTCGATCTTGTCGATATAGATCACATGGGCGCCCTCAAGGATGCACAGGTGCGCCGTCTCTTCAGTCTCTGCGACCAAGCGGCGCAGGTGTGGCTGTGCGCGGTCGCGGAGGTCATATTGCTCAATGGCGCGATTGCCCAGATCGAAGAGCTTCAGCCCCAGGCGAAACTTGCCGCTGGCGGTGCGCTCCACCATGCGGTGCCTCTCGAGGACCATTAGGAAGCGGTGCGCGGTACTCTTATGTAACTGCAGTGACGAGGCAACCTGCGCCAGCCCGAGCGCGGTATCGCTCTCTCCCAGCAGATCCAGCACGGCGAATGCCCGGTCCAGGGCCTGAACTTTGTAGGTGCCCTGAGGCGCTGTGTCTCGCATTATGACTCTCCATTCCAGCCAATGATTCTCTTACCAGTTTCGAGAGATTGGGACACAATGTCAAGTTCTGGAACGCAATATCTTGTTATGGGATGAAATCTGTAAAGGGCCGTGAAAAATAGATTGCGCTCCAGCAAGAGAAAGGCGGCGCCTTCGGAGAAGATATTCCGGAGGGGCTGTAAGATCGCCCCCCCACTTGCCGATAGACTGAGTGAGGGGCAATTAAGTTTCCGAAACCACGGTAGACCTGTCTGGCGCTTTCATGAAAGTGGCGCGAGCAAGAACCTGAGCGCACGTGAACCCGCTGAAGGGCACCAAGAAACAGGGAGCAGAAATTCGGTAATGTCAGGCTTTTCTCAATTAACCGATGCACTTGGTACCGGCACTTTGTCCGTTGCGGTGATCAGCCCGAACGAGCGAAGCCGCAGCGCCGCGATCGGAGTGATGAGCGAATGCCAGACTTGTCAGGTCCAGGAGTTCGCGTCGTATCCTTCGAACTTCAACGATGTGTCTGGAATGCTCGGTCATAACTTCGATGTGGTGCTTGTCGATCTGGACAGCGATCCTGAGTCCGCCTTCGATCTGGTGGAAAATATCTGTGCGAATGACCTGGCAACCGTCATGGTCTTTTCAGCAGAGGACAATGCGACCCAGCTTCTCAGGGCCATGCGTGTGGGGGCTCGTGAGTTTTTGAGGACGCCTTTCCACCCCGGCGCGATGGCCGAGGCACTGGTCCGGGCCTCAGCCCTCCGCTCGGCGGTTCGCCCGGAGAAGAAGGTCGATGGGCGATTGCTTGTTTTTCTTAGCGCCAAAGGCGGTTCCGGGGTCACCACACTGGCCTGTAACTACGCGGTATCGCTGGCCCAAGAGTCCGGGCAAAAGACCTTGTTGATCGATCTCAATTTCCCGCTGGGCGATGCGGCGATCGATCTCGGAATCAAGGCGGAGTACTCGACCGTAAACGCGCTCCAGAACGCCAGCCGTCTCGATGCGAGTTTTCTTGCCACGATGCTGGTCAAGCACGAGTCCGGGCTGAGTGTTCTCGCGGCACCCAGTGAATTGAACACCGCGCATTTCTCGGATGAGGCGATCGACAAGCTGCTGGAGGTGGCCCGCCAGGAGTTCGATTATGTCGTGGTGGATGCTGGATCGAGGCTCGAGCTGCAGCATACCCACCTGTTCGACAGATCCGCCACAATCTACTTGGTCACGCAGATTGGCATTCCCGAGCTGCGCAACTCAAATCGCCTGATTACAAAGCTTTCCACCGCCGCCAGCCCCAAGGTCGAGATCGTGATCAACCGATACGACCCTCGCAACATGGGAATCGCTGAAGCGCACATTAATAAGGCTCTTACCAAGCCGGCTGAGTGGAAGATTCCCAACAACTATGCTGCTGTGCGCCGGATGCAAAACACGGCCACGCCGCTCACCGAAGAGGACACGGAGATTGCCCGCGCGATCCGGCAGATGACCCGATCGATTACCGGCCAACCCGCCGTCCCAGAAAAAAAGAAGGGATTCAGCTTGTTCCGGTAAAGGGACCGAACGCGAGCGCCCTCCAGATCAAGGCCAAAGTCATGGACAACGTCGATTCTTCACTCCTGAGTGCGGGCATACAGTCCGTTGCGGTCATCAGTCCGGACAACCGGCGCCGCAACGCCGTGATCGCCGCTCTCGAACAATGCCATAGCGGTCCGATCCGCGAGTTCACCTCCTATCCACCCAACCTCGACGATGTGCCCCAGATGCTGACCCGCGACTTCGACGTAGTCATCGTCGACCTGGACAATGACCTTGAATACGCCCTCAGCCTGGTAACGAAGATCTGTACGAATGGACTGGCAACCGTTATCGTCTTTTCGGAGCAGGCTGATCCGGACCTGCTGCTGAGATCCATGCGTGCCGGCGCGCGTGAGTTTTTCACTCTCCCCATCGACCGCAATACGATGGCCGAGGCTCTGGGCCGCACCTCTGCCCTGCGTTCTGCAGTGCGTCCGGCGCCAAGGACAGACGGCAAGCTGCTTGTCTTTCTCAGCGCCAAAGGCGGCTCTGGAGTCACCACCCTGGCCTGCAACTTGGCTGTCTCTCTGGCCCAGGACTCAGGACTGAAAACCCTGTTGATCGATCTCAATCTTCCGCTGGGAGACGCAGCGATCAACCTCGGAATCAGACCAGAACACTCCGTTGTCAGCGCACTTGAAAATTACAAGCGGCTCGACGCGAGCTTTCTCTCCAGCCTGCTGGAACAGCATGGCTCCGGGTTATCCGTACTCGCGGCGCCCAGCGAACTGGCCCCTACGCACGTCTCTGACGACGCCATCGACATGCTGCTCGAGGTGGCCCGGCAAAACTTCGATTGCGTTGTCGTCGATGCCGGATCGAGGCTCGATCTGCAGAGCACGCGCCTTTTTGACCGGTCCGCCACCATCTATCTCGTCACCCAGGTAGGCGTGGCCGAGTTGCGTAACTCGAATCGCCTGATTGCACGGCTCACTGCGGCCGGCGGGCCAAAACTCGAGATCGTCCTGAACCGATATGACCCGAAGAACCTGGAGATCGCCGAAGAACACATCACGAAGGCTCTGACCCGGCAGGCCGATTGGAAGATTCCCAACAACTATGCCGCTGTGCGGCGCATGCAGAACACTGCGGTTTCGCTGATGCAGGACGATTCCGAGATCTCGCAGGCAATCAGGCAGATGACCCAATCGATCACCGGCCAGCCAGCCGTTGCAAGAAAGAAGAAGGGCTTCAGGCTCTTCCGGTAACCGGTTTTGGGGGCGATCTCTCCGGGTTCAACCCAGGTTTTGCCCTCCAGCAAACCGCGTCGCACACTTCTTGCAGTATCATTGCGTCTAAGAGTTGAGTGGCCTGTCTCCCCGAAGGGCCGCCCTGGCGGTGAGTGTGTCTCGAATCTTGCAGAGAGTTGTCTTTGTTGCTACCGTGGCGGTGGTTGCCGCCCTTGGCTTTGGCTTTGTCGTTGGCATGGTCGGTCTGCTTGGCGTCCATGCAAGTGGCCAGCAGGATGGCGCTTATCGCCAGATGCGCGTCTACGCCGATGTTCTCAAGCGGGTCCAGACCGACTACGTGACTGAACCCAGCATCGATAGTGTCAACACCGGCGCGCTCCACGGGCTGCTTGAGTCTCTGGACGCCGATTCCAGCTACCTGAGCCCGGCTGAGTACAAGATTTACAAAGAGCGTCCGGCCTCCGGCGTTGCCCAGATCGGCATTACCGTCTCAAAACGCTTCGGTTATGCCACCGTCGTCAGCGTGCTGCCGGGTTCGCCTGCAGACAAGGAACACCTCTCCGACGGCGATGTGATCGAGTCGATCGGCGACCAGTCGACACGCGAACTCTCGCTGGCGGTGATCCGGCTGCTGCTCGAAGGCAAGCCCGGGACCACGGTGACCCTCTCGGTCGTTCGGCCGCGCAAGCCCGAGCCCGACAAGCTCACCGTGATCCGCTCCGTCGCAGCCGTGCCCCCGCTCACCGAGCAGCAGTATGAGGGCGCCACCATTCTCTATCTGAAGGCCGGCGCGCTGACCCCTGCGCGCGTGGATGAGATCGGCGCCAAGTTGAAGTCATCCAAAGGCCGGAAGGTGCTGCTTGACCTGCGCGACTCCTCCGGCGGAGATCCGCAGGACGGCCTGAGATTGGCCAACTTCTTTTTGAAACAGGGCACGATGGCCACGCTGGAAGGCCAGAAGTTTCCTCGCCAGACCTTCACCGCCGATCCCGCGAAGTTCCTCACAGCCGCTCCGCTGGCCGTGCTGGTCAACCGCGGCACCTATGGTCCCGGCGAGCTGGCTGCCGCCGCAATCGAAGATGCCAAGCGCGGCGACGTGGTGGGCGAACGCACCTTTGGCGAGGGCTCGGTGCAAAAGACGATCGAGTTGCCCGACGGCGCAGCTCTGCTGTTGACGGTCGCTAAGTACCAGACTCCGGGCGGCAAGAAGATTCAGGACGAGGCCGTGACGCCCAACGCAATCGTGGGCCAGGCCCTCGACGACGATGACGATGATACGACGCCGCCCAAAGGCGACGAGCCGCTCAACAAGGCACTCGAACTGCTGAAGGCCAAGAACGGCTGATGTGAGTCAACTCTCAACCAGCCTGACCCCATCAATCTGGATCTTCGGAAGGTACGGACCTCAGGTTCGTACCTTCTTTTTTGCTTGCAAATCAGAGAGATGGAAAGCGGACAGGCGGCTCATCGGTTTTCCTGCTCTTGCACTGCGTGGTACGCATGATCCACCCCGACCATACTCCGCACACGCTCCCGTGCTAGCCTTGGGCTAAGGGCATTTCTCCAGCGCAACCGAAGTGCCATCGAGGCCTGAACCGTTTGGCAATCACCCCCATTCAGCCTCCCGAATCTCGAGATCTGGCACGACCTCGCCGGATGCAGGCCGAGCCGATTCCCGAGCGTGGACGGCACAAGCTGGCGGGCAAGTTCGCACTTGCCGCGCTGCTGGTTCTGGCTGTGATTACAGGTTCACTGGCCGGTCTTACGCTCGTTTACTCGGTCGACCTGCCGCAGATTCACGACCTGGAACGCTACCGCCCCTCGACCACGACCGATCTCTATGACCAGAAGGGCCGCATCATCGGCTCCTTTGCCCTCGAGCGGCGCGAGGTGGTCGACTATGACGACTTCGCGCCGGTGCTGCGACAGGCAGTCATATCCATTGAAGACAAGAGCTTTGAGTCGCACTGGGGCATCAACGTGCTGCGCATTGCCGGGGCGTTGTGGCACGATCTGCGCAGCCACGGCCGCGCGCAGGGCGCCTCCACGCTGACCATGCAACTGGCGCGCAACCTCTTTCTCTCTTCCGAGCGCACCGTCGGCCGCAAGGTGCAGGAAGCCTACCTCGCCATTCAGATCGAGCGCGCCTTTACCAAGCAGCAGATTTTTACCTTGTATGGCAATCAGATCTATCTCGGCAGCGGGATGTACGGCTTTGAAGCTGCCTCGCATTTTTATTTCTCGAAGCACGCCAAGGACCTGACGCTCACCGAGGCGGCCTTGCTGGCCGGGTTGCCCAAGGGTCCGGCCGCCTACTCGCCGATTCTGAATCCCGAGAGGGCGCTGCGCAGGCGCAATCTCGTTCTTACCGAGATGGAGTCCGACCATACAATCTCTCACGGCGAGGCCGAGAAGGCCCGTAACGCTCCGCTAGGGCTGCACATAGCCCAGCCGGAGATGTCGGTTGCCCCATGGTTTCTGGAGAGCGTGCGGCAGGAGCTGGAAAAGCGCTTTGGCAGCGAAGAAGTGCACGAGGCCGGCCTGAAGATCGAGACCACGCTCGACCTTGACCTGCAAAAAACAGCCAATCGCGCGGTGATGGACGGTCTGGCCACTTACGAACGACGGCGCGGCTGGCTCGGAAAATTGGACAACGTGCTCACCGGCGGCAATACGATTGAGGAGTACAAGCATCAAGACTGGGTGATGAAGACCGGGCCTGGCGACTATGTTCATGCCGTGGTCACTCGCGACCTGCCCCTGGAGATTCATGCACGCGTGGGTGCCACCGAGATCGTGCTGCTGCCGGAGGACTGGAAGTGGACCGGAGAGCGCTTTGGCGACGCCCTAGTGAAGCCCGGCGATTTGATTTACGTTCACCTGTCGGACGCGATGGATGGCAAAGCGCGCCGCGCCACGCTCGAGCAGGACTCCGGCGCACAGGCTTCGCTGATGGCCATGGACAACACGACCGGCGACGTGCTGGCTTTGGTGGGCGGGCGCGACTACGCCGTGAGCCAGTTCAATCGCGCAATCCAGGCGCAGCGGCAGACCGGCTCCAGCTTCAAAATCTACGACTACGCTGCGGCCATCGAGGACGGCGCAAAGCCGGACGATATTATCGTCGACGGGCCGGTCAGCTTTGGCGGATACACCCCGCACAACTACGAAAACGACTACAAAGGCGCGATGACGCTGACCAACGCCTTTGCCGAGTCGCGCAACATTCCCGCCCTGAAGCTGGCGGCGCGCGTGGGCATCCACAAGGTCATCGAGCTGACCCACCGCTTCGGCGTCACGTCGAACCTTCCCGCCTATCTGCCAACCGCGATTGGCGCGGCTGAAATTACGCTCCAGGAGCAGGTGGCCAGCTACTCGGTCTTCCCCAACGACGGGCTGCGCGTGAAGCCGCGGCTGATTCGCAAGGTGGAGAACTCCGACGGCATTTCGTTGTGGGAAGAGCCGCCCACAGTCGACGATGTGATCGATCAGCAGACGGCACGCACGATGATGACTCTGCTCAAGGCCGTCATTCAGCACGGCACGGGTTCTGCGGCAGCGCAGCTCAAGCATCCGCTCGGCGGCAAGACGGGAACGACCAGCGACTACACCGACGCATGGTTTCTTGGCTTCTCTCCCTCGGTCACTTGCGGCGTTTGGGTTGGCTTTGACAGCCGCGAGTCGCTGGGCGACAAGGAGACCGGCGCGAAGGCTGCGCTGCCCATCTGGATGGCTGTCATGCGACAGGCCATCGTCGGCAAGGACAATGAACGCTTCCTCGGCGATGCGGCGGACGACACCACACTCAAAGCCTCTGCCGAGCCGCCCGCGAAGCCTGGAACCGCAAGCGTGCCAGTCGTGCCCGTTAAGGCAAATGCTCCCGCAAAGCCGACAACGACTCAGACCACAGGCCCGGCCGCCAAACAGCCAGCGCTGCCTGCCGCCAAGCCCAAAGTGCAGCCAGCCGCGGGAAACAAGCTTCCAGTAAAGCCAGCGCTGCCTCCGCAGCCAGCCTCAGCCAAGCCTGCAGGCACCGTGAAACCAGCTCTGAATCCCAGCCCCAAGCCGATAAGACCCCAAAATTAGAGATAGGACGGCACCATTGGCTGCATTGGTTTCAGTGTCGGCATTTGGAGTACTGCGATAAGTAGCTGAAATGAGGCCAGTTCGTAACGTTGCTGAAACTCCCCGTCCAGTCAGTCGATGAATACTTATTACCAAGAAAACCGAAGGTGCATCCGTTGTTCTCTTTCAGTTGGAAAAACAGTTACTCGGTGGGCATTCAGGAGCTGGACCATCAGCATCAGGTCATCATGCGCGGTCTGAATGAACTGCATGAAGAGATGCTTGGCGGCAAGACCGATGAGGCCGTGGCTCCGCTGATCAGGAATCTGACCTCAATTGCTGGAGCGCACTTCGCCGCAGAAGAGAAGCTTATGGAGTCGACCGGGTTCCCTGGGCTGGCGGAGCACCGCGCCAAGCATGAGGAACTTACCCAGAAGATTCACGAGTTCATTGCCCGTCATGAGATGGGAAACAGGGCCGCGTACAGCCAATTTCTGTATTTCGTGCGGGCGTACATGACCGAGCATATGTTGAAGGAAGACCGTGAATACGCTCCGTGGATGGCGGAGCATGGCGTTCGATAGAAGAAAGCTGCCGCTCGAAAGCTTCATTTTGCTTTCAGGCTGTCGCCTTGAATCGTTGCTTTAGGATATTCCCATAAGCAAGAACGATCGGACGAGATGCGAAAACTACTACTTTTGGCGTTTTGGGCAATAATGCCCTTGCTGGCCACAGCGGAGACGGGACACCCTGCACAGAAGGTCACGGTCGCGCAGTTGGAGGCGCGGATTGCCGTCGAGCACAGTCAGCCGGATGGCAAGATCGCTCACAGTCTATCCGGCTTGGAATTGACCGAACGGCTCAGCACCACCAGGCTTCAGCGTCTGGAGGCTGATTTGCCGGGGAAGAAGTCCCGTCAGGCGCTCGTCGTTCTTGCGGACTTTTCGGCCTTCCTGGCGCCTCCGCCCAGCGAGATTCCCGATCCAACTCTTCCGTCCCACGTCAAAACCAGCCAGATCGCCGGAAAAGCCGTGCAGTATCTTGTGCAGGTCATTCCGACTTTGCCCAATTACCTGGCCACACGTGTTACGAATCGATTTGAAGACACTCTACCGGCGCCCAGTTGGAGCGGCGGGCAAGTCGTGGCCCATCAACTGCATTTTGAAGTTGGTCCGCTAGCCCCCGTTCAAGCTGAGAGGCGGGGCCCAAACCAGCCCATGCACTGGACCAGTGTCTCGAACGAGACTGTAACGGTGCGGGACGGAAAAGAGTTCGTGGAAGAGGCGGACTCCCGGAAGAAGAAGACGGAATCGAACTCTTCCAACCTGGTCAGCGGGGGCGAATTCGGCACGGTTCTCATCGGGCTGATCACGGATGCCTTTCGCGGCAAAGTGAGCTGGAGCCGCTGGGAGACACGGGACTCGAAGCCCGTAGCCATCTTTCGATACTTCGTGTCACAGAAGGACTCTCATTTCGCAGTCTTCGAAAGAGTTCAAGGGCAAGCGCGCCCTGTATATCCCGCCTATCACGGAGAGATCGCCATTGATCCGGATCAGGGAACCATTCTGCGTTTAACCATGCAGGGGGAATGGAAGCCGGGCGATCAGAACGTTCGTTCCGATGTTTCCGTGGAGTTCGCTCCCGTGGAGATCGGCGGAAAGAGCTACTACTGTCCTTCGCGCAGCATCGTCGTGTCGGTTCTTCATCCTATATTGCCGAGCACCGCCATGAGTAATGGGCCGGGCAGAATTGATGAGGAAACTACGCACACCAAGCTAAACGATGTGCAGTTCAGCAATTACCACCGCTTCCGCGCCGAGATACGCGTGCTTACCGGCGATGTGCCGGAGCCTGCTGCGACTCAGCCCACACC
>Ga0302322_100000120_pt1 | contig 50987 bp, 40 predicted proteins | sample Fen_T0_2_FD_203757 | JGI IMG/M metagenome (GOLD analysis project Ga0302322, IMG submission 203757) | Peat permafrost microbial communities from Stordalen Mire near Abisko, Sweden - Fen_T0_2 | ecosystem: Environmental > Terrestrial > Soil > Wetlands > Permafrost | place: Sweden: Abisko...
GATTACCGGTAATCGTGAGAGACTCTTTTCACGGTTTTTTTCACTCCAGTAGATCTGGGGCGAATCGTCGTCGGTGCACGGCGGGATGTCGCGGCGCCGCGATGCCCGGCAGGGTGGCACGATCCGGCAAGCGCTCTCGAGGCTCACAGCGACTGACGCTGCGAGTATCGAGCGACTCAGTGGTCGGGATCGTCTTCTCGTGTGGCAGTCCACATCGTCATTGAGAATATCTATGTGATCGTGAGAAGGTCGCCTCGCCCGACATCGCCTGTGCTGCTTTCTCGTTCTGGAGAACAACATGTTCCGATTCAGGTCTCGCTCTCTGCCGGGGCTCGCCCTGGCTCTCACCGCCTCGTGCTCGTCCTCAGGCACGCCGACGGGGCCGAGCTCCTCTCCACCCTCTTCTGACCCCGATCCGATTCCGACCCGGCCGCAGCCGGGATCGGAGCTGACCGCGGTCTCGTTCGGGATGACGATCGACGCTCGCGACGAGCGCACCGGCGCACCCCGCCTGGTCCGCGCGATCGTGCCGCGCCAGACCCTCGCCAAGGGCATGTCGCCCGATCAGGCGGCGCGCGAGCACCTCACGGCGATCAAGTCGCTGTGGCTCCCGCGCGAGAAGCCCGCGGATCTGGCGTCGGCCAGCGTCCAGCAGCTGCGCAACGGCGGGTCGATCGTGCGGCTCCAGCAGCAGATCGACAACATCCCCGTCCACCAGGGCGAGCTGCGCGTGATGCTGCACCCCGACGGCGCGCTCGCCGCCGTCTCGGGCGCGATGCTGCCTGCCTCGGCGCGCACGAGCTTCAAGTCGACGCCGGTCGCGGCGGTCGAGCTCGCGCTCGATGCGCTGTACGGCGCGACCCGCGCGCACCCGGCGATCACGGTGACCGGCGAGGCCGCCGGCTACACCCAGCTCGCCGTCGCCCCGAGTCCGGAGTTCCTGGTCCAGACCGTGCGCGCCAAGCGCGAGCTCTTTGCCGACGGTACCCAGACCTTCCCGATCTGGAACGTCGAGCTGTTCGCCGAGAAGCACGGCCGCGACGACCAGCTCGAGGCAGCCGCCCGGCGGTTCCTGATCTCGGACGTCGACAGCAAGGTCGTGCGCGACGTCAACCTGACCGCGAACGACGCGTTCGTCTATCGCGTGACCGCCGAGACCACCGGCAACCGGATCCCGCTCGACGGCCCGCTCACCGACTTCTCGCCGCACCCGACCGGGGTCCCCGATGGCTCGCTGCCGTCCGGCCTCGGCCCCTACAACCTGGTCGTCCAGGAGGCGTTCAACGGCCCGCGCGATCCGTGGCTCGGCGTTCTGGCGACGACCACGACCGGCAACAACGTCGACGCCTACGCCGATATCAACCCGCCGAGCGGGTTCAGCGCGGGCGACATCCGGCCCGACGTGCGCGCCGGCCGCACGCTGAATCACCGCTACGACTTCACGGCCGAGCCGCTGGCGTCGGTGGAGCAGTCGAAGGCCGCCGCGGTCAACGTGTTCTACGTGACCAACTGGATGCACGACTGGTGGTACGACTCGGGGTTCACCGAGGCCGCCGGCAACGCGCAGACGGATAACTTCGGGCGCGGCGGCGTCGGCGGCGATCCGCTGATCGCCCACGCGCAGTCCAACGCCAACGGCGGCTCGCGCGACAACGCCAACATGACGACTCCGGACGATGGCCTGTCGCCGACGATGAACATGTTCCTGTGGTCGGGCAGCGTCGATACCAGCCTCACCACCCCGACGGCGGTCCCCCAGACCGCGGTGTTCATCAACGGCCCGCACAACTTCGACCTCGATGGCGTGGTCGTGCTGGCGGTCGACCGCGTCGACGGTCTGCACGACGCGTGCACGCCGATCAACGACGTGACCGGCAAGATCGTGCTGTTCGACTTCGACGGCGCGTGCGGCAGCATCACCGCGGTGGCCAACGCCAAGGCGGCCGGCGCGATCGGCGTGATCGCCACGATCACGGAGCCCGGGGTCGGCCTCGGCACGCTCAACGGCAACGCCGCCGCCAACCTCCCCGGCCTCGTGATCGGCTTCGACGACGGCGTGGCGCTCAAGGCGCAGCTGCCCGCGTTCGTCAGCCTGCACCGCACCACGCACATCGAGGCTGATGGCGACTTCGATGACGCGATCGTGGCGCACGAGTGGGGCCATTACCTGCACCACCGGCTCGCGTCGTGCGAGGCGACCAACCAGTGTGCCGCGATGAGCGAGGGCTGGGGCGATTTCAACGCGTTGCTGATGATGCTCCGCCCGGGCGATGACCACGACGCGACGTTCGCGCCGGGGCTCTACGCGCTCACCGCCGGCGGCCTGGTCCAGTCGGGCTTCGTGACCGATCCGGGCTACTTCGGCATCCGCCGGTTTCCGTACAGCACCAACAAGGCGAAGAACGGCCTGACCCTCAAGCACATCGGCGACGACAACGCGCTGCCCGACGTGCCGACGAACCCGGGCCCGGTGCCCAATGGCAACTCGGAGGTCCACAACGCCGGCGAGGTCTGGGCCGAGTCGCTGTGGGAGGTCTACAACATCCTGGTCGACGCGCACGGCGTGGCCGAATCGCATCGCCGGATGTCGGACTACGTCGTCGCCGGGCTCCTGCTGACCCCGCCCGAGGCGACCTACACCGAAGCCCGCGACGCGATCCTCGCGGCCGCCAGCGGGCTGGATACCGACGACATGATCCTGATGGCGGCGGCGTGGGCCGGCCGCGGCGCGGGGACCTGCGCGGTCGCACCGCCGCGGACCTCGCTCGACTTCACGGGCGTGGTCGAGAGCGGCACGATCGCCGCGCGCATCGAGACCAGCGCCGCCACCCTGACCGATGACGGCGTGTCGTGCGATCACGACGGTCACCTCGACCCGGGCGAGTCGGGCACGATCCACATCACGCTGTCGAACAGCGGCATCCTCCCCGCCGAGTCCGTCGTGGTCAAGCCGACCACCACCGCCGCTGGCGTCACACTGGGCAAGGCGATCACGGTCGGCACGATCGCCCCGCTGACCACGGTCGACATCGCGATCCCGGTCCGGGTCGCGCTCACCGCGCCGCTCAACGCGAACCTCGATATCGCGATCGCGATCGACGGCGACGCGGGCTGCAACACCAGCAAGCTGAACCTCGCGATCCACCAGAAGATGGGTGTCGACGAGGCCGCCGCGGTGTCGGCGACCGATGATCTCGAGACCCAGATCTTCGCGTGGACGCCGACGGGAGATGGCGCGAGCGACCTGTGGGGCCGCGCCGACGGCACCTCCGGCAACCACGTGATCTTCGGCGCGGACGCCGACTTCATCACCGACACCCAGCTGGTCTCGCCGGTGCTGAAGGTCAGCCCGACGGCGCCGCTGATCGTCTCGCTCAAGCACGCCTACGACCTGGAGGCGTTCGCGGCCTTCGGGTTCTTCTTCGACGGCGGCGTGATCGAGCTGTCGAACGATGGTGGCGCGAGCTGGCGCGATGTCTCCGAGCTCGGCGTAGATCCGGGCTACCCGGCGCCGATCGACACCGAGTTCGGCAACCCGCTCGCCGGCCGCGACGCGTTCACGGCGCAGAGCCCAGACTTCCCGGCGCTCAAGCCGCTGACGCTGAACTTCGGCACGCGGTTCGCCGGCCAGAACGTCCAGCTGCGGTTCCGGCTCGGCACCGATGTGTGCTGCACGGCCACCGGCTGGGTGATCGACGACTTCGCGGTCTCGGGCATCACGAACACGCCGTTCCCCGGCCTGATCCCCGAGCCCACCAAGTGCACGGGCACGGCCGGCGCGAGCGATGGCAGCGACACCGCCGTGCTGGCAGTTCGTAACACGCCCCACGTGACCCTCGCGGGCCTCCCCGGCGTCGGCGAGTAGTCAGTCCTCGCAGCCAAGCGTACGCGGCTGTGGCAATGGCATTCTCGACGTGCGTCGAGGGTGCCATCTTGCGTTAAGAACACATGATGGTGGCGCTGGCTGGAGCGCGTCCCGGTTCGCTGGGATTGTTTCGGTTCGACGTCGCGACCGACGCTGGGCCGGCAGCGATCACGGTCGCGGGAAATTCTGTCTCCGGAGATCGTTACCTGCCGCTCACACGCAGGAAACCATGGCTCGCCGCATCATGGCTAGAACTGTCTTCCAGGGTCGATGGCGTGGATGGCACCCGCCGACCCGAAACAAGGAAGGCAACAGATGCTCGAGCGGATCAAGCGCATCACGACGAGGTTCTCGGATCGAAAGACCCGGCGATTATTTTTCTTGATCCTCGGCGCGAAGCTGGCCGGCGTCGTCATCGTGCTGGCCGGCATCAAGGGCATCGACTGGTACTTCTTCACCAAGGCCTATGCCGAGGACGCGCCCAAGATCCCGGATCACGTCAACGCGCTGAACACGATGTGGACGCTGATCGCGGCGTTCCTCGTGTTCTTCATGCAGGCCGGCTTCATGTGCTTGGAGGCGGGATTCGCGCGGACGCGCGAGACCGTCAACGTCCTGCTCGAGGGCATCGTCGACACGATGATGTGCGGGGTCCTGTTCTGGGCGTTCGGCTTCGCGTTCATGTTCGGCTCGGGCAACAAGATCATCGGGCTTGAATACTTCTTCCTGCACAATACTCCCGAGACCTACGGCGCCACGGGAGTGCCGATGCTCGCGTACTGGCTGTTCCAGTTCGCGTTCGCCGATACCTGCAGCACCATCACCTCCGGCGCGATGGTCGGTCGCACGGCCTTCAAGGGCGACATCCTCTACAGCATCGGCGTCAGCGGCTTCATCTACCCGATCATCGGCCACTGGGCGTGGGGGCCGGATGGCTGGCTCGCCACGCTGAGCCCGCTGGCGTTCCACGACTTCGCTGGCTCGACGGTCGTCCACACGATCGGCGGCTTCGTCGCGCTCGCCGGCGCGATCGCCCTGGGACCGCGCCTCGGCCGCAAGTTCAAGCGCGATGGCGGCGGCATGCCCCCGGGTCACGACATGACGATCGCCGCGGTCGGCGGCGTGATCTTGTGGTTCGGCTGGTACGGCTTCAACCCGGGCAGCACGCTGTCGGCGATGGATATGGCGGGCTGTGCGCGCGTCGCCGCGAACACCACGCTGGCCGCGTGCAGCGGCGGCCTCATGGCCATGGCGTACGTCTACCCGCGCTTCAAGGTCTGGGACTGCGGCATGACGGTCAATGGCTTCCTCGCCGGCCTCGTGGCGATCACCGCGCCGTGTTACTGGGTCAGCCCGGGCGGCGCGCTGATCATCGGCCTGGTCGCGGGCGTCGTCGTCGTGCTGACGACCGATCTGCTCGAGCACCTGCGGATCGATGATCCGATCGGCGCGGTCCCGGTCCATGGGTTCTGCGGGATCTGGGGCACGCTCAGCATCGGCCTGTTCGCGACTGGCCAGTTCGGCGCGGCGACGCCGACGGGCCCCGACAACTCCGCGGGCGCCGTGGTGACCGGCCTGTTCTACGGCGGCGGCATCGGTCAGCTCGAGATCCAGGCGCTCGGCAGCATCACCGTGACCGCGGCGGTGCTCGCCGTGTCGCTGGCCCTCATGTACTCGATCAAGGCAGTCGGCCTGCTGCGCGTCTCGGCCGAGGGCGAGCTCGAGGGGCTCGACAAGCACGAGCACGGCGGCCCGGCCTATCCCGAGCTGTACGGCATGGCGCACAGCGGCGAGCCCGTCGACAGGTCGCGGCACGGCGCGGGCGAGGTCGCGGCGGTGTCCGCCACCGGCGGCTGATCCGGGCCGCTTCACACCGCTGGTCTTCGAGGAGCTTGGTTTGTACCTCGATCCGGGACTGTCACATCTGGCGCTGGTGGCGCGCTATGCCCAGCACTGCGAGGCCGAGCACGCGGCGCGGCTGCGCGAGCTGTGCGCACAGCCTGCGCACGACCCCGATCGCGTGTTGACCTCGGATCTGAGTCGCTACCTGGCCGAGGGTGGCATCACGCCGCTGATCGACGTCGCGACGGGCATCGCCCGCCGCGGCCGATCGGGCAGGGCGAAGTCGTCGGCGTACTACGCCGAGGCGCGGCAATACACGACCTCCAACCCGGGCGCGCCGATCCGGCGAGCCTACGCCCAGGTCTGGGGCACCCTGGCGCGCCTCCGCAAGCTGCACCGCTGCACCGCCGCCTTTCTGGTCGTGTTTCGCCGCGCCGGCCGGCTGGTCGAGCTGCCGCCGGTGATCGATTTCGACGAGCTGCGGCTGTACTCCGCGGTGGTCAACCTCTCGCTGTCCCCCGACGGCGACGACCGCGCCGACGCGATCCGGTTCAGCGAAGCCAACCTGCGCCCCTTACTCTGATCGCCGCGTTGGTGCTTCATCCGATCAGTCGTCGTCCTTGTCGGAGCTCGGGCGGCCGGTCACGCCGGGGTACCGCTTGCCGCCCATCAGGCCCGTCCACAGCAAGCGGTTGAACTTGTCGGGCGGCACGCGGTCGGCGTCCGAGAAGTCGAAGGCCGCCGTGGCGTTCTCCCAGTACCGCGCGTCGTGCTTGGGCCGGACGACCGGGCCCCGCGCGAACTGGACGCCCAGGCTCTGCCCGAGCGCGGTATTCCTCAACACGGTCGAGGCCTCCGCGGTGTAGCTCCAGCGGCCGGACAACTGGAGATCGAACACATCGGCCATCGGCCGCTGGAACGCGGTGTTCAGGTTGATGTGCTGGGTGCCGAGGATGTCCTCGATGGTGCGCAGCGTGTTCACCTGGCTGTAGCGCGTGTTGATCACCGCGCGCTGCTTCACGTACGCGCCGACGACGTAGGCCGTCGCGCGGTGCGAATCGACATGATCGGGACCATCCTGGCAATCGTCCTCGGTGACCATGATCAGCGTCTCGGGGCCGAACCGGCTCTCGGACACCGCCTGGATCAGCCGCCCCACCGCGAGATCGTCATCGGCCTGCTGGGTCTCGGGCGTGTTCACCCCCGCCAGCGCCGAGCCGAACGACCCCATGTGGTCGTGGCTGAACCGCACCAGCGACAGGCTCGGCAGGTCGCCGCGGGCCACGAACTGGTCGAACTCCCGCTTCCACTCATTGTAGCGCCACAGATCTGGATAGCTCTGATCGAAGCCGCGGAAGTACACGTCGGTCACCGGCGCGAGCGACGCGTCGAGCGGGGCGACCTGCACCTCGTGCGCGGCGAACGGATCGATCACCGGCGCCTCCTTCGTGCCGATGCTGCCGATGTTGTTCACCAGGAAGCCATAGTTCCGGACGGTCCCGCCGGACTTCATGACGGCCGCGAAGATGTAGCCTTGCTGCTCGCCGAACGGGGCGTCGGACGAGGCGTGGTTGCCGGTCCCGGTCAGCAGGTTGGCCGTGCCGCCCGGGAGCCCCGCCGTGACCGCGGAGTAGTTGGCGGTCCCCGCAGGGCCGGCGACCGCGTCGCGCTCGCCGACGCTGCCGAAATTCACCGGCACGTTGCGATTCCCGCCCTCGGATTCGTACGACAGGCCGCGATCGACGAACGCGTAGTTGATCTGCTGGGTGATCGTCTCGGTGTTGGTGACCCGGCCCTGCAGGCTCCACGACCAGCCGTCCATGCTGCCGTCGCCGGGATCCATGAAGTTGTCCAGGGTGACGAACTGGCGCGCCAGCCGATGGAAGTTCGGCGTCAGGGGCTCGCCGAACTGGACCAGCGACCGGTCCGCGTTGGCGCCGTTGTCGAGGTCGCCCAGGATCTGGTCGAACGTGCGGTTCTCCTTGACGATGTAGATGACGTGCTTGATCCGCTGGCGCAGGAACTTCATCACGAAGTGATCGTCCGAGATGAACCGGTGATCGTAGAAGTTATTGTGGGCGACCAGCTGGGTCAGCGGCCCCAGCTCTCCCGCGGCCGGCACCGGCGCGCTGACCAGCGAGGCGCGCTCGAGCTGGAACTGGTACTGGTTCGCGGCGCCCGAGGCGCCGGCCAGGTGCGCCGGATTGGCCCCGGTGACGCTCTTGCCATTGACGATGTACATCCACGTGCCGTCGGCGCTGAACGTGATGTCGTGCGGCTCGTAGGCGGTCGGGATCAGCCCGCGGACCTGGTTTCTCCGCGCGCCGCGCAGCGGGATCACGGCCACCGAGTTGGAGCCCGCGTTGACCGCGTAGAGGGTATTGCCGTCGCGCGACAGGGTCACGGCGAACGTCGCCGCGCCGGTGAAGCGAGTGGCGCCGCGGTGCCGGCCGGCGTCGTCATCGCCGTCGTCGTCGCCATCGTCATCGCCGTCGTCGTCGCGAGACCGCGGCACCGTGCCTTCGGGGAACCGCGCGTCGATCTTCGCGATGACCGCGTTCCTCGCGGTATCGATCACCGCGACCTGATCGGCGTTATCCTCCGCCACGTACAGGCGGGAGCCGGCGCGATCGAGCGTCATGCCGAGGGCATTGCCGTCGAGCTTGATCCGCTTGATCAGCCGCCCGGCGACCGCCGAGCTGATATCGATCGCGATGACCTCGCGGTTGCGGTCCGAGGACACGTACGCGGTGCGGTTGCCCGCCACGAGGACCGCGAACGGAAACGTGCCGCCGACCCCGCCGCTGGCGCCCTCGTTGTGGGCGAAGTACGGCCGCAGATCGTGCTCGAAGCGGACGGTGCCGCTCGCGGTATCGACCACGCTGATCGAGTCGTTGTAGTTATTGGCGACCACGAGCGTCTTGCCGTCGACCGAGATCCCCACGCCGCTGGCGTTGGGGCGCACGCCGATCCCGATCCCCTGGTCCGCGTGGCCCAGGGGGATCCGCCGGGTCAAGGTCCACGAGCGGCCGGCCTTGGCGTACTCGTACACCACGTCATCCGCCCCGCCGCTGGCGTACATCCGGCCGCTCGGCGAGAACACGAGCCCGACGTGGGCGTTGGTCTGCTGGATCACCTGGCTGAGCTGCGGCGCCGCCTTGTGTCGCCCGCTCACGTCATAGAGAAAGATGTACTGGGTGGAGTTCGCGGCGTCGACCGTGCCGTCTGCCTTGTCGAGCGAGTTCTGGCCGGCGCACAGGATCGCCAGGGTCGTGCCGTCGGGGCTCAGCTGCGACCGCACGGCCTCGCCGGCCACGAAGTCCGGATAGGCCGGCAGCCGCGGGTTCAGCGCCTGTTGTAGCGCGCCGCGCGGCGCGGTCGGCGTGACGAACTGACCGGTCGCGAGCTGCTGCACCACGAGCCCCGGGCGCGCTGGCGGCGCCGCGGGTTCGGCGTGCGCTCGGGCGGAGAGCGCCATCGCGGCGGCCACTCCGAACATCACCCAGCCGGCGCGCATCGATCCTTGAATCAGGCCCTGAATCACGGCGGTTCGCATGAGGATCCCTTCGTCAGGACGGCGATCATCGTTGGCAATGAGCTCAAAACGTCGCGGCGTAGCCGGCCAGGGCGACCGGCGCGGTCCGGGTGAAGCTCGTGACGACCCGCGACACCCCGGCCTCGAGCATGACCGCCCACCGGCCATGGACGTATGCGGCCGTCGGGCCGGCGAGGATCTCCGAGTCCGAGCGGGTGCGCTCGGCGCGATTCGGATCGGTCGACCCGAGATCGTGGCGGTACCGGCCGTCGACGCCGACGTACAAGCGGGGCTTGACCTCGACCTGCGCCGACGCGCACATCTCGCCCTCGTGATCATCGCCCTCGGGGTCGATGCCGTAGGTGAGGTTCAGCCCGAGCAAGAGCCGGTCGAACCGTCGGCCGAGCGCCACGGTGCCCTGGAAGAACCCGCCGTCGGCGTCGAACCGATCCTGCCGGTAGGTCACCGCGGCGGCCGCGTCGACGCCGGCGCCGCCCTGCTCGAGGACCTGGAGGCGCAGCGAGACCAGCGGCCGCAACGCGAACTGCCCGCTGGCGTCCGACGAGCTGTCCGCGCCGGCGACGAGGGCCAACCTGCGGAGCACGGCGGCCTCGACCGAGACGCTGAGCCGCGGACTCTGGATCGCCCCGTCGTAGCCGGCCCAGGTGCTCCCGGCGATCGGCGCGTCGGCAAGCCGCGCGGGCGCGGTGAGCGCCGTCAGGTGAACCGGCGCGATCCCGGGGATCTCCGCGCCCTCGGCTGCGCTGGCCTCCTCGGCCCACGCCGCGCGCGCCAGCGCTGAGCCCGCCACGGCGGCGACCGCACACAGCGATCTCCGAATCATTCGATGTGTTTGCGGGATCATCGACGCTCCTGCACTGGAATCCGCGCCGGCGCGGCAGTCCGTTCAACGCGGCAATCGTAGGGGCGCTGCGCCCGGGCGGCGGCGACAATTCGGTGAACTCTTCAACTCGCTCACTGCGCCGGATCAATGGTTCGGGCATGAACGGGCATGCCGGGCGGCGCCGGCAGCGCCGACGGCATCGGTGCTGCCGCAAGGTTCGCCCTCCCGAGCGGTGTTGCGATCGATCAGGGCGGCAATCTCTATGTCGCTGATGACGGCAATAGCACGATCCGCAAGATCACGCCGGCCGGCAGCGTCACCACGCTGGCCGGCACTCCCAGCATCGGCAGCGCCGACGGGATAGGCGCCGCGGCGCAGTTCTTCGGGCCGGCTGGCGTCGCGGCCATCAAGGCCGAGAATATTCGTTGGCTCGTTGGTCATCTCCCTGGCGCGGAGTACCATCGTGCGGCCGCCGAATGCGAACGATGGCCACGCCCCGACGCGCTGGGCGTTGGTGGCAAAGGACTGGCAGAGAGGCCAGCACGAGTGGCGAACGGCGCCCTGGTTGGGATCCGTCACACCGAGCCGAGTGCTCGAAGGCCGCCTCCTCGCTGGTCTCGCCCCTGCTGCACGGACCGTCGACGCTGCTCTCAGGGACCCGAGCGACCGATGCGAGCGACTTCATGTGGACGCTCCATGCACGCCGTTGGCCAGGGTCGCGGTAAGCAAAAGTTGCTAGAATTGTGGAGCCGGCGTGCCTACCTCCTGGACGTCGGCACGTCCACCGGACCGCCGATCGGCCAGGATACATCGTCGACGGGGCTGCTCGTCGCTTGCATCGGCCGGGCGGTGCGGGCCGGTGGGTCTGGTACGTTGCGGCATGCGGAAAGCTGTTGTCTCGACGCTCGTGGCCTCGCTCGCGGGCACCGCGCACGCGCAGGGGGTGGCGCGGCGCTACGTCGAGGAACCGACCGAGGGCATGGCGCTGCCGACCGCGCCGCTCGCCGGCGATCACGACGCGCGCACCGTGGTGGTCAACCCCGGTGGCCTCGCGCTGGTGCGCGGCACCGAGGTCGCGATGGCGCTCGAGCTCGAGGATGCCGGCGTCGCCGATGGGGCGGGGCAGGGGGTGGGTGCGTTCTGGGCGCAGTCGATCGGCGGGCGGATCTTGCCGCGGCTCGGGATCGGCGTCGGCCTCGAGTGGCTGCGGCCGCCGCGCGGCCAGCTCGAGCCGGATCCTGAGCGGCCGTTTCGGCTGACCTTGGGCGCCGCGGTGCCGCTCGGCGCGCGCGCCGGCGTCGGGCTGGCGTGGCACCACTTCCACGCCGACGGCGTGCTCGACGGCGTCGATACGATCGACCTCGGCGCGTCGCTGCGGCTGGGCAGCCACCTCGCGGCCGGCGCGGCGCTGCGCGATCTCGCGACCGGGGCGATCGGCGGCGCGCCGGTGCAGCGGCGCTACGAGGGCGAGGTCTCCGTGCGGCCGTTTGGCAGCGACGCGCTCGAGGCGGCGATCGGCGGGAGGGTCGGCGAGACCCGGCGCGACGTCGACGGCTGGTTCCGGATGTCGCTGCGCGCCTTCCGCGGGGGGTACGTCCAGGCCGAGGTCGAGACCCGCGCGCTGCACGCGCTCGATCAGGCGGGAGGGATCGCCAGCGAGTTCTCGGGCCGCGACGCGCGCGGCACCGTGGGGCTCGAGCTGTCGTTCGGCATGGTCGGCGTGACCACGCAGGTCACCGGGCTGCGCGACGACGCCGGCAAGCGCCACCTGCTCGGCGGCTCGCTGGTCGTGCGGGGCTCGAGCGCGGGGCCGGCGTCGCTGCTCGGCACGCCGGATCACATCGAGCGCGTCGATCTCGCCGGCGAGATCGGCGCCCGCGAGCTGACCGCGCTGGTGGTGCGGCTGCGCGCGATCGGCCGCGATCGCACCGCGAAGGCCGTGGTCGTCACGTTCGACGGCGTCGCCGGCGGATGGGCCACGCTCGAGGAGCTGCGCGACGAGCTGGCCCGGCTGCGCGGCGCCGGCAAGACGGTGTTCGCGTACATGGTGTCGGGCACCGGCCGCGACTACTACATCGCCTCCGCCGCGCACAAGATCTACATCGACCCGGCCGGCGGGCTGCGGCTCGTCGGCATGGCGGGCACCACGATGTACTTCCGCGGCGCGTTCGACCAGTTCGGCGTGCTGCCGCAGTTCGAGAAGATCGCCGAGTACAAGTCCGCGCCCGAGCAGTTCACCGAGGTCGGGCCCACCGCGGTCGCGGCGCAGATGCACAACGAGCTGCTCGACTCGCTGTGGCAGCGCTGGGTCGCCACGGTCGCGGCGGCGCGCCACCTCACTGCCGCGCAGGTGACCGGGCTGATCGACGCCGGGCCGTACACCGCGGGTGATCTGGCCGGCGACCCCAAGCTGGTCGACGCGGTCGCCGAGCCCGACAAGGTCGGCGAGCTGATCGCGCGCGAGCTCGGCGAGGTCCTGCCGGTGACGCGGCCGGCGGCCGAGCGGCCCGAGCGCTGGCAGCGCCCGCGCATCGCGGTGGTCTACGTCGATGGCAACATCACCGATGGCAAGTCCAGGTCGGTGCCGGTGCTCGGCCAGCAGCTCGCCGGCGGCGAGACGGTGGCCCAGGCGCTGGTCGCGGCGCGCGACGATCCGCAGGTCGGCGCGATCGTCCTGCGGATCGACTCGCCCGGCGGCAGTGCCCTGGCCTCGGAGCTGATCTCGCGCGAGGTGTTCGCGACCCGCGGGGTCAAGCCGATCGTGTGCTCGATGAGCGACCTCGCGGCGTCGGGCGGCTACTTCGTCGCCGCGGGCTGCGATCTGATCTTCGCCGAGCCGATGACGATCACCGGATCGATCGGCATCTTCTACGGCAAGTTCGACATCGCCGGGCTGGTCGGCAAGCTCGGCGTCACGGTCGATATCACCAAGCGCGGCAAGCGCGCCGATCTCGAGAGCATGTTCCGGCCGTACACCGACGACGAGCGCGCGATGCTGAAGGGCCAGCTGCGCTACATGTACGGCCGGTTCGTCGGCGCGGTCGCCGAGGGCCGCGCGATGACCAAGGACGCCGTCGACGCGGTCGGCCGCGGCCACGTGTGGACGGGGGACCAGGCCCGGCCGATCAAGCTGGTCGACCGGTTCGGCGGGCTCAACGACGCGCTCGACGAGGCCAAGCGGCGGATCGGGCTTCCCCCTGCGGCCGACGTGGAGCTGGTCGAGCTGCCGAACCTGCCGGCCAGCGTGCTCGCCGCGATCGGCAGCCTGCTCGGCGTGACCTCGGAGCCGCCGCTCGGGATCGCCGATCTGCCGGTGGTGAGGCAGCTGCTCCAGGACGTGCCGGCCTCGGTGCTGGTCGCCCCGGGGGTGCCGCAGGCGCGGCTGCCGTTCGAGCTGCACTGGGAGTGACCGGCGACCGGCGAAGATCACGGCTCGCGCTGGCTCGGCGCCCCGGTCACAAGAGCCGGGTGTCCTTGGGGACTTGATCGTACTTGTCGTGCCGGCCGTCGATGTAGCGCAGCGGCGCGGACGCCACCTCGTCGGGGTTGACGTCATCGAGCGCCGCCACGTTGACGTACCAGAACGCGGTGCCGGCCGCCGCGTCACCGTCCTTGCCAAAGCAGCGGATCCCGCACGTCTTGCAGAACTGGTAGTGCAGGTGGGGCCGTCTGCCGGCCGGCGTCCACTGGTAGTCGGTCAGCGCGTCGGCGCCGGCGAGCAGCCGGGCGCGCTCCGGTGGGACGCTCACGAACCACGCGCGCGCCTTGGTGCACACCGAGCAGTTGCACCGCGTCGACCCCTCGGCGAAGTCGATGTCCGCCTCGAACCGGACCGCGCAGCAATGACAGCTCCCTGAGTACGTTTTCATCACCATGGTGGTTCCTTCTGCGCCCCTCGGCGCGGCCGTTCGATCCGCCCCGCCGCTGACCTCGATCCCGCTGTGGCCAAGGTCCGGCATACCCAAGACTACCCCAGTCCGGCTCAAGGCTCGCCAGGATCGGTCGATGGGACCTCACGGTCTGTGATGAGCCTGGTCATGATTCTCGTGCTGGGTGCGGCCGTCCTGGGCGTGGCCACCGCGGCCGTGCACCGCGGCCGCGCGGCTCGCGGTGAGGCGGCGCTCGCCCCTGCAGGTGCGCCGGCGCCGGCCGTGCTCCCGCCGGTCGCTTGGCACAGGCTCCGGATCCTGATCGTCGATGACGAGCCTCGGGTCGGCCAGATGATCGCGCGGCTCATGACGGGGCACGAGATCACGACGGTGACCAGCGGCGAAGCGGCGCTCGCCACGCTGGCCCTCGACGACCGGTTCGACGCGATCCTGTGCGATCTGGTCATGCCGGGCATGTCGGGGCCCGAGCTGGCCGACGCCGTCGCCGAGCGCCACCGAGACGTCCGCGCGCGGATGGTGTTCCTGACGAGCGATCCATCGACGCCGGCCGCCCGGCAGTTCTTGACGCGGTCCGAGGCGCGCTGGGTGACCAAGCCGGTGCGTTATGCCCAGCTGGCGACCTGCATCAGCGAGGTGGCCGCTGCCTACCGGAGCTCGACGACCGTACCGTCGGCGCGCAGCGTCGCCGCGACGTGCCCCGCGCCCGGCGGGAACGTGAGCTCGTAGGTCGGTTCGGCGCCGCGCCGCGTCCGCTTGAGCGCTCCGCTCGGGATGGTCCTGGGATACGCCACGGCAAACGCCCGCATCACCGTCGCCGGGATCTCGGGCAGCGCGAGGTGCTCCGCCACGCCGCGGATCTCGTTGCCGCTGACCTCGAGATCGATGTCGTGGTCGCCGCGCTGCACCGTGACGCGGTCCGGCGAACACGCGACGAGCGTCGCCCCCGGCATCTCGGCTTCGACCCGGGCGGCAATTTCCGCGGCGCAGCCGGCCGCGGCCGGCCTGGCCACGAGGGCGCTACCGCTTCCACGCGCGTAGGGGACGTCGACGATGATGCGCTCGTGGACGTCGGACGGCTTGGTGTAGGTCCAGTAGCCGATCGCGATATTGATCAGGCCGATCAGCACCATGCCACCGGTCACGGGGATCCAGTACTTGCGGTGCTTGCGCGAGAACGGCCGCGCACGGTCCTTGGACACCGCGTTCGTCTACCACATGCGGCCGGCGATGACGCCACCGGCGCCACGCCGGGCATGCGGCGACCGGTCACACCGCGAACAGCGCGCCGGCCGTCGCGCACGTCGCGGCCCGCGCCGCCCAGCGCTCGAGCTGGGCCGCGTCGCGCTCGGCGAGGATGCGCTGGCGGTCCGCCGCGCCGACCGCGACGCCGCGCGCGGCGAGCACCGCGAGCACGGTCTCGGCCCGACCGCGCAGCGCGCCCTCCGCGCGACCCTCCGCGCGGTCCTGCGCCCGGACGGCCTCGATCCGCCGGTTGCGCCGCGCGATCAGCGCGTCGTCGACCGCGTCGTCGGTCATCGCCTCGTCGAGCAGCGCCTGGATCGGGAGCGCGGCGGCGCGCGCCGGATCTCGAAGGGGATCTCGCCGGCGAGCAGGTGCTCGTCGATGGCGGGGAGCCCGTGCGTATCGGACAAGGGTTCGATCGACGACATGATTCAGCATACCTCCCGGCAGTGAGGGATTGCGATGCCCCGGGCCACGACGTCCGAGATCCGGACAGATCCCGGACGCAGCATCGCGCGCGTCGTGGCGCCGACGCTACGGGTCGAGCGCGGCCTGCGGGCCGAGGCCGCGGGCGACCGCGGGGAGCTTGGCGAACGTCTCTTTATCGAGCGCCTTGTCGAGCGCGTCGCGCGCGCTGATCGTGCCGGCCGCGACGAGGCGCTCGAGCGCGACGTCCATGCCCTGCATGCCCTCGCCGGCGCTCGACTGGATGAAGCTGGCGATCTGCGAGGTCTTGCCTTCGCGGATCAGCGACGCGAGCGCGAAGTTGCCGAGCAGGATCTCGTGGGCCGCGACCCGGCCCTTGACGTCGGCGCGGCGCAGCAGCTGCTGGGCGACGACGCCGGCCAGCGAATCGGCGAGCAGGCCGCGGATCTGCGGCTGCTGCTCGGCGGGGAACGCGTTGACGAACCGATCGATCGTCGCCGCGGCCGAGTTGGTGTGCACCGTGGCGTAGATCAGGATGCCGAAGCTCGCGAGCTGGAGCGCGGCCTTCATGGTCTCGGCGCCGCGCAGCTCGCCGACCAGGATGATATCCGCGTTCTCGCGGCCGGCGCTGCGGATCGCCTCGAGGAAGCTCGGCACGTGCTCGCCGACCTCCTTGTGGGTGACCAGGCACCGGCGCGGCTGATGGACGAACTCGACCGGATCTTCGATCGTGAGGATGTGGCCGGCGCGCGTCCGGTTGATGTGATCGATCATCGCGGCGAGCGTCGTCGACTTGCCGCTGCCGGTCGGCCCGGTGACCAGCACCAGGCCGGAGCGCAGCTCGACGAGCTTGCGGATGCCGGCCGGCACGCCGAGCGCATCCATCGACAGGATCTCGCTCGGGATCGCGCGAAACACCGCGCCGGCACCGGTGGTCTTGCGCAGGTAGTTGGCGCGGAACCGCGCCTTGGTGCCGTGGGCGTGCGCGAAGTCGAGATCGCCGGTCGCGGCGAACTGCGCGGCCTGGTCGCGGTTCATGAGCGGCGCGATCAGCGCGTCGACCTCGGCGGCGGTCAGCGGGCGATCGCCCTCGGGGACCAGGTCGCCGCGGATCCGCAGCATCGGCGGGTAGCCGGCGCCGAGGTGGAGATCCGAACCACCGCGCTCGAGCAGCGTGTCGAACAACTGCGCGATGGCGGTCATTCGCGATCCTTGCGGCCGAACAGGCCGCCGCGCTTGACCGGCTCGGGTGCGGCCGGGTGCAGCACCGCCAGGAGCTCCTTGCGGCTGTCCGCGTTGCGCAGCGCGACCTCTTCGCTGAGCTTGCCGGCGCGCACGAGCTCGAGCAGCGAGTCGTCGAGCCGCAGCATGCCGAACGCCCGGCCGCGCTGCATCAGGTTGGGCAGCTGGAACAGCTTGTTGTCGCGGATCAGGTTGGACAGCGCGAGCATGCCGACCAGCAGCTCGACCGCGACCACCACGCCGGTGCCATCGGCGCTGGGCAACAGGCGCTGCGCGACGATCGCCTTGAGCGCCGCGCCGAGCGAGGCCCGGACCTGCGATTGATCGGCGGGCGGGAACATGTCGACCAGCCGGTCGATCGTCTTGGCGGCCGACGGCGTGCTCATCGTCGCCAGCACGAGGTGGCCGGTCTCGGCGGCGGTCAGCGCGATCTCGACGGTCTCGCGGTCGCGCAGCTCGCCGATCACGATCACGTCGGGATCCTCGCGCAGCGACGCCTTGAGCGCCGCGGCGAACGACACGGTGTGGCAGCCGACCTCGCGCTGCGACACCACGGCGGCGTGCTTGGGGTGCACGATCTCGACCGGGTCCTCGATCGTCAGGATGTGGATCGGGTCGGCGCGGTTGAGCACGTCGACCAGCGCGGCGAGCGTCGTGGTCTTGCCGTGGCCGCTCGGGCCGGCGATCACCACGAGGCCCTGGTGGTTCTCGGTGACCTTGGCGACCGCCGGGGGCAGCCCGAGCTGCTCGATCGTCGGCGGCGTGGTCACGGCGAGCCGGAACGCGCCCTTGAGGCCGCCCTGCTGGCGCGACACGTTGGCGCGCAGCCGGCCCGCGCCGGGCACGTCGACCGCCAGATCGACGTAGCCGCGCTCGGCGAGCTGGTGGCGGCGCACCGGTCCCAGCAGCGGGAGCAGCAGCGCGTCGACCCCTGCGCCGGTCATCGGCGTGGCATCGAGCGCGACCAGCTCGCCGATCGTGCGGACCAGCACCGGCCGGTTCGCGGCGATGTGCAGATCGGTCGCGTTGCGGCGCCGGGCCTCGGCGACCAGCGCGGCGAGCGGCGGCACGATCTCCGACGTCTCGTCGAGCAGCGCGGGCGGCGCGCCGGGGCGCTCGCCGCCGGTCGCCGGCCGGGTCGGGCGGACGGGCCCGGGCGCCGCCGTGGCGGCGGGCCCCGAACCGGTGGCGGGTCCCGGAGGGGCCGTCGGCACGCGGATCGAGCGCGACGAGCCGGTGGCGGGATCTGGCGGCGTGGTCGGATGGTTGCGCGGCGGGCGGAACACCGCGACCTCGGTCGGCGTCGTCCCGGCCGCCTGGGATGCGGGCACCTGGATCGCGGGAGGCGAGCCCGCGCGCGGCGGGGTCGCCACGCGGTTCGGCGGCGGCGTGGCGCGCGCCGGAGCCTGCGGCGCCGGCCGGTGCTCCACCCGCAGCATCACGTCGGCGCCCTGGCGGATGAACTGGGCGAACAGCGCGCGGCCGTCGAGATCGACCGCGACCGGATCTCCGACTTTCTCGTTGGCGGGCACCATCGTGGCGAGCTGGGTCTCGCGGATCAGGTGGAGCAGCTGGGGCAGCGTGACCGGCGACGCGGTGAGGGTCTGGAACACGCCGTTGATGCGGACGGCGACCTGCCGGCCGGTCGCGATGACGAGCTCGGTCGCACCGGCACGGTCGAGCTGGCCGAGGAGCTGGAACAGCTGCGTGCTCACAACCCGGCCATCGTACTACGGCGTGCGCGGAGGTGTCGCGCCGCGGGAAATGCCCACCGCGCGTCTCACACAGCCGCCGGGAACCCGCGCAGACGATGGTCGGGAGCGCGCGGCGAGCTCGCCGATGGCGGGACCCTGCCGGCGTCGTTCGATGAACCGGGCGAGGCGTCCGGAGCCGTTGCCCTTGGCGTCGACTGGCCCCGCGTGTGGCCCCCGTGTGATCGATGTCGCCGTCGCGAAACTGTCATCTGGAGTGACCCGATCTGCGTGGGGGCTCGCTCTGTTCGAGACAATGGCCAGAACCAGAGGATCCTCCATGACGAATCAAGCTCGCCTCGTCGCGCTCCTCACTTCGGTGGCAGCGGCGGCTGGATGTGCCACCGACGCTTCGAGTGACAATGACTTCTCCCCGTCGGTCGCCCAGTGCGCCGTCGCCTCGGCGTGGGCGCCGGGCGTGGCGTACAAGACCGGCGATCTCGTGACGTTCCAAGGCTCGACGTATCGGTGCATCCAGGGCCACACCAGCCAGTCCGACTGGTCGCCTTCGGTGGTGCCCGCGCTGTGGGGCGTGACCGACTGCGCCGGTGGTGGTGGCGGGGGCAGCGGCGGTGGGAGCGGCAGCGGCGGTGGGAGCGGCAGCGGCGGTGGGAGCGGCAGTGGCGGTGGGAGCGGCAGCGGCGGTGGGAGCGGCAGCGGCGGTGGCAGCGGCGGTGGTAGCGGCAGCGGCGGTGGTAGCGGCAGTGGTGGCGGCGGCACCGGCACGGCGCCCGCCGGCCTGGTGTTCAGCGGCTACAAGGACACCAGCATCAACATGAACTGGAACACCAACGTCATCTCGACGAACGTGTCCGGCTCGGCGTCGACGATCGTGAGCGACCTCTCGGCCAACGGCAGCAAGACGATCACGCTGGCGTTCGCGACCGGCGAGTGCGGCAGCGAGAACTGGGGCGGCGTGCCCGGCGCGGCGCTCGCGCAGGCCAACGCGGCGGCGCTCAACGCGGCCGGCATCAAGTACATCCTGTCGACCGGCGGCGCGTCCGGCGTGTTCACCTGTAGCAGCGACGCCGGCTTCGAGACCTTCCTCAGCCGGTGGGCGACCGCGGGGCTGATCGGCGTCGACTTCGATATCGAGGGCGGTCAGTCACAGCAGATCCTGAACGACCTGGTCCACCGGATCCAGACCGCGCACACCAAGCACCCGGGCCTGCGGTTCAGCCTGACGCTCGCGACGCTCGCCAATAACAACGGCGCGACCACCGCGCAGTCGCTGGGCTCGGGCATCGCGGCCGGCCTCAACTCGCTCGGCACCGGTAGCCTCGCGGCGGTCAGCAGCATCCTGGGGTTTGGCGGCACGGCGGCGAGCTGGCCGAGCTTCGTGACGGTCAACCTGATGACGATGGATTTCGGCGCGACCAGCCCCGGCAACTGCGTCGTCAGCGGCGGGGCCTGCGACATGGGCCAGTCGGCCATCCAGGCTGCGTTCAACCTGCGCGACAAGTTCGGCGTGCCGTTCTCCAACATCGAGCTCACGCCGATGATCGGTGGCAACGACACCCAGAGCGAGCACGTGACGCTGCACGACGTCGACACGCTGACGGCGTTCGCGATCGCCAACAAGCTCGCGGGCATCCACTACTGGTCTTACGACCGCGACACCGATTGCGCGCCGGGCTCGGCGTCGCCGACGTGCAACAGCCTCGGTGGGGTCGGCGCGCACGGCTTCCTCCGCCGGTTCCTCGGCGACGGTCTGCGCTGAACTGGTAGTATCCGGAGATGTCGTAGACGCTGCGGCGCGTCGCCGGCCTCGACCCGGTGTTCGCGAGGAGGTGCCCGCGGGCTCGCTGGAGCCGCGGGCACATTGCGTTGGGGGCGCGCGTCGCCAGGCGCCGCGGCGGCGTGACGCCGTGGCCGTGGCAGTGCAATCTGGGAGCATGAAGTCCCTGGTGCTCGCGATCGTGGCGACCGTCGCCGCGGTGAGCACGGCAGCGCGAGCGGCGCCGCTCGTGGTCGTGGTTCGCGAGGCCAGCGGCGACGCGCTCGCGGTCGCGCGGCTGCGCGGCCAGCTCGCCGATCTCGACGTCCGCGTCGCGATCGCCCCGGGCGCGATCGAGTCAGCGCTGGGCGGTCAGCTCGCCGCGGCGTCGCGGCTCGCCGCGACCTACCACGCGCGCGCCGTGGTGTGGTTCCTGGCGCGCGAAGGTGGGCTCGCGGTGGCGATCGCCACGCCGGGGGATCGCCGGCTGTTCGTGCGCGAGATCCCGGCGGCGAGCTCGTCGGCGGTCGCCGAGGCGGCCGCGGTCGCGGCGCGCGGCGCGATCCGCGCGATCGGCGAGGGCGGGACGATCGGCGTCGAGCTCGCGCCCGCGGTCGATGCCGAGCGGCCGCCTCCGCCGGTGGTGACCGAGCCGGAGACCCGGACCGGCTTCGAGCTCTCGATCGGCTGGCAGGTCGCGCTCGATGCCGGCGCGGATCGCGGCGCCCAGGCGGTCGCCCAGCGCACCAGCGCGATCCGCGGGCCGTGGGCGGGCTCGCTCGCGCTGACGCTCGGCCCCGCGCTCCGCCGCTCGATCGACAGCGACCTCGCGATCGAGCTGTCGCGCAGCGCTGCGACGCTGGGGCTCGAACGCCGGGCCGGTGGGTTCGCGTTCGGGGTCGCGGCCGGCGCGGCGATCTACCACCGCACGACGATCGCCACCGCGTCCGGGTTCATGGCCACGCCGGCGGCGACCACCGCGGCGTTCATCGCCGGCCCCGAGCTGCGCTGGCAATGGCGGCCGGGCACCCTGCACCTCGGGGTCGATGCCGCGGCCGGGCTCGATGTAGTCGTCGGTGCGCCCGAGCTCGCGGTCGATCGCGGGGGCGGCGCGACCGGCGTCCAGCCGCTGGGCCAGCTCCGGATGTATCAGCCGCGGTTCTCGCTGAGCATCATCGCGGGGTTACCTTGATCCGAACGGTTCTGACGATGTTCGATGACCCGGTTTCCATCACGCTGTGCTCTATCGGTGCAAATGACCCCCGCGCTGGCCACCCCCGTCGTTGATCCGCGGATCTTCGCGGCGGCCAGCGGGGATCGCGCGGCCGCCCAGCAGCTGTGCCGCGAGCTGCTGCCGCGGGTGCGCAACCTGGTCCGCTATCTGTTGCGCGGCGATTCTCGGGTCGATGACGTGGCGCAAGAGGCGCTGATCGCGGTGCTGCGTGGGCTGGCGACGTTCCGGGGCGACGGACGGTTCGAGTCGTGGGTCGATCGGATCGTCGCGCGCACCACGTTCGCGGCGATCCGCCGGCTCCGGGCCGAGACCCAGCCTGGTGAGCGGTCGGCGATCGACGGCGAGAACGACCGCGGCGCTGGCGGCGGGGCAGGGGGCGAGGCGTACGTGTTGCGCCGCGAGCTGGTCGAGGCGCTGGATCGCCTTCCACCGGATCAGCGCGAGTCGTTGGTCCTACACTTCGCCGTCGGCATGACCGTACCCGAGATCGCAGACGCCGTGGCCGCGCCGTTCGAGACGGTGCGCAGCCGGTTGCGGCTCGGCAAGGTAGCGCTCCGTGAGGCGCTGGGAGGACGCGATGCGTGATCTCTCGGATCGAAAGCTTGAAGAAATGTTTCAGCTCGACGACAGACCTGGTCCTGCACGTCCGGCCGACGACGCCGCGCTCGCCGCGATCATCGCCGGCGCGCTCGGTGGCGCCGGCTTCGCTCCGCCGATCGCCGCCAGAGCGCCGGCCGCCGGTGGTCACGGCGCCGCCGCTGCGACCGCGGCGAAGGGCCTGGGCGTGGTCAAGCTGGCGCTGCTCGCCGGAGGCGCCGCCGGCGTCGCGCTGATCGGCTGGGTCTGGCTGCGGTCGCCGGCCGCGCCGCGGGTGACGCCGCCTCCCGCCGTGGCGATCACGGCGCCAGCGCCGGCGGCCGTTCCGCCGAGCGAACCCGCGCCGCCGCCACCCGCAGCGGTCGCGGAGCCCGACGATCCGGATCCCGAGATCGAGCCCGAGATCGAGCCGGCGCGTCCGGCGATCAAGTCCAAGCCGACCCCGAGCCACCGGCATCCCGCGCGCGTGGCGGTCGCCGCGCCGCCGGTCGCGCCCGAAGATCTGCTCGCCGCCGCCAACGCGGCGCGCGTGGCGCATCACTGGCGCAAGGCCGACGCGCTCTACGCGCGGGTGGTGTCCGGCGGGCAGGCCGAGCTGGCCGTGCAGGCCGCGCTCGTCGCCTCGGCGAGCCTCCACCTCGAGCACCTCGGCGATCCCGCCGGTGCTGTGCGTCGGTTCCGAGCAGCGCTCGCGGCAGGTCCGCGCGACGCGCTCGCCGAGGACGCGCGCTGGGGGCTGGCCGAGTCGACGCGCGCCACCGGCGACGTCGCCGCGGAGGCCGCCGCGCTCGACGACTTCCTCGCGCATCACGCCGGTTCGCCGCGCGCCGCCCGGGCGCGCGCCCGGCGCGGCGAGCTTCAGGCGCAGCCGTGAGCCCGCGGTCTGGCGCGGTGGCGCGGAGGTGGGGCGATCGTCGCCTGGGGCTCGGCGCCTTGCTCGGGCTGATCGCGGCGTGCTCGTCGCGTGACATCGTGGCGACCGGCGCGGGCAGCGGCGGCGTGGGCGGGAGCGACGCACCCGGTGGCGCGGTGCCGGCCTACTGCCAGACCTCGGGCCCGGTGATCCTGGTCGGCGATGGCATCACGGTCGGCCAGAGCGACGGGACCCCCGACTCGGTGTGTACCGGTGACGTCGCGGTGTTCACGTTCGGCCACGCGCTGTGCACCTGTGAGGGCTACACGACCTCGACCACGCTCGCGACCGATTCGTTCGACAGCGCGGCGGGGCCGTACGCGCCCGGTGGCACCAGCGGCGACGTCGGGATCAACGGCGAGCTGCGCAGCAACGCCGCGATCGACGTGCACGGCGCGCTGGCCGTCGCCGGGACCGCCGGCATCGCGGTGCAGGCCGATCTCCACGTCGCGCACGATCTCGCCGACGCAGGTCCGCTCGGGTCGACCGCCGCGACCGTGACCTCGGGCGGCGACGCGCACATCGCGGGCAACGTCGCGGTCGCCGCGCTGACCGTCGCCGGCACGCTCACGATCCCGCCGGGCGCGACGCAAGCCGGCACCGTCACCACGGGCACGACGACGCTGGCCCAGGTCAGCGTCGCGCCGCCGTGCGCCTGCGGCGCCAAGGATCTGGTCGACATCGCGGGGTTCGTCGCCGGCCACGCGCGCGACAACCAGGACGCCGCGATCGGCCTGGCCCCGACGCAGCTCACCGGCTATCACGGGGACGTCACCTTGGATCTGCCGTGCGGCGCGTACTACGTAGGTCCGGTCCACGGCGACGGCGCGCTGACGCTGCGGATCACCGGCCACGCGGCGCTCATGATCGACGGCGACCTGGCGCTGACCGCGCCGTTCAAGGTCGCGCTGGCGACCGACGACGCGGAGCTCGATCTGATGGTCGCGGGCCTGGTCTCGAGCAACCAGCCGATGGTGATCGGCGACGCCGCGCACCCGGCGCGCACCCGGGTCTACGTCGGCGGCAACGGCACGATCAACCTCAGCGGCGACTCGCAGCTCGCGACCAACTTCTACGCGCCGCTCGCCGCGGTCGCGCTGTCGGGCACCACGACGGTGTTCGGCAGCTTGTTCGTGCGCCGGCTCGATCAGGCCGCGCCGGTCGCGATCCACTACGACGTCGACGTCCGGCGCGCGGACGTCGGCTGCCCGATCTTCTGATCGCGGGGGGCGGCGCTGGGGTTTCACCGTCCGGCCCGCGCGCTGGCGCGGGCGATGCCGTCGCTGACAGCCATGGTCAGGCCTGCCAGCGCTGCCACCCATGCCGGCGGCGATCGCGAGGATGGCGATGATCACGCCAGCGCGTCCAGCGCGTCGCAGGGGCGCTTGCGTTGGCATCGCTGCTCGCACACGTGTGACCAAGGCCTCATGCCCGGACTCCCTCGGACGTCGCCGCCACGAACCCGCGGGCGTGCACGCGGGGTCCTCATGCGGTGGCGACCCGAGACCTCGATCGCCGGCAGGCTCGCAATCAAACACTGTCTAACACCGCATGGGCGCGAACTCGCTGCTCGGCATATCCGTTGCACTGCGTCACCTGGGGTGGCCTGGCGTGGCCTGGCGTGGGTTGCACAGGGACCGCATTGACCCCGGGAGGACCGGCACCATGAATCGACCGCTCGCACGACTCATCATCCTCACGGCCCTGGTCGCCGCGGCACAGGGCTCGACCGCCGCGTTCGCGCGCCCGACCAAGATCGCGCTGACCAAGATCGACGGCGATGCGAACGGGATCGGCGATGTCGTCGTGGAGGCGCTCGACGACGCCGATCTATCGATCATCACGCCCGGTCAGGTCGACCGCGCGATCGACCGGCTCGGCATCAACGGGCGGCTCGCCGACCGCGACGTGCTCCGGCTCGCCTCCGAGCTCGATGTCGACGCCGTGGTCCGCGGCGCGTTCGATCGCCGTGGCCACAAGATGCGCTTCACCATCTTCGCCAATGGCAAGAAGGGCCAGCCGTTCAGCGTCGAAGTCAGCAACGCGCAGTCGAACAAATTTCGCCAGTTGCTGCGCAGCACCGTGGTCGCCAAGCTCGCGGCCGCGGTCCCGCCGGACGACGCGCCGTCGCCGGGTCCGCAACGACCGGAGAAGCAGAAGCCGGAGCGACCCGAGCGCCCCGAGCGCCCCGAGCGGCTCGCCGCCGGCGCCAGCAAGCCGGCCACGCCCAAGGATGTCGACGCCGCCGCGGACGGCCCGGTGACCACCACGGCCAAGGGCAAGAAGCCCGCCAAGAGCAAGCAAGCCGACGAGGTCGCCGCCGACGACGCCAGGGTAGCGCGGGCCCGGTCGCGAGCCCAGGGCAAGAAGCCCGACGCGGAGGCCGCGGCCGCCGACTTCGCGGGGGCGCAGCCGGTCAAGCCCAAGGCCGAAGCGGTCTATCAGCCACCGCCGCCCGCCGCCGAGGTCAAGCCCGCCGCCGAGGTCGCGCTGGCCGAGGCCCGGCCCGCCGAGCCCCGGCGGCTCGCGCCGGCCAAGCTGGTCATCGCCGCGGCGCGCGAGGACGACGACGGCGCGCCGGTCATCCAGGACCGGGTCGAGCCGCTCGCGTCGCCGCCGGTCGAACACGGCCGCGGCGCCAACCTCGCCGCGGCGCGCGCCAACCTCGGCGTCTCGGCGGTCGGACGCAACCTCGGCTTCGAGGCCGCCAACCGCACGGTGTTGCCGCCCACGTTCAACAGCGATCCGGTCGCCGGCGCGCGCTTCGAGGGCGAGCTCTACCCGTTCGCGATGACCGACTCGCACGGCGTGCTCGCGGGGCTCGGGATCGCCGGCGACTTCGATCAGACCTTGTCGATCAATGTCGGCCCCGCGACCGGGGGCGCGACGGTGCCGGCGACCGAGCGCCACTACTCGATCGGCCTGCGCTACCGGCTGCCGTTCGGCCATTCGCCGACCAGCCCGACCCTGACGTTCGGCGTCGGCTACGCGACCCAGACCTTCACGGTCGACCCGGCGATGACCACCGCGCTCGACCTGCCCAGCGTCGATTATCAGATGATCGATCCGAGCCTGGCGGTGCGCGTGCCGCTCGGCCACCGGTTCGCCGTGACCGCCGAGGGCCGCGCGCTGTTCGCGCTCGACGCCGGCCCGATCGAGAAGGCCGATCAGTACGGCAGCGCCAAGCTGTTCGGCGCCCGCGGCTCGCTGGGCTTCGAGGTCCTGTTCGCCACCCGGTTCGCGCTGCGGCTGTCGGGCGAGGTGTTCCAGATGAACCTACAGTTCGACGGCAATGGCGCGCTCGCCAATAACCGCGACGGCAACACCCAGACGGTCGACGTGACCCGCGCGGTCGACACCTACTTCGGCGGCGCCGCCACGCTCGGCGTCATGTACTGAACGAGGTCGGTTGTCGCAGCGGCGATGGTGCTGTACGGGTGTTTCGCCGGATGCAACACCGGGTTGCCGAGGGCGCCGTAGCGGGCCGCCGCGGCGGGACCTACAACGAGACCATGTTGACCGACAAGATTGCAGTTGTGACCGGGGCGAGCAGCGGCATCGGGCTCGCGATCGCGAAGCGGTTCGTCGCCGACGGCGCCCACGTGTTCATCACCGGCCGGAACCCGGACGCGCTCGCCAAGGCGAGCGCCGAGCTCGGGGCCGGCGTCACCGCGGTGCAGGGCGACGCCGGCAACCTCGCCGATCTGGATCGGCTGGTCGCGACGGTGCGCGCGGCCAAGGGCCGGGTCGACGTGATCGTCGCCAATGCAGGCGTGAATGATCAGCTACCGATCGCCGAGGCCACGCCCGAGCACTTCGACCGCGTGTTCGGCACCAATGTTCGCGCCGTGTTCTTCACGGTGCAGAAGCTGCTGCCGCTGGTCGCGGACGGCGGGTCGGTCGTGCTGGTGGCGTCCGCGGTGCATGGCAAGGGGCTGCCGACGCTGAGCGCGTACAGCGCTTCGAAGGCGGCGGTGCGGTCGTTCGCGCGGTCGTGGGCCGCCGAGCTCAAGGGCCGGCGGATCCGGGTCAACAGCCTCAGCCCCGGGGCGGTCGAGACCCCGCTGCTGTATGCCGGTGCCGAGGACCGCGCCGCGGTCCGCGAGCTGTACTCGTCGTGGATCCCGATGGGCCGGATCGGCCGGCCCGAGGAGATCGCGGCGGCCGCGGCGTTCCTGGCGTCGGCCGAGAGCAGCTATTCGACCGGGATGGATCTCGTCGCCGACGGTGGTTACACGCAGCTGTGAGCTCGGCCGTGGCACAGTAGAGGCCATGCGGCGATCTCAGGCGCGTGCACCCGATGAGGCGATGCGCGTGAGCGACCTCCACGATCTGCGCGCGTTCGTGCTCGCGGCGGACCTGCGGTCGGTGACCGCGGCGGCGCACGTCACCGGCGAGAGCAAGGCGACGATCAGCCGGCGGATCACGCGGCTCGAGGCGGCGCTCGGCGTCGCGCTGGTCCAGCGGTCGTCGCGCGGGATCGCCGCGACCGAGGACGGCGTGGCGTACCGCCAGCGGATCGGCGCGCTGTTCGAGCAGCTGAACGAAGCGAACTCCGCGGCGATGCACGGCGGCAAGGCCGTGCCATCGGGCCAGCTCCGGGTGTCGCTGCCTCCGGGGCTCGCCGAGGTGCTCGCGCCGCACCTGACCAGCTTCGGGCTCGCGTACCCGCGCGTCGCGCTCGTCGTCGAGCTGTCGTCGCGGTTCGTCGATCTCGAGGCCGAGCACTTCGACGTCGCGGTACGCGCGACCGCGCAGCTGCCCGACTCGTCGCTGGTCGCGATCCGGGTCGGCGATCCGAAGTCGGAGGGCCTGTGCGTCGCGTCGCCGCGGTACCTCGCGGGCCGCCCGCCGCCGCGGCATCCGTCCGATCTGGCGGCGCATCGCATGCTGCTGATCGGCGATACCGCGGCGCCGTCGCGCGTGCCGTTCGTGCATCGCACGACGCGCAAGTCGGCCGCCGTGGTCCTGCCGGTGGCGGTCGCGGGCTCCGAGCTCGGGTTGTTGCGGCAGCTCGCGGTCGCCGGGGCGGGGATCACGATCCTGCCGGATCTCGGGGTCGCGACCGAGCTCGCCGACGGCCGGCTCGTTCATGTGCTGCGCAGCTACGTGTGGCCGAGCACCGCGGTGTTCCTGGTCCACCGCGGCGGCGCGTTCGTCCCGCCCAAGATCCGCGCGTTCCTCGATCACCTGCGCGAGGCGCTCCCGCTGCGCTGATCAGCGGGTTCGCGCGCCAACGGCGTCTCAGGCGGTGACGCCGGCCTTGCCCAGCGGGGCAAGGAGCCGCGCGAGATCGACCGGCAGCGGCGCCTCCGCGGTGATCGACGCGCCGTCGGGGTGGGGGAACACGACGCGCGCGGCGTGCAGCGCGTGGCGCGGCAGCACGAACAGCTCGGCGAGCTCGGGGACCAGGCCGTCGGCGCAGTAGCGCATGAAGGCGTCGTCGCCGTGGCCGTAGAGCTTGTCGCCGACGATCGGGAACCCGGCCGCGGCGAGGTGCGCGCGGATCTGGTGCTGGCGGCCGGTGACCAGCGTGCAGCACACCAGCGCGTGCCGCGCGGTGCGGCGCTCGACGCGGACCCGGGTGATCGCCTCGAGGCCACCGGGGCCCGTCATCATGCGGACGTGGACGAGCTTGGTCGGATCGCCCGGCACGGCGACGCGGAGCGGCAGATCGATCGTGTGCTCGGCGTCCCACGGCGGCTGGCCGTGGACCACCGCGAGGTACTGCTTGGTGACCCGCGCCTTGGTGGCGAACGCCTGCTTGATCGTCGACGCGGCGGCGCGATCGCGCGCGACGACCAGGCAGCCCGAGGTCTCGCGGTCGAGCCGGTGGCAGATCTGCAGCTCGGGCTCGCCTGGGAACCGCTCGGCCAGCACGCGGGTCAGGGTGTTGAAGTAGAACTTGGCCGAGGCGTGGACCGGCAGCCCGGCGGGCTTGTCGATGACGTAGAGCCTGGGATCGGTGACCAGCACCTCGAACGTCCGCGGGCACGGCGGCTCGGGCTGCGCCGGTCGCCGGATGATGTAGTGCTCGTTGGCGGCGACGATCGTGGCGGGCTTGGGCGCGTGGTCGTCGGCGCGGCGCAGCTGGCCGGTGATGATCCCCTGGATCCGGGTGCGCGACAGCCGCGGGATCTGGGTCTTCACGAAGTGATCGAGCCGCAGCCCGGCCAGCTCGGGCGGCACCACGAGGTGGCGCTCGATGATCCGCGGCGCGCCGTCGGGGCCCAGGTGCGATCGCTGGCCCCAGTCGAGGCTCGGATCGGCGCCGGGCGGCAAGGCGAAGCCGCCGGCGGCCAGGGCGTCGTCGGGGCTCGGCTCGTCGTCGCCGGGATCGCTCGCGGCGCCGACCGCTTCGTCGACCGCGGTCGCGCTACTCGGCTTCGTCGGGCTCGTCGACACCGGCGGCCTCGATGTCGTACTTCTTCATCAGCTTCCGGAAGTACTTGCGGTCGATATCCGCGGCGCGCGCGGCGTGCGAGATGTTCCCGCCGTTGCGCCGCAGCAGCTGCAGGATGTAGTCGCGCTCGAACGAGGCGACCCAGCGCTCCTTCGCGTCCTTGAACGTGACGCCCTCGGCGAGCAGCTCCTCGGGCGGCGCCGGCGCCGGCGCGTGCTTGTTCATCGACACGCTCGGCGCGACGATCGGCAACACCGGCGGGGTGGCCGCGATGGCGCGGCGCCCGGACGGCGGGTCCTTGGGGGGCGCCGGCCGCGCGCTGCGGATGTAGTCGGGCAGGTCGTGGAGCTCGATCGTGTCGCTGTCGCAGAACGACACCGCGCGCTCGACGACGTTGACCAGCTCGCGGACGTTGCCGGGCCACGGATACACCGCCAGCGCGGCCAGCGCGTCGCGCGACACGCCGCGCACGCCCGGCGCGTTGGGCTTGCGGTTGAACGCGCCGTGCGCCAGGAAGTGCTGGACCAGCAGCGGCACGTCGTCGCCGCGCTCGCGCAGCGACGGCAGGTGCAGGCGCACGACGCTGAGCCGGTAGAACAGATCCTGGCGGAACCGGCCGGCGCGGACCTCGTCCTCGAGGTTGCGGTTGGTCGCGGCGATGATCCGGACGTCGACCTTGCTCGCCTTGGCCGAGCCGACCCGGCGGACCTCGCGCTGCTCGAGCGCGCGCAGCAGCTTGGGCTGCAGATCGATCGGCAGCTCGCCGAGCTCGTCGAGGAACAGCGTGCCGCCGTCGGCCTGCTCGAACAGCCCCTGCCGCGTCATCACGGCGCCGGTGAAGCTGCCCTTCTCGTGGCCGAACAGCTCGCTCTCGATCAGGTTGGGCGGCACCGCGCCGCAGTCGAACACCACGAGGTCGTTGCGCGCGCGCGGCGACAGCGAGTGGATCGCCTGGGCGACGACCTCCTTGCCGGTGCCGGTCTCGCCGTCGATCACCACGGTGGTCGCGGTCGGCGCGATCTTCTCGATGATCGCGTAGATCTCGCGCATCCGGGCGTTGCCGCCGATCAGGCCGGCGCAGTGATCGGAGCGCGACGGGACGATCTGGACCTCTTCCTCGCGGGCGTTGAACCGCAGCTGGCTCTGGCCGACCGAGACGATCGATCCCGGCTTGAGGAACGCCTCGCGGATCCGGACCTTGTTGACGAACGTGCCGTTGGTCGATCGCTGATCGAGGAGCACGTAGCCGTTGTCCTCCTGGGCGATCCGGCAGTGGTAGCGCGACACCGTGTCGTCGCCGAGCACCACGTCGTTATCGTCCATCGACCCGATCCGGATCTCCTCCTTGTCGAACGTCCACTCCTGCAGCGGATCGTCGACGGCCTGCAGGATACAACGACGCACATGCAGCGTCGGACCGCGGTCGAGGTACGTGACTTTGGTCGGCGGTACGAAGTCTGGAAACTTCTTCATGACCTGCGCCGTCAACGCATCATACTCCAAACGATCGGCCGCGCGAGGCGCCGCTGAATCCTTGGCGAACCTACATCGGCTGCAGGGGCTGGGGGCCGGATCGGCGCGCGCGCCCACCGCGGCGGCGCATCCGGCGGCGCACCGTCAGCGCGACGAGCCCGGCGACCGCGGCGCCGGCGATCACGGAGATCTGGGAGATCTGGGAGATCTGGGAGATCAGGGAGATCAGGCCAGTCGGGGACCCGGGTGGGGCCGGTCCGGCGCACGCTCCGTCGGCGGCGACCGCGGCGCGGTCGGTCGTGGTGAACGTCAGCTCGAGGCCCTCGGTATCGAGCGCGCCGCTGGGGCCGACCAAGGTGTAGTCGTGCGCCTCGTCGACCGCGCCGCCGATCCGGCTGGTGGTGATCGTGACCCCGGGGCTGTCCTCCACCTTGACCTGGGTCTCGCCCGGGCGCGCCAGCGGGTAGTGATCGCGGAACACGACGGCGTGGGCGCCGCGCGGCACCGTGAGGCACAGCGACGCGACCAGGTCGATCGAGAACGCGCCGGCCGCGACCTTCGGCGTGGCCAGCCCGACGACGACCTGCGACCACGCGACCGGCCGCGGCGCGCCATCGATCGTGATCACCAGCGCGGCCGCGACGTCTGCGGCGATCTGGCGGGCGAACACCTGGCTCTCTGCGTCATCGATCGCGCCGTCGTGGTTGGTGTCGATCGCCTGGCGCAGCGCGGCCGCGGGAGCCTCGCCGTAGAACACCGTGTACGCCAGCCGGATCCGATCGCCTTGCGCCGTCAGCTTCATGTAGCGGTTGTTGTCGCCGACCGCCGGCGCGACGTGGGCGATGGCGAGCGCCGGCGCCACGGCCAGGCCGAGGCAGGCCGCGAGCCCGAGGGTCGGCGCCGGGGACGATCGCATCGTCCTCGCATCGTGCCACGTTCGCGCGGCCGTTGACCCGCAAGATCCGCTGTGGTGGAGTGCCGCGCATGCTGCCGTTGATCCTGGCCTCGGCGTCGCCGCGCCGCCGCGAGCTGCTCGAGCGGATCGGCGTGGCGCTCGAGGTCCAGCCGGCCGATCTCGATGAGACCCCGCTGGGCGGCGAGCTGCCCCGCGCCTACGTCGCGCGGATCGCGCGGGCCAAGGCGCTGGCGATCGCGCGGCCGGCGGGCCGCTGGGTGCTGGCGGCCGATACCACGGTCACGATCGACGGCGCGATCCTCGGCAAGGCCGAGACCGCCGGCGAGGCGGCGGACATGCTGCGCCGGCTGTCCGGCCGCACGCACCAGGTGCTGACCGGCTTCGTGCTGGTCGGCGACCGCGACGGTGATCCGTGCATCCACGAGGGTCTCGTGGCATCTGACGTGGCGATGATCGAACTCGATGCCGCCACCCTGGCCGACTACGTCGCGAGCAGCGACTGGCGCGGCAAGGCCGGCGCCTACGCCCTCCAGGGGATCGCTGCGGCGCTGGTCCGCGAGGTCCATGGCTCGGTCACCAACGTGATCGGCCTGCCCCTCGCCGAGGTCGTCGAGGCGCTGCGCGCCCTCGGTGCGCCGGGGCCGGCGTTCACCCGGGGGACGGCCGCGTGACGATCGCCGAGCGCTGGTCGGCGGTGCAGGCCCGGGTGGCGGCGGCGTGCGAGCGCGCCGGCCGGCCGGTGTCCGACGTCGCTATCATCGCGGTCTCCAAGACCCACCCGGCGGACGCGATCCGCGCGGCGTTCACCGCCGGCGCCACCGACTTCGGCGAGAACTACGCGCAGGAGCTCGCGACCAAGCTGGCGGCGTTCGCCGCCGAGCCGCTGAGCCAGCCCGGCTCACCGCACCCGCTGCGCTGGCACTACATCGGCCGGCTGCAGCGCAACAAGGCCAAGCTGGTCGCCGGCAAGGTCGCGCTGATCCACGCGGTCGATAGCGTCGAGCTGGCCGAGGAGATCGGCAAGCGCGCGGGCGCGGCGCCGCAGCCGATCCTGCTCGCGGTCAACCTCGGCGGCGAGCTGACCAAGGGCGGCATCACCGCCGAGGCCGCCCCGGCGATCGCCCGCTCGTTGGCCGCGGCCCCCGGCTGTTCGCTCGACGGCCTGATGACGCTGCCGCCGCCCTCCGAGGACGCCGCGGCGAGCCGGCCGTACTTCCTCCACCTGCGCGCGCTGCGCGATCAGCTGCAGGACGCGCTGGGCCGCGCGCTGCCGGTGCTGTCGATGGGCATGAGCCATGACTTCGAGGTCGCCGTCGCCTGCGGCGCGACCCACCTCCGGGTCGGCACCGCGATCTTCGGCAGCCGCGCCTGAAGCGATGGACTCGCGGCCCCGCCGTCGGCGGTCGGCGCAGCCCTGCGCGCACGGCCGCGGATCAAGTCAGTGGTGGCCCTCGTGCTGGATCGCGGCCGCGAGGTTGGCCACGTTCAGCACGCCGAGGCCGGCGCCTGGGTTGTAGCCCGGCGCGCCGGAATAGAACCAGTTGTCACCGGCCGCGATGTCGCGGAGCGGCGACGCCGCGCTGGAGCCGAACTGGTTCTTGAAGCGGTACAGCAGCGGGTTCAACAGGCCAATGCGGCCTCCCACGGACTGCGCGAGCAAGGCGGTCACGCCGTTGAGCTGCGGGGCCACAAAGCTCGTCCCTCCGAACCCGCCGAGCAAGCCGCCATCCAGGGACGAGACCAGCAGGAACCCGGTGAACGGATCGGCGTCGAGCGAGACGTCGGGCACGTTGCGGCCCGCGAAGTGCGCCGGCAGGTCCAGGAGATCCTGCGGGCCCGTGCCCGAGCCGTCGTCGAAAATCACGCTCTGGTTGGGCTCGGTCTTGCGGATCCCGCGGGTGTGCCGCTGGTACGCCGGGACATCCCACACCACGCTCACCCCACCACCGCCGCCCACCGGGAAGAACGCATGGACGAAGCTATCTCCGAACAGCGAGACCAGGTAGTTCTCGATGTAGTCCCAGCCCCACACCTGCTCGGTCGAGACGACGAGATCGGGAGTCCCCGGGCCGGCCGTCAGCACCACCGGCGTGGTCGTGCCACCCGCGGCGGTGATCGCCGGATCGGAGCCGGGCACATCCACGCTGAGCACGTTCGCGACCGGGAAGTCGAACCCGGCGTTGATATCGTACGCGCCGCTGTCGCCGGACGCCGCGAACACCGAGATGCCCTGGGCGGCAGCCTCGAGGAACGCCTGGTGGAACGCGGTCAACTGCGCGGTGCGATCGACGCCGACCACCGATGCAAAGTAGAACTCCTCGGCGCTGCCCCAGCTCACCGAGAGGCTATCGACCAGGTTGTCGGACGCGGCCTTGTAGAACACGTCGATGAAGCCGGCATCGGTGTTCGGGGCATCATAGACGACGATCTTGGCGCCGGGCGCGATGCCGCCGGCCTGTTCGACGTCGAGCGACGTCTCACCCGACCCCGCATTGGCGCTGAGCTCACCGCCGCCGTCGACGTGGACCTGGGTGATGCGATCGGGAGCGACCTCGAGCCCGATCAAGCTCCAGTACGCGTAGGCGTCGTCGGGGAGGAAGTCGGCGAGGGTCGCGATGCCGAGCGTGCGGCCCGTGCCGTCGATCGCGGCGTCGTAGAGCGGATTGATATTGTAGAGATTGGCGACATCACCGACGGTGAAGCTGCCAGGTACGCCCGTGGCGATCGCGCCGCCCGCGGGCAAGACCGGCGGCTTGGACAAGATCGGCGTCTGCGACGCGCGCTTGTGCAGCGGGTGAAACAGCGCGTCCTGGCTGAACCCCTGCACGGAGACCAGCAGATCGCGCAGCAAGAGCGGGATCTGCGGTGCGTGCCGCGGCCGGCGGACGCGTTGGCCGTGGTCCGTGAAGTTGTGGAGATCCACGCCGAACGCCTGGTTGAACGCCGCCGTGCTGCCGGTCGCCTTGAGTAGCAGCCGATCCGCGTAGACCTCGGTCACGGTGATGCCGAAGCCCTTGAGGTAGCTGGTGATCGTCGCGATGCTGCCCTGGCTGGGCGCGAACCGGTCTGCGAACTCCTGGACCGACAGGAACCGGTGATACGTGGGCAATCCGGGTTCCTGGGTCAACGCGACGAAGTTCTCCAGGGCGTCAGGGTTGCGTACCTTGAGCACCAGCGACGTCGTGATGGTGTCAGTCGCGGCCGACGGACCGAGATCCTGGCCACGGGCCAGGTTCGGTGCGGCGCTTGCCGACAGCGGGGCATAGATGGTCGCCAACGACACGAGTGCCGATGACAGGGTCACAGATCGAGCAACAGTGAACATGCAAGCCTCCAACAGAGCGAAGTTGGTTCGAACGGCGTCCCGCGTGGGCCGCCGTACAGCGGGCTGGCATACAAACGTTCACGATGGTCATATGGTTATTAACAGTCGGGGAGCTGCGCAATGGGCCGAGAATAACCGCTCATTTCCTGTTGAGGCGGCACCGCAACACAATCTCATTCAGCGAGTCAGGCCGGCCATAACATATACGTGGGTGTCGATCGTGAGAGCCGCACGACGGTTTCGACGGTCGACACGAGGCTGATCACCACGACGGACGATTTTCCATTATAACGGACGGTTGTCAAGCCGTGTCACCTCCATCCAGCGCCGGGTCGCGCGGCGCGGCCCGGCCACGATACAAGGCCAGGCAGCAGCCGCGCGAGGTGGCGCCATGCGTCCACGCGCGGACGCCCGGATCGTTCGTCCGAGATCCGGACGCAGGCCGCACGCGTGGCACGCGCGATGGTGCCGATCTGGGCGGCGGGCGGGCCGGGGTTCAGGGTACCATGGTGCGATGGCCACGGACTGGTACGCTGCGCTCCTCCGGGGCGTCACCCCGACGAACGCGAAGATGCCGGCGCTGCAACGCTGCTTCGAAGGAGCCGGGTTCACCGGCGTGAAGACCGTGCTGGCGAGCGGCAACGTGGTGTTCGAGGCGCGCGCGGCGACCGAGGCCAGCCTGGAGCGCAAGATCGAGGCCGCGATGGCCAGCGCGCTCGACCGGACGTTTCTCACGATCGTGCGGCCGGTCGCGGTGCTGCGCGCGATGCTCGACGCCGATCCGTACACCGCGTACCGCCTGCCGGCCGGGGCGAAGCGCGTGGTCACGCTGCTGCGCGATCCGCCGGGCGGCAAGCTCGCGCTGCCGATCGAGTTCGACGGCGCGCGCATGCTGTGCCTGAAGGGCCGCGAGGTGTTCAGCGCGTACGTGCCCGGTCCGCGCGGGCCGGTGTTCATGGCGCTGATCGAGAAGACGCTCGGGACCGACGTGACGACGCGGACCTGGGACACCATCGGCAAGATCGTCCGCGCCGCCCTTGCCCCGGCGGGCCGTCCAGCGGCGGCGCGGCGCGGCCGGTAGCGATCCGCGGCGCGAAACCTGCCCGTGTCGTACCGCTGGAGTAGGGTCGGCGGGTGCGGATCCTTGGCCTCGACCCTGGCAGTCGCGTGTGCGGCTACGGCGTGATCGACGAGCGCGGCGGCGAGCTCGCGTACGTCGAATGCGGGCTCCTGACGGCGCCCGAGGATCACGCGATGGAGGATCGGCTCGGCGAGCTGGCGCGCGGGTTGCGCGAGGTGATCGCCGAGCTGGCGCCGCAGATCGTCGCGGTCGAGGACGTGTTCAGCCATCACAACGTGCGCTCGGCGCTCGCGCTGGCCCAGGCCCGCGGCATGGTGCTGGCCGTGGTCGGGCTGTGCGGGCTGTCGGTGGCGTCGTACGCGCCGGCGCTGGTGAAGAAGTCGGTCTCGGGGTCGGGGCGCGCCGACAAGACGCAGATCGCGCGGATGGTCCAGGCGCTGATCGGGCTGCGCAGCCTGCCGCGCGCCGATGCGACCGACGCGCTCGCGGTGGCGATCACGCATGGTCGCCGGCTGCGGCCGATCGCGGCCCGGCTGATGCCCGCGGTGGTGCGGCCATGATCGCGCGGCTCGAGGGCACGCTGGTGCGCGATGGCGAGCACGTGATCGTCGACTGCGGCGGCGTCGGGTACGAGGTGACGTGCTCGGCGTACACGCTGGGCGCGCTGCCGGCCGCCGGCGAGCGGGTCGCGCTGCGGGTGTTCACGCAGGTCCGCGAGACCGAGATCGCGCTGTTCGGGTTCCTCGAGGCGCACGAGCGCGCGCTGTTCGATCTGCTGATCACGGTGAAGAACGTCGGCCCGAGCACGGCGATCGCGATCCTGTCGGGCTCGAGCCCGCGCGACATCGCCGCGCTGATCGCGCGGAACGACGTCGCGGGGCTGACCCGGATCAAGGGCATCGGCAAGAAGACCGCGGAGCTGCTCGTCGTCGAGCTGCACGAGAAGTGCGAGATGCTGGTGCTGTCGTGGAACGCCGAGGGCGGGGTCCGGCCGGCCGCGAGCCCCGCCGGCGCCGCGCGCGTCAAGCCGGGCTCGCACCTGCGGCATCCGCTGCTGGGCGAGGTCATGGGCGCGCTGGTCGCGATGGGCTGGCGGCCGATCGAGGCCGAGCAAGCGGTCGCCGATCTCGAGGTCGGCGACAGCGCGTCGATCGAGACGCTGCTGCGCCAGGCGCTGCGCGGCATGCCGCGATGACCACCAACCATGGCAAGCTGAGCTGACGTGCCGCGCAAGAAGCACATCGATGATACGCCGGTGGCGGCGGCGCATGGCCCCGGCGCCGATGACGCGCGCGAGATCGCGGCCCAGGAGCGCGCCGGCGAGAAGGCCTGGCAGGCGGCGCTGCGGCCGCGCACGTTCGACGACTACATCGGCCAGCGCGATCTGATCGACAACCTCAAGGTCTCGGTGCGCGCGGCCAAGCAGAACGGCTGGCCGCTCGACCACTTCCTGTTCGCCGGGCCGCCCGGCCTGGGCAAGACCACGCTCGCCAACGTGATCGCCAACGAGCTCGGGGTCAACCTCCACGTCTCGAGCGGCCCGGCGATCGACCACAAGGGCATGCTGGCGTCGCTCCTGACCTCGCTCGGCGAGGGCGACGCGCTGTTCATCGACGAGATCCACCGGCTGGCGCCGATCGTCGAGGAGAACCTCTATCCCGCGATGGAGGATTTTCGGTTCGATCTGTTCATCGGCGAGGGCCCGCACGCCAAGGCGGTCACGATGCAGCTGCCGCGGTTCACGCTGCTCGGCGCGACGACGCGGATGGGCCTGCTGTCGGCGCCGCTGCTCGATCGCTTCGGGTTTCACTGGCAGCTGCGCTACTACGACTTGCCCGACATGAAGGCGATCGTCCAGCGCTCGGCGCTGCTGAGCCGCGTGCCGATCGATCAGGCGGGCGCCACCGAGATCGCGCGCCGGTCGCGCGGCACGCCGCGGATCGCCAACCGGCTGCTGCGCCGCGTCCGCGACTTCGCCAGCGTCGAGCGCGATGGCTCGATCGATGGCGACATCGCGTCGTCGGCGCTCGATCGACTGGCGGTCGATCACGCCGGGCTCGACGCGCTCGATCGCGGCTACCTGTCGGTGATCTGCGAGCGGTTCGACGGCGGGCCGGTCGGCATCGAGGCGGTGGCCGCGTCGCTGTCCGAGGAGCGCGGCACGCTCGAGGACGTGGTCGAGCCGTTCCTCTTGCAGGTCGGGTTCATCGCGCGCACGCCGCGCGGGCGGGTCGCCACGGCGGCCGGGTTCCAGCACATGGGGCTCGTGGCTCCAAGCAAGGCGCCGACCGGCGGCCAGGGCGGCGCGCAGGGCCGCTTGTTCTGACGGGGCGGATCGCCACGGCATTCGGGGCGTTTCGCACCACGTGATGCCAGAAGTTGCCGCGCAATGGCCGGCAACGCCGCAAATACTTGCGAAACCGCGCGGCGGGGTGGCCGAAACTGGGGGCGATCGGCTCGGCCGGCGAAGGGGGGCGCCGTGGCGGAAGACAAGGACAGCAGCTTCAGCGTCGGATGGATGCTCGGCGGGATGGTCTGGATGTTCGCCAGTCACCTGTTCGCGAGCTCCGTGGCGTTTGCCGCCGGCGTCGTCTCGGTGTGGTGGATGGCGGCGATCGGCGCGGCGAGCTTCGCGCTCCCCGGCCTGGTGATCGGCTGGAAGTCGGACGGCGAGGCGCTGCTCGAGGCCGGGCTCGCCGCGGTGATCGCGATCGCGCTCGCCGCCGGGGTGCGGGGGCTCGCGGAGCTGGCGATCGACTGTCCGGCGGCGCTGGTGGTGAACCTCGGCGCGCCGCTCGTGCTCGCGATCGCCGCCGCGTGGCTGGGGGACAAGCTGCACGGCCGCCCGCGCGACGCCGGCGACGACTGACCCGGCGCGGCCCAGCCCCTTACTTCGCGCGGAAGTCCCAGGCGGCGAGGCCCGACGAGGTGCGGCCCCCGGCGGAGGTGAACGGCCCGCCGGCATAGAGCACGTGGTCGATCACCACCATCGACTCGGCCAGATCGGACAGGCCGCCGCCGAGCTCGTGCCAGGCGGCGCCGTCGAACCAGGCGAGGCTCTGCGCCGCGACGCCACCGGCGGTGTCGAACACGCCCGCCACGAACACGCCCGCTTCGTAGGGCAGCAGCGCCGTGGCCTGCCCGACGTCGAACGGCGCGCTGATCCCGCCGCCGAGGTCGTGCCAGCCCTCGCCATCCCAGCGCGCGAGGCCCTGCGTCGTCACCTCGCCGGCCTGAGCGAACGCGCCGCCGACCACGAGGCCGAGCACCGGCGAGCTGGCGACGACGTTGACGTAGGATCCGGTGAGGCCGCCGCCGATCGCGACCCAGCCCGCGCGATCGAGCTGGGCGAGCGCGGTGATCGCCGCGCCGTCGACGGTGTGGAACAGGCCGCCCGCGACGATCGCCCCGCCGTGCACGGTGAGCGCGGTGACCGCGTCGTCGAAGTCGCCGGCGGCCGACCACACATCGCCGTCGAGCCGGGCGAGGTTATGGAGCGCGGTCAGGCCGGTATCGGTCAGCGAGCCGCCGAGCCACAGCACGCCGTCCTGCTCGGTGATCACGCTGCCGGCGCCGTGAACCGCGCCGCCGGGGAGCGTCCACGCGCCGCCGCTCGACTGCGCGAACGCGATCCGCTCACCCTGATAGACCAGCTCGCCCGCCACCGCGATCGAGCCGTCGCCGCGGACCCGGAGATCGCGCACGACGCCGGACAGGCCGTTGCCCAGGTCGGTCCAGCCGGTGCCGTCGAATCGCGCGAATCCGGTGGTCGGCGCCTGGCCGGCGAACGCAAAGTCGCCGCCGACGAGCAGGGCGCCATCGCCGGTCGCGGCGAGGCCGTCGACGAAGCCAGCGACGCCGAGCGTCGGGTGGCCACCGACCAGCGCCTGCGGCGCGCCGCCCGCTGGCATGCGCGCGATGTTGACCGCCGCGCCGCCGCCGGCACGGGTGTACAGGCCGCCGATCCAGATCGAGCCATCGGCGGCGACGGCGAGGTCGTTGCCGCCCTCGATCGAGGGCAGGAACACGCCGACGTCACTGACGAGCCCGCCGGCGAGCTCGGACCAGCCGGTGGCCGGCGACCAGCGGGCGAGGAACCGCGCCAGCACGCTGTGGCCGGCGGCGGTCTGGAAGCAGCCGCCGATCAACACGTCGTCGCCGGCAAACGCGATACCGCGGACCTCATTGATGAATCCGTCGTCGATCCCGCCGCCGAGCAGCTGCCACTGGCCGTCGCTCAGCACGGCGATGCCGGCACCGATGACGTCGCCGTTCGACGGGTCGGCGTAGGTCAGGGTGCCGCCCGCGTACCAGCTGCCCGCCGGGGACCGCGCGAGCACGGCGACGCCGCCGGGCAGGCCGGCGCCGAGCGGCGACCACACCGAGCCATCCCAGCACGCGGCGTTCTCGGCCGTCACGCCGTCGATCGTGCTGAACGAGCCGGCGACGCAGAAGCTCGGGCCGTTCTGCGTGACCGCGGTGACGCTGCCATCGGTGCCGGCGCCGGTCGCGTGCCAGCCCGCGGCGTCGTGATACGCAAAGCCCGGCGCCGCCACGCCATCGATCGCCGTGAACCTGCCGACCACGGCGACCCGATCGCCGGCGATCGCGAGGTCGAGGATCTGGTCATCGGCGGCGCCCATCAGGGTCCACGCCGTGCCATCCCAGCGCTGCACCGTGCCGCCGCCGCCGCCGGTGACGCCGGCCCACACGCCGCCGAGATCGTCGAGCCGCAGCGCGCGGACCCAGCCGTCGAGGCCGGCGCCGAGCGGTTGCCAGTCGGCGCCGGTCCACAGCGCCACGTTCTTGGCCGGGACGCCGGCCGCATCGCTGAAGATCCCGCCGACGTATGCCTTGGCGCCGCCGTCGGCGAGCGCGATCGCCTCGACGCGCGCGCCATCGCCCGCGAGGCCGGGGAGCACGAAGTCGGTGCGCCAGTGGCCGATCGCTGGATCCGCGCTGCCGCCGGATCCGCCGTCGGGCCCTGCGTCGACCGAGGCGTCGGCGCCGCCGCCGGGCCCTGCGTCGACCGAGGCGTCGGCGCCGCCGCCGGGCCCTGCGTCGATCGAGGCGTCGGCGCCGGGATCCGTCATGCCCGCGTCGGGGGGCAGCTGGCTACCGGCGTCGGGCCCTGATCCGGGGTCGGCGGGAGCGTGAGCGTCGTCTCCACAGGCAGCGAAGGTGACGAAGGTAGCGAGCAGCAATGGGCGTCCGTACAGCGTGGACATGCGAGCATCTTGCACTGGCCAGCCCGCCGGGGGCGTGACCCGACGGCAGATATGTGGGGCAGCCTCCTCGAGATCGTGCCCTGGGCAGCGCCGATGGATCCGATGGAATAGGTCGCGCGCTCCGGTGTCTCCCCTCGCAAGGAGCCTCATGCATCGCGCACCACTTCGCCTCGTGTTCGCCAGCTGCGCGCTGGCGGCCCTCGCGTCCCCGCTCGCCGCCTCGCCGGACGAATCGCCGTTTCTCGCCGAGAACGCCGAGGCGATGACCCGGATGATGGCGGGCATGGAGGTCGCGCCGTCGGGCGACATCGATCGCGACTTCGCGGCGATGATGATCCCGCACCACCAGGGCGCGATCGACATGGCCAAGGCCGAGCTGCGCTACGGTCACGACGAGCAGCTGCGGCGGATCGCGCAGGAGATCGTGGTCGACCAGCTGCAGGAGATCGCGGTGATGCGGCTGGCGATCGGCCAGCAGGCAGCGTCGGGCGCCGCGCCGACCAACCCCGCGACCCCGCGACCGGCGCCGGCGCCGGCTGCAGCCGCCCGGGCGATCAGCCACCGCGATCGGGTCTACGCCGCCGAGCAGTTCTCCAACACGGTGTCGGTCACCGATCCGGTCGATCACAAGCTGCTCGGCGTGATCAAGCTGGGCGACCCGGCGCCCGGGAACTTGAGCCCGCTCTACCGCGGCCAGCTGCTGGTCCACGGCCTGGGCTTCTCGCCCGATCACCGGACGCTGGTCGTGGTGTCGATCGGCTCGAACTCGGTGTCGTTCATCGATACGGCGACCAACGCGGTCAAGCACGTCACCTACGTCGGCCGGTCGCCCCACGAAGCGTTCTTCACGCCCGATGGCACGGAGGTCTGGGTCGCCGTGCGCGGCGAGGACTACATCGCCGTGCTCGACGCCGCCGACTACCGCGAGAAGCAGCGCATCCAGCTGGCCGCGGGGCCCGGCATGACGATGTTCGCGCCCGACGGCCGCTACGGCTACGTGTGCTCGTCGTTCAACCCCCAGACCACGGTGATCTCGGTCGCCGATCACAGGGTGGTCGGCACCGTGGCGCAGGCCAGCCCGTTCTGTCCCAACATCGCGGCGAGCCCCGATGGCAAGCAGGTGTGGCTCACGCTCAAGGATGTCGGCAAGGTCCAGGTGTTCGACGCCCGGCCGCCGTTCGCCATGCAGAAGACGATCGAGATCGGGCCTCTCACCAACCACGTTAGCCTCGTGGTCAATCGCCATGGCACGTTCGCGTACATCACCGTGGGTGGCCGCAATGAAGTGCAGGTGTATCGCGCCGATACGTTCGCCAAGGTCGCGACGATCCCGGTCGGCAAGCTGCCGCACGGGCTGTGGCCGTCCGGCGATGGTACGCGCGTGTTCGTCGGGCTCGAGAACGACGACAAGCTCGCCGAGATCGACACGCTGACCAACCAGGTCGTCGCCACGGTGCCGATCGGCCAGGCGCCGCAGGCGGTGGTCTACGTCTCCGACGCAGTACCGACCGGCGACGGCACGCAGGGCCTGGTGCCGCTCGGCGTGGCCGGCCAGGCCGCGCACCTGACCCTGGTCGCCGCGGGCGCGACCGCCGGCGCTGGCCAGCCGCCGACCAGCGTCAGCCTGTTCGATCAGGGCATCCTGCAGGTCATGCAGGCCCAGGTCACCGGACTCACCCCGAAGCAGCCCTACGTGCTGGCGCTGTCGACCGCGCCCGATGGCAGCGGCCGGCTCGAGCCGCTGAGCGCGTTCACCGCCAACCCAGCGGGCGCGGCGATCGTCAACGCGCTCGGGCCGATCCGCCAGCTCGTGGCCAGCGACGACAAGGCCCAGCGCCGCTACCTGGTGATCGCTCCCGGCACCCCCGCCCAGCTCGGCGCGCCGGTCCAGGTGCAGGCGCCGTGACCCGCGCCGCGGCGGTGCGCGCCGAGGCCACCGCCGATGCATGACATCCTCGCGGCGGTCGAGCCGCTGATCCCGGCGCTGCGGCGCTACGCGCGGGCGCTGCTGCGCGATCGGACGGCGGCCGACGATCTGGTGCACGACTGCCTCGAGCGCACGATCAGCCGCTGGCACCAGCGCCGCCCCGAAACCGACGCCCGCGCCTGGGTGTTCACGATCCTGCACAACCTCGCGATGAACCGGCTGCGCCAGGCCGCGCGCCGGGGACCGCACGTCGAGCTCGACGACGCCGCCGCCGCCCAGCCGCCGAGCCAGGAAGCCCACGTCCGCCACGGCGAGCTGCTGCGCGCGCTCGCGGAGCTGCCCGCCGACCAGCGCAGCGTGCTGCTCCTGGTCGGCGTCGAGGGGCTGTCGTACGCCGACGCCGCGCGCGTGCAAGGCGTCCCGATCGGCACGGTCATGTCGCGGCTGTCTCGCGCACGAGAACGCTTGCACCGGCTGCTGGACGGCGCGCTGCCGGTCGCCCCGCCGGCCCTACGGAGCATCAAATGACGGCTCGCCCGATCACCGAAGACGATCTCCAGGCGCATGTCGATCAGGTGCTCGACCCGGCCCGCCGCGCCGAGGTCGAGGACTACCTGGCGCGGCACCCCGACGTCGCGCGCCGCGTCGCGGGCCAGATCCGGCAGCGCGACGAGCTGCGCGCCGCGCTGGCGCCGATCGCCGAGGAGCCGGTTCCGGCCGAGCTCGGCCTGGCGCGGCTGCTCGATGCCCGCCGGGACCGTCGCGCGCATCGGGCCGGGCGCGCGTGGGGCGCGCGGCCGGCCTGGCAGCTCGCGATCGCCGCGGCCGTGCTGCTCGGGCTCGGCGGCGTGGGCGGCTGGTCGCTGCGCGGCGCGCCGGCGCCGAGCTCGGGCATCGCGGCGCTCGCGCAGGAGGCCACCGACAGCTACCGCGTCTACACGCCCGACCGCGCGCACCCGGTCGAGCTGCGCGCCGCCGAGCAGCCCGAGCTGGTGCGCTGGGTCTCGAACCAGCTGCAGCACCCGGTCGCGATTCCGGATCTCACCGCCGCGGGCTACCGCTTCATGGGCGGCCGCGTCGTCGCGACCGCGCATGGCCCGGCCGGGCTGCTCATGTACGACGATGACCACGGCACGCGCATGGTCGTGCTGATCCGGCCGATGGCGATCGAGCGCGACACCGCGATGGCGCTGCACGCCAGTGGCCCGGTCCGCGGCTACAGCTGGGCGGCGCGCGGCATCGGCTACAGCGTCGTCGCCGCGGCGCCCGCCGCGACCCTGCACCCGCTCGCCGACGAGATCCGGCGGCAGACCGCGGCGGGCTGAGCGTTCCCGCGGAGCGCTCCGGGGGGGGATGGTCGGCCGCGCACGCCAGCGGCTGGGACATAACGTCCGCCAGAGGTGCAGGTGGTTGTGAGCGCCACGCAGCGGTGTAACGCTGGGCGGACATGAGCGCGGCGGTTCACAATCTACGACTGGTCCTGGCGGCGGCGGCGGTGCGGGGCGTGCCGCCGGGCCGGCTGCTCGCCGCGATCGACGTCGATCCGGAGGTGTTGCTCGCCACGGACGCTCGGCTCGACCCGGGCGTGGCGCTGCGGAGCTGGAACGTCGCCGCGGCGCTGATCGGCGATCCGTGGTTCGGGCTGGGCGTGCTCGATCATCTGAGCCCCGATGCCCTGGGCGGCCTGGGCCTCGCGCTGCACAGCTGCGCGACGTTCGGCGCCGCGCTGCGGACGCTGGCCCGCTACTTCTCGATCGTCCATCAGCACGTCGAGATCGAGCTCGTCGACGCCGGGCCCAGCGCTGGGCTGCGCCTGCGACCACCGGCCGGCGCGCAGCCCGCGGAGCTGCGCCATCCGGTCGAGCTCCTGCTGGCGGCGGTTTGCATGATCGGCCGCCGGATGACCGGCTCGCCGCTGGAGCCGTCCGTGGTCGCGTTTCGCCACGCGGCGCCGCCGGGCGGTGGCGCGGTGTACCTCCGCGCGTTCGGGACGACCCCGGCGTTCGAGCAGCCGTGGGACGAGCTCGCGTTCGCGCGCGCGGCGCTCGACCGCGCCAGCCTGGCGCCCGATCCGGCGCTCGCGCAGGCCATCTCGCATCGCTTCGATCGCGCCCTGGCCGCGCTGCCGCAGCGCGACAGCTTCCTCGACCGAGTCCGGCTGCTCGTGAGCGAGCAGCTCGAGCTCGGCGGGCCGACGCTGGTCCGGATCGCGGCGCGGCTGCGAATGAGCAAGCGCACCCTGCAGCGTCGGCTCGGCGACGCCGGCACCTCGCTGCAGGTCCTGATCGACGACGCGCGCCGCACCCGGTCGCTGCGCGCGCTCGCCGAGCCGGGCGCGTCGATCTCCGAGGTCTCGTACCGCCTCGGGTTCACCGAGGTGAGCGCGTTCCACCGCGCATTCAAGCGGTGGACCGGCTCGACGCCGATGGGCTATCGCCGGGCCAACCCGGCGAGCGGCGCGTGAGCTCCGAGGTCACGCGGCCGGCGCGGTGTCCGCCGGCGCCGCCATCACCAGCAGCTCGAGCACGCTCGCGTCATCCTGCTTGGTTCCCGAGGCGTCCGCCATCGCCAAGCCGGGCGTGAACGTGATCGTCCAGTCGTAGCCGTCGCTCGGCCGCGCGGTCGTGACCGCGCTCACCGTGGCATTGCCGGCGTCGATCTTGATCGTCTTCACGTGGTGATCTTCGCCGCGGAACTTCAAGGTGAAGCCGCGCACGAACACCCACGCGCGGCCGACCGGCGCGGCCTGGCGTTCGATCGTGATCGAGACCTGGCCGTCCTGGTTGGGCCGCCAGGTCTGGGTGCGGAACACCGTGGGATCGTCCGCGGTCTGGCCGATCCCGAGCGCCCACACGCTGCCGCCGCCGGTGTTGCCGCTGTCGTCGGCGAGCTTGGCGGTGCCGCCGACCGTCATCGTCCCCGCGCCGCGGTCGGGCGAGACCGTGACCTCGGACTGGAACGTCTTGACGAAGTGGTCGCTGCTGCCGTAGCTGACCGAGAAGCCGCCGAGCACGCCGTACACGTTGGCCATGGCCTGGCCGAACGTGAGCGTGGCGGTCTTGCCGTTGGCGACCGGTGCGTTGATGAACTGAAGTGACATGATCTGGACTTTCGTGGTTGGTGCTGTGGAGTGAATGTGGTGTGCGGCGGCTACGCGTCGACGAGCTGCGCGGGGAACGCGATCGCGAGCGCGACGCTGGCGTGGTGTCCGGAGCCGTCCTGCATGGCGCCGGTGAGCGGGCTGGTGACCGCGCCGGGGAGCACCGACGCGATCTCGCCGTAGCCGCTGATCGTCCGGACCTCGTGATCGGTCGTCGAGCCGAAGCTCGCGAAGAACGAGCTCAGCGCGACGCCCACCGACGCGAGCGGGGCGCCGCCTGCGTAGGACACGCCGGCGTTGACGTTCGAGAACCCATTGTTGGCGATACTTGCTGCACTGATAACGATACTCATGACCTGTCGTCTACCTTTCAGCCGCGAACACCGCGGTACATAGAGTCGATAACATCGCTCCGCGCCATTGGCAGTGACCGCCCGCGCCGGCTCGATGGTCCGCGCGCGCCACGGAGCGCCCGCGGGCCCCGCGACCGAGCGCCGGCTCCGTCCAGCCCAACGAGCCGCCGGCGTGAGTGCGACCTGGCCGGGGTCGCAGGCGCCCAGGTCCGCGCGATGGCTCGACGTGCGCCGGCGGGGCGAAGGCGCACGGCGGGGCGAGGGACCGTTCACATTGCTTCATCGCCACGCAGCAATTTGCTGGCCCGAGCCGTGCTACCCCGAAGCATCGCATCATGCCGGACCACGCCGTACCTCCGCTCGCCCAGCCCCAGCCTACGAAACACGGATCCTGGGTGATCCGCGGGGTCATCGCCGTGGTCGCGATCGCCGCGATCGCGTGGTATCTGCGCTCGCGGCCGCAGGACCGCATGGGCGCGGAGCCGGCGAGCGCCCAGGGCGCGGTCGCGGCAGGCCGCGGCGGGGGTGGGGGCAGCGGCGAGGCGCGCGTGGTCCCCGTGCAGATCGCCGTGGCCGAGCGCAAGGATCTGCCGATCTGGCTCGAGGGCCTGGGCACGGTCGCGGCGCTGCAGCAGGTGACGGTGCGCCCCCAGGTCGACGGCAAGATCGACAAGGTGCTGTTCACCGAGGGCGCGCCGGTCAAGAAGGGCGATCTGCTGATGCAGATCGACGCGCGGCCGTTCGTGGTCGCGCTGCACCAGGCGCAGGGCGCGATGGCGCGCGACAAGGCCAACCTCGAGACCCTGCAGGCCAACCTCAAGCGCTACCAGGGGCTGCAGGCGCAGAACCTGGTCGCCGGCCAGCAGGTCGAGGACCTCGCGGGGCAGGTAGGCCAGGCGGCCGGCACGGTCAAGATCGACCAGGCGCAGATCGAGAACGCCCAGCTCCAGCTCGACTACGCACAGGTGCGCGCGCCGCTCGACGGCATCACCGGGGTTCGCCAGGTCGACGCCGGCAACGTGATCCACCAGGCCGATCCGAACGGCATCGTCGTGATCACGGCGATCGATCCGGCCGCGGTGTTCTTCACCGTGCCGCAGGATCAGCTCGGCAAGATCGCGCGGGCGCTGGCGCGCGGCGACGTCGCGGTCGAGGTCTACAGCCGCGACGGCAGCACCAAGCTGGCGACCGGCAAGCTGGCGGTGCTCGATAACCAGGTCAACCAGACCACCGCGACGCTGCGGCTCAAGGCGGTGGTCGATAACCCCGACCGGCTATTGTGGCCCAACGCGTTCGTCAAGGCGCAGATGCTGGTCGAGACCCGCCCCGGCGCGATCGTCGTGCCGACGGTGGCGATCCAGCGCGGCCCGCAGGGCACGTACGTCTACGTCGTCGGCGCCGACAAGACCGCGCAGATGAAGCCGGTCAACGTCGCGCTCACCACCGGCGAGCAGGCCGTGGTCGACAACGGCCTCGCGGGCGGCGAGCAGGTGATCATCGAGGGCCAGAACCAGGTCCGGCCGGGCGGCCGGGTCGAGCCCACCAACGGCAAGGGCGGCCCCGGCGGTGGCGGTGGCGGCCCCGGTGCCGCGGCGGGACCAGGGCGTGGCAAGGGCTCCGGCGGGCGCGGCAAGCGCGGCGCAGGTGATGGTAGCGCCGCCGGCTCCGGCCAGGCGCTGCCGGCGGCCGCCACCCAGGCGACGGCGGTCCCGTGAGCATCTCCGAGCCGTTCATCCGGCGACCGGTCGCGACGACGCTCCTGATGGTCGGCCTCTTGCTGGCGGGCCTCGTCGGGTACCGCTCGCTGCCGGTCGCGGCGCTGCCGCAGGTCGATTATCCGACGATCGTCGTCTCGACCCAGCTGCCGGGCGCGTCGGCCGATACGATGGCCTCGGCGGTGACCACGCCGCTCGAGCGCCAGTTCGGCCAGGTGCCGTCGCTGGCGCAGATGACGTCGGTGTCGAGCTACGGTAGCTCGCAGATCACGCTGCAGTTCACGCTCGATCGCGATATCGATGCCGCCCAGCAGGACGTGCAGGCCGCGATCAACGCGGCGTCGAACCTCTTGCCGCGCACGCTGCCGGCGCCGCCGACCTATTCGAAGAGCAACCCCGCCGACCAGCCGATCCTCACGCTGTCGGTGACCTCGGAGACCCTGCCGCTCGCCGAGGTCGACGACTTCGCCGACTCGGTGCTCGCGCAGAAGATCTCCCAGGTGTCCGGCGTGGGCCTGGTGACGATCGGCGGTGGCCAGAAGCCCGCCGTCCGCGTCCAGGTCGACCCGGTCGTGCTCGCCGGCACCGGGCTCACGATCGACGACGTCCGGCTCGCGATCGCCGCGGCCAACGTCAACCAGCCCAAGGGCAACCTCGATGGCGCGCGCCAGGACTGGGCGCTCGCGACCAACGACCAGCTCGCCAGCGCCGACAGCTTCAAGCCGTTGATCCTGGCCTACAAGAACGGCGCGGCGGTCCGGCTGTCGGACGTCGCCACCGTGATCGACGGGGTCGAGAACGCGCAGCTCGCCGGCTGGGCCGGGATCGCCAACCCGGGGCCCGCGGGCGACGCGGCGGCGCCCCCCGCGGCCGCGCTGCGGCGCGCGATCATCGTCAACGTCCAGCGCCAGCCGGGCGCCAACATCATCGAGGTCACCGACAACATCAAGAAGCTGCTGCCGCAGCTCCGCGCCTCGATGCCGCAGGCGATCGACGTCGCGGTGATCGCCGATCGCACCGAGACCGTGCGGGCCTCGGTCAACGACGTCAAGTTCACGCTCGTGCTCACCATCGCGCTGGTCGTCGGCGTGATCTACCTGTTCCTCGGCAGCATCCGCGCGACGATCATCCCCGGCGTCGCGGTGCCGCTGTCGCTGATCGGCACGTTCGGCCTGATGAAGCTGTGGGGGTTCTCGCTCGACAACCTGTCGCTGATGGCGCTCACGATCTCGACCGGGTTCGTGGTCGACGACGCGATCGTCATGGTCGAGAACGTGTCGCGGTTCATCGAGCAGGGCGAGCAGCCGTTCGCGGCCGCGCTCAAGGGCGCCAAGCAGATCGGGTTCACGATCGTGTCGTTGACCGTGTCGCTGGTCGCGGTGCTGATCCCGCTGCTGTTCATGGGCGGCCTGGTCGGCCGGCTGTTCAACGAGTTCGCGATGACGCTGGCGATGGCGATCGTGATCTCGGCGGTGCTGTCGCTGACGCTGACCGCGATGATGTGCGCGTGGATCCTGCGGCCGCACAGCGAGCAGCAGCCGAGCTGGCTCGCCCGCGGGTTCGAGACCGGGTTCGCCGGGTTCACCCGGTTCTACGATCGCACGCTGAAGGTCGTGCTGCGCCACCAGCGCACCACGCTGGTGATCACGGTCGCGACCCTGGCGTTCACCGTGGTGCTCGCGTACCACGTGCCCAAGGGGTTCTTCCCGGTCGAGGACACCGGCACCATCCTCGGCGTGACCGAGGCGGCGCCCGACGTCTCGTTCACCAAGATGCTCGAGCTCCAGCAGCGCGCCGCCGAGGTCGTGCTGCGCGATCGCGATGTCGCGACGGTCTCGGCGTTCATCGGCGCCGACGGCACCAACCCGACCCAGAACAGCGGCCGGCTGTCGATCGCGCTGCGCCCGCGCGAGGACCGCGACGCCGACGTCACCGAGGTCATCGCCCGGCTCGGTGACCAGCTGGCCAAGGTCCAGGGCATCACGGTGTACCTCCAGCCGGTGCAGGACCTCACGGTCGACGCCCGGATCGCGCGCACCCAGTACCAGTACACCATCGAGGATCCCGATCCCGACGAGCTGGCCGCGTGGGCGCCGCGCATGCTCGACGCGATGAAGCGGCTGCCCGCGCTGCGCGACGTCGCCTCGGACCAGCAGAACGCCGGCCTCGAGCTCCACCTCGCGGTCGATCGCGACAGCGCGTCGCGGCTCGGCATCACGGCGCAGGCGCTCGACGACACGCTGTACGACGCGTTCGGCCAGCGCATCGTCTCGACCACGTTCACCCAGCTGAACCAGTACCGCGTGATCCTCGAGCTCCGGCCCGAGGATCGCGAGGACCCAGGCTCGCTCGACCGGATCTACGTGCG
>Ga0302322_100000122_pt1 | contig 50274 bp, 50 predicted proteins | sample Fen_T0_2_FD_203757 | JGI IMG/M metagenome (GOLD analysis project Ga0302322, IMG submission 203757) | Peat permafrost microbial communities from Stordalen Mire near Abisko, Sweden - Fen_T0_2 | ecosystem: Environmental > Terrestrial > Soil > Wetlands > Permafrost | place: Sweden: Abisko...
CGCCTACGCCTATCGTTGCGGCGTGACACGCGAAGAAGCACTCCGCCGGCTGCGGGCGACGGTCGCCGCCGGTCGGCCGATCATCGGGGCGGGAGCCGGTACGGGCCTCTCGGCGAAGTGCGAGGAGGCGGGTGGGGTCGACCTGATCATCGTCTACAACTCGGGCCGCTACCGGATGGCGGGGCGCGGCTCGGCTGCGGGCCTGCTTGCGTACGGCGACGCCAACGCGATCGTGGTCGAGATGGCCGCCGAGGTGCTCCCCGTCGTCCGCGATACTCCCGTGCTCGCCGGCGTGAACGGCACCGATCCGTTCCGCTCGATGCCGCGGTTCCTGGGGGAGCTGCGCGAGCTCGGGTTCTCGGGTGTCCAGAACTTCCCGACCGTCGGCGTGATCGACGGGAACTTCCGCCAGGTGCTCGAGGAGACGGGCATGAGCTTCAGGCTCGAGGTCGAGATGATCCGCTCCGCCCGCGAGCTCGACCTCCTCACGACGCCGTATGCGTTCGACCCGCAGGAGGCCCGCTGGCTCGCCGACGCGGGCGCGGACGTCGTCGTGGCGCACCTGAACACGACGACCAAGGGCCTGATCGGGGTGACGAGCGCGCCGAGCCTCGACGAGGCGGTCGAGCGGGTGCAGGCGATCGCGGACGCGGCGTACGAGGTGAACCCGGACGTGCTCGTGCTATGCCACGGCGGGCCGATCGCAGAGCCCGACGATGCCCAGTACGTGCTCGGGCGGACGGTGGGCGTGGTCGGCTTCTACGGCGCCTCGAGCATGGAGCGCCTTCCGGTCGAGACCGCGATCGCCGAGAACGCCCGCCGGTTCAAGCAGCTCACGTTCACGCCGCGCTGACTCCCGGCGCAATTCGACGTCTCACTCGAGTGACGATGTTGATGGAGTCGAACGACGAGGAGATGCTGGATCCCGGCGCGCTGCGCGAGAGCCAGGAGTGCGAGATCGCGCTCGGGCACTCGCTCACCACCGCCGAGCACGCGCTCGCGCACGAGGCGGTCGCGCTCGGCCGGACACTCGAGCGCGCGGGCCTCGCCTTCGACCCGCTCACGTTCGTCGCGTTGCGGATCGTCGAGGGGAGCGCGGACGAGTACGTCGACCCGGTCGAGTGCCTCAACCTGCTCGTCGAGTTCGGTTTCCTCGAGCGCTCGGTCGCCCTCGCGGTCGATCTGCTCGAAGACGCGGCCTGAATCCCGGTAGGTACGCTCCGGCGGTGAGCGCCTTCCGCACGATCGACGAGCTCGAGACCGCACTCCGCGCCGCGGACTACCTGCCGGACCGCGGCCTCTCGACCGCGCTCTTCCTCGCGCTCGCGCTCGAGAAGCCCCTACTGCTCGAGGGCGAGGCCGGCGTGGGCAAGACCGAGGCGGCGAAGTCGCTCGCGGTCGCGACGAACGCGAGGCTGATCCGGCTCCAGTGCTACGAGGGGCTCGACGTCGCCCATGCCGTCTACGAGTGGAACTACCCGCGCCAGCTGCTGCACATCCGCGCTGCGCAGGAGGGCACCGTGTCGGAGGACGAGCTCTTCGGTCCCGAGTTCCTGATCCGCCGGCCGCTGCTCGAGGCGATCGACTCGGACGAGCCCGTCGTGCTCCTGATCGACGAGATCGACCGGGCCGACGAGGAGTTCGAAGCGTTCCTGCTCGAGGTGCTCTCCGACTTCCAGATCACGATCCCGGAGCTCGGCACGATCCGGGCCCGGCGCAAGCCGGCGGTGATCCTGACGTCCAACCGGACCCGCGAGCTCCACGACGCGCTGAAGCGTCGCGCGTTGTTCCACTGGATCGGCCATCCGTCGATCGACCGCGAGATCGAGATCGTCAAGATCAGGATCCCCGGCATCTCCGAGCGTCTCGCGGCCGAGGCTGCGGCGTTCGTCCGTGAGTTGCGCGGCCTCGATCTCGCGAAGCCGCCCGGCGTCGCGGAGACGATCGACTGGGCGATGGCGCTCAACGCTCTCGGCCGGCAGGAGATCGACGCCGACGTCGTCGAGCAGACGCTGGGCTCGGTGCTCAAGTACCGCGAGGACATCGAGACGGTGCGCGACCAGACGCTCGCCAGGCTCGTCGACAGCGCGCGGACGACGACGGCCGGGTAGGCGCCCGTGGCCGACGCCGTCGTCCGGCATGTCGTCACCTTCGGCCGCGTTTTACGCGAGGTCGGCCTCGAGGTCGGCCCCGGTCGCGTCGCCGACGCGCTGCGCGGCATCGCAGCGGTCGATCTGACCCGCCAGGAGGACGTCTACTTCGCCCTCCGGCAGACCCTCGTCTCGCGTCACGACGAGCTCGACCTGTTCGACCGTGCCTTCAATGCCTGGTTCCTGCGGGCGCCCGTGCTGCCCCCCGTGCGGACGACGCAGAGCCCGCTCGCGCAGGAGAAGATCGGCGAGTCGCTGTCGGATGCGGCCGGCGGCGAGCCCGAAGACGAGAGGGGCGACCCGCTCGAGCTCGGCGCGTCCGGGCACGAGCTGCTGCGCGACAAGGACTTCGCGGAGATGACGCCGGACGAGTACCGCCGCGTGAAGCGGTTGATCGCGGCGATCGCCGGCCACCGGCCGCTGCGCGCCTCGCGGCGCCGGCGCTCGGACCCCCGTGGCGACCGCCTCGACATGCGCCGGCTGATCCGCCACTCGCTGCGGACGGGCGGCGACCCGGTCGACCGGCCTTACCGCGCCCGGAAGGACGTGCCGCGCAAGCTCGTCGTCCTCTGCGACGTCTCGGGCTCGATGGACGCCTATGCGCGAGCGCTCGTCCTCTTCCTCCACGCGGCCGTCGGCTCGGGGCCGGGCGTGGAGGCGTTCGCCTTCGGCACGCGGCTCTCGCGCCTCACCGCCGAGCTCGGGACGCGTGATCCCGAGGCGGCGCTCGAAAAGTGCACCGAGGCTGTCACCGACTGGGGCAGCGGCACCCGGATCGGCGCGTCGCTGAAGGAGTTCAACGACCTCTACGGCAAGCGGGCCCTCTCGCGCGGTGCCGTCGTCGTGATCGTCTCGGACGGATGGGAGCGCCAGGACCCGGAGCTCGTCGGGCGCGAGATGGCCCGGCTGGCACGGGCCGCCTATGCCGTCGTCTGGGTCAATCCGCTGAAGGGCAATCCGGAGTACCAACCGCTCGCCGGGGGCATGCGTGCTGCGCTGCCGTACGTCGACCGGTTCCTCTCCGGCCATAATCTGAGGAGTCTGGAAGAGTTGGCGGCGGTGCTCGCCGGCATCGAGAGGAGGCACGCAGCATGAAGGAGATCCTTGACGAGGTGGAGCGCTGGCGCGAGGCCGGCGAGAAGGTCGTCGTCGCCACGGTCGTCGCGACCCGGCGCTCGGCACCGCGCCCGGTCGGCACGAGCCTCGCTGTCTCGGAGTCGGGGAAGATGTGCGGCTCCGTCTCCGGCGGCTGCGTCGAGAGCGACGTGTTCGAGAATGCCATGGACGTGATGCGCTCGGGCGAGGCGAAGATGCTGAGCTACGGGATCACCGACGAGATGGCGTGGGGCGTCGGCCTCCCCTGCGGCGGAGAGATCGACGTCTTCGTCGAGGCCGTCGAGTGACCCTCCTCCAGCGGCTGTCCGAGCTGCGCGACTCGGGTGATCGTGGCGTCCTGTTCACCGTCGTCGAGGGCGACGGCATCGGCGGCAAGGAGCTCGTCCTCGAGACCGGCGAGCGGCTCGGCGGCGGTGTGCCCGACGAGGCCACGGGCCAGTTCGACGAGCTCGTGCGCCGCGGCCGCAACAAGCTGCTCTCGCTCGACGGCGACGTGAAGGTCTTCGCCGAGTGGTACGGGCCGCCGCCGCGGATCTTCGTCTACGGCGCGGTCGACACGGCCGAGTCGCTCTGCCGAGCCGCGAAGCTGCTCGGCTGGACGGCGATCGTGGGCGACGCGCGTGCGATGTTCATCACGCCCGAGCGGATGCCGTCGGCCGACGTGCTGATCCAGAAGTGGCCGGAGGAGGCGCTCGCGGAGATCGGCCCCGATCACCAGACCGCGGTCGTCGTGCTCACGCACGACGACAAGTTCGACGAGCCTGCGCTCAAGGCGGCGCTGGCCAGCGAGGCCTTCTACGTCGGGGCGCTCGGCTCACGCCGGACGACCGAGCGCCGCCGCGGGCGGCTGCTCGAGGCCGGTGTGCCGGAGGAGCAGCTCGCGCGGATCATGGGCCCGTGCGGCCTCGACATCGGCGCCGACACGCAGGAGGAGACGGCGCTCGCGATCCTCGCCGAGATCCTCGCCGTCCGGGCAGGCCGCGGTGGCGGCCCGCTGCGGGACTCCAGGCAGCGGATCCACGTCGAGGCCACCTAGCCGGCCGACAGCGGGAAGCAGGCGAAGGTGGCGCCGGCGCGCCACCTTCGCCGGCCTGGTCCCGGTGCTTAGGACAGGGTGGGGGCAGGCACGATCTGATGGCCCTCCGGCAGGATCTCCTCCGCGAACCACTGCAGCCGCTCGAGGTACTCCTCCGTGCTACGGATGGCGGGCAGGTCCTCGCCACCCTCGATGCCGTACTCGCCCCAGCCGAGGATCGGGTCGGCATCGGTCGTCGTGACTCCGATCGCGGCGAGCGCGTGGATCTGCTCGAGGATCGCGTCCTTGTTCATCACGACCTTCGGCGGCGCCAAGACAGCGTGCGTGGCCGGGTCGATCTCGCCCTCGAAGAGCGTCATGAAGACGTCGAGCTCGCGGGGGCGCTCGGCGTAGCCCGGCGAGGAGCGGATGTAGTCGAGCATTCCCGGCAGCTGGCCCCGGGTGATTCCCCACGGCATCCAGCCCTCGCCGACCCGCGCCACACGGCGGGCGGACGCCTTCGAGTGCCCGCCGAGCCAGATCGGCGGCCGCGGCTTCTGTCGCGGCTTCGGATCGAAGACGATGTTGTCGAACTGGACGTACTTGCCGTCGAACTTCGGCTTGTCGCTCGTCCAGAGCTCGACGATCACGTCGAGATACTCGTCCATGATCGCGCCGCGCTCGGCGAACGGGACCTTCAGCAGCTCGTATTCCCACTCCATGTAGCCGAGCGCGGCGGTGAAGACGAGCCGGCCGTCGGAGAGGTAGTCGATCGTCGCGAGCGCCTTCGCCAGCTCGACCGGGTTGTGGTAGGGCAGCACGATGATGCCGCTGATGACCTTGATCTGCTTCGTCGCTCCCGCGACGAAGGCGAGCGTCGAGACGCAGTCGACCCAGCGCGGCCCCATCACGTCGACCCAGTCCTCGTGCATGACGACGTGCTCGCCGATGCGGACCATGTCGAAGCCGAGCTCGTCCGCCCGCTGCACCATCTGGACGATCTCGTCCGAGCTGATGTCCTCCCACCAGAGCTTCTGGGAACCGGGGTAGAGGCTCTGCCCGATCATGCCGATTGTGAACTGCATCTCAACCTTCCGTTTGTTGGGGAGACGGGATGCTAGACCATCGCGTGCGACGTCACCAGCGTATCCCGCCCGCCTCGTTGACGGGGACGCGAACCAGGGCTAATCTGGCGAACGTTCGTTAGATTTTTCGCACTACGACGGGTAGAGAGTGAGGACTCCACGGTGAGCCAGGCGCCCACTGACGTCGAGAAGGTCGCAGTCGTCACGGGCGCCGCCTCGGGGTTCGGCGCCGCCCTCGCGCGTCGCTTCACGGAGGCCGGCATGCGGGTCGTCGTGCTCGACCGCGACGAGCACGGCGCCGAGACCGAGGCCGCAGCGCTGCGAGGCCTCGGCCAAGAGGCAGTCGGGTGGGCGGCCGACGTCACCGACGGCGACTCCCTCGCGCGGTCCGCCGCGGCGACCCGGGAGGCCTACGGGCGGTGCGACGTGCTGTGCGCTAATGCCGGCGTCCTCCAGGTGGGCGCACTCGACCGCCTCACCGACGACGACTGGCGCTGGGCGCTCGACGTCAACCTGCTCGGCGTCGTTCGCACCGTGCGGGCTTTCCTGCCCCTGTTGCGTGAGACGCCCGGCGACCGGCACGTCGTGATCACTGCCTCGGTGTCGGGCCTCGTCACCAACCCGCGGCTCGGGGCGTACGCGGCCTCGAAAGCGGCCGTGATGAGCTACGGCGAGACGCTGCGGCTCGAGCTCGCGCCGGAGCGGATCGGCGTCACGCTCCTGCTGCCGGCGGCGATGGCGACCGGGATCGTCGAGAACAGCGCAGCGGCCCGGCCCTCCGATCTCTCGGGCTGGCTGGCGCTCGACGAGGACTGGCAGGTCATGGCCGAGACTGATCCTCACCAGAGCGAGCTCCTGAGCGCCGACGCGGCCACCGAGCACCTGCTCGCCCAGATCCTGGCCGACGAGCCCTACGCGATCACCCACGGCAAGACGCGCCTCGCCTGGGCGGAGCGCACGACCGCGCTCTCGGCTGCGTTCGAGCGGATGGAGCGCGCACGGGGCACCCGACCGTGACCTGCGTGCGCGAGGCCGCTCCACGCAGGGTGAGACCACGACAAACGACGACACCCGGAGGTTGACGTGACCGCCCTGAGCCCGCCCGCCCGCCGCCTGAAGGACGCACCTCTGCTGATCGGCGACCGATGGGTCGCCGCCGCGTCGGGAGGGTCGAGGGAGCACCTCTATCCCGCGACCGGCCTCCCACAGGCGCAGATCGCGCTCGGAGGCAGCGAGGAGATCGACGCGGCGGTCGCCGCGGCCAGGTCGGCGCTGCCGGCCTGGCGCGCCCTCGGAGGCGACGAGCGGCGGAAGCAGCTGCTGCGGCTCGAGGCCGTGCTCGAGGAGCACGCCGTGGAGCTCGCCGAGATCCAGACGCTCGAGAGCGGGATTCCGATCGCCTGGACGGCAGGGACGCCGGCGCTCGCTGCGAGCTGGTTCGGGTACTTCGCCGGCTGGGCGGACAAGCTCGAGGGCGCGATGATCCCCACGTTCCCGCAGCGCGGCCTCGACTACACGATCCTCGAGCCGTACGGCGTCGTCGGGCTGATCACGCCGTGGAACGCACCGCTCACGATCCTCGCGTTCAAGCTGCCTGCCGCTCTCGCCGCCGGCAACACGGTGGTCGTGAAGCCCTCGGAGCTGGCTCCGTTCTCGACCATTCGCTTCGCCGAGCTCGCGCTCGAGGCGGGGCTGCCGCCGGGCGTGCTGAACGTCGTCGCCGGAGGGCCCGAGGCCGGAGATCGGCTCGTCCGCCACCCCGACGTCCGCAAGGTCTCGTTCACGGGCGGCATCTCGACCGCCCGCAAGATCATCGAGGCATCGGCGGAGACGGTGACGCCGCTGACCCTCGAGCTCGGTGGCAAGGCCGCCAACCTGCTCTTCGCCGACGCCGACCTCGACCAGTTTGTGCCGGCCGCGGCGATCATGGGGATGCTCGCGATGTCGGGCCAGGGCTGCGGCTGCCCGACACGGCTGATGGTGCAGGACGAGATCTACGACGAGACGCTCGAGCGCCTGCTCGCCTTCGCCCGCGAGGCGACGAACGCCGGTGACCTGCTCGACCCGGCGACGACGTTCGGGCCGCTGATCACGGAAGCCTCGTGCGACCGGGTGCTCCAGATCGTCGACGAGGCGAGGCGCGAGGGCACGGGCGAGCTGCTGACGGGCGGCGGCCGCATGGGCGGCGCCCACGCGGGCGGCTTCTACGTCGAGCCGACCGTCTTCACCGAGGTCCCGGCGGAGAGTCCCATCGCGCAGATGGAGATCTTCGGCCCCGTGCTCTCGGTGATGCGGTTCTCCACCGACGAGGAGGCGATCGAGCTCGCGAACAGCACCACGTACGGGCTGGGCCACTTCGTCAACACGCGAGACCTGAACCGCGCCCACACCCTCGCCGCGGCGCTCGAGGCCGGCACCGTCTGGGTCAACGGGTTCTCGGGGGCGCCTCCCGGCACGCCGCTCGGCGGCTACCGGCAGAGCGGCTTCGGGCGCGAGGGCGGTCGCGCCGGCCTCGACGAGTTCCTGCAGGTGAAGAACGTCTACATCGCCGGGATCGGGTAGCCCGCTCCGCGGCTTCCGTCAGCTCGCGCGGTGGGAGGCGAGCGCCCGTTTCGCACCCTCGTGCGCTGCGACGCCGTTCGGCCAGCCCGCGTAGTGGGCGAGGTGGAGGACGAGCTCGCCGATCTGAGATTCGTCGAGCTCGCCCAGGGCGAGGGCCGCGGCGAGCTGCAGCTCGATCAGGTCGGCACGACCCATTGCCGCCGTGACGCCGATCGTGAGCAGGCGGCGGTCGCGGACTGAGAGCCCTTCCCGGGCCCAGATCTCGCCGAACAGGTGGTCGACGGTGCTCTCGAAGAGCGGTCTCGACTCGGCGGGCGCCTCGGTGAGGCTCTCGCCGTCCATCCCGAACGTCGTCGCGTAGACGTCCCGCATCGCCTGCAGCCCGCGTTCTCTGCTGTCGCTCATGCCATTCCCTTCGGTCGTCGTGATCAGCCGTCCTCCTGCTCGAGCCCGAGCATCAGCTCGAGCCGTTCCTCGGCGAGGCCCGCGAGGGGAAGCTCGAGGCCGAGAGAGCGCGCGAGGTCGAGTGCGGCGGCGAGGTCCTTGTGGGCGAGCCGCGCTCCGTGCTCGCGCAGCTCGCGGGGGATCCCCGGCTCGGCTGCGGGATCGCCGGCGTCAACGAGACCAACGCCCTGGGCGACGAGCTGCATCAGACCGCCGGTCGCCTGGTCGCTCGCCCTGACGACCGCGGCGAGCTGCGCCACCGCGTCACGATCCCGGCCGAGGAGGCCGGCCGCCTCCCAGGCGACGAGCCAGCCACCGTAGGTGACGAGGTTGCGGGCGAGCTTCGCCCTGATGCCCGAGCCGGGCGGGCCGAAGTACGCCACCAGGGAGGAGAAGAGCTCGAGGACGGGCAACGCCCGCTCGAAGGCCTGCCGCTCGCCGCCGACGAGGCACACGAGGTCGCCGGCCGCAGCGGCCTCGGGCCCGCCCGAGACGCCGCAGTCGAGCACGTCGACGTTGCTCACCGCCCCCGTCTCCACGGCCCAGGCGATCGTGCCGACCGAGACGGTGCTGAGGATCGCGACGATTGCGGGAGGCTCGCCCGCGGCGAGGATCCCCTCAGGCCCGGCGATCACCTCGCGCACCTGCCCGTCGTCCACCACGGCGACGAGAACGACGTCGCTCCGTGCAGCGACCGCGCGGGCAGATCCCTCGTCGGAACGCCCGAGGCCGAGGCGCGAGTGCGCGGTGGGGTCGGCATCGTGGGTGAACGGGCTGACTCCCTGCGCCTCGAGCGCGAGCGCGATGCCGCCGCCGATCTGCCCGAGCCCGACCACGCCGACGCTGCTACTCACGGCCGACCTCGCTCAGCTCGTCTCACGCGAGCCAGCATTTCACGGCTCTCGGACGTCTGTCACCTCCCCTGGATTTCTACCGGCGGTCCGGTAGAGTCACCGCGTGCCCGAGACGAGAGCCGAGGTCCGATGAAGGCAGCGGTCGTGCGTGAGCACAACGCGCCGGTGCGTATCGAGGAGGTCGACATGGACCACCCGGGCCACCGTGAGGTCATGGGCCGCACCGAGGCGGGCAGGCCGTGAACGAGCTCCTCCAGTACGCCGCGTTCGGGATCGGGATCAGCGCCGTGTACGCGATGCTCGGCCAGGGCATCGTCGTCATCTACCGCGGCTCGGGGGTCGTCAACTTCGCGCAGGGGACGCTCGCGATGGTCGGCGCGTACCTCTTCGCGTGGCTCCGTCACGGCGGGATGCAGGTCGGCCTGGCACTCCTCCTCACGATCCTCGCCGGGGCCGGCATGGGCTTCCTGATCCAGACGGGCATCATGCGCCCACTCCGAAACGCGGCCCCCCTCGTTCGCATCGTCGCGACCCTCGGGGTATTCACGATCCTGCAGGCGGGAGCGGCTCTCCGCTACGGCGACTCGCTGATCCTCGTCGGCAAGGTGCTGCCCGGAACGTCCCAGTCGATCTGGGGGATCATCCTGCAGTGGGATCGCGTTGCCCTCTACGGCATCGCGGCAGGCCTGACCGTGATCCTGGCGGCGTACATGAAGTGGACGCGGGTCGGGCTCGCGACGTCCGCTGCGGCCGAGAAGGAGCGCGCGGCTGCGACGCTCGGCTGGTCGCCGAACCTCCTTGCGACCGTCAGCTGGGTGATCGGCGGCGCGATGGCCGGGGCTGCCGGAGCGCTCGTCTCGCCGCTGACCGGGGTTCTCGCCGGGACGATGCCGCTCCTCGTGATTCCTGCGCTCGCGGCGGCGCTGCTCGGTCGCTTCCGCTCGTTCGGGTGGACGCTCGTCGGAGCCACCATCATCGGCATCGCACAGTCGGAGGTGTTCGGGCACTGGACGCAGATCGGCGCCGCCGACGCGATTCCGCTGATCGTGATCATCATCGCCCTCGTCGTCACGGGCCAGTCGCTGCCGGTCCGCAGCCACGTCTCCGACCGCCTGCCGACGATCGGCTCCGGGCTGATCCGGCCGCTTCCCGTCGCGATCCTCCTGATCGCCGGGATCCCGCTGATGTCGAGCGTCTTCTCGATCCAATGGCAGGACGCGTTCACCGTGTCGCTCGCCGCCTCGGTGGTGCTCCTCTCGATCGTCGTCGTCACCGGCTACGCGGGCCAGATCTCGCTCGCCCAGTACACGATGGCCGGTCTCGGGGCGTACATCGCAGGGAAGCTCGTGGCCACCCAGGGTTGGCCGTTCTGGGCCGCGGTCGTCGTGGGGATGGCGTCGTCGATCCCGATCGGCCTCGCCTTCGCGATCCCGGCGCTGCGCACCCGGGGCGTGAACCTCGCGGTCGTGACGCTCGGCCTCGGGATGGCGGTGAACCAGATGCTGTTCCGCAACAGCCACTACACCGGTGGGCTCGAGGGGACGAACGTGGGCGACACGAAGCTGTTCGGGCTCAGCATCAACGCCGTCACGCATCCCGGCCGCTACGGCGTCTTCACGCTGATCGCCTTCGGCATCGCGGCGCTCGCGGTCGCGAACCTCCGCCGCAGCCCGTCCGGTCGCCGCCTGATCGCGATCCGGACGAACGAGCGCGCCGCCGCCTCGCTCGGCGTGTCCGTCGTGGGGGCGAAGCTCTACGCCTTCTCGGTTGGCTCGGCGATCGCCGCGCTCGGAGGCGTCCTGATCGGGTTCCGCAGCACGTCGATCATCTATCCGTCGTTCGATCCGTTCCAGTCGATCTACGCCGTGGAGTTCGCGGTCATCGGCGGCGTCGGGTACGTCATCGGTGCGTTCCAGGGCTCGTTCTTCTCCTCCGGGGGCATCGGGACGCTGTTCAGCGGCCTGATCCCGAGCATCGACCTCTACCTGGCGCTGATCGGCGGCTTCGTCGTGATCCTCGTCCTGATCCTGAACCCGGACGGGATCGTGCCGGCGACGATGCACCAGCTTCGGTACGTCGGCCGGAAGCTCCGCCTGCCCCGCGCCGTCACGTACCTCTGGAACTGGGGGATGCCGACCCTGACCGAGTACGTCCCGGGCTCGACCGAGCGTCCCCGCGTGGCCCCGAAGCGGCTCGAGGTCGAGGGCCTGACCGTCCGGTTCGGCGCTGTCGTCGCCGTCGACTCGGTCAGCCTCCACGTCGAGCCGGGGGAGATCGTCGGCCTGATCGGCCCGAACGGAGCCGGCAAGACGACCCTGATCGACGCCGTCACCGGCTTCGTCAAGGCCTCCGCGGGAACGGTGAAGATCGGCGGTGACGAGGTCACGACGACTGCGGTGCACCAGCGGGTGCGCCAGGGCGTCGGCCGCTCCTGGCAGTCGCTCGAGCTGTTCGAGGACATCACCGTTTTCGAGAACCTGCAGATCGCCTCGGACAAGCCCGGCTGGAAGCAGAACGTGCTCGCGTTCGTGCATCCGGGCAGGCCGGCGCTGAGCCCGGCAGCGACGGCGGTCGTCGAGGAGTTCGATCTCGCCGACGACCTCGCGCGCCACCCGCCCGATCTCCCGTACGGGAGGCGCCGCCTCGTCGGGATCGCGCGCGCCGTGGCTCTGAGCCCGAGCGTGCTGCTCCTCGACGAGCCCGCGGCAGGCCTCAACTCCCACGAGTCCGCCGAGCTCGCCGACCTCCTGAAGCGCGTCGCGGGCCAGTGGGGGATGGGGATCCTGCTGATCGAGCACGACGTCGATCTCGTGCTGTCCGTGTGCGACCGGGTCGTCGTGCTCGACTTCGGGCACATGATCTCGGAGGGCACGCCGGCGGTGATTCGCAACGATCCCGCCGTGATCGCCGCCTACCTCGGCGAGCCGGACGACGCAGCCGCCGAGGAGCCCGCCTGAGGCACGCTGCGCCTGCCGCAGTGGTTGGCCAAATTCCGCGAAACCGCTTGACCTCCGGTCGAGGGTGTCCTAGTCTTCTCCGCTAACGAACGAACGGTAGGTAGATGTCCCTAACAACGAGCAGGCATCCATCGTCTGACTGATGCGATGTAAACCCTGAGGACTCCGCCGACGCAGGTGGAGAAGGAGGACTGATGACGAGGAAGTGGACGCTCGGGTTGTTGCTCGGCGCTCTGGCGCTGGCAGCGATGATCGTGCCTGTCGCGTTCGGCGGTCTGACCGGGAAGCAGGCGAAGACGATCAAGTTCGGCCTGATCATCCCGGAGAAGGCTCCGTACTTCGACGACACGCAGTCGCTCGGCGCCGCGAAGGCGGCTCTCCGTGCGATCAACGCCCGCGGTGGGTTCAATGGGGCAAAGGGCGTGCTGGTCTACTGCAACGAGAAGAACGACGCGAACGTCGCGTCGGCATGCGCTCGGCAGATGGTGCAGCAGAAGGTGGCGGCTGTCGTCGGCGGCGTGATGCTGAGCGGCGCTCCCGTCAACGCGATCCTGCAGGCGGCCAAGATCCCGCAGATCGGCATCTACCCGACGACCGCGGCCGAGTACAACGCGCCGAACGTGTTCCTGCTCGGTGGGCAGGGCGCCTACGACTGGCAGGTCACGACGGCCTATGCGGCCAACCAGGGTGCCAGGATCTCGTTCGTCGCCAACGACAACGCGGCGTCGACCGGGAACAAGCCCGTCCTGCAGGGCGTCGCAGTGAAGGCGTCCAACGGCACCGGGTTCGTCAACTCGGTCACCGTCCCGACGGCGGTCGCGGACTTTAGCCCGCTCGTCGCGTCGGCCGAGAAGGGCGGCGCCACGGCGGCGCTCGTCTACCTCGACCCGGGCGGAAACGGCAAGCAGTTCATGCTCGCCGCCGAGGCTGCGAATGCACCGTTCAAGTACTACATCCGCGTCGGCTCGGACATGTCTCTCGCTCAGGCGATGGGCTCGGCCGCCGCGAAGATGATCGACGCATCGCCGTTCCCGATCGGCGGCGGCAAGCCGCTCGTCTCGGGCAACGCGCTCCTGCAGCGGTTCTACAAGGAGCTCGCCATCGAGAAGAAGTCGGGAGACGCATTCGCCGACGCGTCCCTGACGCGGACGTCGTCTCTCGGCACCTGGCTCGGCTACTACGTCGTCGAGAAGCTCGTGAAGACGGGCAAGGTCAAGGGGAACGTCACCGCGGCGTCCCTGATGAAGGCCATGAACTCGGCGAAGAACATCAACATGGGCGGAGTGATCCCGCCGTGGACGCCGACCGCGCCGGGCCCGACGGGCTTCTCGCGCGTGTCGAACCCGTACATGTACATCACCTCGTACACGACCTCGGGTCAGCCGAAGCTGCTGGCTCCGAAGCCGGTCACGGTCGCACAGGCGATCGCCGGCAAGTACTAGGTCAGCCCGGATCCACCGGAACCGCTCGGGGCCTCCGCTAGGGGGCCCCGAGCCCGTTCCGGGAGACGTCTTGGGTGCCATCCGGCCGGCGGCGAACGAGGCACGTGCACGTGGCCGACCAGACGTCCACGCCGTCCTGGTTCGCGAGCACGCACCGGAACGTCACGATTCCCGTTCCCGGCCTGCTCTGCGAGACACGGGTGGCGATGATCGTGGCCCAGCCCGAGAGCGTGTCGCCCGGTCTCACGGGGGCGAGGAACCTGACCTCGTCGAGCCCGAGGCCGGCGAGGTTCGCGACCTCGTCGAACAGCCCGTCGACGATCAGCCGGCCGAAGATGCTGCTCACGTGCCAGCCGGATGCGACGAGCCCTCCGAACGGAGAGCGCCGTGCGGCTTCGGGGTCGAGATGGAACGGCTGCGGGTCGAACTCCCGGGCGAACGCGACGATCTCCTCCGCCGAGACGCTCCTCTGCCCGAGCTCGGAGACGGTGCCGACGACGAGGTCCTCGAGGTAGAGCGTCACGGTCGCAGCCGGTCCGGTCGGCCGCTCGGGCGGCGGGTCAGGCCGACGGAGGCGCGTCGGCGAGCTCGGTGAGCAGCTGGTCTCGCAGCCGGAACTTCTGGATCTTCGTCGCCGACATCGGCCATTCGCTGACGAAGCGTACGTGGCGCGGGACCTTGAACCGCGCGATCGCGCCCGTGCAGAACGCGATCAGCTCCTCTTCGGTTGCCGTCTCACCCGGGACGAGCTCGACGAACGCAGCGGGCACCTCGAGGAGCTTGGGATCGGGAACTCCGACCACCTGGGCCAGCTTGACCGCCGGATGCGTCGAGAGGTACGACTCGACCTCTAGCGCGGCGACGTTCTCGCCTCCGACCTTGAGCATGTCCTTGAGGCGCCCGTGGTAGAGGATCCTTCCCTCCTCGTCGATCGAGCAGAGATCGCCCGTGTGGAAGTAGCCGTCCGCGTCGACGACGGCCGCGGTCTGCTCGGCGTTGGCGAAGTACCCGTCGAAGCGCTGGATCCCGCGTCCGACGAGCTCGCCGCGCTCGCCGGGCGGCAGCGGCTCGTTCGTCTCCGGATCGACGACGCGCATCTCGAGCCCCGGGAGCGGTGGCCCACACGTGCCGAGGCGGGAGTCGAGCGACTCGTCGAGCTCGTTGTACGAGACGACGCCGGTGAGCTCCGTGATCCCGTAGGCGCCGATCAGGACCGCGGGCGCGAAGGCCTCCTGCACCTGAATCTGCACGTCGAGCGGAGCGATGTTCCCGATCAGGCGCACGTGGCTCCAGGAGCGATCCGCGAACGTCGGTTCGTGCATGAGGTCGAGCGTGATCGTCGGGAAGAGCGGGTAGAGGACGTTCGAGCGCTCCCGCTCGATCAGCTCGAGTGCGGCCCGCGCCTCGAAGTGAGCCATGCTCGCGAACGACCCGCCGCCCGCGAACACCGATGTCATCAGCATCACGCCGCCCATGTGGAAGAGCGGCAGAGGGTCCCACCAGCGGTCGTCGGGGCCGATCTTCAGGCGCTCGACGATCGCCCGGGCGTTGTGCGTGAAGGAGTGATTGGAGATCACGCAGCCCTTCGGGTTCGCCGTCGTGCCCGATGTGTACATCAGCAGCAGCGGGCTCTCCGGCGTCGGCGAGCCTTCGACCTCGGATGCTCCCGCCGTGCGCTCGGCAAGGGAGGTGGTGTCGACGAAGCCGGGGGTCGAGACCGGGCTCAGGGCGAGCACGGCGCGCAGATGAGGGTAGCCCTCCAGCCCGAGCGCGAACGGGTCGGCTGCGCTCTCGAGCCCGGGCAGCGTCTCGGCCAGGATATTCCGGAAGCTCGTGTGCTCGTCTTCCGACGCGGTCGTGACGACCGCGGTGAGCTCGGCGTTGGAGATCACGTGTGCGAGCTCGTGCGGGCGGAACCGGGCGTTGATCGGCACGACCGTCGCGCCGAGAAGGGCCCCGCCGAGCAGGAACTCGACGAAGGCCGAGCAGTTGGGCGCGAGGATGCCGAAGCGGTCGCCCGGCCCGACCCCGAGCGCCGTCAGCTCCCGCGCCCGCGCCCGGGCGCAGTCGAGAAGCTCGGCGTAGGTCTGCCGCGACTCCGGGAAGACGAGGGCGGCGGCGGCGGGGTGCCGCGCCGCCGCGCTCGTGATCAGCTGGGCGAGCGTCTCCTTGGCGTCTGACATGACCCGGCTCTCAGAGGCGCTGGATGAGCGTGCCGGTGCCGATCCCGCCGCCGCAGCACATGGTGACGATCCCGTACTCGCCGTCAGTGCGCTCGAGCTCGTGGAGGAGCGTCGTCACGAGCCGGGCGCCGGTCGAGCCGAGCGGGTGGCCGAGCGCGATCGCGCCGCCGTTGACGTTCACCCTGTCCGGGTCGGGCTCGAGCTCGCGCTCCCAGGCGACGAGGACGGAGGCGAAGGCCTCGTTCACCTCGAACAGGTCGATATCGCCGATCGTCATCTTGTTCCGCGCGAGGAGCTTCCTCGTGGCGGGAATCGGTCCCGTCAGCATGATCACGGGGTCGACGCCCACCGCCACCTGGTCGACGATCCGGGCCCGCGGCGTGACGCCCAGCTCGGCCGCCTTCTCGGCCGCCATCACGAGCACCGCCGCCGCACCGTCCGAGACCTGCGACGCGTTTCCGGCGGTGATCTTGCCGCCTTCCTTGAAGACCGGCCGCAGGCCCGCGAGGGCCTCCATGCTCGTGTCGCGCCGGATGCCCTGGTCGACCGTAATCGTCTCGCCGCCGACCTCGAACGGCACGATCTCGCGCTCGAAGCGCCCCTCGTCGGTCGCCGCCGCCGCGCGCGCGTGCGAGCGGACCGCGATCTCGTCGAGGTCGTCGCGGGAGATGTCCCACTGCTCCGCGATCATCTCGGCGCTCAGGCCCTGGTCGACGATGTCGTAGCGCTCGCGGAAGGCGGCCGGCCACGGCGTGCCGACGTCGGACTCCCAGTTCCGGCCGACGAACATCGGGATCCGGCCCATGTGCTCGACGCCGCCGCCGATCATCGTGTCGACGACACCGGCGGCGATCTGGCCGGCCGCATAGTTGATCGCCTGCTGGGCCGAGCCGCACTGTCGGTCGAGGGTCGCGGCCGGTGTCTCCATCGGGAGGCCCGCCTGCAACCAGGCGTTGCGGCCGATGTTGAACGACTGGTCGCCGTACTGCTGCACGCAGCCCGCGATCACGTCCTCGACGACCGTCGGATCGACCCCGGCCCGCGCGATGACCTCCGTGTAGCACGTTCCGAGGAGCTCGTTGGGGTGGACGTCCCGGTAGTACCCCTTCTCGCTGTGCCCGCGACCGATCGGCGTGCGAACCGCTCCGACAATGACAACGTCCCGGGCCATGCCCATCCTCCTCGTCGATGTGCTCTGGCGCGCGAAATCGGGCGCGCTCGAGTAAGATCTTAGCTACCAATCGTTTGGTATTGATATCACCGTTCGGAAGCACGCTAACAAGCAGCGGCCGGACGAGGAGCCGGGGTCGACCGTCAGAGGAGAAGGAACGCAGCAGATGTCCGTCAACGAGTCCGCAGCAGGGACCATCCGGTTCGGCCTGACGATCGAGCAACGCGAGATCGCCGACCTCGCATTCTCGCTCGGCGCGAAGTACGGCGACCGCCGCTTCGACGACCACGAGGCCTCCCTCGCACAGTGGGACGATCTCGCCGAGAGCGGCTTCACGGCGCTCTCACTCCCCGAGGAGCACGGCGGCCTGGGGGGCATGCTCGAGCTCGTGCTCGTGGCCGAGCGCCTCGCCGCGGGTGGCTTCCCCGCTGCCAAGCTCGTCATCGCGACGTCGATCGCGGGCAGCATCATCGGCCGGAACGGCTCGCCCGAGCAGCTCGAGCGCTGGCTCCCCGGCATGGCGGCAGGGACGACGCGCTTCTGCTTTGCCCTGACCGAGCCCGCCGCCGGCTCGAACTCCCGCAACCTGCGCACGTTCGCCGAGCGGACGCCGGCGGGCTGGAGGGTGCGGGGCGAGAAGACCTACATCTCGGCCCTCGAGTCCTCGGACGCGATGCTGCTCGTGACGCGCATGCCCGAGCACGACGGCGGCTTCGGGCTCTTCGCCTTCCCGCTGCCGTGGCCCGGGATCGAGGCGAATCGGATCCAGGTCGAGGCGCCCGCGTTCGAGGACCAGTGGAACGTCTTCGTCGATGCGGAGCTTCCGGAGGAGGCGCTGATCGGCGAGCCGGGCAAGGGGGGCAAGGCGCTCTTCGACGGCCTCAATCCCGAGCGGCTCGTCGTGGCCGCGCAGGGAGTCGGGATCGGTCGCTGGTCGCTCGCGCGCGCGGTCGCGCACGCGAACGAGCGCGTCGTCTTCGACGTCCCGATCGGCGCGCACCAGGCCATCCAGCACCCGCTCGCCGAGGCCTCGATCGCGGTCGAGGCCGCCTGGTTGCTCGTCGAGCGGGCGGCGCGGCTCTACGACTCGGGCGAGCAGGCCGGTCTCGAGTCGAACATGGCGAAGGTCGCCGCCTGCGACGCCGGCCTCTTTGCGGCCGATCGCGCGTTGCAGACGTTCGGAGGAAGCGGCTTCACCGACGAGACGATGGTGTTGCAGCGGTTCACGTACATGCGCCTGCTCCGCACGATCCCGGTCGCGCGCGAGCTGTCGCTCAACCACATTGCCACGAGCGGCCTGGGTCTGCCGCGGTCGTACTGACGGTGAGGAGGAGTCTGTCTCATGCCGATTGAGCACGTTGTCGTCGTCGGTGGTGGTGGTCAGATGGGAAGCGGGATCGCCCAGGTCGTCGCGCAGTCGGGCCTGCAGGTGACCCTGGTCGACGTCGACGACCAGGCGCTCGAGCGCGGGATCCGGAGGATCGAGCGGGGCCTCGAGCGGTTCGTCCGCGCCGACAAGCTGGACGAGGCGCAGGCGCGCGACGCGCGGGCCAGGATCGTGACGTCGAGTGACCTGGAGGCGGCCGCGGAGCGGGCCGACCATCTCGTCGAGTCGGTGATCGAGGACTACGAGACGAAGTGCGACGTGCTCCGCCGCGCCGACGGGGTCTGCCGCGATGACGTGATCTTCGCCTCGAACACCTCGCAGTTCGCGATCTCGAAGCTCGCCGCGGCGACGAAGCGCCCAGACCGGGTGATCGGGAGCCACTGGTTCAACCCGCCGCCGATGATGGGCCTGATCGAGCTGATCCGTGGGATCGAAACGAGTGACGGGACGCTCGCAACCACCGTCGAGCTCGCCCATCGCTTCGGCAAGGAGACGATCGTCTGCAAGAAGGACTCCCAGGGCTTCGTGACCTCGCGACTGATCGCGCTGCTGATGGTCGAGGCCGCACGGATCGTCGACGAGGGCGTGGCCGACGCCGACGACGTCAACAAGGCCTGCCGGCTCGCGTTCAACCACGCCCAGGGCGTGCTCGACACCGCAGACCTGAGCGGCCTCGATACCGTCGAGCGCGTTGCCGACAACCTCGCATTTCACCTCGGTGACCGCTTCAAGCCGCCGCAGATCATGCGGGCCCTCGTGAACGCCGGGCATTACGGCCGGAAGACGGGGCGCGGGTTCGGAACCTACGGGGACGCGGAGTGACCGAGAGCCTCACCCGGACGGAGGCCGGCGTCGTCTCCGTGCGAGCGGCCGACGGCGTCGCCGTGGTGACGATCGACAACCCGCCCGTGAACGCTCTCTCGGACGGGACGCTGGCCGGTCTCGAAGCCGTCGGCGAGAGGCTCGCTGCGGATGACGCCGTGCGCGCGATCGTGCTCACCGGGACCGGGAGCAAGGCGTTTGCGGCCGGGGCGGACATCGAAGAGTTCAACGAGTCGCTGGCAGACGTCGCGTGGCTCGAACGGCACACGGCGCTGACGCGCCGGGTGCTCTCACTCTGGGAGACGCTCGCGAAGCCGGTCGTCGCGGCGGTACAGGCATCCGCGGTGGGAGGTGGGCTCGAGCTCGCCCTCGTCTGCGACCTCATCGTGGCCGACCCCTCGGCGCGGTTCGGCTTCCCCGAGGTGACGCTTGGGCTGATCCCCGGCGCCGGGGGAACGCAGCGGCTCCCCCGGGCGGTGCCGCAGGCGATCGCGCGCGAGCTCGTGATGCTCGGGTCGCTCGTCGACGCCGAGAAGGCGTACCGGGTCGGCCTCGTCAACCGGGTCAGCGAGCTCGGGCAGGCCGTCGCCGAGGCCGAGGCGCTCGCCGTCCGGCTCGCCGCGTTGCCGGCGGTTGCGATCCGGTCGGCGAAGCGCGCGCTGCAGGGTGCCGGGCTGCCGCTCGAATCGGGCCTCGACGTCGAGCGCTCGCTCTTCCATCACGTCTGCGCCTCGGCCGATGCGCAGGAGGGCGTGAGCGCGTTCGTCGAGCGGCGTCCGCCGTCGTTCGGGCACCGCTAGCCTCAGGGCTCCCGGCGACGGTGCGCCGGGCCCTCGCGGTCAGGTCGCGAGCAGGCCCCCGTCGACCACGAGGGTGTGGCCCGTGACGAAGTCCGAGGCCGCGGAGGCGAGGAAGACGACGGCGCCCTTCAGGTCGTCGGTCGTGCCGAAGCGGCGAAGCGGCGTGCGTCCGAGCAGCAGGTGCCCCGACTGCTCGAGCACCTCCTCGGACATGTCGGTCGGGAACCACCCGGGGGCGATCGCGTTCACGAGGATCCCGTGGCGGGCCCACTTCACCGCGAGGTCGACCGTGAACGCCGTCACTCCGCCCTTGCTCGCGTTGTAGGCGATCGCGTTCATCGCCTCCGGCTCGGCACCGCGGAACGCCGCGACCGACGAGACGTTGACGATCTTGCCGGAGCCCTGCTCGATCATCACCCGGCCGACCGCCTGCGAGAAGAGGAACACCCCCGTCAGGTTGACGTCGATCACCTTCTGCCAGCCGGCGAGCGGCACGTCCTCGGGCGATGCGCCCCAGGAGGTGCCCGAGTTGTTCACGAGGATGTCGATCCGCCCGAACGTCTCCAGCGTGCGTGCCACGACTGCTTCGACGTCGTCCGCAGAGCGGACGTCGCAGCCCATCCCGACGGCGCGCCCGCCGAGCCCGCCGAGTGCCGAGGCCGCCTCCTCACAACGCTCCGCCTTGCGGGCGCAGAGCACGAGATCGGCTCCGGCCTCCGCGAGCGCCTCGGCCATCTGGTAGCCGAGCCCGCTGCCGCCGCCCGTGACGATGGCTGTCTTGCCGGAGAGGTCGAACAGGTCACGCACGTGCATCGGGGGCCCCCTGGGTCTCGGTGTCGGCGAGCGGACGGCGCGAGCGCCGCTGAATCGTGAGCGTGCTCGTCGCGTGGGCGACGAGCCTGTCGTCCTGGTCCGTCACGCGGCATTCGGCGATCCCGGTCGTCCTCGTGCGGGCGATCGTGCTCCCGCGCGCGACGAGCGTCCCCGCGAAGACGGCCCGGACGAAGTTGATCTTCAGCTCCAGGGTGAGGCACGTCTCCTCCGGGGCGAGGGTCGAGACGACCGCCGTCGCCATGGCGCCGTCGGCGAGCGTCGCGAGAATGCCTCCGTGCACGGCGCCGGTCGGGCTCAGGTGCCGTTCCGCCACCTCGAGCTCGAAGACGGCCCCACCGTCGGCCGAGGAGACGAGGCGGATCCCGAGCAGCTGCTCGGCCGGCGGCGGCGGTGTCTCACCGGCGAGCTGCGCCGCCACGGCCTGCCTGAGATCGGGACGCACCCTCATCGCCGGCGCGCTCAATACGACCGTGGCAGGCCGAGCGAGTGCTGCGCGACGTAGTTGAAGATCATCTCGCGGCTGACCGGCGCCGTTCGCTGGAGGCGCGCCGCGCCCCACAGCGTCGCGAGCCCGTATTCGGTGGAGAGCCCGTTGCCGCCGTGCGTCTGGATGGACTGGTCGAGCGCGGCGAGGCACGCCTCCGCCGCCGCGTACTTCGCCATGTTCGACGCCTCGCCCGCGTCGAGGCCGTTGTCGTGCAGCCACGCCGCCTTCTGCGTCATCAGCCGCGCCAGCTCGACTTCGATCTTCGCCTTGGCGAGCGGGTGCGAGACGCCCTGGTGGGCCCCGATCGGGCCGCCCCAGACGACACGCTCCTTGGCGTAGCTCGCCGCCTTGTCGAGCGCATACAGCCCGATGCCGTTCTCGAGCGAGGCCGCCATGATCCGCTCGGGGTTCAGGCCAGAGAAGAGCTGCCGGAGGCCCTGGCCCTCGACGCCGATCAGCGACGAGGCGGGGACGACGACGTCGTCGAAGAACAGCGAGAACTGCTTCTCCGGTGAGGTGATCTCGACGGGGATCATCTGCTTCGTCAGGCCCTCCACGTTCGGGTCCACGAGCAGGAGCGAGAGCTGCCCGCGGCCCGTCGCCTCGTCCATCCCCGTGCGCGCGACGAGGACGAAGCGGTCCGCCTCGTCGATCGCCGAGGCCCAGACCTTCGCGCCGCGGATCCGGTACGTGTCGCCCTCGCGGGTCGCGGTCGTGGCGAGCTTGTGGGTGTTGGTGCCGGCCTCGCTCTCGGTGACCGAGAAGGCCATCTTGGCCTCTCCCGACGCCATCCGCGGCAGCCACGTCGTCCTCTGCTCCTCGGAGCCGTGATGAAGGAGGAGTTCGGCGCAGATCGAGCTCGAGACGATGAGGAGGAACGACGGCGTCCCGGCTGCGGCAAGCTCCTCGGAGACGATCGCGAGCTCGGTGACGCCGCCGCCGCCGCCGCCGTACTCGACGGGGATGTTGACGCCGAGATAGCCGACGGAGCCGAGCTCGTTCCACAGCTCGGTCGCCTTCCGGCCGCTGCGCGAGACCTCGAGGTAGTAGCGGTGGCCGTACTTCCGGGCGAGGTCTCTGACGGCTTCCCGCAGCATCGTCTGCTCGGGCGTCTCCATGTACATCGTCCCGGAGGTGTCGGTGGTCATCGTCACGGTCCCTCCCGTTCGGTCGGCGTTTCACATCTCATGGCGTCCCCAGGTGCTGATCGCGAGCCCGCCGTCCACCGGGATGACGCTACCGGTGACGCACGATCCGGCCCGCGAGGTCAGGTAGACGAGCGCCCCGGCGAGGTCGTCCGCCTCTGCGAGCCGCCCGAGCGGGGCCGTCTCCAGGATCGACGTCTCGGCCAGGCTCAGGAGCTCGGCGGTCATCTTCGTCCGCACCGGCCCGGGTGCGATGCAGTTGACTGAGATCCCGCGCCGGCCGAGCCTGACGGCGAGCACGCGCGTCAGCTGGTGGAGGGCCGCCTTCGCCCCCGCGTACGCGAAGTTGTCGAACGGGCCGGCGGCGTGGCCGTCGACCGAGCCGATGTTGACGATCCGCGCGGGCGGGCTCCGGCGACCCGCCTCCTCGAGCAGGCCGAGCGTCGCCTGGACGACGCGGAACGGCGCCGCGACGTCGAGCTGGAGCACCCGATCCCACGCCTCGGGTGGGTACTCCTCGAACGCCGCGCCCCAGGTGACGCCGGCGTTGTTCACGAGGATGTCGAGCGAGTCGGTCAACGGCGCGAGGGCGGCTTGCAGCGGCTCTTCCCAGGCCGGGTCGCGGAGGTCGACGGTGACGAGCTCGCACTCGCCGCCGTGCTCGAGGAGCGCCGCGCGCGCCTCCTCACCCGCCTCCTGCCGACGGCTCGTGATGATCACGCGGGCTCCGTGGTCGAGGAGCGCCTGCGCGCACATGAGCCCGAGGCCGCGCGCGCCCCCGGTGACGAGCGCGGTCTTTCCTTCGAGTGTGAAGAGGTCGGATGTCATCGGCGCTCGCTTCTGGCGATACTCTTACATAACGGACGTTTGTTAGGGACGGACGTTTGCCGGAAGGCCTATGATCGCGATTGAGAGACCGATTGTCCGAGCACGCGGCTGACATAGCAAGCGACGTTGGACGCGTCGCGTTCGTCACCGGCGCAGCCGGTGGGCTCGGTGCCGCCTGTTGCGCCGCGCTCGGGCGACGCGGGATCCACGTCGTCGTGACGGATCTGGACGGAGCCGCGGCCGACCGGGTGGCGGAAACGCTCCGCGGCAACGGCTCGGTTGCGACGGCGGCGCCGCTCGACGTCGCGAGCCGGGACGAGGTCGAAGCACTCGTCGCACGGATCGCCGCCGAGCACGGGCGGCTCGACATCGTCGTCAATCTCGCAGGTGTGATCCGGAACCAGGTGCTCACGAAGATCGTCGACGAGGACTTCGGGCTCGTCCTCTCGACCCACCTGCACGGCACCCTCAATACGATGCGGGCCGCCGCTCCGCTGCTGCGGGAGCGCGGCTTCGGTCGCATCGTGAACATGAGCTCGCTGGCGGCGCGCGGCTCGATCGCAGGCTCGGCCTACGGTGCCGCCAAGGGAGCGATCGAGGGACTGACCCGCTCGTCGGCGATGGAGCTCGCCCGGCACGGCGTCACCGTGAACTGCGTTGCCCCAGGCCTGATCGCCGCCGGCATGTTCCTCACCGTCCCGCAGAGCTACCAGGACGAATCGGCCGCCCGGATCCCGCTCGGCCGCGTGGGCGAGCCCGAGGAGGTCGCGGCCTGCGTTGCCTTCCTTGCCTCGGGCGAGGCAAGCTATGTCACCGGTCAGGTGCTCACCGTCTGCGGAGGGTTGTCTCTTGGCTTTTGATGTTCGCTGCGAGCGCGACGGTCATGTCGCGACGATCACGATCGACAACCCGCCGGTCAACGCGCTCCATCCGGACGTCGCGGCCGCGCTCGCGGAGCATCTGGAGGCGCTCGGCGACGACCCGGAGGTGCGCGCGATCGTGCTCACCGCCGCCGGGCGGCACTTCATGGCGGGCGGCGACATCCGGTTCTTCGAGTCGCTCGACCGTCACCGGGCCGAGCGGTACGTGCTCGCGATCCAGAAGATGCAGGACTCGATCGCGACGCTGCCCCAGCCGGTCATCGCCGCGATCAACGGCTCGGCCCTCGGTGGCGGCTGCGAGCTCGCGATGGCCTGCGACATCCGGATCGCCGACGAGCAGGCGACGTTCGGACAGCCGGAGGTGTCCCTCGGGCTCATCCCGGGCGCCGGCGGGACCCAGAACCTGGCGCGCCTCGTGCCGGTGGGACGGGCCAAGCGGCTGCTCTTCACGGGCGACCGGATCGACGCCGGCGAGGCCTTGGCAATCGGCCTCGTCGACGAGGTCGTGCCCGCGGGTACGTGCGTGCAGCACGCGACCGAGCTCGCCGTGCGCATTGCCCGCAATGCGCCGCTCGCGGTCAGCGCGGCGAAGCGGGCGGTCAACCTGGGGTTGCAGATGAGCCTGCTCGACGCCCACCGGCTCGAGGCCAGCCTGTTCGTGCCGCTCGTCGAGACGGCAGATTTCCGCGAGGGCGTTCGCGCGTTCCTCGAGAAGCGACCGGCCACGTTCCGGCGCGAGTAGACATTCCGACGCGACAGAAGGAGCACACGTGCTGAAAGTTGGTGTCGTCCACGTCAATACCGAGGATGCTTCCGGGCCTTACACGGAGCTGATCACCGCGAATCTCGACCGGGCCCGCAACGAGCACACCGAGCTCGTGCACCGCTACGTCCGCCACCTGCGCCGCGCGACGGACACGGCGATCGCGTACCCGACCCTCCTGAACAAGGTCGACGTGGTGGCCGAGGTCGTGGCGCTCGCCGCCGAGGGCGTCGACGCGGTGTTCGTCGCCTGCTCGGGCGACCCCGGCGTGGCCGAGGCGCGCAGCCTCGTGTCGATCCCCGTCGTCGGCCCGATGGAGGCGGCGATGGGCCTCGCCACGTCCTACGGCTGGCGCTTCGGCATCGTCACGGTCGCCGATCGCACGTGGTCCTCCTGGCTGGAGCAGATGGTGCAGGCCGCCGGCCTGTCGAGCCGGTACGCAGGCCTCCGACAGCTCGTCACCCCGACCGCGACCATCTTCACCGAGGGGTTCGAGCGGCCCGAGATGGTGCGCGACGACATCCAGGCGCGCGCGAGAGAGATGGTCGACGCCGGGGCCGACGTGATCCTGATCGGCAGCGCCGGCCTGAGCACCTTCGCCACGCACTTCCGCATCTCGAAGCTGGACGACCCCGAGGTGCCGATCTTCGACGTGCTCTCGGTCGGGCTGAAGTTCGCAGAGCTCCGGGCCGAGCTGCAGAAGCAGCTCGGGATCCCCGCGATCAGCAGGGCAGGGTGGCACTCCGGGTTCTCCCGGGAGAACCGCGAGCGCGTCAACCGCCTCTTCGGCTGGGTGCCGGAGCCGGAGGTCGTCGAGCGCTAGAAGGAGCGCGGCAAGCCGAGGCTCTCGCCGATGAAGTTCCGGCCCATCTCGTTGTTGATGGGCGCGACGCGGTACAGGCGCATGTCGCGCCAGTAGCGCTGCATGTCGTACTCCATCGCGTAGCCGTAGCCGCCGAGGACCTGCAGCCCGCGGTCGGCGCCGAGCACGCACTCCTCCGAGGCGACGACCTTTGCCAGCGTCGACTCGACCCCGCACGGGCGGCCGAGCGACTGGAGCCAGGCGGCGCGGTAGGTGAGCAGGCGGGACTTCTCCCAGCCCATGTGCGTGTCGGCGATCATGTGCTGGACGGCCTGGAGCTGCCCGATCGGCTTGCCGAAAACGACACGCTCCTTGGCGTAGGAGATCATGTCCTCGAGCACGCCCGCGAGCGCGCCGGTGCAGTTGGCTCCGTTCATGATGCGCTCGCTGTTCAGCGTCTCGGCGAGCATGCGCCACCCGCGGTCGACCTCGCCCAGGACGTCCTCGTCGGGGATGAAGACGTTGTCGAACCGCACCTCGCAGCTACCGAGCGAGCGCATCCCGAGCTTCGGGATCGGCGTCGCCGTGATGCCGTCGGACTTCGCGTCGCAGAGGAACACCGTGATCCCGCGCGACGGCTTGTCGGCATCGTCGCTCGTGCGGGCGACGAGGAAGAGCCGGTCGGCGACGTGGGCCAGGGTCGACCAGATCTTCGTGCCGTTGACGACCCAGCCGCCGTCGACCTTGGCGGCCCGCGTCTTCATGGCGCCGAGGACGTCGGTGCCGCCGTCGGGCTCGGTCAGGGAGATCGCGAACATCAGCTTTCCCGCGCCGACGTCGGGGAGGAACCGGCGCTTCTGCTCCTCCGTCCCGTAGAAGCCGATGCCCTTGACGCCCGCGAATGCGGTGATGCCCCAGAGCCAGACGAGGCCGGCGACCGTGCGCGACAGCTCCTCGCAGAGGATGACCTGCTCGATGATGCCGCCGCCCTGCCCGCCGTGCTCCTCGGCGAGGCCGATGCCGGTCAACCCGTTCTCCCCGATCTTCTCCCACATGTCCCAGGGAAACTCCTCGCGCGCCTCGACCTCGCGGCAGTAGTCCTTCGAGAACTCGCGCTCGACGAGGTCGCGTATCGTCTCGCGGAAGAGGTCCTGCTCGGGGGTGAAGTCGAAGTTGAGGCCGCTCGATTCGCTCATCGGGGATCCCTTACGAGAGTTTAAGTGGGCCGGGGTGGATCATATGACAACCAAACGGTGGGTAGAGTAGTCGCAGCGCCACACGCCTGCCGATCCGAGAAGGAGCCTAGATGCCACGGGGACCGCTCGCCCACATCTGTCTGCTGGTACACGATCTCGACGAGGCCGTCGAGCACTGGAGCAAGATCCTCGCCCAGGTCGATCCGGGTCAGCTCGTCGAGCCGATCGTGCGCTACGACCGCTTCGAGGCCGGTGAAGACGTGATGGCGTGGGCCTGCTTCGTCAACCCCGACGGCTGCGAGATCCAGCTGTGCCAGCCGCTCAACGACGGCCCGCTCGGGCGCAGGCTCGCGAAGGTGGGCGAGGGAGTGCACCACCTCTGCTTCACGTCGCCGGACCTCCCCGGCGTCGTGGAGCGGCTTGCCGACACCGGCGTCGAGCTGACGAGCCCAGAGCTCTCCCAGGATCCCGATATGCCGTGGCAGTGGTGGACGTTCGTCTCCCCGAAGTCGAGTCACGGGCCGCTGATCGAGCTGGCCTACCCGTACGAGGCCGTCGCCGGCAAGTGGCAGCCCGCGGGTGGCGAGGCGGCGGCCTCCACCCCGGCGAAGGCCTGACAGGGGCGGACGGTGGACGTCGGCGTCGGCCTCTGGCAACTCCGCTCGACGGCGCGGGCGCCGGTCGGCTGGCCGCGCCTCTACCGTGATCTGCAGGAGGACGCCCGGCTCGCGGAGGAGCTCGGGTTCCACTCCCTGTGGCTCTCCGAGCACCACTTCTGGTACGACGGCTGGTGCCCGTCGCTCGCCGTCGCGGCCGCAGCTGCGCTCGGGGCGACCACGCGCCTGCGGGTCGGGACGGGCATCCTGATCCTCCCGCTCCACGAGCCCGACCGCCTCGCCGCCCAGTGCCGGACGCTCCACGCAGCGTCGGGCGGGCGCTTCGAGCTCGGCATCGGCCTCGGCTACCGCGACTCGGAGTACGACGGCCTCGGCCTGCGCCGGCGTACCCGCGGCCGCCGGGCTGACGAGGCGCTGGACGTGATCCTCGCCACCCGCCGGGCCGACGCCGGCGGGCCGGAGATCTGGGTCGGCGGGATGGGCGAGCGCTCGCTGGCGCGGGCGACGACCCGGGGCCTCGGGCTCTTCCTGCCGCCGACCCTGCGACTCGAGGACACGGAGAAGGTGATCGCTGCGAGCCGGGCCGCCGCCACGGAGGCGGGCGTGACGCTCGGCCCCGTCGGCATCGTCAAGAGCACGTGGGTGACGCGGGGCGGTGCGGCCGACGAGCAACGGGGCCGCGACGACATCGTCAGGGCGACGAAGGAGTACGCGGGCTCGTGGTGGTCGCTCCGCGGCGAGCTCGGCTGGGGCGCGCCCGACCTCCTCGACAAGCAGATGCAGCGGAGCGTCGACACCGCGCTCGTGGGCTCGCCGGAGGCCGTCGTCGCAGACCTCGAGGGGCTTGCGGCGGCCGGGGTCGACCTGGTCGTGCTCAACGTCAGCTCCGACGTGACCCGCCCCGACTACCGTGACACGATGAGGCTCATCGCGTCCGACGTCCTGCCCCGGGTCGTCTCGTGAAGCTCGGCGTCGTTCTCGACACGTCCGTACCGGCGACGATCGCGAGCCTCCAGGCTCGTGCCGCGGCCGCCGAGGAGGTGGGCTTCGACCTGCTCTGGATCGAGCCCGGCGGCCTGCTCGAGGATCCGATCGTCCTGGCTGGGGTGCTCGCGCCCGGCACGGCGAGCATCCGGCTCGTGGCGGCCGTCCAGGCAGGCGGCCACCCGGTCGCGCTCGCCGAGGATGCCGCGGTCGCCGACCTCTCCTGCCAGGGGCGTTTCGCGCTCGCGGTCGGCGGGGACGAGGTCGAGCTGCTGGCAGAGACGGTCGACCTGCTCTTCCGGGCCGGGGCATCGGCGCCGTTCCGCCACTCGGGCCACCGGTGGACGGTTCCGGCCAACCTGCCCGAGAATGAGCTCCACGAGGCCCGGCTGCGCGTGACGCCCGACCCGTTCCAGCTCGAGCTTCCGATCTGGGTCTTCGGCCCCGCCGCCGGCAGCGTTGCGGCGACCCGGGGCGTCAGCCTCGTGGCCGCCGCCGGCGAGCCGGATGCGGCGGTGGCACAGGCATGGCGGGCCGTCGAGCAGAGCCTCGGGCCTGGAGCCGCCCGGCTGCGGAGGCCGGCGATCTACCCCGTGCCGGCTCGGCCCGACGTCGAGGGATTGGTCCGGCAGCTCTCGACGAAGCGCGACTCCTTCGGTCTCGACATCGCCGTGCTGCGGCTCCCGGATGGGATCGGCGAGGACGAGTGGCGTCGCGCCCTGAGGACGATCGCGACCGAGGTGCGCCCGCGGCTCCAGCTCGATCGCCTTCCCGAGGGGCTCGACGCCCACTGGCGGCAGGAGCTCCACGATGACCTCTAGGGGGGTCATTCCCGGTTTCGGGGATGCACGCGCGCTGCCGACGTGATATCAAACCATCGTTCGGTTGAAGATCCCCGGCGTGAACGGAGCGCCGGGCCCGACGAGTGAAGGGAGACCGCGTGGGCGAATCCGTCGAAGGCCTCGATCGTGAGGTGGACGTCGTCGTCGTCGGGGCGGGTGCGGGTGGCTTCGTCGCAGCGCTGACCGCGGCCGCGGACGGGCTCGACACCGTGCTGATCGAGAAGGCGAGCGTCTACGGCGGCTCGAGCTCGCTCTCGGGCGGCGGGGCGTGGGCACCGAACGCTCCCGAGTTCCGCCGGCTCGGCGAGGAGGACGACCCCGAGAAGGTCGTCGCATACCTGCAGGCGATCGCGCCGGGCGTTTCCCTGGCGCGCCACGAGCGCTACGTCGCCGAGGTGCCGAAGGTGATGGAGTTCCTCGAGCGCAGCCCTCACTTCGAGAACGGCTTCTTCTGGGCGAAGGGGTATTCCGACTACCACCCGGAGAAGGGCGGCAGTGCGCTCGGGCGGGGCCTCTGGCCCTCCCCGATCGACAAGCGCAAGCTCGGTGCGGACGAGGGCGGGCTGCGCGGCGGGACGGCACGCATTCCCGGGGCTCCGAAAGGCCTCTGGCTCACGTCGGTCGACTACCACCAGCTGATCGGCCTTCGCTGGGGTGGCTGGCGCGGCCGGAAGATGATGGCCCGGCTCGCCGGCCGTGTGATCAAGGCTCGGATCACGGGTGAGCGGATGGCCGCGAGCGGCCAGGCGCTGATCGGCCGGCTCGTGCTGTCGCTGCGCGACGCGGGCGTGCCCCTGCTTCTCGAGACGCCGATGCGATCGCTCCTCACCGATGCCTCCGGCCGCGTGGTCGGCGTCGAGGCCGAGCGAGACGGACAGGTCGTCCGGTTCATGGCCCGGCGCGGCGTCATCGTCGCCACGGGCGGGTTCGAGCACAACGTCGCGATGCGCGAGGAGTACCAGCCGCTCGTCGGCAAGGGCTGGCCCGTCGGAAGCCCGGACAACACGGGTGACGGCATCCAGGCAGGCGCCTCGCTCGGGGCCGCCGTCGACCTGATGGACGACGCCTGGTGGATGCCCGTGATGAAGCTGCCGGCCGGCGTGTGGCCGCTCGTGTCGGAGCGCGGCTTCCCGGGGCAGTTCATCGTCAACGGCGCCGGGCGCCGGTTCACGAACGAGTCCTCGCCCTACACGGACTTCGTCCACGACCAGCTCGCCGGGCACGAGACCGGCGTCAGTCACATTCCCGTGTACATGGTCATCGACGATCGCGCCTGGAAGCGGAACATCATCGCGGGCCACCTGCCCGGGAAGGCGATCCCGCAGGCCTGGCTCGAGTCCGGCTGCATCCAGATCGGGCAGACGTTCGAGGAGCTCGCGGGCAAGCTCGGCATCCCGCCCGAGGCGTTGCGCGAGACGGCCGACCGCTTCAACGCCTTCGCGCGGCAGGGGAAGGACGAGGACTTCGGCCGCGGCGACAGCCCCTACGACAACTACTACGGCGACCCGAGCTATCCGAACCCGAACCTCGCCGAGGTCTCGCAGGCCCCGTTCTACGCCTTCACCCTCCTGCCGGGCGACCTCGGGACGAAGGGAGGCCTGCTCACCGACGACGAAGGCCGGGTCCTCCGGCCGGACGGCTCGGTGATCCCCGGCCTCTACGCGACCGGCAACGCATCGGCCTCGGTGATGGGGAACGACTACGCAGGCCCCGGTGCCACGATCGGGCCGGCGATGACCTTCGGCTGGGTCGCGGCGCATCACATCGCCTCGTCCGGCCCGGAGGCAGAGCCGGTACCCGCTGCCGTGACGGACGCGACGGCGTAGCCTCGACGTAGGCCTTCAGGCGACGAAGGAGGGAGACGGAGAACGAGCATTGGGACATCGGGTGCTCGACGTCGGCCGCGACGAGCGGCGGCGGCGCGGATCCAGGGCGACGGAGCCCGGTACGACGACGAAGTCACGCCAATCCATCCACACAGGAGGCACACATGGAGTACATGGGAATCGGCCAGGTTGCGATCAACGTCGACGACGTCGATGCGGCCGCCAAGGATTACACGGACGTATTCGGCATCACGTTCACGATGGTCGAGGTGCCCGAGATCAACATGCGGGTCGCGGTCAGCGACGGCGGCATCGTCTTCGCCGCGCCACTCGACGCGTCCAAGTCCGTCCCCGTCCGGCGCTTCCACAACGGCGCGCTCTCGGCGCTCGAGGTACGGGTCTCCGATCTCGAGGAGGCACGACGGCGCCTCGAGGAGAAGGGCTGCAAGGTCATCTACTACATGAACACGCAGGGCGGGCTCACCGAGTACTACATGGAGCAGCTCCACGGTGTGCCGCTGACGATCTTCGAGATGAAGACCGAGAGCTGGGTCGACGCGATCGGCGGCGAGGATTTCGATCCGACGGACTACTCCTACAACATCGAGTGGCACCAGCAGCCGTAGCCGCACCGGTCCCTCTCGCGCGACTTATTTTCTACCGTCTGTTTGGTATAGTCGGAATCCCACCGAGGCCGGAAGGAGCGAGCAATGTCGAGCATCGATGATCGCCCGGTCACCACTGCCGGGACGCTCTCGTCCACGGCCGACCTCGAGCCGTGGGAGTACTTCGACACGCTCCTCGACGAGGGCGGGATCGTCTGGGACGAGCAGCTCGGCGCCTGGATGGTCTCCTCCTACGACCTGATCAAGGAGATCGGGCGGAAGGACGACGTCCTCTGGGAGAACTTCGCGCTGCCGCCCACCGCCGATCGCCCCGCGCCGCTCGGGATCAGCGCCGACGACTGGGTGTGGTTCCAGGGCTTCGGCAGCCGCCGTATCCTGACGATGATCGAGGGCGAGAGCCACGATCACCAGCACCGCTGGTGGATGCACGCGTTCTCGCCGCGCGTCCTGCAGCACTGGCGCGAGACGCTGATCCGCCCGATCGCGAGCCGCCAGATCGACCGCTTCGTCGACCGCGGGCAGGCGGAGCTCGGAAACGAGTTCGCCGAGCGCGTCGCTCCGCGGGTGATCGCCGCGTTGATGGGCCTACCGTCGGGTGACGACGACGGCTGGGTCGAGCACGTCAAGTCGCTGATCGACACGCGCCTGCGGCTGAAGCAGCTGTGGGGCTCGGGCAAGCCGGTCACCGAGGAGATGCTCGAGGAGGCGTTCGACGCGACCCGCGAGCTGTTCGACATCGTGCGGCCGTACTTCGAGGCGCGCCGCGACGGCACCGGGGACGACTTCATCAGCATGATCTGGCGCGACGCCGGCGAGATGTTCAACGGGGAGTACGACGACGTCGACGTGTTCGCCGTCGCCGTTGCCTCTTGGGAGGGCGGCGCCGGGTCGACGCCTCCGAGCACCGCGAACGGGATCTACATGCTCCTCACGGTGCCGGGCATTCAGGACCAGATCCGCGAAGGTGGCGAGAAGGTGCTCCGGAACTTCGTCGAGGAGTCACTCCGGATCTACGGCCCGCTCACGTTCCGGCCGCGCATCGCAAAGCAGGACGTCGAGCTCGGCAGGGTCACCGTGAAGAAGGGCGAGCAGGTCTACGCTCTCACGCTCGCCGGCGGCCATGACGGCTCGCACTACTCCTGCCCGCACCAGGTCGACCTCGCCCGGCCCGCCCCTCGCGACCACTTCAGCTTCCTCCAGGGCCCGCGCACCTGCCCCGGGCAGGGGCTCGCGAGAGTCGAGCTGGAGGAGCTGACGCGGGTGCTGCTCGAGCGCCTGCCCGACCTGCGCCTCGACCCCGCCGCCGCGCCGCCCGTCTACACGGGCAACCTCGTTCGCCGCTGGCACCCGCTCAACGTGCTCTTCACGCCCGGCTCGTAGCAGGCCCGGGCCGGCCTCAGAGCCAGTCGACCTTGAGGGGCTCCGCGTCGTCGGGCCGGGCGGTGAGATCCTTGAGCGAGCGCTCGCTGCGCTCGTAGACCACGAGCGGGAGGCCGTGGAAGTTGGCCCCGTAGAACAGCTCGCGCAGCCCGCCGTGGGTCTCCACCCGCTGGACGAGCGCGAAGCCTGCCTCCTCCATCCTGGCCTCGGCGGCGTCGAGGTCGTCGACACCGATGCAGAGCGCAGCCAGCGGGCCGCGCCAGTGGTCGGCGCACCGCGGTGCGGCCTCGATCTTCTGCACGAGCTCGATCCCGTCGTCCCCGACCGCTGCCTTGATCCCCATCTCCTCCACGTCCATGTGGGAGAGCTCGATGCCGAAGACCTTCGCCAGGTCGTCGGAGACGGCGTGGATGTCGTCGACCGCGACCGCGACCCGTTCGAGCTTGCCATTCGCCATCGTTCGGCCTCCTCGCAGATCGGTGGGTGACGGTGGCCTCGCGCCCCGCCGCTCGGGGATAGTATCTACCAGTCATTTGGTAGGATCGAGCGGCCGTCAGTTCCGGCGACGACGACGAGCCCACGGGGATCTCATGGAGTTCGAGCTCGACGAAGAGGATCGGCTGTTCCGGGACAGCGTGCACGGCTGGGTCGAGCGGGAGGTTCCGAAAGCCTGGTCGCGCGAGCTCGAGCGGCACGAGGAGCAGTTCCCGTTCGAGCTCTGGGAGAAGCTCGCGCGCGCCGGCTACCACGGCGTCGGAGTGCCGGAGGAATACGGCGGCCAGGGCGGCACCGTCATCTCTCAGATGATCCTCGCCCGCGAGCTCGCCCGCTCGCTCGGCGGCCTCGCCTGGATCTGGGGCATCACCTCGTTCGCGGGCGTCAAGAGCGTCGGCCTCTACGGCACCGACGAGCAGAAGCAGCGCTTCCTGCCGCCGATCGCGGCCGGCGAGATGCGGTTCGCGGCCGGGTTCACCGAGCCCGGCGGCGGCACCGACCTGCTCGGCGCGATGAAGACGACCGCCGTTCGCGGCGAGGGCGGCTGGATTCTCAACGGCAGCAAGATCTGGTGCTCCTCGGCGCACGTCGCCGACACCATCCTCCTGCTGGCGCGCTCGGACGCGAACGTCGAGAAGCGCCATCACGGGTTGTCGCTGTTCCTGATGCCGGCGAATGCGGACGGCGTCACGATCACGACCCTGCCGAAGCTCGGGATGCGCTCGATGGGATCGTGCGAGGTCGGGATGGAGGACGTGTTCGTCCCGGACGACCTTGTGCTCGGGGAGCCCGGCAAGGCCTGGTACATGCTGCTGCCCACCCTCAACAACGAGCGGATCGTCCTCTCGGCCTTCTGCTGCGGGATCCTCGACGGCGTCCTCGAGGACGCGCTCGAGTACATGGGCCAGCGCGAGGCCTTCGGGCGGAAGATCGGCGGCTTCCAGATCCTCCAGCACTACGTGGCGGACATCGCGATGTGGCGCAAGCAGGCCGAGCTGATGGTGCTCCACGCGGCGTGGTTGCAGTCGAACGACCGCCCGTGCGGGCAGGAGTCCAACATGGCCAAGGTCGTCGCCTCGGAGTACGCCGTCGCCGCCGCGGACCTCGGGATCCAGATCCTCGGCGGGATGGGGTACTCGGCCGAGACCGACATGCAACGCTACTGGCGCGATGCGAGGCTGTTCCGGATCGGCCCGGTGACCAACGAGATGGCCCGCAACTCGATCGCCGAGAACCTCGGGCTCCCGCGGTCGTTCTGATGCAGGAGGCTGAACTGGCGAGCGTCGTCGGCACTCCCTTCCCGGGTGGTCTCTACACGATCGACCCCGAGCAGAACGCGACCGTCGTGAGGCTGCTCGGCGGCCCGGGCCCGGCAGACGACGAGGCTCATCCCGCGTACGGCTACATCGCCACCCGCGTCGGCTGCGGCTTCGGCGTGGACGACATCCTCGCCCTCGTCGAGGCGACCACCGCAGACGGGCCCATGGTCGGGTCGCTCGACCTGGACTACAGGAGGCCGCTGCGGGTCGGCGAGACGTACGCCGTCTCCGGTGAGGTGACGAGCGTCGTGCGCAAGCAGGGCCGCAAGATCGGCGTCTTCGACCTGCTCGCGTTCGAGCTCAGGCTGGTGGACGGGAACGGCGACCTCGCGCTCGTCTGCACCCAGTCGTGGGTGCTTCCCCGACGGGATGTCGATGCAGCGGCCTGAGGTCGGCGACCCGCTGGGCACGTGGCGCTTCGACGGCATCCGGCCGGAGGCGCTGCGGGAGATGGCGATCGTGCTCGACGACCCGAATCCGATCCACCTCGACGCCGACGTGGTCGTCGCGCTCGGGCTCGGAGATCGCCCCGTCAACCAAGGCCCCTCGAACGTCGGCTACGTCGCCAACATGCTGGCCGGCCTCGGCGCGGATGCGACGATCGAGCGGCTCGGAGTGCGATTCCTCGCGAACGTGTTCGCCGGGGACGTCGTCGTCGCGGGCGGCACGGTGACGGGTCGGACCGACGAGCCGGACGGAAGCGCGCGGATCGACTGCGATGTCTGGCTCGACGTCGAGGGAGGCGGCCGGGCGCTCGAAGGCGTGGCCCAGGTGCTGCTGCCGGCCGGAGCCGGCGCCGGCCGATGAGCGTCGACAGCGAGCGCCGGTTCTGGGACGAGGGCGTCGAGACGCTCCCCCGCGAGGCCCTCGAGGCGCTGCAGCTCGAGCGGCTGCAGCAACAGCTCGAGCGCTTCCGCGAGGCGTCCATCTATCGCGCGAAGCTCGCGGAGGCAGGTACCGAGCCCGGTGACATCCGCACGCTGGACGACCTGGCCCGGATCCCGGTCGTGACGAAGCACGAGCTCCGCGTCGACCAGGCCGAGCATCCGCCCTACGGCTCCTTCGCCCTGGCCGAGCCGTCCACCTGGCGGGAGCTCCACCCCTCGAGCGGCACGACCGGCGAGGCGGTCAAGACGATCTGGTCGGCCCACGATGTCGACACGATCACCGAGTTCACGGCCCGGACGCTCTGGCAGTTCGGCGTCAGGCCCGGCGACGTCGTGCAGAACTCGTTCGCGTACGGGCTGTGGGTGGCCGGTATGAGCGTGCACCACGCGTCCTCCCGGATCGGCGCCTTCGTCATCCCGCTCGGCACGGCGGTGCCCGTCGAGAAGCAGATCTCGTACCTCCTGAGCGCACGGTCGACCGTGCTGCTCTCCACCCCGAGCTACGCCCTCCACATCTCCGAGGCGCTCGTCCGCGACGGCATCGACGCCGATCGGCTCGCCCTGCGGGTCGGGTGCTTCGGCGGCGAAGGCGGGGCCGAGAACCCGTCGACGCGGGCCTTGATCGAGACGCGCCTCGGCATCGACGCGTTCGACTACTACGGCCTCGCGGAGATCGGCCCGACGTTCGCGTCCGAGTGCCAGGAGCAGGCGGGGCTGCACTTCGCCGAGGATCACGTGCTCGTCGAGTGCCTCGACCCCGACACGAGGCTGCCGGTGCCCGACGGCGAGCTCGGCGTCCTCACGTTCACGCATCTCACCCGTGAGGCGACGCCGATGCTGCGGTACTGGTCGAACGACTACGCGCGCCTGACGCACGAGCCGTGCGATTGCGGCCGCACGCACGTCCGCGCGGTCGGGGGGATCCTCGGCCGGCACGACGACCTGGTCGTCTTCAAGGGGGCCAAGTTCTATCCCTCGCAGGTGGAGACCGTGATCAGGCGGATGCCGGTGCTCTCGCCGGAGTTCCGGATCGAGGTCACGCGGGAGCCGGGTGGGGTGCGGGTGCAACGCTGCACGGTCGTCGCGGAATGGCTGGGCGACAGCGTCCCCGGTCTCGAGAGCACGCTCGTCCACGATCTGCGCGGGGAGCTCGGGGTGACGCCGAGCCTGAGGATCGAGCCGCCGGGCACGCTCGAGCGGACCGCGTTCAAGGCGGCGCGCATCGTCGAATGCTGACGCGGCGGGCGTTCATCGAGGCGACGACGATCGGCGACCTGGTCGACCGCGCCGCCTCGCAGCGCACGGGCGACGCCGTCGTCTTCCCCGGGGAGCGCGTCACGTTCCCTGAGCTCGCGGCCCTGACGGACGACTACGCGGCCTCGCTGCACGCGCTCGGCGTCGAGCCGGGGGAGAAGGTCGGCATCCTCATGCCCAACCGGCTCGAGTTCATCGCAGCGCTCGTGGGTGCCGCAAAGCTCGGCGCCATCGTCGTACCGATCAACGGGCGGTTCAGGGAGTACGAGCTCGGCCACGTCGTCTGTCATGCGGACATCCGCGTGCTCCTCACCGCGGCCGGCCCGGGCGGCGCCGCCGACTACCCCGGCCTGCTCGCCGGGATGCTCCCCGCCCTCTCGGCGCAGGATCCCGCCCGGCTCGAGCTCGCCGGCCAGCCGCGGCTGCGTCAGATCGTCGACCTCGGCTCGAGCGGCCATGCGGGCTTTCTGACGGCGGATGCGTTCCACGACGCCCGGCGCGGCGTCGACCTCGCCGAGATCCGGGCCAGGCAGCAGTGCGTCCGGATCCGCGACATCGCGCTCCTGATGTACACGTCGGGCACGACCTCCCACCCCAAGGGCTGCCTGCTGACGCACGAGGCGGTCGTTCGTCACGGGATCAACGTCGCGCGCTCGCGCTTCTCGATGACCGAGGACGACCGCTTCTGGGACCCGCTGCCGCTGTTCCACATCGGCGGGATCGTCCCGCTGCTCGGCTGTCTCGGCATCGGGGCGACGTACTGTCACGCCGGCCACTTCGACGCCGATGTCTCGCTCGACATGCTCGTGCGGGAGCGCTGCACCGTGCTCTACCCGGCGTTCGAGACGATCTGGCTGGCCGTGCTCTACCACCCGCGCTTCGACGCGCGCGACCTCGACTCGGTCCGCCTGATCCAGAACATCGCGGTGCCCGAGCGGCTGCGCCAGATGCAGGAGCTGCTGCCGGGCGCGGCGCAGGTGTCGTCCTACGGCGCCACCGAGTGCTCGAGCAACCTGACCCTGCCGCTCCCCGACGACCCCGAGGACGTCCGGATCGGCACGCTGGGACCGGTCGTGCCCGGGATGCAGCTGAAGATCGTCGACCCGGAGACGCGGGCCGAGCTCCCTCCCGGCGAGGTCGGCGAGCTCGCCTTCAGGGGGTACGCGCGATTCGAGGGCTACTACAAGGACCCCAAGCTGACGGCGAGCGTCGTCGACGAGGAGGGTTGGTTCTACTCGGCCGATCTCGCGTCGGTCGACGAGGCGGGGAGGCTCGTCTACGGCGGCAGGCTCAAGGACATGCTCAAGGTGGGCGGCGAGAACGTCTCGGCGCTCGAGGTCGAGGGCTTCATCCTCACGCACGAGGCGGTCCAGATCGCCCAGGTGGTCGGTGCACCCGATGCCCGCTACGTCGAGGTTCCGGCCGCCTTCGTCCAGCTCCGCGAAGGCGCCCGCCTGGGCGAGCAGGAGCTGATCGACTACTGCACCGGCCGGATCGCGTCGTTCAAGGTCCCGCGCTACGTCCGGTTCGTCGACGACTGGCCGATGTCCGGCACGAAGATCCAGAAGTTCCTCCTCCGCGAGCGGATCCAGCTCGAGCTCGCGGAGCGGGGCGTCGTGGAGGCGCCGAGGATCGAGGCGCGATCCCACCGGTCGGCGGCGCCCTCCGCCGAGACCAGGCCGTAGGTTGTACGCGCGTTTCCGACCCGATCTCGACCGGAAGGGGTACTGATGAGAACTTCGAACTGGGGCCGCTGGGGCGACGAGGACGAGCGCGGGGCATTGAACCTGCTCACGCCGGAGCGCATCGTCGAGGCCGCGCAGCTCGTGCGCGAGGGCCGGGTGTACCAGCTCGGCCTCTCGATCCAGCCCTCGGGGGTGCCCTACTTCAAGCACCGGCCGCCGGCGCTCCACTTCATGGCACGCGACGGCGGCGACTACGCCGCCGGGGTGATCCGGCCGGACAACGTCGGCACGGCTGACGACTGGCTCGGTCTCGCGACGCACGGCACCACCCATATCGATGCGCTCTGCCACCTCTGGTACGACGGCACGATGTACAACGGCTTCAGCTCGAACGAGGTCACGAGCAACGGCGCCGGGCGAAACGGGATCGAGAAGATCGGGCCGATCGTGGCCCGGGGCGTCATGCTCGACGTGGCGGCACTCCACGGCGTCGACCATCTCGCGCCGGACCACGGCATCGGAGCCGAAGAGCTCGAGGCCTGCGAGGCGCGGCAGCGCGTTCGCGTCGGCGCCGGCGACGTGCTCCTCGTGCGGACGGGCTGGTTGAAGGTCTTCGAGCTGGACGAGGATCTCTACCACAGGCAGCAGCCGGGTATCACGACGGACGCCGTCCCCTGGCTCGTCGAGCGTGACGTCGCCGCCGTCGGAGCCGACAACGGCGCCGTCGAGCGGCTACCGGACCCGTCGGGGCACGTCCGCGTCCACCAGCTCCTCCTGCGCGACTACGGCGTCCACCTCATGGAGCTGCTCGTGCTCGACGAGCTCGGCGCCGACCGGGTGAGCGAGTTCCTCTTCGTCGCGGCGCCGCTCCGGATCAAGCGGGCGGCGGGGAGCCCGCTCAATCCCGTCGCGATCGTCTGACAGCCGTGTGAGAGCGGGGGCGGGGCACGGTCGGGTCGGGCCGGTGCGACGTCGGATTCCTACCAGACGTTAGTTTGTCTTTTCGGGGTCGGCTTTGTATAGTCGGGCGATCCCATGCGAGGAGGAGCGACGTGATCGAGCTCGGTGTGTTTCACAACGGGACGCTTGACCTGACTCCCAAAGAGGTCGGAAACAACATCACGATCCACAGCGGGACGCTCGCGGACGCCCACGAGGCGGCGCAGCGAACGCTGGTGGCGCAGGTCAGGCAGGGCGTGCTCGCAGACCGGCTCGGCTTCGACTCCTTCTACATGACGGAGCACCACTTCAACCTCGAGGGCGCCGAGTACAGCCCGAACCCGCTCCTCGCCCAGGCCGCCGTCGCCTCGCAGACGAAGCGAATCCGGCTCGGCCAGGCCGCGAACATCATCAACTGGTGGCACCCGATCCGGTTCGCCGAGCAGGCGGCGATGCTCGACGTGATCTCGGGAGGGCGGCTCGAATGCGGCATCGGGCGCGGCTACCAGACGCGCGAGGCCGAGGTGTTCGGCTTCCCAGGCGGGAGCACGCAACAGGACCAGGAGCGGAACCGCGCGTTCTTCGACGAGGCGTACGAGGTGATCCTGAAGGCCTGGACGGAGCCGTCCTTCTCGCACCGCGGCGAGTTCTTCTCCCTGCCACCCTCCTATACGAAGTGGAACCACCGGCAGACGATCGCGTACTTCAGCCAGGACGGGATCGAGCGGACCGTGGAGGACGTGCTCAAGCTCGGCCCCCCGGACGAGTACTCGGCCGGCAACCCCGTCGAGGCGACGACGACGACTCTGAGGGAGATCAGCGTCTTCCCGCAACCGGTGCAGAAGCCGTACCCCCAGCTCTGGATGCCGTGCTTCAGCCGCCGGACGGGAGCGATCGCGGCGCGCAACGGCTTCAACGCCTACTCGCTGATCGCGCCGACCTGGCAGGCCAAGGGCCTCATGGACCGCTATCACGAGGAGTCCGAGAAGGCGGGCTGGCCGGACCGCCTCGACCGGGGCGAGTGGAAGTACGGCTGGGACGGAGTGAAGCGACGAGGCGTCTCGATCGTGCGGGGCATTCACGCGATCGACAAGGGCATCTCGAGCAAGGCGAACCTGGCGCGGGTCAAGAGCGGGATCGAGATGGCCTGGGAGTACTACGGCGCCTTCGCCTTCGGGATCATCTTCGTCAAGCCCGGCGAGCCGTTCGACCCGGCGGACAAGATCACGGGCGACCTGCTGATCGACTCCGAGGTCGTCCTCGTGGGCTCGAAGGACGAGATCATCGAGAAGATCCTCAAGATGCGCGACGAGCTCGGCGTCGAGGACCTGAACCTGATCAACCAGTTCGAGAACCCGGGCTTCAGCGGCGAGGAGGTCGAGGAGCAGATGCTGTTCTACGCCGAGGAGATCCTGCCGGTGCTCCGGTCCGAGCTCGGCGGCGGGCCCGAGTTCCCCGAGTCGCCGCACAGCTACGACGTCGAGCTGCGGGCTCGCTCGGCGTAGTCCAGACCCGATGAGCACCGTCCGCTGCGAGCTCGCGAGCGATCGCGTCGCGGTCCTGACCCTGTCGCGTCCCGAGACGAGGAACGCGATCGATTCCGCGATGGTCCACGACCTCCTCACGACGATCGGCGAGCTGGGCGAGCGTGGCGATGTCGGAGCGATCGTGATCACGGGGGCCGGGCGGGCGTTTTGCGCCGGCGGCGACCTCGAGGCCCTCTCGCGCGCCGGCCGTGAGGAGCTACTCGAGATCTACGAGTCGTTCCTCGTCGTTGCCCGGTCGCCACTCGTCACCGTCGCGGCGGTGAACGGCCCGGCGGTCGGCGCGGGGCTGAACCTGGCCCTCGCCTGCGACGTCGTGATCGCGGCGCCCGAGGCGCGCTTCGCCCCGCGCTTCCTGGACCTCGCGATCCACCCGGGTGGTGGGAGCACCTGGCTGCTCCAGCGCGCCGTAGGCTCCCAGCGGGCGAGGGCGATGCTGTTCTGCGGGGTCGAGCCGGACGGCGAGGAGGCGGTGCGCTTCGGGCTCGCCGCCAGGTGCGTTCCGTCGGACGTGCTCCTCGACGAGGCCTGCGGGCTCGCGCGGAGAGCTGCCTCCACGCCGCCCGAGCTCGTGCGCCGGTTGAAGCGGACGCTCGAGACGATGGCCGGGGTCGGCTCACAGGCCGCGGCCGTCGCACTCGAGCTCGAGGCGCAGGTCTGGTCGACGGAGCAGCCCGAGTTCCGCGAGCGCATCGAGGCTGCGTTGGCGCGATGAGTGCCTCCGAGCGGCAGGCCCGTGTCGATCCGGCGGGCGTCGTCTCCGTCGACCGCTTCCGCGAGGTCCTCGGTCACTTCGCGTCGGGCGTCGTCGTCGTCACCGCGCTCGACGACGGCGAGCCGATCGGCATGACGGTGCAGTCCTTCGCCTCGCTCTCCCTCGATCCGCCGCTCGTCGTCTTCTGCCCCGCGGTGACATCGACGACCTGGCCCCGCGTCCGCGCGGTGGGACGATTCGCGATCAACCTCCTGGCCGAGGGACAGGACGGCGTGGCCCTGCAGTTCGCACGCTCCGGGGGGCCGAAGTACGACGCGATCGAGTGGCGGCCGGGGCCTCTGACCGGCGCCCCGATTCTCGAGAACGGGCTCGCCTGGCTCGAGTCCAACCTGACCGCAGAGCACCCGGGCGGCGACCACTCCATCGCCGTGTGCTCGATCGAGAGCCTGCACGCGCACCTCGATCGCCATCCGCTTCTCTTCTTCCGCAGCACCTTCTGCCGCACCGAGAAGACCGGCAGGCCCGTGAGTCCCCGATGACCGGAGCGGGCTTGGCGGGCGACTACGTCACCGACCTGCGCGGGTTCGACGGCTACGCCGAGGCGCTGGCGGCATTCGAGTGGCACGTGCCCGAGCGGTTCAACGTCGTCGACGTCGTCCACCGGCGGCGGAACGAGGGCCGTCCCGCCCTGTTCAGCGTCGGCGGCCGCGGCGGCGTCGAGGTGGTGGGCTTCGACGGGCTCGATGCCGCCACGGCGCGGCTCGCAGCCGCGTTTCGCGACCTCGGCTTCGGGCCGCGAAGCCGTGCCTGCGTCATCCTGCCGAGCACGATCGAGGGCGCGATCGCCCAGCTCGGAGCGCTGCGCGCCGGCGCCGTCGTCGCGCCGCTCCGGCGCTACGCGACTGCCGACGGCTACCGGCACGAGCTCGACGCCGTCCGGCCCGACCTCGTCGTCTGTGAACGTGAGCTCATAGCGGAGCTGCGGTCGCTCACCGGCCCGGCGACGGTGTTCGTCGCCGGCGACCGTGGCGCGTTCGCGACCTGGACGGCGGGTGCGCAGCCGGGGCTTCGCAGGGGACGCTCGCACCTGCTCCTCGCCGACCTCCTGGCCGAGGGCGGCTCGGACGACCGTGTCGAGCCGACGCTCGCCCGCGATCCGGCCTTCGTCACGTTCACGTCGGGCACGACCGGGCCACCCAAGGCGGTCGTGCAGCCGCACGGCTCGTATCTGACGGCCCTGCCGGCCTTCCAGATGTTCACGAGCCTCGCCCCCGATCCGGGCGACGTCGTCTACACCTCGCTCGGCTGGTCGACGCCCGGCGGCACTCGGCCGGTCGTCGTCCCGGCCTGGGCGTTCGGCGCCGCGGTGGTCGGAGTCGACCACGAGCTGGCCGCCCGCGAGACCTGTGAGCTGCTGACGGGCTTTCGCGTCACGCGCGCGTATCTGATGCCCAACGTACTGAGAGCGCTCGGGCAGCTCGGTGACGAGATCGGTGACTACGACTGGAGCGCGCTGCGGGCGATCATGTACGCGGGGGAGGCCATCGGGCCGAGCCTCCAGCGCCTGCTCGAGAGCCGCCTCGGGGTCGACGTCAACCCGTACTACGGCGCCTCCGAGGTCGTCTTTCTCGCGGCTGCCTGCGGCCGCTGGTTCACGACCCCGACGGGCTCGACCGGCCGCCGGGTGCCCGGGCGGCACCTCGGCGTGATCGACGAGGAGACGCTCGAGCTCGCGCCGCCCGGCGCGGTCGGCATCCTCGGACTGCACGTCGACGACCCCGGCCTCTGCGTCGGCTACCTGGAGCCGGTATCCGGTGAGAGCACGTTCGGTGTCGGCGACATCGCCTCCGACCACTTCCTGACGAGCGACCTCGGCCGGATCGACGACCAGGGCAACGTCTGGTACATCGGCCGGCGTGGGCAGGTGATCACCGCTGCCGGCGGTGCCCTCGTCGCTCCGACGGACGTCGAGGACGCGGCGCTCGCAACGGGGATCGTCGGCGAAGCAGCTGCCTTGCAGCTCGGAGGGGAGGACGACGGGCAGCAGCTCGTCGTCTGCGTGACGCTCCGGGGAGATGCCGCGCCAGAGCACGTCGCAGAGACCGTCGCCCGCGCGGTACGCGAGCGCTTTGGCGCGGAGCTCGAGGCCCGACGGGTGCTCGTCCTGGAGGAGATCCCGTTCACGGTCGGGACGCGGAAGATCGACCGCCGGGTGCTGAGGGCGCAGCTCGAGTCCGATACCGCGCCCATCGTCGCCGACGTGTGCTTCGAGCCCGGTGGCCCGGCTCGGCAGACGGCGGCTCCAGACGCGGTGGGCGGCCCATGAGCTGCGCCTACGGAGACCGTGACCGTGCGGTCGCGGCTGCCGCGCTCGCGGCCCGGATCCCGGCCTACGTGCGGGAGTGGGGTGGCGCCGGGGTCGACGCCGCCGCATTCTCGTCCGACGACTTCGAGCGGCTGCCGTTCCTCTCCAAGTCGGCGATCATGGACGGTGCCGCGGCCTCGCCGCCGTTCGGCGACCGGCTCGGCGTGCCGCGCGAACAGGTTGCGATGGTGTTCGCCGCGGCCGGCTCGATCTACATGCCGTTCACGCGGGACGACTTCGCGGCGCTCGCTGCCGCGACCGCCCGGGCGCTCGCCTCGTGCGGGCTCGAACCGGGCGACGTGGTCGACCAGACGGTGATGTACAACTTCGTGATCGGGGGGTCGCTCATCGACGCGGGGCTGCGCCACCTCGGCTGCACGGTCGTGCCGGGCGGGCCCGGCAACACGGACGTCCACCTGCAGACGATCATGGATCTCGGCGTGAATGCCATCGTCGCGTTCCCGTCGTTCCTCGCCCACCTGCTCGAGACCGCCGCCGAGCGCGGGCTCGAGCTGCCGCTGCGGAAGGCGGCTATCTCGGGCGAGATGCGTGAGGAGGGATTCAAGGAGCGCGTGCGGCGCGAGCACGGGGTGACCGTGAGAGAGCGCTACGGCGTCGCCGAGGTGGGGACGGTGGCCTACGAGTGCGCGGCGGGGGAGGGGCTTCACCTGAGCGACAGCGTCCTCTTCGAGTTCGTCGACCCCGAGACGGGCGCACTCCGTGCGCTCGACGACCCGGAGCCGAAGGAAATCGTCGTCACGGACGTCAACCGGGTCGCGATGCCGATCATCCGCCTGCGCACGGGAGACCTGGTCGAGGACCTGATCGTCTCGCGTTGCGGCTGCGGTAGCGCCTCGCCGCGGATCCGGCGCATCGTCGGCCGGGTCGGCGACGTCCCGCGGGTGAAGGGCATGTTCGTCGTGCCGCGGCGCGTCGAGGGCGTCCTCCGCTCGCATTCGATCGAGACCGGGTTCCAGCTCCGCATCGAGCGAAGCGGGAACTTCGATTGCCTCACCGTCGTGGTCGCCCGCCCGGCCGGCGGCGTCCGCGATGCAGCCGGGCTGCAGGCCGACATCGAAGGCGTGCTGCGGATGCGCATCGAGCTGCTCGAGGTCGATGCGCTGCCCGACGACGCGCCGGTCGTCGACGACCGTAGGGTGAACGCATGAATGCCGCCATCGTCGGGGTCGGCGCCACGACCTTCTCGTCCGAATCGGGCCGCTCCGAGCTCGCGCTCGCCGTCGACGCGATCGGCGCCGCGCTCGCCGACGCAGGCCTCGATGCGGCCGACGTCGACGGCATGGTGCGCTACACGTACGACTCGAACGGGTTCCCGGCCCTGATCCGCGCGCTCGGCGTGCGCGGGCTCCGCTTCTTCAGCGAGGTGCCCCTGGGCGGCTCTGCGACCTGTGGGACGATCGCCCATGCCGCGGCCGCGGTCGACGCCGGGTTGGCGTCACACGTCGTGTGCTTCCGGGCCCTCAACGGCCGCTCCGGTGTTCGGCTCGGCCGTGCCGAGCGGCATCTGCGCGGCGGGGCCGACGAGGTCGTGTGCGCGGGCGAGCAGATGCCGGGAGGCGTGTACTCGGCACCGTACGGCCTGCTCGTGCCGGCACAGGTGATGGCGCTCTGGGCCCAGCGCTATGCCTGGCAGCACGGCATCCCGCTCGACCGGCTGGCGCGCGGCCTCGGCACGGTCGCGGTCACTCAGCGCGGCTATGCGCAGGCCAACCCCCGGGCGACGACGTACGGCGACCCGCTCACGCTGGAGGACTATCTGGCGGGCCGGATGATCGCATCGCCGCTCCGCGTCTTCGATCTCTGTCGGGAGACCGACGGGGCAGTCGCGATCGTCGTCTCCCGGGCCGACGAGTCGCGCGGCGGCGTCCGCGTGCTTGCCGCCGCGCAGCAGCTGTTCCCGTACACCGAGGCCCTGCCCGCGTACGCGCCGGACGTGACCGCGACGATCCCGCCGTGGTCGACGGACGACTTCTTCGCCCGGGCGGGGATCACGCGCGACGACGTGGACGTGCTCGGGGTCTACGACGCGACGACCCTGTCCGTCCTCTTCGCGCTCGAGGACTTCGGCTTCTGCGGGCGAGGGGAGGCGATCGACTTCGTCTGCGACGGCGGCACGACCCTCGCGGGGCGGTTGCCGACCAACACGAGCGGAGGGCTCCTCTCCGAAGCGCACGTCCACGGCCTCAACATCGTCATGGAGGCGGTGCAGCAGCTGCGTGGCGCCTCGACGAGCCAGGTCGCCGGTGCCGAGGTGGCGCTCGTGCACTCCCGTTCCGCGTCCCTCGTGCTCGGGCGATGACGCGGCTCGGTATCCGGCCCGAGACGGCCGGGCTCTCGCAGGCGTTCTGGGACGGCGCCCGCCGGCACGAGCTTCTGCTCCAGCGCTGCTCGGCCTGCGGGCGGCACTGGCATCCGCCGTCCGAGTTCTGCCCTCACTGCCGGTCGTCGACCTGGGCGTGGGTCGCGGCGGCGGGCGGCGGGACGATCTACAGCTTCACCGTCGTTCACCATGCCGTGCACCCGGTCCTCGCCGATCGGCTCCCCTACACGGTCGTCCTCGTGGACCTCGACGAGGGCGCGCGCGTCGTCGCCCGCTCCGCGGGCGCACAGCCGGAGATCGGCCGGCGGGTGACGCTCGGGTTCGCGGACTACGACGAGATCTCGTTGCCGGAGTTCGCGGCTGCCGACGGAGGATGAGGCTCTGGGCCCGGCGCTGACGTTCCCGTCGCCTCCGATGATCCCGGGCGAGGCGGATCTCCGCGCGAGGGTGCGGGCGTTTCTCGCGGGAGAGAGCTTCGTTCCCCGGTGTGACGCGTGGCTGAGCGGGCACGATCCCGCGTTCAGCCGCCGGCTGGCCGAGCACGGGCTCGTCGGGATGACCATTCCGACCGCGTACGGCGGAGGCGGGTGCAGCGCCCTCGACCGGTACGTGGTCACGGAGGAGCTCCTCGTCGCGGGCGCACCGGTCGCCGCCCACTGGATGGCCGATCGGCAGACGGCTCCGCTCTTGCTTCGCTACGGCACGGAAGAGCAGCGGCAGCGGTTCCTGCCGGGCATCGCTCGGGCCGAGTGCCTGTTCGCGATCGGCATGAGCGAGTCGCAGGCGGGCTCCGACCTGGCTGCGATCCGGACCGTGGCCACGCCCGTCGAGGGCGGCTACCTCGTCCGCGGCCGCAAGGTCTGGACGAGCCATGCCCAGCGGAGTCACTTCATGGTGACGCTGTGCCGCACCGAGGAGTCGGACGATCGCCACGGCGGCATGAGCCAGCTGATCGTCGATCTCACCGCTCCCGGGGTCGAGGTGAGCCCGGTCAGGCTGCTCGGCGGCGAGGCGCACTTCAACGAGGTCGCGCTCGACGACGTGTTCGTGCCGGACAATGACCTGATCGGCCGTCCCGGTGCCGGCTGGGAGCAGGTCATGTCCGAGCTCGGCTACGAGCGCAGCGGGCCGGAGCGGCTGCTGTCGACGTTCCCGCTCCTCGCCGAGCTGGCGCGGACGACCCCGCCCGCCGCCGGCGACGCGCTCTGCGCCCTCGGGCACGCGGTGGCGGGCCTCGCCGCGCTCCGGCAGCTTTCCCTCGGTGTTGCGGGCGCACTCGCCGCCGGCGAGATCCCGGTCGTCGAGGCAGCGCTCGTCAAGGATGTGGGCACCCGGCTCGAGGGGAAGATCGTCGAGCTCGCGCGTCTCTACGGCGCCGACGGCAGTGACGGGCCGCCGACGCCGCAGCGGTCGTTGCTGAGCCAGGCAGTCCTCGCGGCACCGGGGTTCACGCTCCGCGGGGGTGCGACCGAGATCCTGCGGGGCATCGTGGCCCGGGGCCTGGGCGTGCGGTGAGCGAGCTCGAGCTGCTCGAGGATGCCCTCGACGACGTGTTCACGCGCGAACGCGCGGCCGACGCAGGCCTGGAGGAGACCTGGGCCCGCCTCGAGAGCGCGGGCCTCACGCTCGTCGGAGTGCCCGAGGCGCTCGGGGGCGCGGGCGGCGACCCGGCCCAGGCAGCCGCCGTGGCGCGGCTCTGCGGCCTCCACGCGGTCGCCCTGCCGATCCCCGAGACAGCGCTCCTCGCCGGCTGGCTCCTCGCCGGCGCCGGGCTCTCCGTGCCGGTGGGGCCGCTGACGGCGGCCTCGGGGGAGCTCGCCGTGGAGCGCTCGAGCGGGGGAACGTCGGTCCGGGGATCGCTGTGGAACGTCCCCCAAGCCCGGGTCGCCGACCACCTCGTCGTCCTCGCCGGCGGGCTCGTGCTGGTCGTTCCCGCCGGCTCGCTCGAGATCGAGCCGGGTGTGAATGTCGCCTCCGAGCCGCGCGACACGGTTCGCCTGGACGTCGTCGTCCCGGCGGAGCGCACCGCGCTCTCCCCGGTCGGCCACGAGGCCCTTCGGGAGCGGGGTGCGCTCGTGCGGGCCTGCCAGACGGCCGGTGCGCTCGAGCGGGTGCTCGAGCTGACCGTTCGCCAAGTCTGCGAGCGCGAGCAGTTCGGGCGGCCGCTCGGCCGTTTCCAGGCGGTGCAGCAGCAGGTTGCCGTCCTCGCGGGAGAGGCTGCCGCGGCCCGGGCAGCCGTCGACCTGGCCGTCGCCTGCCCTTCCCGGCTCGCGACGGCGATTGCGAAGACGCGGGCCGGTGAGGCGGCCACGAGCGGGGCGAAGATCGCCCACCAGCTCCACGGCGCAATCGGGGTCACGGAGGAGCACGAGCTCCACCGGTTCACGCTGCGGCTGCTCGCCTGGCGGGACGAGTACGGGAACGAGCGCGAGTGGGCAGCCGTCATCGGCCGCGAGGTCGCAGGGCGCGATCTCTGGGAGTGCCTCGACGCGCTGCGCACGGCACCGGTACCGCCGCTCGCTTGACAGTCCGACGCGCGCGTTCCTATCATCCTTCAACCGACCGATCGGTAGAAGTTTCAGCACCCCCTCCGTTGCAACCGAAAGGACGCCGATGTCAGTCGCTGGCGAAGTGCAGAGCCCGGAGTCGCTCCGGACGGACGACGTGACCTTCGAGACCGAGGGTGCGACCTTCGAGGGATATCTCGCCCTCCCGACCGAAGAGGGCCAGTACCCGGGCCTGATCATCGTCCACGAGGCGTTCGGGCCGGGAGATCACTACCGCGACCTCGCGCACCGGTTTGCCGCGCAGGGGTATGCCGCGCTCGCGCTGAACCTCTATTCGCGCATCGGCGCGCCGGACCCGGACGATATCGGCCAGGTCGTGGCCAAGATGTTCGAGCTCGACGACGTGCAGACGAGCCGCGACCTCGCGGCGACAGCCGCCTACCTCCGCAGCCGGTCCGAGTCGACGGGCAGGATCGGCGTGATCGGCTTCTCCTCCGGCGCGCGCGCCTCTCTGATCTTCGCGTGCACGACGGACGGCGCCGATGCCCTCGTCGACTGCTACGGCGGGTTCCTGACGAAGGCGACGTTCGAGGCCGCCGTCACGGGGGCCAGGCCGGCACAGCCGATGGACCTGCTGGAGGGTCTCCGCTGCCCGCTGCTCGCCGTGTTCGGGTCCGAGGACACGGATCCGTCGCCTGCCGAGGCCGAGGAGATGCGGCAGCGACTCGCGTCGGTCGACCAGCCGGTCGAGATCCGCGTGTTCGAGAACGCCGGCCACTCGTTCTTCGCCGACCATCGCGAGACCTACTCGGAGGCAGCCGCTCACGAGCTGTGGCCGGTGATCCTCGACTTCCTCGGACGGCACCTGACGAGCTGACGTCAGCCCCCGGGAGCTCAAGAGGCTTGATGCGAATTAGAAGCACGTCTGGATGCGGCCCTGCACGCTGCGGATCGCGTCCGCCGAGGACCGCATCAAGGCAACCAGCCTTGACGCCGCCCTCGGCGAACACGCTCCTTGGTGCAG
>Ga0302322_100000123_pt1 | contig 49930 bp, 42 predicted proteins | sample Fen_T0_2_FD_203757 | JGI IMG/M metagenome (GOLD analysis project Ga0302322, IMG submission 203757) | Peat permafrost microbial communities from Stordalen Mire near Abisko, Sweden - Fen_T0_2 | ecosystem: Environmental > Terrestrial > Soil > Wetlands > Permafrost | place: Sweden: Abisko...
GCGCGGGCCGGTGCGCCGCGACGGGCGGTGCGTCCGCCGGCACGCAGCGCCCAGATCGCGGCGCTCACGGGACCAGGACGGCGGCGCCTTCGAACCGACCTGCGCGGAGATCCGCGAGCGCTTCGTTGGCGTGGGCGAGCGGATAGCGCGTCGTCCGGGTCACGATCCCGAGCGTCGGGGCGAGCCGCAGGAACTCCAGGCCGTCGTGCCGCGTCAGGTTGGCCACCGACACGAGCTGACGCTCCTCCCAGAGCAGGCGATACGGAAAGCTCGGGATGTCGCTCATGTGGATCCCGGCACACACGACGCGGCCGCCCTTGCGGACCGCCTCGAGCGCGCGCGGCACCAGCTCGCCGGCGGGCGCGAAGACGATCGCCGCGTCGAGCAGCTCCGGCGGCCGCTCATCGGAGCCTCCGGCCCACGCGGCGCCGAGCGAGCGCGCGAAGGCCTGGGTCGCCAGGTCGCCCGGCCGCGTGAACGCGAACACCGAGCGGCCCTGGGATCTCGCGACTTGCGCGACGATGTGACCGGCCGCGCCGAAGCCGTAGAGGCCGAGCCGCGTGCCGTCACCCGCGATCTTGAGCGACCGCCAGCCGATCAACCCCGCGCACAAGAGCGGCGCCAGCGCGACGTCGTCGCCGACCTCACCGAGCGGGAACGCGTAGCGCGCGTCGACGATCGCCGCGGTCGCGAACCCGCCGTCGCGGGTGTAGCCGGTGAACCGCGGACGATCGCAGAGGTTCTCCTCCTGCGCGACGCAGTAGCGACACGCGCCGCAGGTGTGGCCGAGCCACGGCACGCCGACCCGCTCGCCGAGGGCCAGCCCGTCGACGCCGGGGCCGCGCGCGTCGACCCGGCCGACGATCTCGTGGCCCGGGATGATCGGGACCTGCGGATCGGCGAGCTCGCCGTCGACGACGTGCAGATCGGTGCGGCAGACCCCGCACGCGGCCACCGTCACGCGGATCTCGCCAGGTCCGGGCTGCCGATCGGGGAGCTCGGTCCAGACGAGCTTGGTCTTCAGCGTCTCGAGCACCATCGCGTGCATGGCTCCTCCATGGTTGAACCGGCGCGGCCGTCGGCCCACGCGACGGTACCATTCAGAAGTCGACGGCCAGGCCGAGGCTGAGGTCGGCGCTGACCCCGGAGTTGAGATGGCTCGCGGAGCCGAAGCGATCGGTGACGGCGAGGCCCGCCAGGGCGTCGAACTCGACGAGGACGGCGAGGCTGTCGCCGAGGTGGTGGCGGTAGCCGAGACCGGCGCCGAGCAGCAGCGGGCCCTGGGAGACGATGTCGGTGTCCATGCCCGGGCCGGTGGTCATCGTGACGCTGGCGTCGACCTTGATCGTGTTGAACAGGATCCCCGCGCCGGCTTCGGCCATCGTGACCAGGCCGTCGCCCGGGTAGGCGTCGCTCCCCTGAAACACGGCGTAGCGCGCGCGCAGGAAGCCGGCCGGGGCCAGGGAGGCGTGGCCGGCGAGGTTGGCGTCGAGCGGGAAGCCGAGGCGCGCCGCGACGCCGACGGTGAGGCGCGGCGTGAGGTAGTAGCCGACCTCGGGGAGGACGACCAGCAGGCTCGCGCCGATGCAGCAGGTCTGGACCTGGTTGTTGTTCTCGGTCGTGCCGCGGACGTAGCCCACGCCGGTGCCGCCCGAGACCGCGAGCAGGAACGTGGGGCGCGGGGCGCCCGGGCGAGGGTGGCGTAAGACCGCGACGGTGGCGGCGGGAACGGCGGGTGCGAGCGGCGGGGCGCTGGGCGCCGCGGCGGTCGCCGGCGGTTCGACCGCGGCGACCACCGGTCCGGCGTCCGGACGGTCCGGGCCGCGGACAGCGCGCGCGTCGCCGCGGCCAGCGGCGCCGAGGTCGAGCTGGTTGGGCGCGCTGGACGAGCCCTGGGCGGCGATCACGCGGTTCTTCGCGTCATACGCGGCGATGTAGTAGTCGACCTGGGCGCCGCGGGTGGCCGAGCTGGGGATCGCGCCGGCGTACTTGCAGCCGCCCTGGCGGGTGAGCCGGGCCTCGACGAAGTCGAGCGCGCCTTCGGGGCGGTACATGACGACCACGCGCGCCGGGGCCACGTCGCCGCCGACCGAGACCTCGATCGGCTGGGCCGCGCCGCGCCGGCCGCTGTCGGTGATCGCGTAGGACAGGCCGCGGATCGCGCGGCAGTCGTCGCCGGGTTGGTCGCCGAGCGCCGCCGCGGCGGCCTTGGCCTCGTCGAGCAGCTTGACCAGCTCTGGAGATTTGTAGGCCGCGTCGATCGCGATCTTGGGATCGATCTGGGCCGCGGTGAGCAGGGCCTGCTTGGTGGCGTCCGGGTCGGCGTCCGCGAGCTGGGTGATGGCGAGATCGAGATAGACCCGGGCGACGATCGGATCCTTGTCGAGCCGGGCCTTCTTCGCGATCGCGAGCGCCCGGTAGAGCAGCTTGCGCGCGCGCTCGTAGTCCATCGCGTCGTAGCGCGCCATCGCGGCCTTGGTCCTGGCGGTGATATCGGCGCGCGGATCGGCGCGGGCCGGCGCCGCCAGGATCGGCAGGCATCCGAGGACGCCAGCCAGGACCCAGGCAGAGGTGCGCGTTCGCATGACGTCCCGTTGTCTATACCAAAGCTCGCCGGGCGATCGCCAAGGGTTTCGTCGGCGGCGCGGCGCGACGCGACCCAGGTCACCGCGCGGTGATCACGAACTCGACGCGGCGGTTCTGGGCGCGGCCTTCGGAGGTCCGGTTGTCGGCGATCGGCACGGTCTTACCGTAGCCCTTGGCGACGAGCCGATCGCTTCCGACCGCCTTCTTGATCAGATACGTGCGTACCGCGTCAGCGCGCTTCTGGGACAGCTTGAGGTTGACGGCGGCGTTGCCCTGGCTGTCGGTGTGGCCCTGGATCTCGACGGCGAGCCTGGGGTTGTCGACGAGCGCCTGGGCGACGTCGTTCAGCAGCGCGAACGAGACCCGGCGGATCGTCGCGCGGCCGGTCTCGAAGAACACGGTCTGCTTGAGCTCGATCTTGGTGTCGGTGACGGTGACGAGCTTGTAGGTCCGGGGACAGCCGTCGGGCGGTACGCCCGCCTCGTCGGGGCACTTGTCGGCAGTATCGAGGATGCCGTCGCCGTCGTTGTCGGGGTCCGGGCAACCGTCGTCGTCCTTCCAGCCGTCGCGATCCTCGGGCTCGTTGGGGCACTGGTCGAGCGCGTCGGTGATGCCGTCGTTGTCGTTGTCGACGTCGGGGCAGCCGTCGTCATCCTGGAACCCGTCGCGATCCTCGGGCAGGCTCGGGCACTGATCGACGTCGTCGGGGATGCCGTCGCCATCGCGGTCGGGCCGGGACGTGACGCGCGGCTGCGCGACACAGGTGCCGTTGGGCGACTTGGCGAGCGCGAGCTGCGCGCTGGTCTCGGCGATCTCGGCGTCGCGGTGGGCGTCGCGGGCGTCGCCCTCGTCGAGCGCGTGCTGCGCGAACTCGTTGTGCGCCTCGGCCATCGCCAGCTCGACCGGCGCGCAGGTCAGGGCCCCGCTGGCGCGCGCGGTCGCGATCAGGGCCGCGGTGGCGGTGGTCTGCGCGCGCAGCGGGCGGCCGGCGCAGCCCGCCACGGCCGCGGATGCGACGAAGATCACGATCAGCGCTCGCCTCACTGAACTGCCCCGCCGCCCTGCGCCGGCGCGGGCGGAGCCGCGTGCACCGCCTCCTGCCGAGCGCGGAGCGCCGCCTGGGTGGCGACCTCGCCGTAGCGGTTGGCCGCCGCGAAGTCGGCGCGGCCGGCGCGCTCGCGCGCCGCGTGGAGGTACTCGGTCGCGCGGGTCCACCAGTACGGCGCCAGGCGATCGGCGTGCACCGCGCGCGCCGCGTCGACGGCGTCGGACGCCCGGCCCACGGAGCCGACGTAGCGGATCGGGCCGCAGCCGAGCGCGACGACCAGCCACAGCGCGCGCGTCACCGCGACCGCACCCGGCGACCGTCGCGCCCCAGCTCGATCGCGACGTAGATCGCCGAGCCGAACAGCGCGAGCAACGAGACGATGAACGCCCAGCCGAGCTGAACGGCGAACAGCGGCGCGCCCTGGCTGGCCTGCCAGCCGGGGTAGTCGGTCGCGGTCGACAGCCGCGGCAGGCCGGCGACCACGAGCACGAGCAGGACCAGCGCGATCGCGGCGGCGGCGTAGAGCAGCGCGCCCTGGTAGCCGCGGCGCAAAAGGAGGCCCGCGCCGTACCAGCCGCCGATCACGAGGCCCGCGTGCCACACCATGAGCGGCAGCACCGCCACGCCGGACAACCGGCGCGGGTTGACCCAGTACATCCAGCTCCACGCAGGATGCACGGCGTAGAAGTACAGCGCGATCGGCGCGACCACGGCCGCGGCGTGCAGCGCGACGAGCGGAAACGCCGGCGAAGAGAACGCACCATCGGCGCGAATGCGATCGCGAGCGATGAGCGCGAACCCGATGCCGAACAACAGGTTGACCAGCGCAACGACCGGAATGACGGCCTCCGGCGGACACGGTAACACGAGCGTGGCGCAAGCCGAACGCGCCGGGCCGTCAACGACGCGCGATGCCCGGCGTCGATCCGGTATCGGGCTCCGGCGACTCGCGCGGGGAGAACAGCGCGCCCGCGCCCGGGCTATCGCGGGGGCCCGGCGCAGGCACGTCGATCTCGCCGGCCACGAACTTGGTCTCGGTCATCGCCAGCGGGGCCACCGCGGCGAGCAGGTCCTCGATCGGCGTGCCGTCCTCGACCACGAGCGCGTCGTCGTCATCGACCTCGATGACGCGGACGTCCTCGGCGTCGTTCAGCGTCCAGCCGTCCTGGCGCCCGGCGGGCGGGGCGATCTCTCCCGAGATCGCCCAGGCCTGGTCGTCGCGCGGCGCCGGCACCACCGGGGCGCGCTCGACCGTCTCATCGGCGACCTCGTAGATGATGTCGAGCATGAGGTCTTGCGAACCGGTCGGAGCCCGGGGCGCCGCGGCCGCGCTCGCCGGCTCGACGCGGGCGGCCTCGGCGTCGTGCATCGACTGCAGCGCGTCGGCCAGCGGGACGACCCGGCTGACCGCGGTGTCGAGGTGCGGCGGCGACGGCGCATCCTCGAACACCGTGGCCTCGTAGTCGTCGTCGGCGAGCTGCTCGACCCGGGGCGCCTCCTCGGTGGCCTCGAGCGAGGTGAGGGCGAACCGCTCGATCAGCTGGGCGTAGGCGCCGCGCAGGGCCCGGCGCGCGGCGCTCGCGGTGAAGTCGCGGCGCACCCGCTCGTAGGCGCCCCGCGCGATCCGCTGGCGCAGGACCGGCTCGCCGATCAGGCGAAGCACCTTGTGCGCCAGATCCTGGGGGTCGCCGGGCTCGAACAGCAGCGCCTCGCGGTTGTTCTCGACCACGTGGACCAGGGTCTCGCGGCGCGGCGCGACGATCGCCGTGCGGCACGCCATGTACTCGAGTAGCTTGGTCGGAAACGACACCATCGGGCTGGGCGTCAGATCGGCGGCGGCAGGCACCACGCACACCGTGGCGGTGGCGAGCAGCGCCGGCAGCTGATCGTGATCGATCGGCCCGGGGAGCTCGACCTTGTCGGTCAGGCCGAGCTCGCGGATCGCCTCGCGCAGCGTCGGCTCGAACCGCGGCACCAGCGGGCCGGCCAGGACGAGCCGCGCGTCGACCTCGCGGACGATCGTCGCCATCGCGCGGATCAGCACGCGCACGCCGCGGCTCGGGTCGATCGTCCCGACGTAGAGGATGCGCGGGGTGGCGCTGCCGACCGGGACCTCCCAGTCGAACCGGTCGACGTCGACCCCGAGCGGCGACAGCACGACGCGCTCGGGGTTGCCGCGAGCCTGCAGCGCCTTGACCGCCGCCGGGGTCGGCGCCAGCACCAGGTCGGCCGCGGCGAGGCAGGCCGCCTCGTCGCGGGCGTACTGGGCGTCGAGCTCCGGCTCGTAGGTGGTATCGCCGAGCGGCGAGCGCGATAGATCGTAGACCATGGCGTAGCCGAACCGCGCGCTCGCCTCGAGCACCGCCGTGGCGCTCCAGCTGTCGCGGCAGTGCACCACGTCGTAGTCGGCGCCATCGAGCTGGCGCTTGAGCGCGCGCTGGAACGCCTGGATCTGCGCGCGCAGGTCGGCCTCTTGCGGTGGCACCCGCAGCACGCGGACCGCGCCCTGGCGCTCGACGTAGGGCTGCTCGCCTTCCCGCACGACCAGGAGATCCACCGTGTGCAAGGGGCTCAGCGCACGGATCACATGACGCAGCTGCACCCCGGCGCGCTGCGGCCCCGGCACGGCACAGAAACCGGTCAGGAGCACCCGGGGCATGGCTCGGGGATCCTCGGGCAAGTTGCGCACACGTGCAAGACCGAATGCTCGATCGTCGTCGGTCCGGTACCTTGATCCCGATCGACGGCTGCGTTATTCCCCGATGCGTGAATCGGTTGATCGAATACCTCCGGCAACATCTGATGATCGACTTCCAGGGTGATCTGACGGTGGGCAAGGTCCGGGAGTTGCTCGTGGGCGATGACAGCCGCGATGCCAAGACGTTGCTGGCCAAGCTGGTCGCGGAAAACAGCGTCGAGGACATGTTCCTCGTGCTCGCCGACTGCCTGCTCGAGCCCGTGCAGCGCGCGCTCACCGACGACGTGATGCGCGAGCAGATCCGGATGTATTCCGAGAGCTGACGCGCGCCCGAGCGGCGCCGCGCCGTGTGCTAGGGTCTGCGACATGGGCAACCCGGTCGCTGATACGAAGACTCCCGCGCTCATCGCGTTCGTGATGATCGCGGCCGGCGTCGCGATCGCCGCGGCGCAAGGCATCGTTCACGGTTCGATCGCGGGCGGGGTGCTCGCCGCGCTCGGCGCGATCCCCGCATGTTACGGCATGTGGAAGGGGATCCAGCAGGAGACCCAGGGCACGCTGGCGATCAGCGTGACCGCCGTGCTGCTGGCGCTCGCGGCCGGGGCGATCTTGATCATCCTGCGCGTCGTGTCCTGGCTGCACTGAGGGAAACGTGGGCTCGGTCGTACCCGTGAATGTGACGCGCGCCGCGTCGTGCGCGCGGTTGTGCACTTTGATGATGATGGCGGTGGTGGCCGTGCCCGCCGCCGCGGCGCCGGACGCCCGCGTGCCAACCAAGATCCAGTACGCCGGTCAGGCGATGGGCACGAACGTCACGGTGTGGATCTGGACCGCCGACGAGCGCGCCGCCGCCCAGGCCGCCGAGGCGGTGTTCGCCGAGATGAAGCGGCTCGACCAGGAAATGACGACCTGGCCGCCGCGCACCGAGGCCGACCACAAGTCCGAGGTGTTCCAGATCAACGAGGCGGCCGGCGTCGCGCCCGTCAAGGTCTCGGCCGAGACCTACGCGGTGATCGAGCGCGCGATCGACGTCTCCCGGCGCTCGAACGGCGTGTTCGATATCACGGTCGGGGCGTTCAAGGGCCTGTGGAAGTTCGACGAGGACATGGACGGCACCCTGCCCGACCCCGCCGACGTCAAGCGGCGGCTCGCGCTGGTCAACTGGAGGGACGTCGTGCTCGACCCCGCGCAGCACAGCGTGTTCCTCAAGCGCAAAGCGATGTCGATCACGCTGGGCGGCATCGCCAAGGGCTACGCGGTCGACAAGTGCGTCGCGCTCCTGCGCGCCGCCGGGCTCAGCGATTTCATGATGCAGGCGGGCGGCGATATGTACGTCGCCGGCAGCAAAGGTGGTGAGCCGTGGACCGTGGCGATCCGCGATCCGCGCGGCCCGGCCAACACGTTCTTCGCCACCGCGCCGATCGCCGACCACTCGTTCTCGACCAGCGGCGACTACGAGCGCGGCTTCGTCAAGGACGGCGTGCGCTACCACCACATCCTCGATACCCGCACCGGCCAGCCGGCGCACGCGTCGCGCTCGGTCACCGTCCGCGCCCGGGATGCGTTCACCGCCGACGCGTGGTCCAAGGTCATGTTCATCCTGGGACCCAAGGCCGCGCTGGCCCTCATCAAGCGCGAGAAGCTGACCGACTTCGAGGTCGTCTGGGTCGACGATCAGAACCAGATCGTCATGACCGACGGGATCAAGCCCGCGATCAGGGTGCTGAAGGAGCCGACGCCGGGACCGTAGCGCTCGGGGCCGCCGCGGGCCGCGCCCGGGCCGCCGCGACCGTCTCGACCTCGACCTGGCGCTCGGGGGCAAGCCACGTCGCGATCGCGCCGCGCACGCGCTCGGGGGTGACCCGGCGGTAGCGCGCCAGCTCGATCGCGAGGCCGTCGGGCTCGTCGCGATACAGCATCGAGCGCTGGATCAGCCCGGCGCGGCGCGCCAGGCCCGTGAGGCCCCAGATCGCGCCGGCCTCGCGCCGGGTGATCGCCCGGGCGATCGCGCGGTCGTCGACGCCGCGCTGGCATTCCTCGTCGAGGATCGCGCGGACGGCGGCGGGATCGACGCCGCTCCGCAGATCGACCGCGACGTGGACCTCGCCGCCGAGCCGGCCGTTGGTCGTCCACGCCGAGACCCGCTGCGCCAGCGGGGCGTCGTAGACCAGGCGGCGCCAGATCGCGCCGGTGCCGACCGCGGTCCACGCCGCGGTCACCAGATCGAGCTCGGGCTCGGCGTCGCCGAACGCGACCGGCCCGAGCCACGCGCGGTGGATCCGGCCCAGGGCCGCGAACGGATCGACCACGCGATCGGCGGCCTGGGCGGCGCGCGTGACCGCCGGCGGCACCGGCCGCACCGGCCGGCGCGACGCCGGGAACCGGCCGAAGAACCGATCGACCCGCGCGTCGAGGTCGGGCGGCACGTCGCCCGCGATCACCAGGGTCGCGTTCGCCGGCACGTACCACGTGCGATAGAACGTCAGGACGTCGGCGACGGTCGCGGCCTGGATGTCGTCGTGGCGGCCGATCGTGAGGTGGCGCAGCGGGTGGCCCTCGGGGTACAGCGCGAGCGCCACGGCGAACCGCTCGGGGCCGTACGGCACGTCCTCGTAGCGCTGGCGGCGCTCGGCGCGCACGACCGATTGCTGCGTGACCAGCCGCGCGGCGTCGAAGTCGCGCGCGAAGTAGCCCATGCGGTCGCTCTCGAGCCACAGCGCCAGATCGAGCTGATGCGCCGGCACGACCTCGTGGTAGGCGGTGCGATCGACGCTGGTCGACGCGTTCGCATCGCTGGCCCCGGCGCGCCGCAGCACCTCGTAGTGATGCCCGCCGAGCCGCTCCGGCGAGCTCTTGAACAGGTGCTCGAACAGGTGCGCGAACCCGGTACGATCGGCGCGCTCGTCGGAGCTTCCGACCCGGTACCACACGCTGACACAGACCTGCGGCGAGCTGGGATCGCGGTGGACGACGACCGGCAGGCCGCAGGGCAGCACGCGCCGCCGGGTCGCCAGGTGCGGCGTGTCGCCCTCGAACCCGATCGTCGGGCGGTCAGTCATCCGCACCGGCTTCCCTCGCGAGCGACAGCGCCAGCTGGTACAGCACGCGCCGCGGCTTGCCGGTGCGCACGACGAGCCGGGCCGCCGCGTCCTTGGGCCCCAGGCCCTGCGCCAAGAGCACCCGCAGCTCGGCCTCGATGTCGATGGTGGGCAGCTCGTTCGGGGCCCCGGCGATCACCAGCGTGCACTCGCCGCGCGGCGCGATCTCGGCGTAGCGCGCGGCGAGCTCGGCGACCGTGCCACGCACGTGCTCCTCGTGGAGCTTGGTCAGCTCGCGGCCCAGGCTCGCCCGGCGCTCGCCGCCGAACGCGGCCGCGGCGTCGCCGAGCATCGCGCCGACCCGATCGGGGGCTTCGTAGAAGATCATCGTCGCGGTCTCCGGGCGCAGCGTACCCAACATCGCGCGCCGCGCACCTGGCTCGCGCGGCAGAAACCCGAGGAACGTGAAGCGATCGGTGGCCAGGCCCGAGCCGATCAGCGCCGCGAGCGCCGCCGACGGGCCGGCGATCACCTCGACCCGCGCGCCCTCCGCGATCGCCGCGGTCACGGCGTACGAGCCGGGATCGGACAGCCCCGGCATGCCGGCCTCGCTGATCACGGCGACCTTGCGGCCGTCGCGCAGCGCCTCGGCGAGCTGCTTGGCGCGGCCGGCCTCGTTGCCCTCGAAGTACGAGATCACCCGGCGCGCCGGGTTGACCGGGCCGAGCCCGTCGATCTGGCCCAGCAGCTGCTTCGCCGTCCGGGTATCCTCGGCGGCGATCAGATCGGCCTCGCGCAGCACGCGCGCCGCCCGCAGCGACAGGTCTTCGAGGTTGCCGATCGGGGTGCCGACGATGAACAGCGTGCCTATCGTCATTCGCGGCTGAGCGCGCCGATGTCGACCGAGGTGCCGAGCTCGGACTCGAGGTACTTCTTCAGCCGGTCGAGCATCCGCTTCTCGAGCTGGCGGGCGCGCTCGCGGCTGATCTGGTAGCGGTCGCCGATCTCCTGCAGGGTGAGCGGATCCTCGGTCAGCCAGCGCTCGCGGAAGATCGTCTGCTCGCGGCCCTCGAGCGTGCCGGCGAACGTCTCGAGCTTGCCGCGCAGCAGCTCGGAGAACTCGCTCTGGGCGACCGCGCGATCGGGGCGGACGTCGTCGCTCGGCAGGTAGTCGAGCCGGGTCCGCGAGCCGTCCTCGTCATTGCCGCCGCCGATCGGAGCATCGAGCGAGGCCTCGGGCGCGGCGAGCCGGCGCTCCATCTCGATGACCTCCTTCTCGGGGACATCGAGCTTCTCGGCGAGCAGCGCCGTGGTCGGCTGGAACCCGAGCTGCTCGAGCTTCTCGCGCTCCTTGCGCAGGTTGAAGAACAGCTTGCGCTGCGCCTGCGTGGTGCCGATCTTGACCAGCCGCCAGTTGTTGAGGATGAATTTCAGGATGTACGCGCGGATCCAGAACGCGGCGTAGCTCGACAGCTTGACCCCGCGGTACGGATCGAACTTCGAGACCGCCTGGATGAGGCCGATGTTGCCCTCCTGCACCAGGTCGAGCAGGTTCTTGTGGGCCCGGCGATACTCGTAGGCGATCTTGACGACCAGCCGCAGGTTGGCCTCGATCAACTTGCGGGCCGCCGACGTGTCGCCGTGCTCGACCAGCCGGGTCGCCAGCGCGTGCTCCTCGTCCGGGGTCAGCAGCGGGTAGCGCCGGGTCTCCCGCATGTACACCGACATCGGGTCGCGCTTGGCGAGCGAGCCGCCGCGCGTTGCCTTCGCGACCTTCTCGAGGGCCTCGTCGTCGATCACCTCGACGTCGCCCCGGTCGACGGAGCCCGCGTCGTCGTCGACGTCGATCGCCGCGACCTGCGTCAGGTCGACGTCGGCGCCCTCGAGCTCGCCGTCCTCGGATTTGTCTTCCTCCTCGGACTTGTCCTTATCTTCATCTTCGGACTCGCCGGACTCGCCGGACTCGCCGGCATCGCCCGCATCCGTCGGCTTTTCCCCGACGTCGATGATCTTCGAGTTCGACTTGCGGCGGCGCCGGGCAGCGGCGGGTACATCGGCCACGACGGCCGGGGACTCGACGCTGGCGCCTCGTGACTTTCGCTCGGCCATCGCTTGCCCGCTCACCATACTACACATGGCGCCGCGCACAGGTCTCGCCGCGCCCCTCAGATCGGGCATGGCGCGATGGGGGTTCAACCCTATAATCGTGAGATGCGCAGCCGGTTGAACCTGGCCCTGGTGGTGGCCGCGGGTGCTCTTGCACTCGTGCTCACCGTCATCCGACAGTCGCCCGAGGGCGTCGTCTCCATCGAGCTCAACACCCAGGAGGTCCGCGCTGCCCCCGGGGAGCCGCAGCTGGCTCGTCACGATCTCTCGGCGCTGAAGATCTTCAACCTCACGCTGCTCCGGATCAAGGACCGCTACGTCGACCCCGCCCGCGTCGAGCCCAAGCGCATGCTCTACGCCGCGCTCGACAGCGTGCAGTTCAACATCCCCGAAGTGCTGGTCGAGCCCGACCCGAGCCACAACAAGCTCCGGGTCACCGTCAACGACAAGCCCGAGACGTTCGAGACCGACGATGTCGACTCGCCGTGGCGGCTCGCGGGCAAGCTCCGCAAGGTGTTCCGGTTCATCGAGAACAACATGAACGGCGGCGCCGATCTGGCGAAGGTCGAGTACGCCGCCGTCAACGGCATGCTGTCGACGCTCGACCCGCACTCGATCCTCATGGATCCCGAGCAAGCGCGCGACATGGACGTGTCGACCAGCGGCAAGTTCGGCGGCCTCGGCATCGTGATCCGCATGATCGACAAGAAGCTCACGGTGGTGAAGCCGATGAAGGACACCCCGGCGTCGCGCAAAGGCATCAAGGCCGGCGACCACATCGTCCGGATCAACCAGGAGCCGACCGAGAACCTGACCTCGAACGAGGCAGTCGATCGGATGCGCGGCGACCCCAAGACCGCCGTCACGCTCTACGTCGAGCGCAAGGGCAGCGACGCGATCCTGCGATTCGACCTGGTGCGCGACGTGATCCGCATGTCGCAGGTCGAGCACAAGCTGCTCGAGAGAGGCGTCGGCTACATCAAGGTCAAGCAGTTCTCGAAGGGCATCGCGTCCGATGTCGCCGATGCGATGCGCGAGATGAGCGCCAAGGGCGCGTCGGCGTGGATCCTCGATCTGCGCGGCAACCCGGGCGGCCTGCTCGAGGAGGCCGTCCAGCTCTCGGACCTGTTCGTCGATACCGGCACGATCGTGACCACGGTCTCGGGCCGCGACCGCGAGGCGCGCCGCGCCGAGCGCGGGTTCGGCGATACGACCTCGCCGCTCGCGGTGCTGGTCAACGGCAGCTCGGCGTCGGCCTCCGAGATCGTCGCCGGCGCGCTCAAGAACCTCGACCGCGCCGCGATCATCGGCACGCGCACGTTCGGCAAGGGCTCGGTCCAGGAGCTCTACGACAACGACGACCACAGCAAGCTGAAGCTCACGATCGCGCAGTACCTCACCCCCGGCGATCGCTCGATCCAGAACCTCGGGATCGTCCCCGACATCCAGCTCCAGCGGATGTACGTGCCCGACAAGAACGACTCGCCGCAGGACTTCGTGCGGCTGCTCGCGCCGACCCGGACCTACGGCGAGAAGGATCTCGACGCCCACCTGGTGTCGACCTACGCCAAGGACGTCGACAAGCCGGCGTTCGAGGTGCCGTACCTGGTCGATCGCAAGAAGCCGGCGGCCGGCGGGGTCGCGGTCGCCGAGGTCCGCCCGCCGGACGACGACGACGCGCCCGACGATGACGAGATCATCGAAGACTTCGAGATGCGGTTCGCCAAGCAGCTGGTCGCCAGCGTGTCGGCGTCGACCCGGCCCAAGCTGGTCGCCGGGGCCGCCCGGCTGGTCCAGACCGTGCGCGCCGACGAGGAGAAGAAGCTGGTCGCGGCGCTCCAGGTCGTCGGCGTCGACTGGACGACCGCCGTGGCCGCCACCGGCAAGGCCAACCTCGAGGTCTCGCTGGCCGCGTCGCCCGCCGCGTCGATCAAGGCCGGCGAGACCGTGACCGTCACCGCCACGGTCAAGAACGTCGGCACCGAGCCGGCCTACCGCGTGCTGTCGCGCGTCCAGGGCGATGACCCGGTGTTCGAGGACACCGAGCTGCCGATCGGCAAGATCTTGCCGGGCGAGACCAGGACCTACTCGACCAAGCTCGCCGTGCCCCGGGAGGCGCTCGACCGCGTCGACCGGCTCAGCCTCGAGGTCCGCGAGGCCCACAACGCGACCGCGCACGTCAGCCCCGCCGAGCTCAAGATCGAGGCCGCGCCCCGCCCGGTGTTCGCCTACGCCTGGCAGCTGATCGACGACGGCAACGGCGACGGCCTGGTCCAGCGCGGCGAGCACTACCGGCTGGCGGTCCAGATCAAGAACACCGGCGCGGGCCCGACCCAGGAGGCCACCGTGCTGCTGCGCAACGCGACCGGCGACGGCGTGGTGCTCGACAAGTCGCGCATCGAGCTCAAGGAGCCGCTGGCGCCCGGCCAGGTCAAGGAGCTCGAGTTCCCGCTGTCGACCGACGCCACGCTGCGCGGCGATGAGATGGTCGTCGAGCTGATGGCGTATGACTCCGCGGTCGACGTCTCGGCCAGCGACAAGCTGCACTGGAAGCTCGCGCCCGCGGTGTCCTCGGCGCCGCGGACCGGCGACGTGGCCACCAAGGCACCGACGACGATCCGCGCCGGCGCCTCGGACGACGCCAGCATCGTCGGCTACGCCGGCAAGGCCGCCAGCTTCGCCGCGATCGCGTCGTACGGGGCGTGGACCAAGGTCAAGCTCAACCCGGCCGGCACCAAGGTCGGGTTCGTCGCGACCGCGGCGGTGGCGACCGGCGGCACCGCCGGCGGCCAGTTCGTCCAGATGTGGAACTCGACGCCGCCGATGATCGCGCTCAACCTCAAGGGCCTCGAGACCTCGGCCGATACCTACAAGCTGTCGGGCAACGCGTCCGGCGAGCAGCACGTCGAGGACGTCTACATCTTCGTGTCGAACCAGTCGGCGAAGATCGAGAGCCGCAAGGTGTTCTACCGCAGCAACCGCGGCGGCAAGGACGGCAAGCTGCTCGAGTTCGCCGCCGATCTGCCGCTGTGGCCCGGCTCGAACATGGTCACGGTGGTGGCGCGCGCCAGCGCCGATGTGCGCTCGGTCAAGACGATGTTCGTGTACCGCGACCCGCCGCGTACCGCACAGGCACATTGATCGACCTACATCGCCCACATCGTGCGGCGCCACCATCTGCCAGCACGTACCACCCAACCCAGCGCAGCCTCTGGCAGAATGGGCCACTGAATCGCGACGCCATCCACGGCGTCTGAATCGGTGACATGCGCAACCTGGGTTCTCGTACCGCCGTCCTCGTCCTCGTCGTGGCCGCCGCCTCGGGGCCCGCGCGCGCGGATGACCTCGCGGGCTCCTACGAGGTCAAGTTCGAGCAGGTCTCGACCAACTGCGATCATCCGCTCACCTACCCGCAGCACGGCTCGCTGAAGATCGAGATCAAGGGCGGCGATCTGCAGGTCGATATCGACCGCACGCCGCTGATGGTCGGCAAGCCTGCCAAGACCGGCAAGGTCAGCGCGAAGTCGCCCAAGCCGGGCCACACCCCGATGGCGGGCATGGACGGCGTGTTCTCGGTCGCCGGCCGCGTCACCGGCGACGGCCTCTTGTCGCTGGTCATGGTGGGCGAGTACCAGACCGGTGGAAAGCCGCTGTGCACGCAGTCGTGGAACCTCTCGGGCCTCAAGGCCGAGAAGGCCAAGAAGTAGCCCGGGGACGCCTGCGACCGTCGCGGCGCGGACCTGTGCAGGCGCGGTTCACGGCCGGGCGGCGATCATCGCGGCCAGCATCGGTTCGAGCTCGGGCCACGCGCTGACGCCGGCCGGCTCGTCGAGCGTGGCGACCACCGCGCCTGCCTCGGCCGTCCGGCAGGCGACCCGCAGTCGCCGGGTCGACTTGCCGTATGCGACGTACCAGGCGAGCCCGAGCGACCGCGTGGCCTCGGTCACCGCGACCTCCGCCGCGTCGCTCGCCGTGATCGCCTGGCGCTGCTGCGCGCACGTCGAGTTCGCGACGAGCTTGGCGACGATCGTCGCGCTCGACTTCGCCTCCACGTAGTCGAGGATATCGCTGGCGTCGGAGCCCGACGTCCGGTACGTGCCGCCGAGGATCGCCGCGTCGATCGCGCGCCCGCTCGGGAACTTCACGCGGACGTGTTTCGGCGCCGGCGCCGGCGAACTGGGTCGTGTGTTGATCTCGGAGATCATGCGCGAGATCACCGGCGCGAGATCGTCCAGCGTCTGCCTCGTGGTCTGGCGAAATTTGCGGATCTGGTTGTCGTGTTCGTCGATCTTGCGCTCGAGCGAGCGGTACGAAGCGCCGGGTTCGGCGTTCAACAGCTCGAGCGTCGCGGTGAGCTCCGCGCAGTACGCCTGGACCCGGACGAGCCCGGCGCGCAACGCGGCGAGATCCGCCTCGTGTTGCTTCTGGCCGTCCTCGACGAGCCGTTCGGTCCCGCGCGTGACCCGGGTGACGCCATCCGAGCGGATCTGGCACGCGGCGGCTTCCTTGGCGTAGTCCTGCGCGAGCTGCCGGGTCTTCGAATCGGCGGCAGCTGGTGCTGCGAGACCGGACAGTGCCAGGATCACCATGCCCGCGCGCATGCGGGGATGGTAACAGGACCGTCATCCTCGCAGCAACGCCGGACCGCTCGACGGTCCCACCGAGACGGCGATCAACGCGCGAGATCGCCGGCGAAGTCGAGGAAGGTGTAGCGGTCGCGGATCTCGCGGGCGTGGCCGAACGCGTCGTCGAACAGCGGCGGTGGCCAGCCGATCTCGGCCGGGGTGGTCGGGGCAGAAGCGGCGACCAGCACCTCGCGCATCCGGGCGCTGGGGAGCGCGACCTGGGCGAGCTGGGCGCGCATCGCCGGCCAGCGCGCGGCGAGCCGTGCGTTGAGCGCCTCGGCGCGCTCGCGATCGAGGCGCTTGGGGGCGAACTCGCGCCAGCACGCCTCGCCGCGCTCGGCGCCGAACCGGCGAACCACGTCGGCGTGCTGGATCGAGGTCGCCGCGAGGCGGGGCGCGGCGTCGCGCGCGACGATCGATTCCTGCAGCCGCGCCATCGCCAGCGCGCACACGGCGATCTGTTCGCCGTGCAGCGAGTCCGGTAGATCCGCCGGCCGCATCATGTCGACGTAGTGGCTGATCAGGTGCTCGCCCTGGCTCGCCGGGTAGCTGCCGCCGCACAGGGTCATGCCGAACCCGGAGAGCACCAGCGTGCGGACCAGGTGGCGCATCACCGCGAGGTCGCCGGCCATCAGCGCCTGCGCCTGGGAGAACAGCGCGTCCTCGTCGCCCTGGAGCATCGCGAACGGCGCCTCGCGATACGGCCGATCGAGCAGGAGGTGCGCGAGCAGCCAGTCGGCCTGCGCGGTCGGCCGGCAGATGCTGTCGCCGAGGCCGGCGCGGATCAGGCGGGCCGGCGCCGCCGACAGCACGCGCAGATCGAAGAACACCCCGGCCGGTGTCGCGGCGCGCAGCGAGCGCTTCAGGCCGCCCTCGGTGAGCGAGGCGCTCACCGAGGTGTAGCCGTTCATTGACGGCGCGGTCGCGAACACGACCTGCGGGACGCCGCGGCCGAGCGCGGCGAGCTTGCACAGATCGTTGATCGTGCCCGAGCCGACCGCGACCACAGCGTCGCTGCGCGGGTCGAGCGCGCCGGTCAGTCGCGCCAAGGTCTCGCCGTCGGCGTGCGGCGCGCGGCCGAGCACGATGCGCTGCACCGTGAACCGCGACGCCAGCGCGCGCTCGACGCGCTGGCCGAGCGCCGCGAACGTATCCTCGTCGGCGACCACCGCGAGCCGCGGGCCCAGGCCGAGGCCGGCGACCAGCTCGACCTCGCGGCCGTCGAGGCTGTCCTCGATCGCGACCGCGCGCGCCGCAGCCGCGAGCCGCTCGCCGGTCTGGGGGTCGACATAGCTGCCGGCGAGCAGCTGCGCGATCGGATCGCCGGACGCCGCGGGTTCACCGACAGGCATCGAGGACCGCTCTCAGTTGCGACCGCAGCGAACCCATGCGCGGCGCGAACGAGCCGTCGAGCGCGGCCGAACCGATCGTGAACGCATCGGCGCCGGCCGCCGCCAGCGCGCGGATCTGCTCGGCGCGCTGCACGCTGCCGGCGACCAGCAGCGTGCCGGCGATGCCACGCCGCGCGGCCCGCACCAGCTCGATCGGATCGGCCTCGGTCGCGCGGTAGGCGAGCAGGTCGACCCCGGCGCACCCCATCGCGTGGAATCGCCGGCAATCGGCCTCGACCTGCGCCGGCGTGCCGGCGAGCTTCGTCGGGTGATCGAACGGCCGCCCCGGAAATGGCAGGTAGCGGACCGCGCTGCCGGCAAGGATCTCCAGCACCTCCTCGACCTGCGTGCCGCCCAGCAAGCGGTCGACCCCGAGATCCCGCGCGACGCGCGCCGAGCGCAGGCTGGCCTCGACCGACGTGCTCACGACTTCCATGTAGCTGGTCGCGCCCGCGTCCTTGATCCCGCGGTGCAGCTGGTCGAGCACCTGGGGCGAGACGCCGACGTCCTTGAACCCGAGATGCCGGAGCCCGATCGGCCGGATCTCCTCGAGCACCTCGACACAATCGGGGACCGTCTGATCCGACCGGGTCAGCATGAAGACGAAGTCCATGCCTGTTGAGTGAGCATGCCGGGTCGGCGTTTGCAACGAGCGACCTCGCACGGCGCCCGAGAGATCCGCAGGCGCTCGCGCGGCGCGGCGCGGAGCGCGCTTCGTCACCGGCGCGTCGCCGCCGGTCCACACGTCGCACCGCCGACCACAGCCGCCACAGGTTCTACCGAGCGCGGCCGGTACACTACGGGCGCTGGTACACCCGGGCGAGCACACAGCCCTCGGTGGTGACGGCAAAGACCAGGCGCGCGTCCGGCGGCACCGGGCAGCGGTGGCCGGCCGGCGCGTAGTCGACGATCCACGCGGCCTCGGTCGCCACGTCGGTCATCGGCGGCCACAGATCTTCCCGGAACCACGCGAGGTGGCCCGGCTCGATGCAGCGGCGATGGACCCGCGCGCCCGGCGCCGCGCGCTGGTTGACGTAGTCGACCGCCCGATCGAGGCCCTCGCCCCACCACGCGGTCTCGAACGAACCGCGCGCCGCGACCGCCCCCGCGCCGCCGACCTGCTCGCCGAAGTAATCGAGGTAATACGGGTGCACGCGCACGAGCGTCGCGCCGAGGTAGACCGCGACCGCGACGAGCGCCGGCGCGGCGTGGCGCACGCGCAACCAGACGGCGAGCTGGTCTGCGCCGGCCGCCGCGATCATCGCCAGCGCCAGGACGCTCGGCAGGACGTAGCGCACGCCATCCTGGCGCACCGGCGACGCCGCGACGCCGAGCGGGATGGCGAACCAGCACGCGGCGACCAGCGCGCTTCGGCCCCGCGTGAGGCCCAGCCGCACGACGCCCAGGATCGCCAAGCCCAGCACGCCGATCGGCAGCGTCGCGAACAGGTACACCGCGAAGTAATAGGCCGGCGGGTGGTTGGTGACCGTGCCGAGGAACGGCTCGGTGCCGTGCACGCCGTCGAGCTTGTGCAGCGCCGCGGCCAGCGCGGCGAGCGGGTGTCGCCACAGCCGCGGCCACACCGCGTACAGCGTCGCGACCGCGGCGAGCGGCATCACCGTGGCGCCCCACACCACGGTGTCGCGGCGCCAGCGCGGCGGCGCCTGGACCACGACGATCACCGCGCACACCAGGCCGAGCAAGCCGTTGATGAACCGCGAGGCGACCGCGATCCCGATCGCGACGCCGACCCAGGTCAGCCGGACGCGCAGCGTGGCCAAGGCGACCCGATCGTCGGGCGACAGGTAATCGTGGACGCCGAGCGCCAGCACGAGCCCCAGCGACCACCACAGCACGGTCGGCGATTCGTGGCCGACGATCTGGCCATGGCCGACCAGCGGCGGCAACAGCGTCGCGATCGCCGCCGCGAGGACGCCGACCCGCAGCCGGAACAGCCGCGCGCCGATCGGCACGAGCAGCGCGCAGCCGAGCGCGATCCACACCGCCGACAGCGCGCGCGCCGGCCCGAAGCCATCGGCGAGCTGCGCGCCGATCCCGTCGAGCAGCTTCATGATCGGCGGGTGCTCGTCGTTCCACTGCCACGATCGCTCGGCGAAATCGAGGCCGAGCACGTTGGTGACGTAGTTGCGCCCCGCGGCCCAGTTGACGTCCTCGTCCCAGGTCTGGCCGGCGCCGCCCAGATCGATCCAGCGCACCAGGGCGCCGGCGACGAACACGACGGCGATCGCGAGCCACGTCGAGCGCGGCACCGCGGCGAGCCGGCGGCGCGCCAGCGCGCACAGCGTGGCGACCGCGGTGACGAGCAACCCCAGCGCGATCGCGCCGTCGAGCCGCGCGGTCCCCGGCGCATCGAACACGGCGCGCGCCGGCGGCTCGGACGACAGCGAGCTGGCCGGCACGTACTCCGGGTCGCCGCGCCGGCCGACCGGGCTCCACACCAGCCGCGCCCCGGGCGGCCCGGCGAACCGGATCGCGGTCGCGCCGTGGCGCACGAGGATCCGGCGCTTGACCAGGCCACGGCCGCGCAGGTCCTCGCCGGCGAACCCGAGCCGCGCGTCGAGGTCGCTCTGGAAGCCGATGATCACCGGGCCGCCGCGCGCGACCAAGATCGACCCTGCATACGCGGTCGTCCCCGGCGGATCTGCGGGCTCGCTGGCCGCGGCGGCGAGCCGCTCGAGCGGCGGCGTGGCGATCCACGCCCGCGCCCCCAGCAGCGCGATGGCGACCGCCGCCGGGATCGCGCCCCACCACCGCGCCACCCCGCGCCGCACCGGCACCCCGGCGAGCGGCTCCTGGGTGAGCAGCCGCGCGCTGCGCCGCACGCCCGACGCAAGCGTCGGCCGGGCTGGATCGTCCGGTGCGGTCGTCACGGCCGAGGATCTTACCGCAGGACAGCGGGTCGCCGCGATCCGCCTTGCGCCGACGAGCAACCTCGGCGCCTGCTTGATCCGACCGGCGGCGGAGCTAGCTCCCGCGCGCGTAGCGGCCCGGCGTGGTGCCGACGATGCGCCGAAAGTGGCGGTTGAGCAGGCTCTGGTCGCAGAACCCGACCAGCGACGCGACCTCGCTGGGCCGGACACCTGCGGCGAGCAGCTGCTTGGCGCGCATGATCCGCAGCTGGATCTGGTACGCGTGCGGCGGCATGCCGACCTGCGCGCGGAACGCGCGGCACAGGTGGAACTTGTCGATCCCGGCGTGGCCGGCGAGCGCGTCGAGCGCGACCGGGTCGGAGGCGCGAGCGCGCAGCAGCTCGATCGCGCGCCGCACGGGGGCCGCGTAGGTGGTCGCGCCGGTATCGAGCGACGCGAACACCGCGAGCGCCTCCGCGAGGGCCGTCTCGAGCGCGAGCCGCTCCGCGCCGGCGGCGACCGCGTCGTACAGGCGATGGAACGGCGCGCCGCGCGGATCGCCGGGCGCGACGAAGCGCTGCGGGCGCACCTTGCCGCCCAGCGCGGCGACGTCGGGGAACGCGAGGACGTCGAACGCGAGCGGCCCGTCGCGCCACACATCGCGCGAGACATCGCCCGGATGCTTGAGCTGCAGCGCGCCAGGCTCGCCACGGAACACCTTGCCCGCGGTCCACCACTCGGCGCGGCCGCGATCGAGGCGCGCGACCCCGTAGACCTCCTTCACGCCGGTACACCGGTCGGCGCTGGTCCACCGGCTCGCGACGAGCCCCGGCAGCGACACCGGCAGCGGTACAGCACCGATCATGCGTCCTGGGTACCACGCACCGCCGCCGCTGGCTTGGACGTTCTTGGCAGGTCGATCGGGTAACCAATCGCGCTCAATCCAGCGACCGCCGCGATCGCTAGATCGGAGCGATGCCAGAACAACGCGTCGCCCTGATCACCGGGGCCAACAAGGGAATCGGTCTCGCGATCGCTCGGTCACTCGCAGCGCACGGGCTCACCGTGCTCGTCGGCGCGCGCGACCTCGCCCTCGGCGAGGCCGCGGCGAAGTCGATCGGCGGCTCGGCGCGGGCGATCGCGCTCGACGTCACGTCGCTCCCCTCGATCGCCGCGGCCGCCGCCGAGATCCGCCGGGCGGTCGGCCGGCTCGACGTGCTGATCAACAACGCCGGGATCGCCCGCGCGGGCGGTCCGCCGAGCACCGCCGTCCTCGCCGAGGCGCGCCAGGTGTTCGAGACCAACGTGCTCGGCGTCATCGCGGTGACCCAGGCGATGCTGCCGCTGCTGCGCGAGGCGCCAGCGGCCAGGATCGTCAACATCTCCAGCAGCCTCGGCTCGCTGACATCGATCAACGTGCCGGGCTCGCCCTACCCCGGCGTGGCGGGCGTCGCGTACGGACCGTCGAAGTCGGCGCTGAACGCGATCACCGTCGCGTTCGCGCACGAGCTCGCGGCGACCAAGATCAAGGTCAACGCGGCGTGCCCGGGCTACACCGCGACGGATATGACCGGCCATCACGGCCCGCGCACGGTCGAGCAAGCAGCCCGCGAGCCGGTCCGGCTGGCGCTGCTCGCGGACGACGGCCCGACGGGCGGGTTCACGAACGAGGACGGTCCGATCCCCTGGTGACGCGCGCGCCGCCGGATCCCGCGCGAGGTCCGCGGTCGCGGCGCCCGGGCCAGGCGAGCGTCAGTGCACGCGGCCCGGGCACTGAAAGTTGCGCGAGGTCCTGGCCAGGAACGTGTAGTACTCGCCGGGCTCGCGCATCGCGGGGATGTGCAGCGTCACCGGCTCGAAGCCGCGCGCCTGCCAGAACGCGGCGCACGGCAGCTTGGGCTGGTCCGGCTGGGCGTGGATCGCGTAGCAGCTGAACACGAACGTGGGATCGTAGGCCGCGAGCACGCGATCGGAGCCGAACTTGGTGTGGCCGGCGCGCGCGCGGACCCGCGGCTCGTCGTGCGCGATCGCCTCGGACACCAGGCCGAACACATCGACGCCGCGCATCCGGCCGAAGTACGGCTGCGCGCCGGCGCCCCCGACGATCGAGAAGTCGTCGGGCCGAAAGCAGCTCGCGGTCGCGCGGCCGATCGCGGCGCGGTCCTCGGTGTAGGCGATCAGGAACGCCGGCGTATCGATGCCGCGGTCGCTGGCGAGGTTGCTCCGGGACAGCGATCGGGTGGTCAGCGCGAGCTGGCCGACCGCGAACGCGACGATCAGCGCCGCCGCGAGCGCGACGCCGAGCGCGGTCGCGCGCGGCGCGAGCCCGACCCGCCCGCCCAGCCGCGCGATCGCGCGGCTGATCCATTCGGCCCCCAGCGTCACCGCGAGCGCCGCGACGACGAACACCGGCATGATGAAGCGGTGCAGGCCCATGAAGTCGCCGCCGACGCTGATCGCGTAGCCCAGGTACACCAGGGCAAACACCCCGCAGGTCGTGGTCAACACGAAGCGCGGCGATCGCGGCCGCGCCGCGATGTGTCCGGCGATCACGAGCGGCAGCACGTAGAGCAGGCCCGTCTGCCGCAGCCAGACCCAGACGTAGTACACGCCGTTGCGCAGCATCTGGTGCGGCAGCTCGCCATCGGCCCACGGCCCGGTGGCCTTCACGTAGTAGGTGTTGGGGAACGGCCAGCCGTAGTACCACCAGCGCCACGCGAACCACGGCGCCCACAGCGCGACGAACCACGCCACGGCGATCGCCGCGTGGCCAAGCCACGCCCGCCCCGGCTGCCCGGCCGGCGTGCGCCAGATCACCGCGATCGCGCCCCACACCACGCCGAACACGGCGGCCACCATCGGACCCTCGGGCCGCGTCATCGAGGCCAGCGCGAGCACCACGCCGAGCCGGCGCAGCGCGCGCGGCGTCGCGGCCGCGGCGACCAGTGCGTCGAGCGCGGCGGTCACCAGCAGCGTGTAGAGCTGGGTCTCGAGGCCCCCCGAGGTCCAGCACGCGAAGCCCGACGAGCACGCGAGCAAGATCGGCGGCACGCCGGCCCACGCGGTCTTGCGACCGAGCGCGCGCTCGATGATCCGGAAGACCAGGTACAGCGTCGCCAGCGCGCACGCGGTGCCGAGCACCCGCGACGAGGCCTCCGGCGCGATCCCGGCGAGCATCCCGATGCCCAGCACGAACGTCCACAGAAAGCTCGTGTAGCCCTCGACGGGTTGACCCAGGTTGAACGCCAGCTGGCCGTGCTCCGCCAGGTTGCGCGCGAACACGAACGAGATGTACGCGTCGTCGGTCACGAAGTTGTAGGCCAGCGAGTGACCGATCAGCACGATCGCCGCCGCCCCCAGCAGCCCCCAGCGCGCGCGCGAGGTCCATGTCGCGGATCGCTCAACCATGCGCAGCTCGCCGGGATTCGTTCGCAGACATCGCGGCAAAGTACCCTGCGGCGCGCCCGCGGGACAGCGCGCGCGCGCGGTCAGGCGCTACTTGCCCTGGAGCCGGGCGATCCGCTTCTTGATCAAACCGACGTCCTTGGCGCTCGGCACCGTGGTGACGTAGGTCTGCAGCGCCGCCAGCGCGTTCTCGCGATCGCCGCGCTGCGCGTAGGCCAGGCCCAGGCCGCGGTAGCCGCCGACGTAGCCCGGATACAGCGCGAGCGACTCCTGGTACGCGGCGATCGCACCTGCGACATCGCCGGCGAACAGCTTGCGATTGCCGCCGAGGTAGGCCGCGCGCGCCCGGGCGATCGCAGGATCTTCGTCGTCCTGGGCCACGAGGCCCGGCGCGTCGCTGCCGTGGTCGCTGTACTCGACGACGACCTTCTTGCCGCCCAGCCGGCGCGGTCGGGCCATCGGCACGGCCGGGGCGACCTCGGAGAGCGGCGTGGTGGGCGCGCCGATCGCGCGGGCCGGCCGATCGGGGCGATCGACCGGCGGCGCCGCCGCGGGCTCGTCCGCCGAGGCCGCGGCCGCCGCGGCCCGCACGCGCTCGTCGGCCGAGGCCGCCGCCGCCGCGACCTGCGCGCGCTCGTCGTGGTCGCGCACCGCGCGCTGCGGGGCCGACACCGCCGTCGCGGTCGAACCGGCGCTGCCGCCGCCGAGGAGCACGATCGCGGCGACGATCGCGACGCAGCCGGCCGCGGTCCACGCGAGCAGGCGGCGCGAGGGTGCGATGCTCTGCACGCTGGCGAGGTCGGCGCTGACCTGGCGATCGACGCTCGGGTGGGAGACGCGCGACGGCGTCCGGCGATCGCCGAGCGTGCTGTCGCCCGCGGCGAAGCTCGGGACGTCGTTGAAGCTGCCGGCCGAGTTCGGATAGGCGCTCCGACCGGCCTCGACCGGCGCCGGCAGCGCGGCGCTCTCGGGGCCGGCCGGGGCGGGGGCCGCGGCGCTTGGCACCCGCACCACGCGCGTCGGTTCGTCGAACGACACCGCTCCAGGACGGGCGAGCGCCTTGGGCCGCCCCGGCGCGGTCTGGTCGATCCACGCGGCCGCGGGCGGCCCGCCGCCAGTGAAGCTGCCCGGCTCGAGCGGCTGCGATCCCGGCCACGCGGGCCGGCGCACGGTCAGCTCCTCGAACGACTCCGTGGCGGGGGGCGATCGCAAGACCACGGTCTCTTCGAGCGCCGGCGCCGCGCGCGGCAAGGGCACCTCGGCGGGCGGCTGCGAGCCAGGACGCCCGGCGCGGAACGCCAGCTTGGCCGGGGGCTCGGAGAGCACCGGCGCGCTACCGCGCAGGACGAACGGCAGGTTCGGGCTGCCCGGCCGCACCGGCGGGTCGGCAGGCTTCGTCGGCTCGAGTCGGCCCGGGGAGCCCGCGCCCATCCCGCTCGACGCGGCCGGCGGGGCGGCGGCGACCGCCGGCGCGCTGGCGCTGGCGACGTCGGGCGCAGGTCCCGCGCTGCGCACGGCTGCCAGCGACGGCACCGACGCCGGGCCGGTGCGCAGCGCCGGCAGCACGCTCGGTGCGGTGCCCGGGCGGAACAGCGCGCCGCCGGCGCGGGTGCCGGGTCGCGCGACCGGCGGCGCGGTCCCCGCGCGATCGCCGGGCAAGGGGCCCATCGCCGGTCCACCGCGGCGCCCCGGGTCGGGCACCGGCGGCAGGGCCGGCCGCGCGGACGAACCCGACGCCAGCGGTGCGCTCGCGGGCCCGGGGCTCGCGGAGATCGCGGGGATCGCTGGGCTCCGGTGGGCCGCGCTCTCGGCGCCGGACTCACCGGACTGCTTGACCAGCGCGGCGAGGTTGGCGTCGGAGGCCTGTGGCGTGCGCTGGCCGTGCTCCCACTCCTTGACGTCGATCGCGTCCATCTCGACCACGCTGTTGCCGGCCGCCGGAGTCGGAACCACGGACTTGGTCATTGCGTTACCTCATCGACAAGCGCGGCCGCACCACGAGCGGCCTCGGTTTCGGTTGCGAACAGTTTTGCTGCGGTCTTGAGGAGAGCGTTGGCATCGACGTCGTACAGCGTCACCGTCACCTTGAGCTTGCGCTTGGTCGCGCCGTCGATCCGCGCGAACAGCAGCCGGTTGGCCGACATCGATCGTCCGACCGCTTCGTAGCAGGCGCCGGTCGGCTCGACGCACTCGACCGCGAGCTGCGCGACCTCGAGCGAGACCTTGGAGACCTTGGTCTCGTCGGTCCCCTTGACCTTGGCGGTCGCGAGCGACGAGCTCACCGCGCGCGCCGCAGTGGGGAAGCTGTCGCTCTCGGCCGGCAACACGGCGAGCTGAACAGCGGGCTTGGTCGGCGCCGGTGCAACCGGCTCCGGGCGCGCGTGTCCACAGCCCGACATCGTCATTCCCGCGATGATGGCTAGCCTCCCGGACATCTGGAAACTCTTCACGCGAGTTCGATAATCTATCATGGAGGACGATCGCCGCGAGCCTGGTGTTTGCGGCGTGCCGGCGAGTTTTCATCGACGACACCGAGCAAGATCCGAGGTGTCCTCAGGCGGCGGCGGCGGCGGTGTACGTCAACGCACGGCGCGGCACCACATCGCCCTCGACGTAGACCGCCGTGCTGCGCGCGATCGCCGCACCAGCCAGCGGAGACCGCCTCCGCTGGTGTACGCTATCACCGCACAATGGAGTCTGTGGAGTCCGTGGAGTCCGTGGAGTCCGCCCGCCGCCCGCTCGGCCACGTGCTCGCCGCCGGCGCCGTGACCTTGGCGATCGCCGGGGCGGCCACCGGCGCGATCGACGCCGTGTGGTCGTGGGCGCCCGCCGCGCAGTTTGTGCCCGGCGCCGCCGCGCGGCTGCGCTACGTGGGGTTCGCCGCGACGAGCTACGCGCTCGCCGGCGCGATCGCCGGGCTCGGCGTCGCGGCGATCGCGCTGTGGCTGTCGCGCGCGACGCGGCTCGGCGATCTCGCGCGGTTCGCGTTCGACCACCACCGCGCCCGCCGCGCCCGCGATCGCCGGGCCGCGGTCGGCGGGCTCTCGCTCGTGCTCGCCGGCATCCCGATCGCCGCCGCCGCGCTGGCGATCGCGTTCCGGTTCACGGTCGAGGTCGTCACCAACCGCCACGTGATCGCGCTCGAGGTCGCGGTCGCGATGGTGAACACGGTCGCGGCGCTCGTGATCGCCCTGCCGATCGCGTTCGTCGTCGCGCGCGGCGTCGAGGCCGGGCTCGCCCGGCTCGCCGGGCGCGCCGGGTTCGTGTCGTCGGTGTGGGCGCCGCCCGCCGCGCTCGCCGCGCTGCTCGCCGCCGCCGCCGCCGGCTGGGCGATCCGCGACTGGGAGACCGCGCGCCAGCTGCCGCTGCGCGGCCCGGTCGCGATCGCCCTCGGCCTCGCGCTCGCCGCCCCCGCGCTGCGCCCCGCGCTCGCCACCGCCCGCTGGCTCGACCAGGCCGCGCGCTGGCGGCGGCGCGCCGGATGGATCGCCGCGCCGCTCGTGCTCGGCTGGCTGGTGCTCGCGACCGGGGGCTCGGCCGCGGTGATCAAGGCCGCGTCGGCCTACACCGGCCTCGGCGGCCCGATCGCCCACGCGCTGCGCCGCGCGTTCGACCGCGACCACGATGGCTACTCCCGGTTCCTCGGCGGCGGCGACTGCGACGACGGCGATCCGGCGGTCCACCCCGGCGCGCCCGAGATCCCCGACGACGGCATCGATCAGAACTGCGTCGGCGGCGACGCCACCGCCCGGCAACCGCCGCCCGAGACCGCGTTCGCCGCCGTCCCCGCCGCGGTGCCCGCCGACTTCAACGTGCTGCTGCTGACGATCGACACGACCCGCGCCGACCACCTCGGGATGTATGGCTACGGCCGGCCGACCTCGCCCGCGCTCGACGCGATGGCGCGCGAGGCGACCGTGTTCGACCACGGCTGGGCGCACGCGCCGTCGACCCGCTACTCGATGCCGGCGATCCTGACCGGCCGGCTGCCGCTCGACGTCTACTACGACACGTCGATCGAGGGCTGGCCCGGCATCTCGCTCAAGGCGACGACGATCGCCGAGGCGCTGGCGGCGCGCGGGTTCGTCACCGGCGCGATCACCAACTACTGGTACTTCGATCGCAGCCGCCACATGGATCAGGGCTTCGCCGAGTACGACAACGAGGACGCCCGGCTGCACACCGGCGTGCCCGGCGCCGGCCCCGAGCAGACCCGCGGCAGCTCGTCGAAGGAGCAGACCGACAAGGCGATCAAGTTCGTCGATCGCCACGCCGCCGAGCGCTGGATGCTCTGGGTCCACTACTACGATCCGCACTACGCCTACGAGCCGCACCCCGACGGCCCCGCGTTCGGCACCGACCGCGTCGCGCTGTACGACGGCGAGATCGCCTACACCGATCGCCACATCGGCCGCCTGCTCGACGAGCTGCGCGCCCGGCAGCTGTACGACAAGACGGTGATCGTCGTCACCGGTGATCACGGCGAGGGCTTCGGCGAGCACGGCGTCGAGCTGCACGGCTATCACCTGTACGCCGCGCAGACCAAGGTGCCGCTGATCATCCGCGTCCCGGGGTTGCCCGCCCACCACGCCGACACCCCGGCCGGCCACGTCGATATCCTGCCGACCCTGGTCAACCTCGCGGGCGGCGCCGCGACCCCCGAGATGATGGGCCGCTCCCTGGTCGACGTGCTCGCCGGGGCCCACGCGCCGCGCACGATCCTCCAGCAGCTGTCGTACGAGGGCGACCACGAGATGCGCGCCGGGGTCGATGCGCGCTGCCACGTGATCTACAACGTCAGCCCCGACACCAGCTGGGAGGTCTATCGCGTCGATCGCGATCCGATGGAGACCCACGATCTGGCGGGCGACGACGACGAGTGCGCCCAGACCCGCCGCGCGGTCGCGACGTGGTACGACGCGTCGCAGGTGCCGCCCGCCGCCGCCCTCGCGCTGCTGCCGGACCGCCCCGCGATCGCCCAGCCGATCGACGTCGAGTTCGGCGACGCGGTCCGGCTGCTCGCCGTCGACGCACCGGCGCACGCCCGGCTCGGCGAGACGATCTCGCTGACCTGGACGTTCGAGGCCCGCGGCACGGTCGCCCCGGGCTTTCGGATGTTCGTCCACCTCCAGGGCACCGGCAAGGGGTTCGTCAACGGCGACCACCGGCCAGCGCGGCCGTTCGAGTGGTGGAAGGCCGGGCAATTCATCCGGTACACCACCACGGTAGTCATTCCACGCACCGCGACGACCGGCCCCTACACCGTGTGGGCCGGCATGTTCGACGCGACTCACCGCGCCCCCGCGCGCGCGCCGCACGCGGCGGCCGGCAAGATCGTCGATGATGCGGTCGCCGTCGCCGAGCTCGAGGTCTCGCCGTGACCGTCGATCTACCCGAACACCTGCCCGGCGCGATCGTCGTCGAGCCGCGCACCACCGCGCAGGTCGCCGCGCCGCGCGCGCCCCGGCTGCCGCTCGGCCAGCTCGTCGAGATCGCGCTGTGGCTCCTGATCGCCCTGCCCGCGCTCTACCAGCTCGGCCTGGTGTTCCAGGCGATCGCCGGCCGGGTCGGCTATCCCTACGACCTCGAGTGGATGGAGGGCGGCCTGCTGCACCACGCGCTGCGGATCCGCCACGGCGACGGCATCTACGTCGCGCCCAACGTCGACTTCATCCCGTACCTCTACACGCCGCTGTACCCGACGCTGATCGCGCTGTTCGGCGGCCTGTTCGGCGGACCGTTCGGGCCGTCGTACCTGCTCGGCCGCGCGATCTCGATCGCCGGGCTCCTGGGGATCGCCGCGATCGCGGTGGCGTCGTTCGCGCGGATCCGCGGCCACCGGCTGCCCGGCAGCGTCGGCGCGGTGCTCGCCCTGGGCCTGTTCGCCGCGTGTTACCCGTTCGTCGAGGGCTGGTACGATCTGGTCCGCGCCGACACGTTCTTTCTGTTCATGGTGACCGCCGCGCTCGCCGGGCTGCCGGCCTGGGCGCGCAGCGGCGGCGGCGTGGTCGGTCACGGCAAGGTCGCCGCCGGCGCGGCGCTGATGGCGCTCGCGTTCTTCTGCAAGCAGACCGGGATCTTCTACGTCGGGCTCGGCGGCGCGATCGTGGTCGTGGTCGCGTGGCGGCGCGCCGCGACCTACGCGGCGATGGCGGGCGCGATCGGGCTCGGCGGCACGTGGCTGCTCGACCGCGCGACCCACGGCTGGTTCTGGGTCTACGTCTCGGAGATCCACCGCGCGCACGACTTCAACGTGGACCGGGTCTGGGCGTCGTTCGGCAACATCCTGTGGCACTTCCCCGCGATGACGATCGTCGTCGCGGCCGCGCTGCCGATCGTGCTGGTCGCGGCGATCAAGCAGCGCGGCGTGCCGGCGGCGGCGCAGCCGTTCGTCCTGTGGTCCGCGGCGTTCGCGCTGTCGACCGTGGTCGGCGCGATCGGCTGGGGCACCGAGTTCGCGCACTTCAACGCGTACATGCCGGCGCTGCTGCACGGCGCGCTCGCGGCCGGCGCGGCGATCCCCGCGGTGATCGGCGGCGCGCGCGTGGTGGGCCGCGGCGCGCGGTCCGGCGGCTGGATCGCCACCGGCTGCGGCCTCGTCGCCGCGCTCGCCCTCGCGGTGACCTGCGCCCGCGCGCGCTGGCAACCCCAGCGGTTCATCCCGACCGCCGCGGACGTCGCGGCCGGAGGCCGGCTGATCCAGCGGCTGGCGTCGATCGACGGCGACCTGTGGATGCCGTCGCACCCGTGGTACCTCGTGCTCGCGGGCAAGACGCCGCACGTCCACCGCATGGGCATCAAGGACGTCACCACGCGGCAGCCCCGCACGATCGCGCGGCTCGACGACGTGCTGCGCGACCACAAGTTCGCCGCGATCGTGCTCGACAACCGCGACCTGCAGGGCGAGCTGCCGGCGCTGCGGCAGTTCTACCGGCCCGGCTTCGTGCTGCCGTCCGACGAGCGCCCGCGGGTCTACACCGGCGCCAGCGTGGTGCCCGATGCGATCTGGATCCCCGCCGTGCCGGCGACCCCGCAAGCCAACGCCAAGGTCGTGTTCGACTTCGAGGCCGCGACCTGGACCGACGGCTGGATCTCGAGCGGCGCCGCGTGGGGGCCCGGCCCGGTCGCCGAGCCGCTGCCCGGCCAGGCGCTCGTGCTCGGCGCCACCGGCGCGCGGTTCGCCACCAGCCGCAATGGCGGCGACGCCGCGACCGGCCGGGTGACCTCGCCGCTGTTCCCGCTCGACGGCAAGCGCCTGACCCTGCGGCTCGGCGGCGGCAGCGACGCCAGCGGCCTGCGCGTCGAGCTGTGGGTCGACGACGCGCTCGCGCGCACCGCCAGCGTCCCGCCGCCGACCGGCGACAACCTGCGCACCGTGGCGATCGAGCTCGGCGAGCTGCGCGGCAAGCTCGCCAAGCTGGTGCTGATCGACGACGCGCGCGATGGCCACCTGAACATCGACGACGTCTGGCTGTGGCAGTAGACTCGCGCGCGATGCCCGAAGTTGCCCCGCCTGCGCCGCGGCAGAACCTGCTCCTGCCCGACAGCCCGCGCTGGCCGCTCGATCCCGGCCGGCCGGTGATCGAGCTCGACGACGTCTCGGTGGCGTTCGGCGACAACCACGTGCTGCGCGGCCTCAGCCTCAAGATCGTGCCCGGCCGCACCACGGTGGTCGTCGGCCGCAGCGGCTCGGGCAAGTCGGTGCTCCTGAAGCTCATGATCGGCCTGCAGAAGCCGACCAGCGGCCGGGTCATCGTGTTCGGCAAGGACCTGGCGACCTGCTCGGCGCTCGAGGTCATCGAGCTGCGCAAGCGCATGGGCATGCTGTTCCAGAACTACGCGCTGTTCGACGCGCTCACCGTCGACGAGAACGTCGGGTTCTCGCTGCTCGAGAACTCCGAGCTGGCGGCGCCGCAGATCGCGGGCCTGACCCACGGCCTGGTCAGCATCCTCAACCTGCTCGGCAGCGAGAAGCTGTTGCCCGCCGAGCTGTCGGGCGGCATGCGCAAGCGGGTGAGCCTGGCGCGCGCGCTGATCGCCAACCCCGAGGTCGTGCTGTTCGACGAGCCGACCACCGGCCTCGATCCGATCATGATCGCCGCGGTCGACGACATGATCGCGCTCGCCAAGCAGCAGTACCAGATCACCTCGGTGATCATCAGCCACGACATGGCGAGCACGCAGCGGCTCGCCGACGACGTCGCGTTCCTCCACGACGGCAAGATCATCTTCAACGGCAGCTACGACGAGCTGATGCGCTCGCCGCTGCCGCCGATCCAGGCGTTCGTCGAGGGCGCGCGGACCTCGCGGCTGTCGCGCGACGCGGCGCCCGGCGAGGTCGTGGCCGAGGCCGAGACCCGCGCTTCGATCAAGGACGCCCCGGCCGTCGAGCTGGTCGGCGTCTACAAGACGTTCGGCGGCAAGGAGGTGCTGCGCGGCGTCGATCTACCGATCTACCCGCATCGCACCACCGTGATCATCGGCGCCAGCGGCTCGGGCAAGTCGGTCATCATCAAGCACATCATGGGCCTGTTCAAACCCGACCGCGGCGAGATCCGCGTGTTCGGCAAGGACATCGTGCCGCTGAACGACCTCGAGCTCAACGACGTCCGCAAGCACTTCGGCCTGGTGTTCCAGAACGCCGCGCTGCTCGACTGGCTGTCGGTCTACGAGAACGTCGCGTTCCCGCTGCGCGAGCGTAACGAGCTGGCCCGGCCCGAGCTCGCGGCGAGAGTGACCGATATCCTCGAGCGGCTCAACATCGCCGACATCGCGCAGCGCATGCCGGGAGAGATCTCGGCCGGCCAGCGCAAGCGCGTCGGCCTGGCGCGCGCGATCGTGCTGAAGCCCGAGATCATGATCTACGACGAGCCGACCACCGGCCAGGATCCGCTGCGCACGCGCGATATCGACGACATGATCCAGCAGACCCAGCAGCAGTTCGACATCACGAGCATCGTGATCAGCCACGACATGGCCTCGACGTTCCGGATCGCCCACCTGATCGCCATGCTGTACAAGGGCAAGATCGTCGCGTTCGGCTCGCCGGCCGAGCTCCGCGCCTCGACCAACGAGCACGTCCAGCAGTTCATCCACGCCGGCTCGGTCGACGTCGCCGGTCACTGACCGTCGCTCGTCGTGGCCTGGCCACGCCGATCGTTCGCGAACTGCGCGCAGGCCGACGACCCGGAAATCACCGCTGCGCAGCAGGCCGCGCGCGAGGCCGGTGCACGAGACTTTCAGCGCCGTGTCGAGGAAGCCATCTCGACGGTTGCGGAGCTGCAGAAGACGCGCAAGCCGTCGTCGACCCCATCGTACCCCATCGTTGACCTTGCACCTTGACCCTTGAACGTGGCGGCTACAGCTTCAACCGATGAGATCAGAAGCTGCAGCAGAGGATCCGGTGCGGCCTGCCGGTCGTGGGCACGGTGCTCACGCCGTAGATCACCTTGCCCGCGCTGCACTGCGCCTTGCTGTAGCCGTAGTCCCAGTCGCCGTACGCGGTGTCACCCCGATCGTCCTGGGTGACGAGGCGGGTTTCGCAGTTGTTCGCGCCGCCGCTGGCGAGGCTGGCCGAGGCGCAGCGCAGGCCATGCAGCCGCTTGCTCGATGAATCCATGCTGATGCCGGACACGTACTCGTTGAGGCCGCACTCGCTCTTGTAATAGCCGGAGTCCCAGTCGGAGGCGCGCGACGCCCGGCGGTGGTCGCCGCTGGCGATGTCCGAGAGGGTGGTGACGCCGGTCCCGGTGAACGTGCAATTCGGCGCGCACAGCAGGGCGTGCGCCGCCGACAGGTCCGTTCGCTGGCTGAGGCCGGTGGCGACGGAACAGCTGCCACAGTCACCCTTGTAATACCCGGTGTCCCACTCGGCCGGGCTGGCGGCGTTCTGGTCGCCGCTGTCGAACGTGACCGCGCCGGAGGTCGGCGACGCAGCACCGGCCTGATAAACGCGAACGTAATCCACGCGCATGAACAGCGGGAAGTCGCCGATCTGCGGATCGGTGTTGGGGAACTGCCCGGCGAGGGCCAGGTTCAGGATGATGTGGAAGTTCTGGCGGTACTCCTCCATCGTGCTCGCGCTGACGCTCTGGGACTTGACGCGGGCATTATCGATGTACCAGTACATGTCGGTGTTGTTCCACTCCATCGCGTAGGTGTGGAATTGTGTCACATCGCCCACGTACGAGTTGCTGGGGTTGTTGGCGACGACGCCGCTCGCCCAGGGCAAGAGCCCGGTACGAGTGTCCCAGAACAGGTTCTGGTAACTCACCGCGTCTGCGTTGACATGCTCCATGATGTCGATCTCTCCGCAGCTCGGCCAATCACCGGCCATCGTGTCGTAATAGGACATGGGAGCCGAGTAATTGCTGGTGTAGGTGTCGTTGGCCGAATCGCCCATCATCCAGAACGCTGGCCAAGCGCCGGCCTTTGCCGGCATCGCGATGCGCGCCTCGACGCGGGCGTTGTTCCAGGAGCGCTTGCCCTCGGTGGTGATGCGAGCCGATCGCTGATGCCAATCGCGCCCGGCGATGTTGGTCGCAGCGGAGTAGAAATCAGCTCGAATGACGAGGTTGCCAGCCTCCAGGTAGGCCTGCTCGGGCCGGTACCACTCCCACTCGCCGTTTCCCCAGCCGCCAAAGCTCGCCGCGCCGCCGTTGTAGCCGTTGCCCACGTGGTAGTTCCAGTTGTCGGCGGACGGCTGCCCGCTGCCGTTGAATTCGTCCGACCAGACCAGGTTGTGGTACATGCAAGCGCTGCAGCCGTCCACCGCAGACAGGCTCGTCACGGTGGAGAGGTCCCCCTCGCGGGGTGCGTCCTCGGTGCTGCCGCTGCAGGCGGCCAGCAGTAACGCGCAAAGACTCGAGGCAAAGATCGAACGCATCATGATCTGGATCGCTCCTGTTGGAATGAGTGACAGTGACAAAGGCGGTTCGGATTGCGCGCGCGCAGATTCATCTGATCTTCCGATCTGGGCCGATCTGCGCCGATCTGGGTATGTCCCGCGCCGTGGTGGCGGCGGGGGCTGCCGCCGAAGCCGTGCGATGGCGATCGCCGCATCACCTCGCGGCAAGGGGTGGGCGGTTCCGTCCGTTCCTGGAAGCAATGAGTCGAGAGGAGCGTTGACTACACGTCACCATCTCGTGGCACTGCCGGGGTGGTCATACTTCAGCTGTGGGTCTTCACGCGATCTTTCCCCTCAACAGGGATCGAAAGCAAGCGCCACAGCGGTCGCGCGGCAGGTCGCGAACCGATTCGCAGTCCGCACGTGGTCCACCGCTCGAGTGGAGAAGCTCGTTCGCGGTGGAGGTGGCGCAGGCGTCAGCGCGAGGAACGACGCCACACCGCGTCGCGGCCCTCTCGAATCGAGGCGGAGAGCAGGAGCCCTTGACCGCCTTGACCGCAGGTCCAGGTGTGCATGTGTAAGCCGGCCGATCGCGCCGACCCGCAGGCTAGCAGCCCGGGAAGCACGCGGTGCCGAGCCGGGCCGCGGCGGCCGCGCGGGTCGTCCCGGCGATCTCGAGCAGCCGGCCGACCGTATCGCGCGCCAGCAGCTGCAGCTCGGGCGTGATCGCGTAGCTCGCGAGCAGCCGCTGGCCGAGCTGCTGGTGGGCCTGCTCGTCGGGCTGGATGTACGCGCGGTAGATCCGCACGGTCTCGTCGTCGCCGCGCTGGGCGCACAGCGCCATGAAGTTCTCGTTCACGCCGTACGCGATCGACTCGAGCGTGAACAGCCCCGCGGCGATCCGCTCGACCGTCGTGGTCAGCCCGCGCAGATACTGGAACAGCGGATTGTCGGCCTGCGCGAAGCTCGCGACGTCGAACCCGAGCGCGGTCAGCCGATCGGCGACCAGCTGGAAGTGCCCGGCCTCGTCGCCGGCCTGGCGCGCGAACGCAAGCTTCACGTCGAGCTCGCGGGTCGACGGCATCCACCCCGCCGCGAGCTCGCTGACGTTGATCTCGTTGGCCAGCGCGATCTGGAGCAGCTGGGTCGCCTCGCCGGGCGCGCCATCGGCCAAGGACATCCGGCCGGCCCCGAGGATCGGCGCCAGCCGCTCTGACTTCCACGCCTCGAGCTGTTCGACGAATGCCATGCGCCCTGCATAGCACGCCGCGCGGCTCACGCGCCGGCCGCGCCTTCGGGCACCACCGACGGCAACGGCCGGGCCAGCGCGTCGGCGTAGCGGGTCGCGAGCTCGACACGACCGAGGTGGGGCGCGCGGCGATCGCGCCGGTAGTCGACCGCGAGCGTGGCGCCGATCGCATAGCGCTCCACCAGGTACGCAGCGAGCTCGGGCCGCGACACGACCCGCGTCGCCACCACGTGGCGCAGGCCGGTGAGATCGGAGCGCGCGAGCTGCCACACGCGGTGCGCGGCGTCGGCGGCCCACACCGCCGAGCGCAGCTCGTCGGCGACCACGGTCATCGGCAGGTTGCGGCGGTGGCGGTAGCGCAGCCAGTCGAGGTGGCCGTGGCGGCCGGTCGCCGACGGACCGATCCAAAGGCCGGTGCGGAGGATCAGGCTATTGGGCCGCGCCGCGACCAGCCGCTCGGCCGCGACCCGCGTCTTGCCATACACGCTCACCGGATCGGTCGGCGACGCCTCGTCGTACGGCCCGCCATCGCCGCTGAACACGTGGTCGCTCGAGCAGTAGACGATCCGCGCGTCGGGCGGCGCGTGATCGAGCAGCTGCTGCGTCCCCGAGACGTTCACCGTGTACGCGAACTCCGGAGACTGCTCGCACATCTCGACATCACACACCCCGGCGCAGTGGATGATCAGCCGCGGCCGCTCCGCGGCGAACAGCGCGGCCATCGCCTCCGGATCGTCGAGATCGATCCCGCGGTCGACGCCGGCCGGCGGGTTGCGCGTCTGGCCGTTGCAGAACGCCGTCACCGCGCCCGGCGCCGCGGCGAGGATCGACCAGCCGAGCATCGACGTCGCCCCGAACAGAAATACCTCGGCGCAGCTCACGCGTCAGTGTAGCGCACGCCGCTCGATCCATACCGGCCACGCCGGAACGCCGCGGTACACTGGCGCGATGCAGGACGCAATCGTCGTGGCGCAGCTCGCGGGACCGCGGCCGATCGTCCAGCTGGCGCATGCGCGGCAGCGCACCGAGGGCGTGGTCGGCGTGTGGTGGCGCGACGACGCGGCCATCGCGATCTGCGCGCACAGCTGCGGGCTCACCGCGCTGCCCGAGGCGATCGGCTCGCTCGCCCAGCTCGAGCGCCTCGAGATCGGCGCCAACCAGCTCACCGAGCTGCCCGCGCTCCCGGCGGCGCTGCGCGAGCTCTACATCCACGATAACCGGATCACGCAGCTGCCCGACCTGCCGGCGCTGGCGGTGCTCGACGCCAATCGCAACCGCATCGCGCAGCTGCCGGCGCTCGCCGGCATCGACTTCGTCTACCTGGCGGGCAACCGATTGACCGCGCTGCCGGAGATCCGCGGCGTGCGCTATCTGAACGTCTGCGATAATCCGCTGCGCCACCTCGTGCTGTCCGATCCGGAGATCCAGGAGCTGCGCGCCGAGCACAGCGAGCTGCACGAGCTGTCGATCGAGCCGCTGGTCGGGCTGCGCGAGCTGTCGCTGCGCGGCAATCAGCTGGCGACGCTGCCGGCGTCGATCGGCGGCCACCCCGCGCTCCGCGTGCTGGATCTACGCAGCAACCAGCTCGACGCGCTCCCCGAGTCGCTGCGTGCGCTGCCGCTCACCAAGCTGGATCTGCGGTGGAACCCGCTGCGCGACCGGCCGCCCTGGCTCGCCGAGCTCGTCGACCGCGGCTGCCTGGTGTACACGTAGCTACTGCGCAGCTACTACGCCTCCGGTCGCAGCAAGCGGGTCAGCGTGTCGAGCAGCTCGGCCATGCTGAACGGCTTGATCAGCACCGCGTTGTGCAGCGCGGCGTCGCCGGCCGGGATCGCCTCGGGCAGCGCGGTCATGAGGATCGCCGGGATCTTGGCGAACCGTGGATCGGCGCGCATCCGGCGGATCATCTCGGGCCCGTCCATCACCGGCATCATCAGATCGGTCAGCACGATATCGGCGGGGTGCACCGCCAGGCTGGCGAGCCCGAGCTTGCCGTTGATCGCGAGCGCGACTTCGTACCCCGCCTCGGTGAGCAGGTCCGCCGTGATGTCGGCGAGTCCGAATTCGTCGTCGACTATGAGAACGGAGTGAGTCATTCCGCGGGTACGCGCTCAGCGCTCGGGCTCGGCCACGATCCGAGCCGTGCCGGTGAGGATCTGCTCGGCGCTATCGAACGTGTCTGCGACGATCACGCCACGATCGGTGATCTGGAACTCGCGGATCGCGCCGTCGTATGCCCGGTCGCGCACCTTGACGATCGAGATCAGCCGGTATAGCTGGGAGCGCAGCTCGACATGGCGTAGCAGGATGATGTTATCGGCCAGCGACGAAACGCCTTCGATCGGCACCGCGATCCCCGAGCCGACGAGCTCCGAGCTCTCGAGCGTGAACAGCGAGGTCACGCCGCGCCGCGCGAGCTCGTCGCCGAGCGCGGAGAACACCGCGCGGGTCCGCTCGGGGTACTCCGCGTGGTGGCGAAACCCGTGGAGGCCATCGAAGCACAGCCGCTTCACGCCGTGGTCGATGACCGCGCGCAGCACGCGCTCGACGACCGCGTCCAGCACCCCCTCGATCGGCTGCTCCCAGAACAGGTGGAGGATGCCGCGCTCGCGCGCCGCCTCGAGCCCGAGCCCGAGCCGCGCGCCCTTGGCCAGGAGGCCAAACGGCCGCTCGTAGAACCCGACGTAGAGGCCGACCCGGTCGTGGCGCGCCCCGGCCGACAGAAACTGCAGGCCGAGCGTGGTCTTGCCGCTGCCCGATGGGCCGAGCACGATGGTGTTGGAGCCGCCCGGCAGGCCGCCGCGCAGCATCGCGTCGAGCCCGGTCACCCCGAAGTCGGCGTGCTCGGTCGGCCGCGGCGCCGGGTCGTCCTCGTCGGGGCTGCGCAGCAAGGTCTCGATCCGCGGGCGGATCTTGACGCCGGCCGACGAGATCTCGAGGGCGTGGCGACCGCGCAGCTGGCGGGTGCCGCGCATCTTGCGGACCGTCACGTAGCGCAGCGACTGGACCCCGACGATCGTATCGCCGAGCTCGATCAAGCCATCGACCATCGTGTGCTCCGGGCGAAACCCATCGGAGCGCTCGGTCGACGCCAGCAGCAGCACGGTGCAGCCGGTCATGCCGCTGATCGCCTGCAGCTCGTGGATGAACTTCTTGAAGTCGCGGGGCGACGGCGCGAACTCCTCGGCCGAGACCAGGCCGTCGAGCACCACGAACGCCGCTCCGCGCGCCTCGACCGCCTCCTGCACCGACCTGAGCAGACCATCGAGCCCCGTCGACTCGAGGACCTTGAACGCGCTGATGTAGTAGATCGACGACGACACCAGGTCGGGGCGGAAGAACTCCATGCCGCGCAGGTGCGCGATCAGCCGGGTGTGTGACTCCGCGAGCAACGTGATGTAGATCGTGCTGTCGCCGCGCGCCGCGCGGTGAAAGCAGATCTGGTTGCCGAGGATCGTCTTGCCCGAGCCCGGCGCACCCTCGACGATGTAGACCCCGCCCTTGAACAGGCCGCCGTTCAAGATCGTATCGAGACCCGGAATACCGGTGTCCACGCGCCCCAGACTTCGGGTGTCAGCCATGGTTGATTCAACCACGAGGCAGGACGACGCAGAAGGACGCGCCGCCGCGAGTGTCATTCTCCGCGGTCACGCTGCCGCGCATCGCGGTGCACAGCGTCTTGACGATCCAGAGCCCGATGCCGAACCCGCCCCCGCGGCGGTTGCGCTCGTGGTCCAACCGCTCGAACAGGTGCGGCAAGGTGGCCGGCTCGAGGCCGGGGCCGTGATCGCGGACCACGATCTCCGCGTCACCGCCGCGGTCGCGGACGGCGAGCTCGATCTGCCCCCCACCGCCATAGCGGATCGCGTTGGACACCAGGGTCACGACGATCTGGCGGAGCCGCGCGCGGTCCCAGCGCCCGATCACGGGACCCGCGGCGTCGACGACGAGCTCGGAGCCCCCGGCCGCGGCCTCGCGGCGCGCGTCCCGGCACACCTCCTGGGCGACCTCGACCAGGTCCACGGCCGCTGGATCGAGCTGGAGGTGGCCGCGCCGCAGATCGGCGATCTCGGCCACGCGGTCCACGGTGGCGACGAACTTGTCGAGGTTGCGCATCAGCATCGCGACGCGCGAAGTGAACACCGGGGAGACGTTGGGCTCCCCGGCGAGGATCGAGAACTGCTCGGCCAGGAGCAGCATCGGCGCGACCGCGTTGCGCAGCTCATGACCGACCAGCCCGATGAAGCTGTCGCGCGCCGCCAGCGCGGCGGTCAGCTCGTCGATCCGCTGCTGGCTGTCGCCGGCCGAGGGCTCGCGCCATGCCGCCGGCTCACTCACCACACCCTGCGTGGCGTTGTCCGCTGCGTCCGTCATCAGTGCCCTTTGCGCTCCAGGCGAGGTACCGGGTCTCTTACAAGAAACGCTCCAAACCCATGAACATCCAGGTAGCGGAGGTCACATCGTCCGACACCGACGAGGCGGCGGCCTGCCCTGCGCCGGGAGATTACGAACTACCGCGGTGGGGCCGTGGGCGGAGGCTACGACGGTCTGACCTGCGTGCGCTGGCGCTCACAGAGCGCCTGCGCACAACCAAAGTGGTGAGCTGAACCCCTGGTCGCGGTCCGCCGCGACTGCCCGCATCCCGTGCCCGGGGGGCGGAAGTCCCAGCGCGTCGGGTCGTGGTGGGGCAGCGCCCCCAGGCGTGCTCCAGCGCCTGGCCGGAGCGAGGTATGAAAACCACCAGGTCCGCTTGCCAGGAGTCTCGTCCAACCCACCATGACCGAGCCCAACCGGCGTATCCTCATCGTCGACGATCACCGCTCGATCTACGACGCTCTCCACGACATCTTGCAAGGTCGCCCGACGGGCGAGGTCATCGATCTCGACACCGCGTTCGACCTGAGCTCGGCGTGCGACGGCGACCACGCGGTGGAGCGGGTGCGCGCGGCGCTCACCACGGGCCGGCCGTTCGCGCTGGCCGTGATCGACGTCCGCCTGCCGGCGGCGTGCGACGGGCTCGACACGATCGCGCGGCTGTGGGCGGTCGACCCCGAGCTGCAGGTCGTGATCTGCACGGCCTACTCCGACGCCACCTGGCGCGCCATCGTGCAGCGGTTCGGCGCCTGCGATCGCCTGTTGATCGTGAAGAAGCCGTTCGAGGTGGTCGAGGTCTGCCAGCTCGCGCTCGCGCTCACCCAGAAGTGGCAGCTCGCCTACGAGGCGCGGACGCGGATGGCCGAGCTCGTGCAATCGCGCGCCGATCTCGCCGCCAGCCTGGCGCTCGCCCGTGCGGTGCAGGAGGCCACCGCCGACGGCCTGCTCGTGGTCGGCGACCGCCGCAAGGTGTCCACCGTGAATCGCCGGTTCCTCGAGATGTGGGCGATGCCGCCCCAGCTGGTCGCGGCCGGCGATGAGGCCATGGTGGCCTACGTGCTCGATCAGATCGCCGACCCGCGCGCGCTGATCGAGCGGCTCGCGTACTTCTACGATCGTCCCCACGAGTCCGGCAACGACGAGTTGAACCTCAAGGATGGGCGCGTGTTCGAGCGCTGGACCGGGCCGCTGGGCGCCGACACCGGCGAGATCCACGGTCGGCTGTGGTGGTTTCGCGATATCACCGAGCGCCGCAAGCTCGAGCTCGACCGCGCCGTCGTCACCGAGCGCATGGCCTCGATGGGCCGGCTCGCGGCCGGCGTCGGCCACGAGATCAACAATCCGTTGACCTACGCGCTGGGTAACGTCGACGGGTTGATCGAGGCCAGCACCATGGCCGGCGGACCGCCACCGGCGACCGACGTGCTCGAGCGGCTGCACGAGACCCGCGACGGCCTGTGGCGGATCCGCGTGATCGTGCGCGACCTGCAGACCCTGTCGCGGGCCGACGAAGCGCACGGCGAGCTCGATCTCAAGCAGGTGATCGAGCAGGCGATCCAGATCGCCGGGGCCGAGCTGCGCCACCGCGCACAGCTCGTGCGCAGCTACGCGCGGGTCGGCACCGTGCTCGGCAGCCGGACCCGCCTGGGCCAGGTGTTCCTGAACCTGATCGTCAACGCGGCGCACGCGATCCCCGAGGGCCGGACCGAGCACAACCGGATCGAGATCGCGATCCGCGACGAGGGCGCCGAGGCGGTCGTCGAGGTCACCGATACCGGCGCCGGGATCGCGGCCGAGCACCTCGACCGGATCTTCGATCCGTTCTTCACCACCAAGCCGATCGGCTCGGGCACCGGCCTTGGCCTCTCGATCTCGCGCGAGATCATCGGTCGCCACGGTGGCTCGATCACCGTGGCGAGCGCGGTCGGCTTCGGCACCACGATGACGGTGCGGCTGCCGCACGGCCAGAAGCCGGCGCCGGCCCCGGTGCCAGCGACGCAGCCGCTGCCAACCGGCCAGCGCGCGCGGATCCTCGTGATCGACGACGAACCGCTGATCACGAAGATCATCAAGCGCGGCCTGCCGCACCATGACGTCACCGTGGCCGGTCAGGCGCGCGACGCCCTGCTCCGGATCGAGCAAGGCGAGCGATTCGACGTCATCCTGTGCGATCTCATGATGCCGGACATCAGCGGCATCGAAGTCCACGAGTACCTCACGCAGTCGCATCCGTCGGCGGCGCGCAAGATGGTGTTCATGACCGGCGGCGCGTTCACCGCGCGCGCCAAGCGGTTTCTATCAGAGGTCACCAACGACCGGATCGAGAAGCCGTTCTTGATGGCGCAGATCACCGAGCTCATCGACCGCCACGTCGAGGCCCGCCGCCGGGGGACGACCAGCGTCGGTTACGGCACCGCCTCGCCGCCATAGCCGGGCCGGCGATACACCGACACGATCGGCACGCCGCCGGCGCGCAGCACGAAGCTCGGCTGTACCGTGCCGTAGGATCGCCAGATCAGATAGTCGTGGCGATTGAAGTGGCGCTCGTGGATCACGATCGCGAGCTGGCTGCGATCGATGCCGGCTTGCTCCCAGCCGGCGTCGAGCAGCGTGCCGGGGATCAGCTGCAGCCGCTGGTAGAGGGCCCACGCGGGCGCGGCGTCATGCGTGTAGACGTAGGTCGACCGCGGCGGCGCCGCCGCCTCGGCGACCAGCTCGGGGAGCACGCCGCGCGCCGCGACGCCCCAGAACTGGCGATTCATCCCCAGATCCGCGCCGCCGGGCGCGCCGCCGGCCAGCGCGTTGTACCAGGTCAGCGCGTACGGCTCGGCGACGCCGACCTCGACCGCCGACGCCGCCACGAGGCAGGCGCCGACCGCGATCACGACGATCCCGGCGCCTCGGCCGCGCGCCTCGCTCGCGCGCCGGCCCGCCGCCGCGCGCCCCGCCCACACCGCGCCAACCGCCGCCGCGATGCAGATCGTCGGCAGCGCCGGCATCCAGTGCTTCTCGGCGCCGAAGATCGGCGTCGTTCCGAGCAAGAACGGGCCGATCGACGCGGCCGCCGACAGCGCGAGCAGGACCACGGGCGCGCCCGCGCCGCGCACGCGCCCGGCGATCCACACACCGCCGCCGACCGCCGCCGCCGCCAGCGTCGCGACCGGCACGGTGAACAACGTGGTGACCAGCGCGACGTGCCACGGGAACCGCGGCGCGTTCCAGTTGCGACCGAGGTATTCGTAGTTGTAGTGCACGTGGCTGAGGTGAAACGCGAGCCAGTCGCGGACGTGGCTCACCGGCGCGAACCACAGCCACGGCCACACCGCGTACAGCGTGACCGGCCCGAGCACGGCGAGCGACGCGATCACGCGCCAGCGATGGCCGAGGATCGCGCCGAGCTTGCCCGCGCCGTGCGCCGCGCGCGCGGCGTCGCTGCGCCAGCCGACGACGAGGTAGTGCACGCCGAGGGCGAACGGCAGCAACAGGGCGGTGTGCTTGGTCGCCAGCGCGAGCCCCCACAGCACGCCGACCTGCCACGGCCACGCCCGGCCGTCGAGCGCGCGGCCGTAGGCGTAGACCGTCGCGAACCACAGCGTCATGGTCGGCGCGTCGAAGCACGCGAGCCCGGCGTGAAACAGCGCGCGCGGCAAGAGCAGGAGCAAGAGCGCCGCGAGGATCGCCTCGGCGAGCCCGGCCAGCTCGAGCGCGAACAGATACACCACCAGCACCGCCACGCCGTGCATCATCGCCGACGGCAGCCGCGCCGCCGTGACCTCGTCGGCCACGCCGAGCCGGTCGTGCAGCAGGCGCTCCGACAGCCCGAACAGCGTCTTCATGAGCGGCGGGTGCTCGCGGTTGTTGTCGGTCGCGCTGGGCCCGCCGAACGTCTGGGTGATCGACGCCGCGGACACGCCGTGCTCGAGCCGGACCAGCCCCAGCCACCAGCTGGCGTAGTGCTCGCCGTGCTGGATGTACACGACCTCGTCGCGCGCGATCCCGACGTCGCGCTGGTCGATCATCACCACGACCACGGCGACCACCGCGAGCGCCCATCCGACGAGGAGCCGAGCCCGGCGGCTCACTGGCGCGCCTCGGCCGCGAAGCAGATCCGGCGATCGCGATCGGTGGCGCCGAGCACGAACACGACCTCGGCGGGCCCCGGCGGCGTGGCCGCGGCGAACCGCACCCAGCCGTCGTCGACCCCGGCCACGGCCGACGCGAGGATCTTGCCGCCGAGCTCGACGGCGAGCCGGACCGGCGATCGCACGTCGCGCCGGGTGAACACGTCGGCGATCCCGACGTAGCCGACCAGCTCGCGGCCGAGCGGCAGCTGCGGGAACGCGATCCGCAGCGGCGCGCCGGGCGCCGGGCTGACCTGCAGGCAGCGGTGCGGCGCGAACCCGACCTCGGCGAGCGCGAGCGCCGGGCGCGCGCCGGTCGACGTCGCGGTCGCCAGGCGCTCGAGCACGTCGCCGACCACCACGGCCGGCGCGCGCTCGAAGCGCCGCACCGTCACGCCATCGTGGTCCTCGCTGGCGACCGGCGCGAGCCCGGCGGTATCGGCCGACCGCGCGCCGCGGATCGAGAGCTCCCAGATCCGGCCGTAGCGAGCCGCGTCCATCCGCGCCGCCATCGCGACGGGGATCAGATCGCCCAGCTGCATCCGGCCCACCGGATCGACCCAGTCGGGCGCGAACACGATCAGGTCCCCGGGCTGGTACCCCGCGCGCACCTGCAGCCCCGCCGCGCGCCACGCCGCGTCGCCCGGCACCGCCCCTGCATCGCGCCGCGCGGCGCAGACTTCCCACGCGGCGATCGCCACCAGCAGCAGCGCCGGCACGATGGCCACAGGCGATCGTCTCGCAGACAACGCCGGCAAGCTACCACGCGCCCCGCCCACGTTCTAATGTGGCGGCGTGCGGCTGTACGCAGCGCTGTTCGCCACGGGCCTGGTCGTCTACGGCCTGATCGCGTGGGATCGAGTCGGCCGGCCGTCCCCCGCGCCCCACTTCGTGTACCAGGCCGACGCGTGGCTGCACGGCCACAGCTCGATCGCCCCGCCGCTCGCGGGCGACGACTGGGCCCGGGTCGAGACCGTCCAGCTCGACGACGGCAGCGAGGCCCGCGGCCGTCGCCTCATCACGCGGCCGATGTTTCGCACGCTCGACGGCCACGAGCTCGCCGCGACGCGGATCCGCCGGTCGCTCGGCAAGACCGCTTACATGTCGTTCCCACCGCTGCCGACGCTCCTCATGCTGCCGAGCGCCGCGCTCGCCGGCCGGGCGGGCAACGACGTGATCCCCACGCTGGTCATGGCGGCGCTGATCCTGCCGCTCACCCTGCTCGTGCTGCGCCGGCTCGCCCTCGCCGGCCTGTCCCACCGCTCGCTGGGCGACGATCTGTGGCTGGTCGCCACCCTGTGTTTCGGCAGCGTGCTCGTGTTCTCGGCGGTCCAGGGCAAGGTGTGGTTCACCGCGCACGTCGTCGGGGTCGTGCTCGCGCTGATCTACGCCTGGGCATCGATCGAGGCGCGCCGCCCCGTGATCGCCGGCCTCGCCCTGGGCGCCGCCGCGCTCACCCGCACCGCGATGGCGTTCATGGTGATCCTGTTCGTCTGCGAGGCCTGGCGGACCCGCGGCGGGTTCACCGCCTGGCGCGTCGCGCGCCGCAAGCTGGTGCGCGAGCTCGCGCGGCCGCTGCTGCGGTTCGCCATCCCCGTCACAGGCTTTGCGATCGCCGGCATGGCCTACAACGCCGTCCGGTTCGGCGCGGCGACCGAGTTTGGCCATACCTACCTCGAGGTCCGCCAGCAGGCGCAGATCGAGCAGTTCGGCCTCGCGAGCTATCACTATCTCGCGCGCAACCTCGCCGTCGCGGGGACCCTGCTCCCCGAGCTGTCGCCCCGCGCGCCCTACGTCCAGATCAGCGGCCACGGCCTCGCGCTGTGGTTCACCACGCCGGTGTTGCTGCTCCTCTTGTGGCCGCGCAACAAGCATCCGCTGCATCGCACGCTCTGGCTCACCGTCGCCGCGGTCGCGCTGCCGTCCCTGCTCTATCAGAACAGCGGCTGGGTCCAGTTCGGCTACCGGTTCAGCCTCGACTACATGGTGCTCTTGATCCTGCTGCTCGCGATCGGCGGCCGGCCGCTGACCCGGTTCACCAAGGCGCTGATCGTCCTGGGGATCGCGATCAACTTGTTCGGCGCCCTCACGTTCGACCGCGCCTGGCAGTACTACCGGATCGGCGGCAATGCCTACGACGTCGTCGTGCCGCACTGACCGGGTTCATCGACGGGAAGCAGCTCGACGATGAGCGCGCCCGGGGTCACGCCCGCGATCGCGCGGAACTCGGCGATGAGGTGCGCCTGGTCGTAGTAGCCGGCGGCGGCGGCGATGTTCGCCCAGCCCCGCGTGACGGCCAACGCGCGCTGCGGACAGCGCGCGGTGGAAGCGCATGAGCTTCGCGAACGCCTTCGGGCTCACGCCCACGGTTTCGCGGAATACGCGACGCAGGCGCCGCTCGCTCACACCGAGGTCGACGGCGACGGCGTTCACGTTGGCGCTGGTGAACCTGCGCGCCGCGGCGAGGGCGAGTGGCGCGCGGGTGCGGCGCGGCCGCGGACGCGACGCGTTCGGTGATCGCGCTCCAGGGTGTTCGCCGCATCGAGCGTGTCGCGCGTGGCGGCGAGCCGCTCGCACAGGAGCCGCGTCGCGGCGCCGCCCCACAGGCTTCAGAACGTGACCCACATCGACCACCTGCTCGCGCTGCAGAGCAATCGCGCGCTCGCCGACCTCGCGCTGACCGGCCTGGTCTCGATCGACGGAGACCTGAAGATCTCCGCCATGGCTTCGTTGACGAGCCTGTCGGGCCTCGACACGCTGACCCTGCTGAGCGGTGACATCGACATCACCGACAACGATCAGCTACCCGCGACCGACATTGTCGCGTTCACTCAGCGCCTCGGCCGGTAGGCGTCGCTGGTGAGCGCCGAAACGCGACCAGCTCCTCGCGCTCCACGGGCGTCAAGATGACCGGCCGATCACCGCGATCTCCCCGGTCGTAGACTTCGAGGTCGACTGCCTCGCGCAACGTCGCGACGCTGCCGTCATGCATGTAGGGCGCCGTCAGCGCCACGTTGCGCAGCCCGGGCGTCTTGAACGCCCCCACGTCGTGCGGGTCGACCGTCACGGCGAAGCGGCCCAGCTCGGCGAGCTCGGCGTCCATCAGCACCTCCCGGCCGAGCGCGCGGCCATCGCGGCGCAGCGCGACCAGCCGCGCCGTCAATTGCGGCAACTTGCGTAACACCTTGCCGAGCCCGACCGCGAGTGAGTGAAACAGATCGTCGGTAAGCATCGCCGATTGGGCGTTGTGGGTCGTGACGACATGACACCGCGTGCAATGCGCCCGCTGGTCGAACACCACCCAGCCGTGACGCGCGGCCTCCGGTAGGGCGTCGCGCTGCCCGGCCAGAAACCGATCGAACGGCGACGGCCCCGATACGAGCGTGCGCTCGAACGCCGCCAGCGCCGCGCCACGTGGCTCGCCGTGATCTGGGCGCCCGATACACCGTAAGCCGCCTGGAACGCGGATCCGTATCGTGGTTCGGCGCGCAGCTTCTCGACCAGCTGCGCCTCGTCGCGGAGGCCGTGCTCGACCTCGTTGAGCAGCGGGTCCAGCGCCTGATCTTCGAGCCGGGCACGCCGGCCGTCCCAGAACAAGCTGCGCTGCCGCCCGACGTCGAGGATGCTGGGTGTATTGCGGGTTCCCTGGTGGCCCGCGAGACCGGACGCGCGTACGAGGCCGTCCGCGTACGCGTGATCTGGCTGGTGGCAGGTCGCACACGACACCCGGCCGTCCGCGCTGAGGACTGGATCGAAGAACAGCGCGCGCCCGAGCGCAACCCCGCCAGCGGCGCGTAGGCCTGGGTCAGCGCCGACACCCGGTTCGCGGCACGCGGCGAGGAAGACCACGGCGAGGAGCGCCGCGCCGCGGCGAAGCTGGTGCCCTCTGACTTGCGTCGATCTACGATAGCGCACGAGACCGTCGATCGATCATCTGCTCGGTCATCCGCTCGGTCATTCGCTCGAACCGGACGGCGAAGTGATCCAGCCCGCTCCGAAACACCGCGCACACTCGACACCGACGACAGTGCCCGACCCTGCGCAAGCGCTGCAGTCTTGTGCCGCTGGCGGCCGGACGGGCGCCAGGTGCGCCAGCTCCTGATACAACCGCGCCGCGTGGCGCAAGGCTGCGCCACGCCAGCCGTCGGTGACCGGCGCCCAACCACCCTGCGCCACGTCATAGCCGAACACATCGCCATCGCCGGCGAGAAACAGCAGCCCACCCATGTCCTGGTACACGGGGAGCCCGCCCGTCCTGTGGGCCACGTCTCGCCAGGTCGCGGAGCTGTGCTCCAGCGCGACCTTCACGCTGAGATACGAAATTATCTCCTTCGTGTTCATGAGCTCCTCGCAGCCATCATCGGTCATATACCGCGCAAGATCACGGACCGCCAGCGCTGGGCAACGCTACCTCAAGCGCAACAACACCGGACCCAGCTCACGGAGCACCGTGATCGATCCATCGAGCCCCAAGGCGGTGATGATGCCGCCTCTATTCAACAACGTGATGGACAGGTCCGACGCCACCGAGGCATAACCCACGCTCAAGCCCACCGATTCGGTCGCCGCGTTGACGACGCCGAGCGCTTCCAGGGCAGTCGTTGGCGCGGTGGCGGCATAGCCTTCCTCGATGGCACCCAGGACTTTCGCAAGCCCGCCACCCGCATTCACCGTGCCCTGAGCGATCGAATCTGCCAGCGTTACACTCGCCTCTGCGCCGACCACCTCCGCACTGCTGAGTGCGCCCAATGTACCCGCAGTAGCGACCACCGTGGTAGCGGCGCCAGTCACCAGTCCAGCTTTGTACCATCCAGAGCACGGGTTGACTCCTGAATGTCGAGCTTGTTGCGAATCCACCTCGTCAGACCAAGGGTGAGACCATCGCCAATCCCAGCTGAAGCATTCTCCAGCTCGTCCCAGGCATCGAGCCCGAACGGATCTCGCAAGCCCAGTGGATTGCCGCCGACGTAGGCGTACCTATTTGTCTGTCCGCTGGCCCAGCCGATCGGATCTTCGGAGATAAACCGCGTGATCCCCGGCATGTAGTATCGAGCGCGATAGTAGTACAGCCCCTGATCGTTACCTGGGCTGTCGTTTTCTCTGCCGCTGTACTGCTGCGGGCTGCCTGCCGCGGCATCCGCGGTCGTGGCGCCGTAGGGCTCGTACGCGTAGCCCACGAGCTTGTCCTCGGCAGCGCTGCTCAACATCAGCGTGTTGTTGTTCGCGTCGCTGAACACGCTGTTCCGGATCGAGCCGTCGTTGCCCTCGGTCCGCAGGAACACCTCGTCGATCCCGCCCGTCAACATGTGCGCCGTCACCGCCGAGGTGCTGCTGGTTCCCGCCAGCTCCTGGACGGCGGTGGAGCCGTCGTAGAGGAAGCCGGTGGTCTCGCCTGCGATGGTCTTGCCGCTTCGCCGACCCAGGCTGTCGTACTGGAAGCTCGCGAGCTCGCCTGCGCCGGTGCCGATCCGGCTCAGTCGGTTCCGCTCGTCCCACTGACAGGAGCTCGTACCGTCGCTGACCAGGTTGCCATTGTCGTCGTAAGCGTAGGTCTTGCCGCCCCACACGAGCAG
>Ga0302322_100000124_pt1 | contig 49890 bp, 46 predicted proteins | sample Fen_T0_2_FD_203757 | JGI IMG/M metagenome (GOLD analysis project Ga0302322, IMG submission 203757) | Peat permafrost microbial communities from Stordalen Mire near Abisko, Sweden - Fen_T0_2 | ecosystem: Environmental > Terrestrial > Soil > Wetlands > Permafrost | place: Sweden: Abisko...
CGCGCGTCCGGGACTGCGTTTGCTCATGGTAAGTACGACCGGCGAGCATTCTGCCTACTATGAACTAGATGACGCGCTGCGACCGATCGAGAAGGAATTACCCGAGGTGCTGCAACAGTCGGTGGCGCGAATTCGCGAAAACTGCGAACCCGCACTGTGTACGGTTCTCTTCATGGGCGGAGCGGGCGGGTCACTGCGAGCAGGAGTCACGGAGAATCCGGTCAAGCTGACGCACTCGGTCGGTCACGCTCTGACTCGTATGACTTGCGGCGGCGCTCCGGTATATATATGGCCGGGTGGCGGCATCACCTTCATGGTGGACGTGACGCGCATGCCTGAGAATGCGTTTGGCTATGTGCCTACACCTGCGTTGGTTGCACCCATCGAGTTCACGCTGACGTTGTCGGACTATGCTGCTCTTGGCGGATACATGGATTCAGTGAAGCCTCTAGCGTCTTTTCGACAGAATGAGGAAAGCCGCAAGCGGATCGCTGCGCGCCCGGAGAATCCGTGGCCGATCAAACCCGAAAAGACCGAACAATGAATACTCGCGCACAGATTCGGAGGCTTGAAGACGGTCGTCGAGTCTATATGCAGGACGGCCCGATTGACCTGATCGTTGAGGTTTTTGGAGAACCCGGCGAAGTGGATCGCGCTTACCGTGCTGCGGCAGGGCGTTTCGTGAGCGTGCTCGATGAGTTGTGCGGCGAGTTGACCTTCCTTCGGCAAGCGACGCGTCCAGAGAGTGCCACACCGGATGGGTCAGTCGCACGCCGGATGATGGAAGCTGTGCGCCCGCATGCGGCAAGACATTTCATTACGCCGATGGCTGCAGTTGCGGGTGCAGTGGCGGAAGAAATTCTCGACGCGATGATTTCGACCTCACAACTGGCACGTGCATACGTCAATGATGGCGGCGACATCGCTTTGCATCTGACGCCGGGCGAGAACTTTGTCGTCGGTATGATGGAATATCCTGAACCAGATTCGAAACACCCGCAGCACTCAGAACACCCGATGCCAGGCACAACTACGATCACGTTGGATTACCCCGTTCGTGGGGTTGCCACCAGCGGATGGCGAGGGCGCAGCTTTTCACTCGGGGTCGCCGACGCGGTCACCGTGCTTGCGGAAACCGCCCCAATGGCCGATGCCGCAGCGACAATCATTGGCAACGCGGTGGATTTGCCAGGCCATCCGGCGATTGTGCGTGCTCGGGCTTGCGATCTGGCGCCCGATAGCGATTTGGGCGATCGAATGGTCACGCAGGCGGTCGCGCCGCTCTTACTCGACGAAATCCAACGAGCCCTTGATGCCGGCATCCACGAAGCCGAATGTCTCCGTAGCCTCGGATTGATTCGAGCGGCCGCGCTCACTCTGCAGGGTGAGATGCGCATCGTTGATGGCGCAACGTCGCTCTTCTTCAAGCCAAACGGAGTGGAAGCTTTCTCCAACAGCAGGAGCCTGGTTCATGCCTGAAGTTCTGATTCGTAAGAAGCTGATTTCCGTCGAAGAGATTTTTCACGAAGGCGGTGCTCCGGTCGCGAAACCGCTGCGACGCGCTGCGGCGCTGGTCGTGATCCACAATCCGTACGCACGCAACTACGTCGAGACGATCGAAGGCTTCATGGACGATCTGAAGCCGCTCGGTCTGGAAATGGCAAAGTCACTCGTGGCCGCGCTTGGCGGCGATCCCAAGGCGATAGAGGGATACGGCAAGGGAGCCATCGTCGGTGCTGCAGGCGAAGTCGAGCACGGTGCTCTCTGGCACGCTCCCGGTGGCTATGCGATGCGTGAGGTACTTGGCGGCGCAAAGGCTATTGTGGCTTCGACGAAAAAGGTTGGCGGTCCGGGCACACGGCTCGATGTGCCGATCACGCACATCAATGCCTCGTATGTGCGTAGCCATTTTGATGCCATGGAAGTTGGCATCTCCGACGCTCCCCGCGCTGACGAAATCGTGCTGGCGCTGGTGATGACGACGGGATCCCGTGTCCACGCGCGTGTCGGCGGACTGAAGGCATCCGAGATTAAGGGAGAGGATGGATTGCGATGAGTCCTGACGCACCGACTGCAAGCCTGCGGGCAAAGATTCGCAAGATTGTGACGTTCGTCGAAGAGACACGTACTGAGATGGGCAAGACCGTTAATCCGCCTACGCGTCGCGCGGCCGCTGTCGCCGTCATCGACAATCCGTTTGCCGGACAGTTCGTTGAGGATCTCTCCGATTTGATGGCGATTGGCGAAGAACTGGGCGAGTTGCTGACCCAGAAGGCGGTGGCCGCGCTCGGGATCGCGGGGCCGTCCGCGGAAAGTTATGGCAAGGCTGCGGCTGTCGGGGAGAACGGCGAGATCGAGCATGCCGCTGCCATTCTGCATCCGAAGCTGGGGACGCCTGTACGGCGCGTGCTCGGAAAAGGCGCAGCGCTGATTCCGTCATCGAAAAAGCGTGGTGGACTCGGCGTGGTGCTCGATATTCCATTGGGCCACAAGGATGCCGCCTTTGTCCGCAGTCATTTTGACGGCATGGAAGTGCGGATCAACGATGCACCGCGTCCGAACGAAATCATGGTCGCAATCGCAGTGACCGATAGCGGACGGCCCCTGCCTCGTGTTGGCGGATTGACAAAGGATCAGATCAAGGGCGAAGACGGGCTACGGTAGAAAGGGCACTCAATGCTCAGTCTGGATGATCAGCGTTGGAAAGAACTCAAAGGCGGCTACCGGATGCCGTTTGACCCGAGGCCAGCCTTGGCACAGCTGGAAGCGGGAAAAGGCACCGAGGATGCGTGGCACGAGCTCTGGGATGAGCTCCACCACCAGGGCGACGTAGGCGAGGCTTCGTATGCTGCTGTACCACACCTCGTCCGCATCCATCGGAAACGCGGAGTTTTCGACTGGAATACCTACGGGATTGTCGCAACCATCGAGCTTGCTCGCGATCAGCTGGGCAACCCTCCTGTACCTAAATGGCTGGAAGAAGACTATACGCAGGCTCTTCGGGACCTAGCCGCCATCGGAACTCAGGAAATACTGCGCACAAGCAACGTAGAGTATGTTCAAGCGATTCTCGGCGTGATCGCGCTGGCAAAAGGAGCTCGAACGCACGCGAAGTTTTTGATCAACTATTCTGAAGAAGAGATGGTGGAATTCGAATCCAAGGCACTGGGATAACAAATGCTTACATATCGCTTTTTGGCTCTCTTCCTTATTGTTACACTCCTTTATTCGCCTTGTTCGCTGGCCCAAACCACAAAGCAGCCTGCCGATCTGATCGTCACCGGCATGGTCGTCACCATGGATGCCAGTCGCGCGATCTACGACGACGGCGCAGTCGCTATCTCTGGCGATACGATTCTTGCGGCCGGTCCGCGTACGGAGATCGAATCACGCTACACCGCCCATGAGACTCTCGACGCGCGCGGCAAGTTAGTCCTGCCCGGCTTCATCAACGGCCACACGCACGTTCCCATGACGCTGTTCCGCGGCCTGCACGACGACGTCACCCTGAACGACTGGCTGTACAAATACATTTTCCCTGCCGAGGCTAAGAACGTCACCGAGGAGTTCGTTCGCTGGGGAACGCGTCTTGCGGCGACTGAGCAGATTCGCTCTGGAGTGACCACATTCGCTGACATGTATTACTTCGAAGATGCCGTCGCCGAAGAAACCAAGAAGGCCGGGATGCGGGGCATTCTCGGGGAAACGTTCATCGACTTCCCGGCCCCGGACAACAAAACGAACGCCGCCATGCTCGCCTATACCGAGAAGTTTCTTCAGAAGTGGCAGGGCGATCCCTTGATTCATGCAGCGCCGGCGCCGCACTCGATCTATACGTGTTCCCAGAAGACATTGCAGGATGCCGCGGCACTCGCCCGCAAGTACCATGCGCCAATCCTGATTCATCTCGCCGAGATGAAGAAAGAGTGGGACGACAGCCTCAAGAACAACGGCATGTCGCCCACGCAGTATCTCGACAAGATCGGGGTACTCGGCCCGGACCTTACCGGCAACCACTGCATCTTCGTCGATGAGGCCGACCGCAAGACGCTCGCTGAAAAACACGTGGGTTGCACCCACAACCCATCCAGCAACATGATGATCGCTTCAGGCGTCTCTCCTGTGCCAGAAATGCGCGCCGCGGGAATCGCCGTCGGCCTCGGCACCGACGGCCCGGCAGGCAGCAACAACGATCTCGACCTAATGGAAGAAATCGATCTTGCCGCGAAACTAGCCAAGATTACGAAGATGAGCCCGCTCGCACTGAACGCGAAGGCCGTTGTTGAAATGGCGACGATTGATGGAGCGCGTGCCCTGCACATGGAAAAGGAAATCGGCTCGCTCGAAAAAGGAAAGAAGGCCGACCTGATTGTGATCAGCCTCGACGCGCCAAACGCCGTCCCCATGTACGACGTCTACGCACAGGTTGCCTATTCATTGAAGGCCAGCGACGTGGAGACGGTGATCATCGGGGGACGCACGGTGATGAAGGAACACAAACTGCTAACGGTTGATGAGGCCGCCGCCGTCGCGAAGGCGCGGGAGTACAAAAAGTCGATTGCGGCTTCGCTCGGCATGGAGTAGCCCATAGTTACGGCGCCCGCCGCCATATGCCGGGCTATTTCACTCTCTCCGGCACTGCCGTTGCCGGTGGCGTGTTCCGACTCCTCTGTGTGGACACCATTCCGTCAATCACGACCATGCCAATCCCGGGCAGATCTCCCTTTTGAATACTGTCGAGAAGGTTTTTTCCCGCGGAGTGCTGTGCCTTGTCCATCAGGACAAACGACGCTTCCCGCCCCGGCGCGATCAACCCACAATTCAGGTTGCGCATCTTTGCCGTATTTCCGGTAGCGAAGCAGATGGCAACTTCCGCTGGAATCTCTCCGAGCGATGACAGCAGCGAAATCATGCGGAGAATCCCCAGCGGCTGCACGCCCGACCCCGCCGGCGAATCCGTCCCCACGATCACGCGATGCATCTGCTTCAACTCTTTCGCCGTGCGCAGGGTCAGCAGTCCGGCGCGTTCGTTGCCGTTGTGCACGATCTCCAGCGCACGTGCCGATTTCTCGCATAGCGCCATGATCTGATTGTCGGGCAGAGCCGTGTGTCCGCCATTGACGTGACCAATCACGTCGGCGTCGGTCTCCAGCACCATATCTTTGTCGATCAAGCTCGACCCCGGAATCGATGGACCACCCGTGTGAATCGTGCTTTGGATGCCGTATTGCCGTGCCCAGGCCACCATCTGCCGACCGGTCTTGCCATCTTTCACGCTGCCGAGGCCGATCTCTCCGAGTAACTTCACGCCCGCCGCCGCAAGCTCTTTGAAGTCATCCTCCACCATTCCGTGCTCGACAACCGGAGCGCCGCCATAAACTTTCACGCCTCCGGGACGAAATGCCTGAAACGCCCGCTGCGCAAAAATTGCCATCGCCTTCAGACCGACAATATCTTTCGGGCGCCCCGGCGTGTGCACTTCCCCCGCCGAAATCATGGTCGTCACGCCGCCGTGGAGATAGCTGTCAATCCATCCCAGCTGATTCTGTCGCGGAGTCCAATCGCCGCAGACGGGATGCACGTGGCTGTCAATCAGGCCCGGAGCTAGCGCCGTGCCTTTGGCATCAATCGTTACCGTGGCGCCGGAAGTGTCGACGTCCTTCTCCTTGCCGACGGCCGTAATGCGATCTCCAGCACAAACGACCGTGTCGGCGTCGAGAATAGGCTGATCCAGATCACCGCTTAGAAGCAGGCCTATGTTACGGATCACCAACTTCGATGGAGTCGCAGACTTGCCGGTTTCGTCGTGAGCCATAGTTCCCTTCCCGCGCGGCAAGGCCGCGAATGCGGTGGCCGCTAGTATACAAATGAACTTGCCGTACGCAACCATGCGCTACATTTTGCGCGCGCACCTTGCGGTGTGTTACAAGCATCAGAACAGGTGGAGGCGGAATGCGTTCCAAGGATTTTGTTTTCTGGGAAGTGGATGTGCAGCGGGATTTTATGTTGCCGGGCGGGGCGCTCTATGTGAAGGGTGCGGAGAAGATCGTTCCTAATATTCGCAAACTGACCGATGCCGCGCGGCGCGATGACGTGTTCCTCGTTTCCAGTGGCGATTTCCATCCTCCCAACGATCCGGAGTTCGCGCAATTCCCCCCGCACTGCCTGAAGGGCAAGCCCGGCTCCGAGTTGTTGCCGGAAGCGCTGGCGGACAAAGTTGTCCAGGTAGAAAACTCGCCAACGGCAAAGCTGCCCGATGACCTTTCCCGCTACCAGCAAATTGTTCTCGAAAAGCAGACTTTGGACGTTTTCAAAACCCTGCATGCGGACGAACTTGTGCAACAACTGGGCACTCATCCGGAGTTTGTCGTGTTCGGCGTGGTCACGGAATATTGCGTGGCGTGCGCGGTCAAAGGACTGTTGGAACGCAAGCGACGCGTTGCCGTCGTGCGTGATGCGATCGAGACCGTTGCCAGCGAAGTCGGGGCCAAGAGCGTAGTGGAGTTCCAGCAGATGGGGGCACGGCTAATCAGCACCTTCGAAGCTGTGCAACTGGTCTCTCCAAACGCGTAGTTCGCGGACAGGAATGTCCGCGCCACACGATTAGAGCAGCATGCCGGCAATCGACGCCGACATCAGGTTCGCCATCGTTCCCGCCATCATCGCTCGAAGACCGAGTTTGGCAAGTTCTCCACGCTTGTTCGGAGCCAGCGCACCGATTCCGCCCAGTTGAATTCCAATCGAACTTAGATTCGCAAATCCGCATAGCGCGAACGTTGCGATCGTGAACGAACGTGGATCGAGGATTGCTTTTTGCGGACCGAGCAGCGAGAACGCTACCAACTCATTGAGCGCCATACGTGTTCCCAGCAGATTGCCGATCGCCCGGCAATCGTGCCAGGGAACCCCGATCACCCAAGCCACTGGCGCAAAGAGCACGCCCAGTATGGATTCGAGGCTCGACGGCCACCAGGCGACGTGATTGTGAATTCCGCCCATGATTCCATTCAACAAAGCAATCAGCGCGAGAAATGAAATCAGCATGGCCGCAATATTCAGGGCAAGGTGCAAACCGTCTGTGGTACCGCGCGCGATCGCGCCTAGCAGATTCTCCTTCTTCTCGGCGTCCACTTCCTCTTCGCTCATCACGACGCGGCCCGCGGTTCTGGGAGTTTCTGTCTCTGGCACCAGCATCTTCGACATCAGGATGGTTCCCGGTGCGGTCATGATGACAGCGCTCAGCAGGTGCTTGGGTTCGATGCCGAAGGCTATATAAGCGGCCATGATGCCGCCGGAGACGTGCGCCATGCCGCTGGTCATCACGGTCATCAGTTCGGAACGGGTAAGATCCGGAAGAAACGGGCGAATCGTCAGCGGGGCTTCCGTTTGCCCCATGAAGATGCTGGCGGCGACGTTGAGTGACTCCGCTCCGCTGGCGCCCATGAATTTCGTCATGACGATGGCCGCAGCTTTAATAATGAGCTGCATGATGCCGTAGTGATAAAGCACGGCAAAGAAGGCAGCGATGAAGATCACCGTCGGCAGTACTTGAAAGGCGAAGAAGAATCCCATGGAGCTATGCTGTGCGCCGAGGTCTCCAAATACGAATTTTGATCCGACGAAGGCGTAGCTGAGTAACCGATTCACCGCGTCCCCGGCGCGCTGAAAAAGCACGCGGCCTGCTTCCACTTTCAGAACGAATATGGCAAAGGCAATCTGTAGGCCAAGCCCCCATCCCACGGTCTTGAGGCGGATCGCCTTCCGGTTCGTGGAGAAGGTGTAGCCGAGGGCTAGCATCGTGATCAACCCGAGAATGCCCGTGTATCGTCCCATCTAGTGTTCTCCTTTGTAGATCACGCGATGAATCAGCGACGGCCGGCGTGCCGGTGGAGTAGCGGAGATCGTGTAGCTTTCTTCGATGAGCTTCTTCGCCCGCGACGCCTGGACATCTGAATGGCAATGAATGGTGCACAATGCTTCGCCCGCGCTCACCGCATCGCCTATCTTCTTGTGAACCACGATTCCGACCGCCGGATCGACCGAGTCTTCTTTCTTTTCGCGGCCTCCGCCGAGTACCACGCAAGCCGTTCCGATCGACTCACAATGAATAGCAGACACGAATCCAGCGCTTGGGCTCGGCACATCCACGCGATGATCCGCGGACGGCAGGCGTGACGGATCGTCAATCCCGCTGACGTCGCCGCCTTGCAACTCAACCATCTGCCGGAAGCGGTCGAACGCCTTGCCTGACGAGATCATCTCCGCCGAAAGTTGCTTACCATCGGCCACAGTCTTCGTTGCGCCGCCGAGATAGAACATCCATGCCGCCAGGTGGAGACACAGTTCTCGCAAATCCGCCGGTCCCTGCCCGTGTAAAACCTCGATGCACTCCTCAACTTCCATCGCATTGCCGACCATCCGCCCCAGCGGTTGGTCCATGTTTGTGATGAGCGCGACCATCTGCTTGCCCATGCGCTCGCCAGTTTCCACCATGAGTTCGGCGAGAAACACCGCGTCTTCTTCTTTCTTCATGAACGCGCCGGAGCCCGTCTTCACGTCGAGGACCAGTGCATCCATGCCCTCGGCGAGTTTCTTGCTCATGATGGAACCGCAGATCAGGTAAGGGCTCTCAACCGTGCCCGTCACGTCGCGCAAAGCGTAGAGTTTGCGATCGGCAGGCGCAATTTTATCGGTTTGGCCAATCATCGAAGTGCCGCAAGCTTTCAGCACGCGATGGAATTCGTCCACCGACAATCCAACGCGAAAACCGGGAATGGCTTCGAGTTTGTCGAGCGTTCCCCCGGTGTGACCCAAGCCGCGGCCGCTGATCATCGGGACGTAGAGCCCTCCAGCGGCCACCAACGGAGCGAGCACGAGAGAAGTCTTGTCGCCCACACCGCCAGTCGAGTGCTTGTCAACTTTTTTCGCGGGAAGGAAACTCAAGTCGAGCACTTCGCCGGAGTGCAGCATTGCGTGGGTGAGCGCGGCCGTCTCCGGGCGCGTCATCCCGCGCAAGACGACAGCCATTAACCATGCTGCCACCTGGTAGTCGGGGACTTCACCCTTGGTGTAGCCATCCACTAAGTAGTTAATCTCGGCATCCGACAACGCACCGCCATCGCGTTTCTTGCGGATCAGGTCAGCCACTCGAAATGGGGCGGGGGAAGTGCTGGGTTGGCTCACTTGAGGCGAAATCCTTCCGGCAGGAGTTCCGTGATATGGCTTTCTTTCGGACCTTCCTTGCCTTGATAGAACACCTTGGCATCCGGCCCAAATTCGTAAATCACCTGTCGGCATGCGCCGCACGGTGCACACGGAACACCAGCCGCATTGGTAACAGCGACGGCAATGATCTCTAACTTCGGCCCTTTTTCGGCAACAGCGGAGAAGATGGCAGTGCGCTCAGCGCAATTCGTCATGCCATAGGAAGAATTTTCAACATTGCAACCGAGGAAAATGTCACCCTTGGACGTCAAAATCGCGGCTCCTACATGAAAATGCGAAAACGGTGCATACGCATTTTTCATCGCGCGACGGGCGCCGCGCACCAATCGTTCCCGCATGCCCGAAGGCAGCTGCTTTTTTCGCATAGTCAATCAGCAGAACTGAGATGTGGACGCCAATTGTAAACCGGCCCCGAACGGACTCGAAGGAGAATTTCGCTCCGTACGAGTCCAAACAAAATCTACTTGGACGGTCGGGTGAGCAAGTCTTTCACCATGTGATTGAACTTTTCCAGATTGAGATCGGTCTGGACATGGACAAGTTGCTCCCCAAGCCCCGGCTGACTTCCTGGAACCCAGACCAACGTGTTGCCGTAGCCTCCACCATGCGAAATGTCCATGTCCATGTAGAGCATCTCTTCGTGAGTGATGACGCTGGGATCCATCCACGCGGCTGCCGCGAGTTCGTCCCAGAGGAATTCTTCATCTGCCCAGTTGCCAATGTATTGAGCGGCAGGAGTTCCTGCCTTTGCGATCTCGTTAATCATTGCCTGTGTCATGTGCGTCTTCACCGAAATGTCCACCGTCGTCACTGTGATCTTCTTCCACGGTGCCCGCAGAACAATGTGGACCGCTTCCGGGTCCCACCAGAAGTTAAACTCGCGACGGTTCGCCTGCGTCCAAGTCATGGGAGCGATCGGCGCAATGCTGCCACCCATCACGACCAGTTCCTGCGCTAGTTCCGGAAACTTTGGATCGAGACTGATGGCCAGCGCAATGTTCGTCAGCGGGCCGCCTGCGTAAATTGTCACTTCGTGCGGGTACTCGTGCACCATGCGAATCAAGAAGTGCGCCGCGTCTTCGGTCTCCGGTTTAAGTGTCGGATTGCCCTCCGGGAGCGGGTTTGGAACCTCATACGGTCCGCGATACACACCGGAATTCCACGCACCCGACGGCGTCGATCCACTCGGAGCGTGAATCTTGTGCTCGTTCCACGCGCCCTGATAGCCCACCTTGCCGTAAAGTTTCTCCCAGCGCTCAATCTCCTCTTTGCTATTAATTAGCGGAAATACTGCTCCGGGATAAACCTTGATATTGGAATGTCGGGTGAGTTCGAGCATGCGCAGCGTGTGGGCGACTTCTTCGTCGCGCCACTGGTCTCCACTGACGATCGTGATCCCAAGCGTTTCCACTTCCGAATTTTGCAGCACTATCAGCATCGACTGCTGATCGGTAGTGGCGGGCCCGCGCGCATCCTGGTCGAGAATCACCTTGCGGCGAGTCTGTGCAGCGCATATCGAGACAAGAGCAATTGCAATCAATACGGAGAAAATCACCCGTTTCACGAGTTGTGCTCCTGGGATGGATTTCAAAGAATCCAATGTGGTCCGGCGAAGTCAAATGGAATATACACTAGACAGAACACGGGGTTGAACTACATTAGCTCTCGCGGTTTGAACGGCTAGTCACGATGCCTCGCATGACACCCCCCTCAACGCGCTCCGCGGGCCATAACGGCGCCCAGTTTCCACCCCGTGCGGGCGGAGGCGACGACAACCGCGGACCGGGTAGCGGCGACAGTATGCCGAACTATGGCGACCGCCTACGCCGGGCGCGGTTGGGTCTCGCGGTCGCGATGACACCGATCCTCATGCTGTTTATTTCTTTTACCGCGGTCTATCTGGTGAGGCGCGGATTCCTGAGCCTGGATTTTGCAAGTGACAACTACATTCGCGGCTGGGCGCCGGTACAACTGCCGTGGCTCATTTTGCTTGCGAACACTCTCGCTTTGATCGCCAGCAGTTTCACTCTTGACCGGGCCCGGAGGGCGATAACTCGCCAGGCTGCGCTTGCCCCGATTCAGTCTATTCCCGGAGTTTCGCTGGGTGAAGAGCGGCGGTTCCCATGGCTCGCGTTGACGACTGCCCTTGGCTTCCTATTCTTAGCGGGACAGCTTTTGGCTTGGAGGAATCTCTCGTCGCGAGGTTTCCATCTCCAGGGCGGCACAAGCAGTTCGTTCGTATACATTCTCACCGCGATGCACGGCCTTCATCTCGCTGGCGGCCTGGTCGCGTTGCTTTTCGCCGATGTCGCGTCCTGGCTGGACCGCTTGCACATCGAAACCCGCCGCATCATCGTGGACATCACCTCCTGGTACTGGCATGCGATGACCGGGATCTGGATTTATATTCTGGTGCTGTTCTCGTTTGCTGCGCAGTAAGAGCTAGTCACCGGTGATCGGCCTGAGCGCCGAATTCAACCGAGGAGCCTGACGACGTAAGACACTTATAATGAATAATATACGGACATAATCCCGCATCCAGGAAGGGTGAAATAGTACTTGACTACGGGGGAAAGTCGCTATAGCATAGTGCTTGTCAGCATGTAAACGGAGCGGTCTGAAAGACCGTGTGCTGGTACCGCCAGAAATGGCTCCCACCCAAGTGTGGGTATACTCAAGAGGTCCGATTAGCGTTTACAGTTTCGCACAAAGGGCTCCCGCAAGGGAGCCTTTTGTTATTTTTGGATTTTTATGGGCTTGTTGTTGATGGTGTTGAACAAGATCACATAAAACCCTATTCGGTTGAGCGCAGGACGGGAACGGTGTTTGGCGTCCCGCACATAGGCGCTCTGAACGAATAGCCTAATAGTTCCCCTTTTTTCGGATTTCGACGCTTCAAAGAAAATATCGTATTCAATTTTTTCCTCTTGTTCGTCGAACACCTCCACCGTAAAAAAATTCCCTTTTCCTGAGTGGTAGCACTTCCGGTCTGCTAGCTCTTGCATGATGCGAGGGAGTTGTTTCGACAATTCGTAGCGCCGAAAATCAAATACTCTCGTTTCCCTGGAATCCGAGTACAAGAGGTCTCTTTCCGGCTGCTCGTTTTCTTGAAACCCACGAGTGAAGCAGTGCAAGCTAAAGATCACTTCAACCTGGTACTGCCGAACTGGCTTATCACCTTTTGCAGGTTGCTCGTATGTAGCGGTTCTTGAATTAAGGTGGGATAGATCGTAAACAAGGTTTTGATAGACAAACGGCTGCCAATTCATACTAAGCTGGCCGCCATTCTAACGGCCTGGAGGACAGAGCGCTACGCCTTTTTGCGGCCACCTGCCCTTCCTTATCCAGACCACCGCATAGAGCCCGTTTATAATAGAAAGATTCGGTACCGTGTTTTGGTCCATCTGTAGTGCCAGGGGAAGATGTCAACAGACAGCATTATTGTTCGCGGGGCCCGGGTTCATAACCTTAAGAACATCGATTTTGAGATCCCGCATAACACTCTGACCGTCGTCACTGGAGTCTCCGGCTCCGGGAAGTCGTCGCTTGCTTTCGACACGATTTACGCCGAGGGCCAGCGTCGCTATGTCGAGTCGCTTTCTGCGTATGCGCGGCAGTTTCTCGAGCGCATCGAAAAGCCCGATGTTGACGTGATTGACGGCATCGCCCCCGCGGTCGCCATCAAGCAGAAGAATTCCACTCGAAATCCACGCTCCACCGTTGCTACTGCGACCGAGATCTACGACTATCTGCGACTGCTCTTTGCCCGTGCCGGCCGTACCTACTGCGCGCTGTGTGGCCAGGAAGTTAAGAAAGATACAGTGGACGAAGTTGCGGAACGTCTTCTGGCATTACCGGAGGGCACGCGGCTGAATGTGGTCTTTCCGATTCACACCCACGCACCTGCGCCTGAACCCAAGAGCGTCAAGAAAGGCCGAGCCAAGAAGACTGCTGAACCCAGTCCTCTGACCGAGGCCCTCAAGCTGCGCCTGTTTGAACTCCGTAAACGCGGCTTCAACCGGCTGTTTCAAAATGGGCAGGTCTTCGAGTTCTCGACCCCGGAATCGCTGCTGGACGTAAATTTCGGCGAGCCGGTTTTCGCGCTTGTGGATCGCCTCGCGGTTGCAGCCGACCAGCGCGCTCGCATCGTGGATGCTGTCGAAATTGGCTATCGAGAATCTGGCGAAGTGATCTTTGAAACTGCGCCGCGAACGAATGACGATGGTCAGGCAGAGGCATCGCAACGATTTCGCTTTTCCCAGCGCTTTGAGTGCAAGAACGACGGCACCCGCTACGAAGAGCCCGAGCCGCGCCTGTTCTCCTTCAACAATCCCTACGGCGCCTGCCCGCGCTGCCAGGGCTTTGGCAACACGATCGACTTCGATCTCGATCTCGTCATCCCGGATAAAGGCAAGACGCTCAACGAAGGCGCGATTGAGCCGTGGACCAAGCCAAAGTACAAAACGCTTCTTACTGAACTCAAGCGCTACGCACGGCAGTCGGGCCTTCCGCTGGATGTGCCCTGGTATGAGCTCGATCCGGAACACCAGCGCATCGTGCTGGAGGGCGATGGGAAATTTCCCGGCGTTCGTGGATTTTTTCAGTATCTGGAGCGCAAGAAATACAAGCTGCATGTGCGCGTGTTCCTGAGTCGATATCGCGGGTACTCCGTTTGCTCCGATTGCGGCGGAACGCGATTGCGAGTGGAGGCGCGTCAGGTCAAGATTGAAGGCAAAAACATCTGCCAAGTCTGTAGCATGACGGTCGAGGGAGCTGCCCGGTTCTTCGAGCAACTGCAACTCACGCCGGCACAAGCGGCAATCGCGGAACGGCTTCTCGTCGAACTTCAGGAGCGCCTGCGCTTCCTGAATGACGTTGGACTCGAATACCTCACGCTCGACCGGCTCGCCTCAACGCTATCGGGAGGAGAGGCGCAGCGCATACAGCTCGCGACCTCGCTCGGTTCGCGGCTGGTCGGCACGCTTTACGTGCTCGACGAGCCTTCGATCGGCCTGCACAGCCGCGACACGCACCGGCTCATCAAGATCCTTCATGGTTTGCGCGACCTCGGGAACACGATTCTCGTGGTGGAGCACGATCCCGACATCATGCGCGCCGCCGACCGCATTCTCGACCTCGGCCCCGGCGCCGGAGAGAGTGGTGGCAAAGTCACGGGCGCAGGCACGTACGCCGAGATCATTAAGATGCCGCTTTCGTTGACCGGCCGCTACCTGGCCAACGAACTGCACATTCAGCTTCCGCAGCGCCGACGCGTGCCGGGCAAACACAAAATCACAATCACGGGCGCCCGCGCTCACAATCTGAAGCGCATCGATCTGGAGATTCCACTCGACATGCTGGTTGCGATTACAGGCGTTTCCGGATCCGGCAAATCCTCGCTGCTGCACGACGTCCTCTTTCAAGGGCTCGTCGCTGCCAAACGACAGACGAACGGAAGCGGCCCGCCCGCGATTTTGTGGGACTCACTTGACGGCGAAGACTATCTCGACGAGGTCGTGCTGGTGGATCAGTCGCCTATCGGCCGTACGCCCCGCTCGAACCCCGTGACCTACATCAAGGCCTTCGACATCATCCGCGAACTTTTCGCCGCGTTGCCGGAAGCCAAGAAGCGTGGCTTTTCTGCCGGGCACTTTTCTTTCAACGTCCCCGGCGGGCGCTGCGAAAACTGTCAGGGCGATGGCACGGTAACTGTTGAAATGCAATTCCTGGCCGACGTGGAACTCATTTGCGACGAATGCAAAGGCTCGCGGTACAAGCCGCAAGTGCTCGAAGTGCGCTACAAGGGCAAAAATATCCATGAAGTTCTCAATCTGACGATCCGCGAGGGCCTGAAATTTTTCGCTGAAGTTGCGCGCCTCACCGATAAACTACGCGTGCTCGACGAAGTCGGCTTGGGCTACCTGCGTTTTGGGCAGTCGGCAACTACGCTCTCTGGAGGCGAAGCCCAGCGTATGAAACTAGCTTCCCACCTGCATTCCGGAGTACGCGCGCCCGTCCATCATTCCGAGGGCGGTAGCGTCACGACGTGCAAGCGCCGCATCCTGTACATCCTCGACGAACCCACCACCGGTCTGCATTTCGACGACGTGAGTAAACTACTCTTCGCCTTCCGGCGTCTAATCGATGCGGGAGGCTCCATCGTTGTCATCGAACACAATCTGGAAGTCATCAAGACCGCCGACTGGGTCATCGATCTGGGGCCAGAAGGTGGAGATCGCGGTGGCCGCGTAGTAGGAACCGGAACGCCGGAGACAATCGCAGAGTTAAAGGACTCCTACACCGGCCAGTATCTGAAGCACGTGTTGAATGGCAACGGCAAGCTGGAAACTCACACGGGTTAAACTGGCATGGTCCGCTCTAAGCAATGACTCGCTTCTCCAACGCGCTCTTGCTGATTCTTCTGGCTACGGCTTCATTTGCTCAAGTCATTGACAAGCACACCACGGTTCGTCATCATCGCGAACTTGTGATCGATCAACCGCCAGAAATTGTGCAGGCGGAAAGCGCGATCCAGAAGAATGACTTTGCCGCTGCTGAAACGCTTCTGAAGAAGGCACTCGCGACCGACCCCAACAACAAAGAGAAATGGTCCTATCAGGCGTGGTTCGATCTGGCCTTCGCCTTGAACAAGCTCAATCGCGCCGACGAGTCGATTTCCGCCTATCGTAAGTCCGTCGGCGCCAAGCCTGACGTGTTCGAGTCGAACCTGAACCTGGGGTTGATGCTGGCGCGCACCCACGATCCGGAAGCCGAGCAATTCCTGCGTGCTGCGACCACGCTCAAGCCGATCGACCACGTCGAAGAAGGTCAAGCACGCGCATGGCTCTCGCTCGCACACTCGCTGGAAAACCACGACGTCGTGCAAGCTCTGCAGGCATACGCTAAAGCCGCCGAGCTCGCCCCAAAAGATCCCGAACCGCATCTCTCTTCTGCCCTGCTTTCCGAGCTCCAGAAGGATTTCACGACAGCGGAAGCCGAGTACAAGAAGGCGATGTCTCTCGATCCGAAATCAACTGACGCCGTCATCGGACTCACGAACATCTACATGAAATCGTCACGTCTGTCCGATGCTGAACCGCTGCTGCGCCAACTGGCCGTCGAACGGCCGGACGATGCCGGCATTCACCTCCAACTCGGTCGGGTCCTGCTCGCGCAGAACAAGAGAGACGACGCGATCACGGAGTTCCAGACCGCACTGAAGCTGTCGCCGAAGGACTCCGACGCGCAACGGGAATTGGCCGACCTCTACGCGATCGCAGGCATGAACGATCTCGCCGAAGCTGCTTACCGCCCGCTGGTCGCCGCGCAGCCCAACGATCCCGAATTACGTCGCGCCCTGGGCCGAGCACTTTTGCTGCAAAAGAAGTTCCCAGAAGCCCAACAGGAATTCTTGACCGCCCTTCGCCTGAAGCGCGACTCTCCCGACGTCTACGTCGATTTGGCTTTTGCAGCCAGTGAGAACAAGAACTACGAGCTTGCCGTCCGGGCACTCAACGGCCGCGAAGTCCTCACAAAAGATAAGCCCAATGCGGATTTACCCCCGATTTGCTTCTTTTTGCGGGCATCCGCCTATGATCATCTTCGCGACTTCAAGATGGCGTCGGTCGATTATCACCACTTCCTAGAAGTAGCTGGGGGGAAGTATCCTGATCAGGAGTGGCAAGCTCGCCATCGGTTGATTGCGATTGAGCCCAAACGCTGAACGTTATGCGCAGACTCACTCTATTCCTGTTTCTGATGGCCGTCGCCGCCGCTCCCTGCGTGGCTGTAGACGAGACTATAGCCGGCTTGAAATCGCGCGTGGAGACCGCTTTACCGGAACAACGGCCCGACCTCTTTATCCGCGTAGCCGAACGCCAACTGCGCGAGGCCGACCACCTGTATCGCGAGGGTCATTTTGACGAGGCGCAGGCCGACGTAGAGGACATCGCCACTTATTCGGAAAAGGCGCGAGACGCCGCGGTCCAGGTCAAGAAACACGCCAAGAACATCGAAATCGCCGCCCGGAAGATTTCCGAGAAGTTGCGCGACATCAAGCGCACACTCGCCTTCGAAGACCAGGCTCCGCTCGAAAAAGCGATCCGACGCCTGGAAGATGTGCGTACGTCTCTGCTGAAGGAGATGTTCTCGGACAAGAAGGACAAGAAGAAATGACTGGCCTCTTCCGTTACCGCATTGCCCTCGGGTTGCTGCTGTTGCTGGCGATGCCCCTCGCCGGGCAGCGCCGTCGCGATCCCCTAAGTCAGATCGAGATCGACCAGCTACGTGACGCCATGCTGGAGCCCGACGATCGCTTAAAGCTCTACGTGACGTTTTCCCGGGATCGTCTTACGAAATTGGAGCAAATGCGCTCAGATCCAAAGACGACCGAACGTGGAATCCAGACCCACGACCTGCTCCAGGATTTCCTCACCATCTACGAGGAACTGAACGACAACGTGGATATGTACGTCGGTCGTAAGAACGATATCCGAAAGCCCATGAAGCTAGTCATCGAAGCGGACACCGAATTCCAATCGCGCCTGCGCTCGCTTAAGAACGCCGCAAATTCCGATCTCAAGGAAGCCAAGCAGTACGAATTCCTGCTCACCGATGCACTCGACACCGTGGACTCCAGCGTCGTTGACCACCGCAAGACCCTGACGGAAGTCGAGGAATACGTAAAGGAACAAAAGAAGAAAAAGAAATAGGTCAACGACTGGCGCGTCGATGCTTTTCCCTGCAGGGTTTCGCTTCCCCAAGGCAAAGAAATTTCTTCGGTGAACCTCTGTGTGCTCTGTGGTTTAAGCTTTTGACGTTGATGTTCTCAGTTAAGATAGTCCCGCATGCAACTCTGGTTTGCACGCCGCAGCGACAATACGATCCGCGAGCAGTTGGTCACCCAGGTCGTCCTCGCCATCCTGAGCCATGACCTCGCCCCCGGGCAGCGTCTGCCCAGTACCCGCGAAATCGCCCGGCGGTTCCGGGTCCACCCCAACACCGTCAGCGCCGGATACCGAGAACTGGAACGCGAAAATTGGGTTGAATTCCGCCACGGCAGCGGAGTGTACGTCCGAGAGCAGAAGCCTGATAAGCCGAAATCTTCCGCGCTCGCGCTAGACCAACTGATCGTTAAACTCTTCCGCGATGCCCGCCAACTCGGCGCGCCGCTGACTCAAGTACGCGCTCGACTGCAACAGTGGCTGCAACTGCAACCGCCCGACCACTTCCTCCTCGTCGAACCCGACGAGGATCTACGGGCGATTCTGACTTCCGAGATGCAGAGCGCCCTCACATTTCCGGTCAGGAGTTCCGATCTCGCCAACTGCAAACGCGATCGCCAACTGGAAACGGCCATCGCGGTCTCGCTTCCCGGCCAAGCCGAAGCCGTGCGCCGCATTCTGCCGACCGGATCGGAACTGGTCGTCCTCCAGATACGCTCCGTGCCTACCTCGCTCTCCGCATGGCTGCCCGCGCCCGCCGAATTGCTAGTCGGCATCGCTTCGCGCTGGCCTGGTTTTCTCAAGCGGGCGCGCACCATCCTTACCGCAGCGGGTTTCGCTCCCGATACTCTCATCTTCCGTGACGCCCGCAAGACCAACTGGCATCGCGGCCTACAGCAGACAGCAGCGGTTGTGTGCGATACCGTCACCGCAAACTCGCTGCCAGCAGGTTGCCGCCCAATTCCCTTCCCGCTACTTTCCGAATCTTCCGTCACCGAACTCCAAGGCTACATTCGGTTCATTGAGAATCCTCTCGGCTCATAACACTCTTGAAACTGTCACAACCGGGCCAACTCCGCCCCGACCGACTCGCTACGCTACCTCCAAAGGCGAGGTATCCATGACGCACCGGTCTCAGGTTTTTCAAAAACATCTTCCTCGATACGTCGTTTCGCTCCTCCTGATCGCATCCCTGACGTTCAATGCCAACGCACAAAGCACGGACGCGCAGCCTCGCACCGTTGTGCTTAAGCAGGGCCAAGTCTTAGAGATGAAGTTAGCCAAGCGCCTCGATTCGGGGCACAACAAGGTTGGCGACGATGTCGTGCTCAAGCTCACGAAGCCGCTAATGGCCGAAGGAGTCACAGTGCTCCCGGCAAAGTGGGTCATTCGCGGACGAGTCACAGAAGTAAACCGGGCAGGAAAGAACTGTCAGTCCGGGTCCATCCGATGGGAACTCCAATCTGTGACTATGCCAGACGGCAACAAGATCGAGATTGCATCCATCGGTGCGGATACAGCGCGAGAGAGGCTGCGCAAGGAGGCCGAACAGAATGCAGCCGTTTCCCCAGCCGGAAAGAAGTCCGTGCCAAGTACAGGTTCCGGCAGCACCGCCCTTGATCTTGTTCTCTTGCCGGTGGGTATCTTTTTCCTATACGCCTCCTTGCTTGGGGAAATCAAATACGGCGAGGGGCAAACATGTCATGGACACTCCAAGGGAGTGGAAGAGTCCATTCCAAAGAAAAGCACTATTTACGGGGAAATTTCGAAGGATGTACAAGTGGTATTGAGCGTCTCGTCCAAGTGATGGCACTGAACTGGTAAACGGGAGCAGGAGAAGGCACCAGCATTCGCCCGCTCACTTGCGCTGGGTCTGAGCCATTGGATACTGGGTACCGGGTACTGATTACTGGGTACTGTTTCTCGTGCTAATCTCACCTCAACGTGTCCCCACGCCTGACCGAAATTTTTGGCGAAGCCTACGCCGAGCTTCGCCCCCGTACGCCCGCGCCGCCGATGCACATCCGCTTCTATCCGTTCGTTTCCATCAATAACACCATCCGCTTGCGCCAGTCCGAACTCTATATCCGCCTTTCCGATCTTCTGGAAGGCGCGCCCGACCCCGTGTTGCATGCGATCGCACACATCCTCTTGGCGAAGCTTTACCGCAAACCGATTGACCGCACCCTAAGCGCTCGCTACCGCCGCTATGTTGCCAGCCACGATCTCGCAGCGAAAGCACGGCTCGTGCGGCAGATGCGAGGACGCAAGGAGATCCGTTCCCCCCGCGGACACCACTACCACCTCGAAGACCTCTTCGACGACCTCAACCGCCGCTTTTTCCATGGCCTCATGGGACGCCCCCAACTCACCTGGAGCCGCGACCACGCCCGCAACCGCCTCGGGCACTACGACCCAGCCCACAACGCCATCGTCATCAGCCGAGTCTTCGACGACCCGCGCGTCCCTCGCTACGTGGTCGAGTACATCCTCTACCACGAAATGCTCCACCTGAAACATCCGGTCAAGTTGCGCGGAAGCCGGAGGTGCGTACACTCGAAAGAATTTGTAGCGGAAGAGAATCTCTTCCCGGAAGTCGCACCGGCGAAGAAGTTCTTGCGAATTCTCTGAGCGCTTAAGAAATCTCGGATCCTCGGCGGCGCCTCATCTTCGGCTCACATATACCTTGACACGTATATACTACATAGAGTATATAGAAAGCGTGGAATCCGCTTTCGAAATCATTGCCGAGCCGAACCGTCGGGCGATCCTGAGCCTCCTAGCCTCGTCCCAGTATTCGGTCGGAGAGATCGAGCGCCAGCTTCGGATGTCGCAGCCGACTGTATCCAAGCACCTGCGGGTGCTGCGCGATGCTGGCTTCGTGGAATCCACGGTGGACGCACAACGCCGTCTCTACCGGTTGAGACCGGAACCGCTCCAGCGGATGGATCTCTGGCTGGCTCAGTTCCGCCGGTTCTGGTCTGCTCACGTGGATGCTCTCGAACGCCACCTCGACCGCGCGGATCCCTCAACTCCAACTACGCCATCCTCCCCCTCGAGAAAGAAGACAAGGAAAAGACGATGACCGAACGCGAGCGCTACACACCGGGACCAGCCAACATGGCGCGGGTCCAAAAGGGTCAGGGACAAAATGGTGAAGAGAAGTGGACGCTCGTTCTCGTTAAGGAATTACGCCACGCCCCGGAAAAAGTCTGGCAGGCGATAACCGAACCGGCGCATCTGCGTGAGTGGGCTCCCTTCGATGCCGACGGAAATCTGAGTGCGGTCGGAACAACGGTCAAACTCACCACTGTCGGAGCGCCCGGGCCGCGTATTACCGAAACGACTGTGAAACGGGCCGATGCTCCCAACACGCTTGAGTACACATGGGGAGACTTCGATATGCGGTGGGAACTCGAAGCCGTCGGGGGCGGCACGCGTCTGACGCTGTGGACCAACATCGGTCACCGCTTCATCGCCATGGGTGCAGCCGGGTGGCACATTTGTTTCGAGGTTCTCGATCACCTGCTCAGCGGAACTCCCCTCGGCCGCATGGTCGGCCCGGATGCCATAAAGTTTGGCGGCTGGCAACGATTGAACGCCGAGTACGCCAAGCAGTTTGGTATCGAATCGCCCAACTGGCCGCCTAACGCGGTTCAAAAATCGTAATCAAGGAGGATCGCAAGACTATGCCCCAAGCACCGAAGAAGAACAAGAAGGACTTGTCACCAGCACAACAGGGAGATCTGCTCAGCGTATTGAAAGCCCGTTTTGAGAAGAACATGAACCGCCACCCGGGTCTTGCATGGGCTAAAGTCGAAGCCAAGCTGGAAGCGAGCCCGGAAAAATTGTGGTCGCTCAGTGAAATGGAAAGAACGGGCGGCGAACCGGATGTTGTTGGTCACGACAAGAAAACGGGCGAATACATTTTCTATGACTGCTCCGCGGAGAGTCCGAAAGACCGCAGAAGTCTTTGCTATGACAGTGAAGCGCTGGAGTCACGAAAAGAAAATAAACCAAAAGGTAGCGCGGTTGACCTGGCAGATACAATCGGCATTGCGCTCTTGACTGAAGAACAATATCGAGAATTGCAGAAGCTCGGAGAGTTCGATACCAAAACATCGAGCTGGGTGAAAACACCTCCCGCTATCAGAAAACTTGGCGGCGCCCTTTTTTGTGATCGGCGCTTCGACACCGTTTTCGTGTATCACAACGGCGCGGAATCGTACTATGCCGCCAGGGCGTTCCGGGGCTCGCTAAGGGTATAGCAGGCCGGTCGGGCGTCCGGGGTCACGTCCAACCCTCGCCCCCAAACGCCTGTCGTTTGCGCGATAGGGCCGGCGGCCCGCCGATTTTTCGCGCGGTTCGAGAGTCAGGCTTCCGAGGACTACCCAGCGGCGTTTGTGGATCCTTCCAGCCGTTGTTGATTCCGATCCGCGGATTCCTCCTCGGCTTGAACCCTCGTTTCAAAAGCCGCGAGAAAATCGCACACTCATGGGATACCCGCGCTACTCGCGAACTGCTGCCCTGCGGCGAAATCGCCGAACCTAATTTTGTCGATCTGGAATCGTTTCTTTTTGAAAGCCGCCTACAGAAGTGCTCTCACCCTCCCTTTCGTGCGGTTGTGCGCCCCTCGCTTCGGCGCACTATGGAGAAGGACATGAGCACTCCCACCTCAAGCCTCGTGTCCCCATTACTCCAAACTTGGTGGACGATCTGATGATGGAAAAGAAAGTCTTAGAACACGCGCTCTCTGTGAATAACTGGTGGATGAGCGTTTCGACAATCGCGATTGCTATCGGAATCCTTGGAGAATATGCCCTGGAGTTCGTCTTTGAAAAGGAGATTACGAAAAACAAAACGCGAATGGCAATTTGGCTGTTCTTTGGCGCGGTTGTTATCGGAGGAGTAGTTGGAGAGTGGTTGGTTGAAAGAAGATCCTCCTTGGTGTCGGAACTCCTTCAGCAGGTCAATGATAGCGAAGTCGTCCGTGCGAACGCGGCAGCGGCAAAGACTCAAGCCAACGCGAGGGTTGCGGAAAATCGTGCGGCGGAGGCTCAACGCGAAGCTGCGCGCCTAAGGAAGGCACTGCAACAAGAACGCATGGCCCGCCGCCAACTGGAGGTCGCCGCTACAGGGCGCTCCTTATCCCCGACCGTGCGCTCGAAGATGGTCAAGAGGTTGAAGGTCTATAGCCGCCAGCGCGCTTGGATTCTTTACGAACCCATCGATCCTGAGGCCAGGCAATTTGCCATCGAAATGGCAAGTATGCTGGCCCAGGCAAATTGGATGCCAACGCAACCCGAAGAGACAGCCCTTATTCTCTCTGACAATTCATTCGCGACCGATAGCACCGGATATCGAGGGATATGGCTGAAAACCTCTCATGATCGATCAAGCCGCGAAGCCGGCATTGCGCTTGCCAATGAATTGACGGCCGCCGGATTTGCTCTTACCAGACAGATGGGCCAAGGTGCAGACTGCGGCGTTGTACCAATCGTCTGCGTTACGATCGAACATCGCCCGGCTAGGTCCTCAGCGAGACCTTTCGTAGGTACACTCTCTGGGGCTGATCCAAGTCGGTCGAGGCATCCGTTGATGGTACCGATTCCTGCAAAGTCCAGATGAAATCGTTCCTTTGCCGACATAGAGCCCCTCGGCCCGCCCGGGACCTCGTCCTACTTGATACCCCAGACACCAAGGGCCTGGTCTGCCGTGTGACGCAAATCACACCCATTAGTGACACTCCGCGTTGACCCCGAACCGCTCCTCCTCGTATCCTATTGATATTGAAATTGAATTTCATTTTCATTTAGAAGACCCCTAGTTCGAGGTAGCTCTTTCAATGCTCCAGGCTTTCATCATCACTCTCCGCGAAGGCGTTGAAGCCGCCCTCATCGTCGGCATCACGCTCGCGTATCTGGCCAAGATCGGACGCAATGATCTGCGCAAGTCCGTCTATGCCGCTCTTGGGACCGCCTTTGCCGGGTCGATCGCGCTCGCGGTTGTCCTCTCCCGCCTCAAGTGGAATCAAGATGTTTTCGAAGGCTGGGTCATGCTGGTCGCCGCCGTTTTCGTCGTCACTATGATCATTTTCATGATGAAGACCGGCCGCAAACTCAAAGGAGAGATCGAAGGCAAAATTGGCCTCTTCGCCCGCGAAGACGCATGGATCGGCCTGTTCGCATTCGTCTTCCTGATGGTGCTGCGAGAAGGCGTCGAGACCGTCCTGATCCTCTCCGCCGTCACGCTCAATTCCAGCGAACTAATGAGCTTCATCGGCACCATTCTTGGCGTCGTCGTCGCCGTCCTGTTCGGCGTGATGTTCGTCAAGGGCAGCGTCAAAATTAACCTGCAGAAATTCTTCAAAGTCACAACCGCCATCCTGTTCCTGGTCGCAGCGCAGCTCACCATCGCCGGCCTGCACGAACTTTCCGAGAATCTCGAATGGTTCCCGCACTCGCGCGAAGAGATGGCGATCATCGGCCCCATTGTCCGGAACGATCTTTTCTTTTTTATCACGATCCTGGTGCTCGCCGCGCTCATGGTACTGTTTGAAATGAAGAGCCGCCAACCGGTGGATCTCCCGCCCGCCGGCGCCGCCCGCCGCAAAGCGCTCTGGACCGCACGTCGCGAAAAACTCTGGATGGCTTCCGTCTATGTCTGCTCGTTCCTCTTTATCGTGATGGTCACCGCCGGCTTCATCTACGAGAAAAGTGCCAGCGCGCTCTCGCCCGCTGCCGAGGTCACGTTCGTCAACGGCAAGGTCAGCATCCCGCTCAAAACGGTGTATGACGGCGAACTCCACCGCTTTGCTGCCAAAGAAAACGGAGTGGAAGTTCGCTTCTTTCTTTATCAGAAACCCGACGGAAAGGTGGCGACGGTTCTCGACGCTTGCGAGATCTGCGGCGCGGTCGGCTTTTATAAAGGCGCTCAAGGCGTGATCTGCAAGAACTGCGCCGCCCCCATCAACCCGCAGTCAGTCGGCATGCCCGGCGGATGCAACCCGATCCCGCTCAAAGCCGAGTTCACCGATGACGCCGTGATCATCTCCGAGGCAGAGGTGGCCGCGGGCAGCCACATCTTCGAGCAGAAATAAATGTTCCCACGCCTCGTTTACGAATCCTTCCGCCGCCAGACACGCCGCAAACTGCTGGCCGGAATCGCGATTACTCTGGGAGTCGCAGTGGCGACTGCCATGATCGCCGTCGCCACCGACATCGGCGACAAGATCAATCGCGAACTCCGCAGCTACGGCGCGAACCTGGTGGTCACCCCGCAGGAAGACACGCTCGACGTGGAAATCGGCGGCATCAATCTGAAACCGCCCAGCGACGGCGCGTTTCTGAACGAAGCGGATCTCCCGAAGATTCGCGGGACCTTCTGGCATCACAATATCGTCGGCTTCTCGCCGATGCTCCCGGTTACTGTGCCCCTGGAACGCGATGGTACGCAACGCAACGTTACCCTGGTCGGAACCTATTTTTCGAAGCAGCTTTCATTCGGAAAAGATGAATTCACGACAGGTGTGCGAATAACGCATCCTTGGTGGAAAGTTGATGGACATTGGCCCGATGACAACTTCACGAGCGTCTTATTGGGAGAGCGGCTCGCGGAGCGGATACATTGGCGAGCTCTTCAAACAATCACCCTTGCTGGCCGTGACTTCCATGTGAGCGGAGTCCTCTCCACCGGAGGCCCCGAGGATGACGAGATCGTCGCGCCGCTCGCGGTCGCACAGCAGATGCTGGGCAAACCCGGCGCTGTCCGGCGCGTTTACGTCAGTGCGCTGACTAAGCCTCCCGATGCGCTCTCCGTCCGCGATCCCAAGACCATGTCGCCCGAAGTTTACGACCGCTGGTATTGTTCACCGTATGTCGAGTCGATCGCCTACCAATTGCAGGAGGCAATCCCGCATTCGCACGCCGAGCAGATTCGACAGGTCGCGCAAAACGAAGGCACAGTGCTCTCTCGGATTAAAGGACTGATGCTGTTAGTTACGCTGGCCGCGCTCCTAGCCTCAGCCCTGGCCGTTTCGGCCGCGATGGCGACGGCAATCTTCGAGCGCCGCGTGGAAATTGGGTTGATGAAAGCGCTCGGCGCGGGAAACTTAGTAGTGTCCGCTGTCTTCTTCGCGGAAGCGTTGCTGCTGGCGCTCATGGGCGGCGTGGTCGGGTTCATCGCCGGATCGCTGCTCGCGCATCAAATCGGGCGTTCCATTTTCGCTTCGCAAATTTCGATTCAACCAGTACTCTTCCCCATCATTATGGCGATCGCTGTCTTCGTAACGTTCGCCGGAAGCGCCGCTGCGATACGCCGCGCCGTGAAGTTTGATCCTGTCTTCTCGCTGCGAGGTGGAGCATGAGCACCGCACCCACCGCGCTACGCACCGCGAAAGAAGTTGCCGAGCGCCGTGCGCAGGCTCCGCACACTTCCATGTTTGTGCGTATGCTGATCCGCGCCGCGATGCTTCGCCGGGGACGCGCCGCCTCTGCCCTCCTTGCGATGGTCGTCGCCGCCGCAGTGGCCACCGCGATGATGAATCTCTACGTCGACGTGCAGGCGAAGTTGCGCAGCGAATTCCGCAACTACGGTGCGAACGTCGTAATCGTTGGAAAGAGCGGCCAGTCGCTGGCGCCCGACGCCGTGACGAAAATTGAATCAGCCCTTGGACCGAAAACGCTTGCCGTTCCCTTTGCCTACGCCGTGGCCCGCACGAAAGATGGCCAATCGGTAGTGGTGGTCGGCACCGACTTTGCCCGTGCTCGACAACTCAATCACTGGTGGAACGTTACGCATTGGCCGGACGCCGCCGGCAATTCTGGCCAAACTCTCGTTGGCATGCGCGCTGCCGCCGTTGCCACTCCGGAGCACCAGGCCTTCGATCTGACTTTCCAGGGCAAAGCCATTCATCTCGTCCCCACGGGCCTCCTCCAAACTGGCGCTGCGGAAGACAGCCGCATTTATCTCGACCAGCGCGAATTTGAAAATTGGACCGGCGTTGCTCCGACGACGATCGAAGTTGCCGTCAGTGGAACCGCCGACGAAGTGCAGCAAGGCATGAAGCAACTGGCTGTCGCGCTCCCCGAGGCTGACATTCGCCCCGTGCGACAGATCATGGAAGGCGAGGCCAACGTCTTGAACAAGACGCGTGCCACGCTCTACGCGTCGGCCACGCTAGTCGTGCTCACGTCGGCGCTCTGCGTTCTCGCGACGCTCATCGGATGGGTGTTCGACCGCCGTCGCGACTTTGCCATCATGAAGGCGCTGGGTGCTTCCGAAGGGCTAGTCAACGGATTTTTCGCCGCAGAAGCAGCTGCGCTCGGTGTAGTCGGCGCGATTCTAGGCTTCTTCATCGGCATCGGAGTCGCCGCATGGATTGGCCGCGCGAACTTTCATGCACCTGTAGTTCCGCGTTTTAGCGTGTTCCCGTATGTGCTTGCCGGGAGTATCGCGGTAGCGCTGATTTCGGCCGTGCTGCCAATCGGCCTGCTGCGTCGCGTGCAACCCGCTATTATTCTGAGGGGCGAGTGAAATGCAATTGAGTGATTGAATCATTGAGGTATTGAGGTATTGAGGTATTGAGGTATTGATTCAATGACTCAATGGTTCAACGGTGCTAGTCGGTTTGGCAGTCAAGGATGAATCCAGGATGATCCAGCTTAAGAACGTCACCAAGAGTTACCCGGTTAGCGAAGAACAAAACGGTGGACGCGGCGTGCTCAAGGCCCTCGACGACATCTCTCTCTCTATCGCGCCCGGCGAGTGGGTTGCCATGATGGGCCCGTCGGGCAGCGGCAAGAGCACCATGGTCAATTTGATTGGCTGCCTCGACCGTCCGACTACGGGCGAAATCTGGATTGACGGACAGAATGTTGCCAGCCTCAGCCCGGCTGAACTGAATCACGTTCGCGCGGAAACCATCGGCTTCGTCTTCCAGCAGTTCCATATGATTCCGTATCTCACCGCTGTTGAGAACGTCATGCTCGCGCAGTATTTTCACAGCATGACTGACGAAAAAGAAGCGCTCGACGCGCTCGAACGCGTAGGCCTTCGCGAGCGTGCCGGCCACTTGCCATCACAGCTTTCTGGAGGCGAGCAGCAGCGCGTCTGCATCGCGCGCGCTCTGATCAACGATCCGAAAATTGTTTTAGCCGACGAGCCTACCGGCAATCTCGACGCGGTCAACGAGGAGATCGTTCTCCGGTTGCTGCGCGAACTCCATCAGCAGGGACGAACGATTGTCATGGTCACGCACGACCCGGTAGTCGCGCGCTTGGCCGATCGTCGCATTGAACTGCATCACGGCAAGGTCGCTGCCCAAGAAGTTTTCGCGATGGCCGACGAGGAGCAATTCGACGAGGTCCTCGAAGAACTCTACGCCATCGAAGAGCACGGCCAGATCGCGGAAGTCGCCCGCATGGAAGTCCACGGCGCGCTCCCCGTATCGATCGCGGTGGAAAAAATGGAAGCGATGGGATTGGTCGCGACGCATCCGCATCCCACCCAACCGCACGATCACAAGCCCTTTGTGAACCCCTGCCACGATGCGCTCAAGCCCGGCGGCAGTTCGGTCGGAGAAGGCTCGCTCATCGTTGAACTCACCACCCGAGGACGCCAGCGCGCCGCCGACATCATTCGCCGCCATCGTCTGGCCGAACGTCTCTTCACCGACTCGCTTGCCATGGACAGCGAAACCGAAATCGAGCAGCAGGCCTGCAAGTTCGAGCACATCCTATCGGCGGAAGCTACGGATAAGATCTGCGCGTTCCTAGGGCACCCAAAGACCTGTCCCCACGGCTCGCCGATTCCGCCAGGACCGTGTTGCGGGAAGCAAGTGGATGCGGCCCGGACTTCGGCCGCGCTCTCGCGGCAATAGCCGTTTCTTAAGTTGTCATCCTAATCGGAGTCTAAGGACCCTTGCAGTCGCTGTCGCGGCCAGGATGTATCTACCCCATCAGCCGAAATCCCCTCGTTCCAAGGAACCGCACTCCTTGGCGCGGTGTCTTTGTTAACGAAAGCCCGACAGAACGAGTACGATTCTTCGATGCACGAAGTCTGCCTCAACTCGTGGCCACCCGACGGATGTGAGTGGACTATCGGATACCTATGGCACTGGGTGAACTGGATTGTCCGCCTCGACATCATCTTGCTGGGGATACTTCTGGCTTGTGTCGTGGTTATTGTCGCCCGGACTGGCTGGCGTTGTCACCACGCTCGTGCAGGACAGATTGATGGCTCCAGCAGGAGCAAACTCCTCGCCCGCCTGAGCACTGATCTGGGCAGTCTCAAAGCAATTGCCTCCGGTGCCCCCTACCTCGGACTTGCGGGCACATGCCCGGGAATAATGAGTGCAATCATGTTTGGCGGAAACATGGAAAACAGCACCTTCCAGGCGATGTTGGGAGCGAGGGTAGCTGCAGCACTTGTCACAACCGCTGCGGGAATACTCGTGGCGATTCCGGCGACCGTTTCCTACAACCTTATTTGCACTCTCAAAGATTCGCTCGATCTTGAGGTATCTTGCGACCCTTGCTCGCAAACAAACGGATACCGTCAGTCCGTTCCAAGGCGCGCCTCAACGAAACAGTTTTCTCAACTCCCATCATTCAGCATGATAGCCGCAACCTGCATGGCGGTACTCGTCCTGGTATATTCGTCGTCCTCCCCTCCTCGCGAGGCAACTGGCTTCGGCATCGAACTCGCTCCGGCTCGGTGCGAACACGACGGCTTCCGGCAGATTGTTCTGCATCTAACCGATGAAGACAAACTGTTCTTTGCTACTGAGCAGCTGGAATGGAACAAGCTTGCGGGTCTTTTGTCACAAATTTACAGCGTGCGAGCGCAACGCACGCTCTATCTCACTGTTGACGACAGTGTTCCTTTTCAGACTGTGGCCGACTTCCTAGACATTGTGGAAAACGTCCCGGCCACCACAACAGCCACGCATGTTGGCAATGAAGGGCGCAAACTAGACATCAGGGTTAAACTAATAACTCCCGCGGTCGTGGATGCTCAGTGTCCCACGCTCATCATGAGGGCGTCCCACGGTCGTACTCCCAAATGAGCTCTGTTCGCCCCCCAAATCAACGCCTTCGCAATATCATTTCAACAATGCCCTCAACCCACCGCCTTCGCGACCCCCTAGTCCTGCTCTGCCTGGTTTCCGCCCTGCTGGCCTTCGTCGTGCAATCCGGCGAGACGGGCACTGCTGACACCGCGCACCGACTCCAGGTCACGCACTGGCTTTGGACTTCCGAGCCGCAGGTCTTTCCCCACGAGTATCCCGAGTTCGGCATCCACGGAAGCGACGGCAAGGTGTACAGCTGGTACGGCATCGGGCAAAGCCTGCTCATGCTGCCTGCCGACATCATCGCCACCGGAATTGCTCGCCTCCCGGTCTTTGCCGAATACGAGGACGATCCCGGCGTCCGCAGCATCGTCGTCAGCTACTCCATCAGTATTTTGATCAACGTTCTGACGGCCCTGATCGCCTTCCGGCTTTTGCAGCAATTCCGCTTTTCGGCGAACGAATCCATTGCGGGGGTACTCGCGCTTTTGTTCTGCACCACGCACCTGCACTACACGCAGAACATGATGGAGAACAACTACATCATGCTGCTGACGCTGGCCGGCTTCTCGTTTCAGTATGAATGGCTACGCAGCGGTAACAAGCGAGCGCTGTTCATTGGCTCGGCAGCGCTGGGACTCAACCTGCTGACCCGACTCACAACGGGTATGGACCTGATGGCCGCGGGGTTCTTTCTGCTGCTGATCTTGATGTTCGAACGAATCCGAATTGGCGATCTTTGGTCGCGCCTATTTGACTACCTGAAGATCACGGCTCCCGTGTACGCCGTTTTCATCTTCTTCGAACGCTATTACAGTTACTACCGCTTCGGATCGTGGACCAAAACCTACCTACCGATCTTTGCACGCGAATCATTGCTGAATGACCCGAAACTGCCAGCAACTTATCCGTGGAGCACGCCTTTCCACGAAGGCGTACTCGGCGCGTTGTTCAAGCCCGAAAAATCGATCTTCCTATTCGATCCGCTGCTAATCCTGGCGATCATACTGCTCGTGCTCTTGTGGAAGCGCCTCTCTTCGGAGCTCCGCGCTTATGCCATCACTTCCCTTTTACTGCTGGCCGGCCATATCGCGTTCTACGCCCGCTACACGTTCTGGGCCGGCGATATGTCATGGGGAGATCGCTACGTTTCGACCACGGTGGAACTGGCCGTACTCACGGCCGTGCCGATGCTGCTACACTATCGCGCGACTCTAAGCCGATGGGTCTGGCGCGGTGGACTTGCCATCGTCGCGGTCAGCCTCGCGATTCAGGTTGCTTCCCTCGCGTTTTGGCTGCCGCTCGAAATCTATCAGATGGAAACGCGCGGCCACCCGACGTTCGTAGTCGCGCTACGCTTCAAGAACATTGCCGCATTCGCTCTCGGACAAATGGACGCATGGAGCCTGACGAACGAGAACATGACCTACGACCCATGGGACTACGTCCACATCACATGCTGGAATTTTCTGCCGTTCCTGTTGCGCCGTGTTGGGGCCGCGCCCGCATGGGTAGTGAAGATAGCATTTGCAGTTTGGTACGCGGGGCTGGCGGCGTTTGCGTGGAGCCTGCTGCGATTGAGAAAAGTGGTTTATGTGAAATGAACTTTCACTGCGCCGCAGCCCAAGCCTTGTACATCGCATTCATCAAGTCCTGATGCTTCCCGTCATAGTCCGCGCTGAGTTCCCACATGAAGACTCCGCCGAAGCCACGTTGCTTCATGATGTAGCTAGTCTTCAGACTGGTCGAAGCCTTGTCATCGTAGGTGATGAACTCCAGCGAGTTTGAATTGACCATATAGGGAGACTTGGCACTCTTGTCGCGTCCCTTCTGCCATGCCGATGAATGGAGCAGCCCCTTGAGGTAGTCGCCGTAGTTTCGTTGACCGGAATTGCAACTCCCGCACGCCGCCCATATCGCATCCACACCCTCGAAGACATATCCGTAAAATGGAGTGCCAATGTTCAACTGCGCAGGTGGCACACCGTAAGTGTTCGCATACAGGTCCATCGAGTTCTTCACGCTCCCACTTTGAATCGGGTCCGCCTGATCCTGATACAGCGGAGAATTCAGCCCTGCATATCCGGCCCATGAACCTGTGAAGTCGTAGGTCATCACGTTCATGAAGTCGACGAGCGGTGCCAGTGCCGGAATATCGAAGCCCTGTCCCCAAGACTGCGGATTGGACGGGGTTGCCATCGAGATCAACCACTGCCCTGCCGGCAATTCGTTGCGCAACTCCTGCATGAGCGTCGTGCAATCCGACGCGTCTTGGGCGTTCGGGATTTCCCAATCGATATCCACGCCGTCGTAGCCATTTTGCGTTAAAAAAGCGTGCACGTTCTGCACGAAGGCCTGCCGATACGCCTCGACGCGCGCCATCTTGTTAAATCGTGGTCCCTGAATCCCGTCACCGCCGCCGATTGAAACCAGCACTTTCACGCCAGCCGCGTGCGCCTTCGAGATCAGGTCCGGCTCGATAAAACCCTGCGGCATATCGAGCGTCCCATCGGCCTTCTTATCCAGCAACACGAATGCATGCGAGATGTGCGTGAGCTGGCTGTAAGGAATCTGGGCTGCCGAATATGTGTAAGGAGGATTGTTGTACTTCGACCACTCGGGGTAATAGCCCAGCAACCGTTTCGGCGAACCTGGTGACTCTTGCGCCAATACGGCGCACGGCAGCATCGCCATCAATACACCGAAAATTGTCATCAGGAGTCTGAACGAGAGAGGTAGCGCTTGCCTTGCCGAATACGTCATGACATACACCCCGCTAATTGCGGCCACGCTCCCTGGCCACACTGTATTGAAACGATTTTATAAAGGCCAGATCGAGGGTACAAGCACAATCGCGAGGTCCACCACTCAGAAGGGCTACCACGACACCAGAATCTACTTCTTCCCAAAGAACTTCCCGAATCCCACCCGCACCTGCACCGTATTGATCCCCGGATTCGGCGTGGTTAGCCCGGCATTCGAAATATGCATGTAGCGTAACTCCACCGTCCAGGCATGCTCGCGCAGAATATGGAATCCCAACGCGGCGCTCGAGGTGAAGTTAATGGTCGAAGTCCCTGCCGGTACTTCGTGATTCGTAAACAGCGTCCCGCCATTCAACTCCAGATACGGCTGCACATCGCCGCGCGTGGCGAAAATCCATTTCAGCGCGAACGGGTTCACCCCGGCGCCGTAAACCGTCCCCTTCGGTTGAAACACCATGAAGACTGGAACCGCGTCCACTGCGTACTCGAAACGCCCGCTGAGAAACCCCGGTCCATGGGGCGCTGTCAGAATCCAACCATAGCGCACGCCAGCGTTCCAGACGTTCGTGTTCTTCGTGCCGCCAGGGACCGACCAGCCGCCGCCGGTCCAGACTTGCAACTCGTGACCGCCTTCTTCCGGGCGATCCTGCGCCACGGCAAGCGAGCCCGTCGCAATCACGTACGCCAACAGCAAGAAAATCGCAGACAACCGTTTCATCATCCGATGGGAAATCAAGATCAAAACACCTCAATGGAAACCAAACACGAAACAATACGCGAACCCCGGCCGAGAAACAAATCTTTCCCGAAGTTGCCGTAAACCCCATGATTTACGCGACTTCCCTGTGCTCGCTGGCGCATTGAATCCTCACCCAAGACGGCCTACGCGTTGCTATACTAATAGGACTTTGCCAGTGCGTCCCTCGTGCCTGGCAGCCCTGGGTGCAGCAATGAGACCAACATTTACGCTCGGAATTGAAGAGGAGTACCAGACCGTAGATCCGGAAACCCGGGATCTGCGTTCGCACATTCACGCCGAGATCCTCGAAAAAGGAAAGCTGCTGCTGCAGGAACGCGTCAAGGCCGAGATGCACCAATCGGTGGTCGAGGTCGGCACCTCGGTGTGCGCCAATATTAAGGAAGCCAAGGACGAACTCAAGAAACTGCGCCGCGACATGATCCGCCTGGCCCGCGAGAACGGCCTGCGCCTGGCCTCGGCCGCCACCCATCCGTTTGCCGATTGGCGTGTGCAGGAAGTCACGGTGGACGACCGTTACAAGAATCTTGTTGAAGACATGCAACTCGTGGCGCGCGCCAACCTCATTTTTGGCCTGCACGTTCATGTCGGCATCGAAGATCGCGAGACTGCGATCCACATGATGAATCACGCGCGCTATTTCCTGCCTCACCTGCTCGCGCTGTCCACCAATTCGCCATTCTGGCTGGGCATGAATACCGGGCTGAAATCGTATCGCTGCAAGGTGTTCGACAAATTTCCGCGCACCAATATGCCGGACTACTTTCCGAGTTGGGGCGAGTATGACAACTACGTCAAGCTGCTGATCAAGACCAACTCGATTGATAACGCGAAGAAGATCTGGTGGGATATCCGCCCGCATCCATTCTTTAATACGATCGAGTTCCGCGTTTGCGACATCCCGATGCGCGTGGATGAGACCATCGCCCTTGCCGCATTGATTCAGGCAACGGTGGTGAAGCTCTATCGGCTTTACGAAGCGAACCAGGGATTCCGACTCTACCGGCGTTCGTTGCTTATGGAAAACAAGTGGCGCGCCGCACGTTACGGTATCCACGGCAAGCTCATTGACTTCGGCAAACAAACCGAAGTCCCCGAGGGCGAACTGATTGAGGAGTACCTGAGCTTCGTGGACGATGTGGTCGATGAACTCGGCTCGCGCCAGGAAGTGGAATACATCCGAACCATCATGAAAATGGGTACGGGCGCCGACCGGCAACTACAGGTTTATCGCGAGACGGGCGACATGAAAGCCGTCATGGATTACATCATTGAGGAGACAGAGGTGGGTGTGGAAGAAGAAGAGCAACAAATGCCCACCGCCAAGGCCGTCTGATGAGTTTGAAGACCGACACACAATCCACTGCACTTTCCAGCCGCCCATTGAATCAGCTGCCCTTTGATCCGCAACTGACGCCCGGCGCTCATAACGCCGTGGTGGTCTGCCTGCGCATTCTGCCCACTGAAAAAGTCACCGTGATCACCGACGAAGTCAGCTTGGAGATCGCGGCTGCGCTCGTCCATGAACTGGAAGCGTTGGGCTGCCAGTATCGGCCATGGGTCTTAGAGGATCTCGCTGAGCGTCCGTTAAAGGATTTGCCGCAACCGATCGCGGAGGATCTCGCCACCAGTCAGGTCAGCATTTTTGCAGTGCAGGCGCAGACGAATGAACTGCGGTCACGCATCCAGATGACCGACATCGTGAACCGGCACAAGATTCGCCACGCTCACATGGTCAATATCAACCGGCAGATCATGCTGGAAGGCATGCGCGCCGACTTCCTGAAAGTAGACCGTCTCAGCGCCAAAGTCGTCGAACGTGTGCGGACTGCCAAGCAGATTCGCGCCAAGACTCAGGCCGGAACCGATCTGACCGCGGACTTGAATCCGAACTACAAATGGATCAAGACCAGCGGCATTATTAGCACGGAAAAGTGGGGCAACCTGCCCGGCGGCGAGATTTTCACAACACCTGGCGAAGTCAATGGGACGTTCGTGATCGACGGCGTCGTCGGCGACTATCTCTGTGCGAAGTTCGGTGACCTGAAATCCACACCGTTAACGGTGCACATCAAGGGCAACCGTGTGGTTGAAGTTCATTCCAAAAATACCGAACTGGAAAAAGATTTCTGGGCCTACACTCACACTGACGAAAACAGCGACCGCGTCGGCGAGTTTGCGATTGGCACCAACATCGAACTCAAAGACGTGATTGGCCAGATATTGCAGGACGAAAAGTATCCGGGCGTGCACATTGCTTTCGGCAATCCGTACGGGGCACACACGGGCGCCGAGTGGTCTTCGACCACGCACATTGACGTGGTCGGCCGCAATTTCGACATTTGGGTGGACCAGGAACAGATCATGCGGAACGGGCAGTTCCTGATCGAAGCATAACGCAACGGGTTCGGCCCTTACTTCGTGGACCTTCGTGTCCTTTGTGGTTTATGCTCTCTGTCCGTCCCTCGTAGTCGCCGGGGCCAGTGATCGCCATAAGAAATGATCCCAGCCTATCGCCACGCCTTTAACGCCAGCTTCACCCAGGAAAAATACGACCGCCTGCGCCGCGAGATGATTGCGCGATGTGGCATGGACGTTCCTTTCGCACTTTGCGAGACGCCGTGCTTCTTTCCCAATTCGCTGGTTGAGCGCATGGGTGATGACGGCAAGGCATTGATCCGGCAACTGGTGGACAATCCCGACTACCACGCCCGCTCCGAGAGTTCGATCCCGGTCCGCTTCCGCGTCGCCAACGAAGCCGCGCATCCTATGTTCATCCAAGTGGATTTCGGCTTGGTGCGCGATGCCGCTGGAGAGTTGCAGCCGAAACTTGTCGAACTCCAGGCCTTCCCTTCCCTGTACGCCTACCAACCGGTACTGGCACAGGCGTACATGGATGTCTTCGATCTGGATCCGAACCTTCGATACTTCCTCGGCGGGCTCGACTCCGCTTCATACAAACGGATGATGAACGACGCCATCGTCGCGGGGCATGATCCCGCTCGTGTCGTCCTCATGGAGGTCCATCCCGAAGAGCAGAAGACACGACCGGATTTCGCGCTGACCGAGAAGCTTCTGGGGATCCGGACAGTCTGCATATCGAAGATCCGCAAACAGGACCGAAAACTGTTCTATGAAGAAGACGGTAAGCAGGTCCCGATCGAGCGCATCTACAACCGCGCAATCGTCGATGAACTGGAACGCAAGAACGTTAAGCTGCAATTCGATTTTCGCGATGACCTCGACGTGGAGTGGGCGGGCCATCCGAACTGGTATTTCCGGATCAGCAAGTATTCCATTCCTTATCTGAAGCATGTGTCCGTGCCGCGAACCTGGTTTTTGGATCAGCTACCTGAGGTACCGGCGGACCTGGAAAACTTCGTGTTGAAACCGTTGTATTCCTTCGCCGGCCTCGGCGTGGTCATCGCTCCGACCAAGAAAGATATAGACGCCATCCCTTCCGACAAACGCAGCGAGTACATCTTGCAGGAGCGCATGAATTTCACTCCCGTCGTCGAGACCCCACACGGAGCCACCAAAGTCGAGCTGCGCATCATGTACATCTGGCTCGATGAACTCGTGCCGGTGTTGACGATCGTCCGCATGGGGCGTGGTCTAATGATGGGCGTGGACCAGAACAAAGGCCTGGCCTGGGTAGGCTCTTCGGCAGCACTGGTGGCTAAATAACTCCCAAACAACTGGCGCCCGGTCTTTTCCTGCTACTACCCTTTGTGACGCAGAGACGCCGTCTCCGTGACTCCAATCACGGACCTTTCCGACTCCGTCCACCATAATGAAACTGGATAAGAGGGTTTATCTCTAGGCGGTACCGGCAATCGGCGCTTGCGCCGAGGTTTGCCAATCTTGCATTTTTTGGTGCTGCGTTTGGCATTCCGGAAAGGAGGCCTCGAACGTGCTCTCCATCTACGTCTTGCCGTTCCTGGTCGTAGGACTGGCTTTGGCTTTCGCGTTCCGGAAATCAAACCGCGCCGAAACCAAAGCTCTCGCCGATCAACTCGATCTCGTCCAGAGCAAGATGAAGCAGGTGGAGCGCGAGCGGGACATGGCGATGCAGGAATTGTTCCGCCGCTTTTCCGAAGAAGGCAAACTGAATAAAGAGAAGAGCCAGTTCCAGGCCCAACTTGCCGAATACGAGAAATACGCAGCACTCGCCCAACTTGCTCTGGGTGCAGCCCACGAAATCAACAATCCCCTGCTGGGCATCCTTTCCCACCTCGAACTGGAATTGAACTACGCCCAGGGCGAAGAGCGCGCCGAGATCGAGCAGTGTATCGAATGCGCTCGCCGTATCTCGGTAACTCTGCGCAGCCTGATGAACTACGCGCGCCCCAGTCCGCTCATTCTCAGCAAGGTCAACCTGGGCCGCCTCGTCTCCGACACGCTAACATTTCTCGAACATCAACCCATGCTGCACGGACGAATTCTCGAGAACCGCGTACCAGATGATCTACCCGCCATCCGTGTGGATGCCAACCAGCTTTCGCAAGTGCTCATGAACCTACTGCTGAATGCCGCGCAGGCCACTTCCGAAGGAGGGAAGATTACGGTATTAGCGAGTCGGGTGCCCTCGGGTGATGCCGTCGAAGTGCGCGTGATTGACACCGGGTGCGGCATTCCGCCGGAGATTCTGCCGCATGTCTTCGAACCTTTCTTTACCACCAAGCGCGGCAAGGGCACAGGCCTGGGCTTGAGCATCACGCAGACTTATGTGCGCAGCCACGCCGGCGAGATCCAGATTGAGAGCGCTCCGCACTGCGGCACGACCGTGATCATTACGCTCCCACTGCGCCACAATGAACCGCACCCCGCAGAACTTGACAGCAAGGAGGTCATCATTCAATAGCAATGTCTTACTCGGTGCTAGTGATTGACGATGAATCGCTGACTCTGCGCACGATCAGCCGCGGCCTCACCACGGACGGCTTCGAAGTGTTCACTGCGGGCTCGGGCGAAGAAGCATTGAAGATTTTCGAGCAGGAAAAGCCTGACCTCGTTCTTCTCGACATCGTGCTTCCCGGCATTGACGGCGTCGAAGTCCTGCGTCAGATCAAGGCGGCTGCTCCAGCCAGCATCGTTGTCATGATGAGCGCATATCACATGGTCGATCGTGCCGTCGAAGCCATGAAGCTTGGCGCCTACGACTACCTCATCAAGCCTTTCCACCTCGCCGACCTGACCACAACGCTCCAGCGTGCATCCGAAATGCTTGCCTTGCGCGTGCGCGTGCGCGACACAGTTGAGATTGCAAAAGGCCAATATGACTTCGGACGAGTCGTCACCTTCAATCCCGACATGCGGGACATGCTGGAAATGGCTCGCAAAGCCGCCGAGAGCGATCACACCACAATCCTGATCCAAGGCGAGAGTGGCACCGGAAAAGGGGTACTCGCCCGGGCCATCCACTACGCCAGTCCGCGCGCCAGCCAGCCGCTGCTCGAACTCAACTGCGCGACTCTCCCCGATGCTTTGATGGAAAGCGAACTGTTCGGTTTCGAGCCGGGGGCATTCACCGACGCTCGCCGTCGGAAAGAAGGGCTCCTTGAACGAGCGCACAATGGAACTCTCTTCCTCGACGAAATCGGAAACATGTCTGCCAGCGTGCAAGCGAAACTTCTGCGCGTCCTCGAAGAAGGCACTTTCATGCGGCTCGGCGGCACTCGGTCCATTAAGGTGGACGTTCGCCTCGTCGCCGCCACGAACACCAATCTGAAGGAAGCGGTCGTCCAGGGCCGTTTCCGCGAAGACCTTTTCTATCGTTTAAATGTTGTGCCCCTCTTTATTCCGCCTCTGCGAGAAAGACAGGAAGACATTCTGCCCCTCGCGCTCGACATGGTGAAGTGGTTCAACGAGGAATTGAAAAAGAGCTTCATCGGGTTCACTCCCGAAGCCGCCGAATTGTTAGTGCGCTACCCATGGCCAGGAAACATTCGCGAACTCAAGAACGTCATTGAGCGGACCATGATTCTCGCACCCGAAGGCAACATTGATGATTCCTGCCTCCCCGAAGAGCTCCGGGAGTCCGAGGCATCCGCTCCGTCGCCGCCACCCAATGGAGATCCCTGCAACGAAGATCCCCTTATGACGTTGCGGGAGCTCGAAGATAGCTACGTACAAAGAGTTTTGGCGGCAACTGGGAACAACAAAACGCAGGCGGCCCGAATCCTGGGAATTCATCCCACATCCTTACTTCGACGGTTGAAGAAAGAGTCCGCCTGAGCCAGAAGTAACCATCCAGATCCTCCCACCCCTGCAAAACGCAGTAGCGTTCTGCAAAACGCACTGGCTCCGGAGCGTATCGGAAATCTGGCGGCGCGCGTAACTCCTAGTAAATACGAACCAAACACAATCGGCTCGATTCGCCATCCACGTGCACTTGCTCTAAGTGCAAGCGGTGTCAGCATTGAGCGTCACCGCACTGCACTTGGAGACTGTCATGTCCATACTTTTTGTGCTGCTGACCTTCCTCATCGTGATCTCGGTGAACTACTACATCCATCTTCCCCAACCGGCGACGATGGAAACCAAAGTCTCTGTCCGTCCGCGCGTCCCAATCATGGCTAAAGAGGCCGGCTTCTCCATCCCGCAGGACTACGCATTTCATCCCGGCCACACATGGGTTTCTCGGGAGGCGATTGATAGTGCCCGCATTGGGCTCGACACATTTGCCGCCGAACTGGCGGGCAAGATCGACAGCATCGAAGTGGCTGACATCAGCCGCTGGGTTCGCCAAGGCCAGCGCCTCGCCACCATTCATTCCGAAGGAATCAGCTTTGATCTTCTCTCGCCAGTCGAGGGCGTGGTCATGACGGTGAACCAGGATGTTGTGAAAGATCCGACTCTCGCCGCGCGTGATCCTTACAAAGATGGATGGATCGTGATGCTGAAATCCCCAGACCTCGCCACCAATCAGAAGAACCTACTGCAAGGCCCGATGGTCGCTCCGTGGATGCACTACAACGTGACTCGCCTGAATACGGCCCTCGCGCAGATGAATCCAGCATTGGCACAAGACGGCGGCGTACCAGCCGAACAAGTTCTGCACAGCCTCGAACCCAGCATGCGCAAGAAGCTGATCAAGGAATTCTTTCTGAACTAGGGAACCCGGTGAGCTGTGGAACGAGGAGACAAGACAATGCCAAGAACAAAAGCAATTCTGATCGACATCACGAAATGCATCGGCTGCCGGAGCTGCGAGCAAGCCTGCAAGCAGATTCACGGATTCCCTGCGGACACCGAAGCCCATCTCTCGCCGACGGCCCTAACCGTTGTCGAGGAGCGCGGAGATCGCTTCGTTCGCCGCATGTGCATGAACTGCCAGGATCCGGCCTGCGCCTCGGCCTGTCTGGTCGGCGCGCTAAAGAAGACAGATCTCGGCCCGGTGACCTACGAATCTTCGAAATGCATTGGCTGCCGTTATTGCATCGTCGCGTGTCCATTCAACGTGCCCCAGTACGAATGGTCGAAGCTGGTTCCGTACGTGAAGAAGTGCGACATGTGTTACGCGCGACAGGTCAAGGGACAGCCGCCCGCGTGCGTGGAAGCTTGTCCGGTGCAGGCATCGATCGTTGGCTGGCGCGAAGAGATTCTGGAAGAGGCACAGCGCCGCGTGCTGCTGGACTCGAAGTACGTCAAGCACATCTACGGCAGCGAAGAAGCTGGCGGCACTTCGGTCTTCTTCATTACAGACGTCCCCTTCGAGAAACTCGGCTTCACGGCGCTGCCTTCGCAGGCAATGCCGATTCTTACCGCGAATGCCCTGGGCGACGTCCCAACCGTGGTCTTGGTTGGCGGCAGTCTGCTTGCTGGTCTTTACTGGATCACGAACCGCCGCAAGCACGTGGCTTTGGCCGAAGCGCAACAAGCTACTGACTACACAACCAGCACCAAATCAGAGAGGAGCTGAGTATGTCCACACTTTCAGTCTCAAGACTTTCCATGCCGAAGTTCACGCTTTGGCGAGCCGTTGTCGCCGTGATCTTCGTCGCCGGCCTTTACGCCACGTACGCGCGCTTCGCACTTGGCTTTCATGCCTCTACCAATCTGGCGGACGCGCAGCCTTGGGGTCTGTGGGTCGGACTCGGCACGCTATGCGGTGTCGGCATCTCCGCTGGCGGATTTGCGATCGCGGCCGCAGTCTATCTGCTCGGCTTCGAGCGCTATCGGCCGATCGTACGCGCTTCAGTATTGCTCTCATTCCTCGGTTACCTGACGGTTTGCACGGGCATGATGTACGAACTTGGGTTGCCGTGGAGAATCTGGCATCCGATCTTCATGTGGAATCGGCACTCGATCCTGTTCGAGGTCTCCTGGTGCGTGATGCTCTACACAACTGTCTTGAGCCTGGAGTTCTCACCGGCTCTAGTCGAGAAGATTCCGATTCCGCGTCTCCGCGACTTCTATCTGAAATGGCATCACGAACTGCTCATCGGGTTGGTGCTGATGGGTGCAGTTCTTTCCTCGCTGCATCAATCGTTTTTGGGCGGACTCTATCTTCTGGCCAAAGGCAAAGTCGATCCGCTGTGGTATAGCCAGTATTTGCCAACGCTGTTCTACTTGTCTGCGGTTCCGGCTGGGTTGGCGGCAACGATCATGGCGGTTTATCTCTGTACTCGATCGCTGAATGCGCGTGTGGATCCCGGCATTCTCACGGAGATGAGTCAAGTGATCGCGCCTTTGCTTTATGTCTATGCGCTGTTCCGCGGCATTGACCTTTTCACCCACGGCGGCGCGGCCCGCATCTTTGCCTGGCGCGAGGAAACTGGACTGTTCTGGCTGGAGATTGGCCTCTTCGTCATCGCTCCGATCATCCTGCTCAGCCAGGAGAAGATCCGCCGCAACCCGCAACACCTCTACTTCACCTGCTCTCTCGTCGTGATGGGTTTCATCGCCAATCGCTTGAACATTTCGGTAACGGCGTTCCAAAGCACCTCTGGCTTCTACTACGTGCCGAAGTGGACTGAATTCGCACTAACGCTCGCAACCGTGACGGCGGCAGCGGTCATCTTTCACTACGCGGTTCTCTATCTCGACATCCTGCCCAAGAATCGGGTTCACGAGGCGTCAAAAGAAGATGTGACTTGGATGGTCACACCGAATCTGATCGGTGGAAGAGCGTAGAGAATTCGGCAAAATCGCTTGATGAGCGCCGTTGGTAGACTCGACGGCGCTCTCTCTTTTCCCATCACTTTCTTCACGACATTATGTCGTTTGGCTTGACCGGACCGGTGAATTACACTGAATCGCTCCATTGTGGACCCGGCGGCCTCTTGAGAAAAATGCGAATCCTTCTGATCACGAGCGCAGTTCTTCTACTGGCATCTGTTGTTGTGGCCGAAACCCAGCATGAACTCAACCTCATGCCCATGCCCGCCTCGATTCAAGCTGGAATAGGGCAACTCCAGATCGATCGCTCCTTTTCAGTTGCCATCGCCGGATCCAAGGATGCGACCCTGGCGCGCGGAGTGGACCGATTTGTTGTGGAACTTTCCCGCCAAACAGGAATTCCCCTTCAGGCACGACCGAGCGACTCGACAAAGCCGACTCTGCTGCTCCAAGCCCTCCGCGGAAGTGAGCGAGTGCAAAAGCTCGGCGAAGACGAATCTTATGAGTTGGTAGTCGACCAGTCGGGCGCGAAGCTCACTGCTCCAAATTCTTTAGGCATCATCCACGGCCTTCAGACTTTCCTGCAACTGGTGGAAACCACCCCAACGGGCTTCGCCGTGCCCGCCGTGACCATCAAAGATCAGCCTCGCTTCCCTTGGCGTGGCCTGTTGATTGACGTTGCACGCCACTTCATCCCTCTGGATGTGCTCAAACGCAACCTCGACGGAATGGCAGCGGTAAAGATGAACGTTCTGCACTGGCACTTGTACGACGACCAGGGCTTCCGGGTCGAGAGCAAGCGCTTTCCGAAGTTGCAGGGCGGGGGGTCCGACGGACTCTATTACACGCAAGCTGAGATTCGCGACTTCGTCGCTTACGCCCATGATCGAGGCATCCGAGTTATACCTGAGTTTGAAATGCCAGGCCACAGCCGTTCGCTGTTCGCCGGATATCCGGAACTGGCGAGCGGGCCGGGGCCTTATAAAGTCGAACCTGGCGGTGCCGATGCTGTCTTGGATCCCACACGCGAAGTAACCTACAAGTTCATCGACAAGTTCATTGAGGAAATGGCCACCCTCTTTCCTGACGCCTATTTTCATATTGGCGGAGACGAGGTCAACGGCCATGAGTGGGATGCGAATCCGAAGATCCAGGCTTTCATCCACGCTCATGGGATGAAAAACAATGCGGATCTGCAAGCTTTTTTCAATCAGCGTCTGCAGAAAATTCTGACCAAGCACCACAAGATCATGATGGGATGGGATGAGGTGCTGCATCCGGATCTGCCCAAGACTGTTGTCGTGCAGTCGTGGCGCGGACAGCAATCGTTGGCCACCGCGGCCCAGCAGGGCTACAGCGGCCTGATCTCTTTTGGCTTTTACCTTGACCTGATGTGGCCGGCTGCGCGGCACTATGCCGTCGACCCAATGATCGGCGAGACAGCGTCGCTGAATCCCGCGGAGAAGAGTCGCATCCTTGGCGGCGAGGCCTGCATGTGGTCGGAATGGGTAACTCCCGAAAACATCGATTCCAGAATCTGGCCACGCAACGCCGCCATTGCAGAACGACTGTGGTCTTCGCCCGAGGTACAAGATCCAGGCTCGATGTACACGAGGCTGGGCAAGTTAAGCTGGCGTCTCGAATGGCTTGGGCTGACGCACAGGTCCTCGATGACTCCTGCATTGCATCGGCTGTCAGGGACCGATGACATAGCTGCACTGCATACCCTGGCGGAAGTCGTCGAGCCGATGAAAGACTACGCACGTATCAGTAGCCTAAAGGGTACGTGGGATTTCCGGGCCCCTTTAAACCGACTGGTGGACATCGCCCGCCCAGAGAGCGATCAGGCAAGGCGCTTTCGCGATTCCGTGCAGGCGTATGTCGGAAGCGGCTATCAAGACCGCGCCGCCGAAGTACAGATCAGAGCCCTTCTCACGGCTTGGCGCGACAACAACGCCATACTGCATCCCGTTCTAGAGCAATCTTTCCTGCTGCAAGAACTCGCGCCCCTCTCGGAGAATCTCTCCTCTTTAGGAGTGGCAGGTCTGGTGGCGCTCGACTCTCTCGCGAAATCCGCACCGCCGTCAGATTCGTGGAGGACAGAACAACTCGCACTCGTTGAGCGGGCAAAAACGCCCAAGGCCGACTTGCTGCTCATGATAGCGGCACCGGTGCAGCAGTTGATTGAAGCCAGCGCGGGACAGGTCCAGAAGCCGTAAATCTGATGTCAGGCCTGACGATTTCTTGATCTCAATTCATTTGACCTGAATACCAAACTGCGTCACAATCGGCGCGGTTGGTTGGAATTCCCCTCCTGTTGTCCATCCATGAAAGGAGTTTCTATGGCATTCAACGGCTTACAGCCGGCTAGTGGGCCTTTCTTTCTTGCGCCCGGAGCCGCTACCTGGATCACGGTCTGGTTCGGCGATCCTGGCGATGACCACGGCGCCCAATGGATTATGGCGCATCCGATTTCCGCTGACACTCAGCCGCCCGCTCAACTCACCGTTTCCGATTTCACCAAGGAACTGCACTACTCGATCGGGCAAGTGCAGGAGAACGGGGCGCCCGTCTACCGCTACTTCGACCCTTACTACCGCTATTCGGTGACGGTCACGAATACCGGAAGCAGCGGAGTGTTCTTCAACGTGCAGGGCGGCGGAAACACATAAGGAGGAGTCGTTATGGCATCTACGAAGCGAATGTTGCTAGTCACCGATGCGGCCGGTCGAGTATTGGCCGCGGCTCATCCCAACGAAGGCAGCGCCTCTAAGATGAATGTTGGGCTCGCACCCATGCCGGGACAGGAGATCCATGAAGTCGAAGTACCGGAGGCTCTGCTCCGCTTGAAGGCCGGACACGAGTTTCACATGGCGCTCTCGCATGCAAAGTTTCAGCAGGCGACCGGCAAGTTGGAATTTCCCGAAGTCAGCTACAAGAAGGTTAAACATTGAGAGTCACCCGCTAGACGGCGAGACTGCCTTTCTGGCGGGCATTTCACTAAAATGCGAGGCTGGCATGGCGGTTCGCGTCCGTGTATCATAGCCGCACAATTTCGCCGCGCCGGAGGATCCCACCATGAACTATCGCCAGGCCTTAGCCATCATGGCCTTATCTGTGGCCGTGATGACGACGCTCACCGTCGCTCAGAATTCTTCCTCTCTCAGTGCTCAAGGTCGAGGAATCTCCAACCGTGGTCTGGTCTCCCATGGTCCACAGGGCGTGAGCGGTTTAACGTTCACCCTGATTGACTACCCGGGCGCGATCGCGGAGCAGTTCCCGTTCGGCATCAACGATAGCGGCAAGATTGCCGGCTACTACAATCTTCCCGACGGAACCGCCAGAAGTTATTTGCTGCAGGGAAAAGCATTCAAGGACGTGGTCTTCCCGGGAGCGGCCGTCACGCTGGCCTTCGGCATCAACAAGTCGGGCACCGTCGTCGGAACCTATTCCCCGACCACTTCCAGCCTTGACAGTCACGGGTTTACTTTCAAAGGGACCTCTTACAAGAGCTTTGATTTCCCCGGCTCAACCTACACGAACCCGTACAACATCAATGTCAGCGGCGACATCGTGGGCATCTATGCCAACGCAGATATGGTGGCCCACGCGTTCCTGCTCCACAAAGGGACTTTCACGAGTTTCGACGCGCCATTCGGCCAAGTTCTCACCGCTCCCTATGCCATCAACAAAAAGGGGACGATCGTTGGCATCTACCAGTTACCTCAGGATGGAACGAACCACGGGTTTATTCTCGACAACGGTACGTACACACAGGTGGATTTCCCGGGCGCCGTTTCGACGGACCTCAACGGAATCAACGATTCCGGCGATATCGTCGGCGACTACACCTCTGACGGTTCCACGTACCACTGCTTTCTGTTGCGCGCTGGAACCTTCACCAGCTTCGACGTCCCCTTTCCGGGCTCAGCGTTGAACGGCGCGACCGGGATCAACAACAACGGTCAGATCATTGGAACGTACGGCGCCAACGACAACACGACGTTCTACAGCTTCGGGTTTCTGACCAGCCACTGAGAGTGGGTGCTGAGTCGGAGGAACCTGCGGAGCGCGTGGAAGTCCGGGCTGCAAGAAATAGCTCATATCTTATGGGTGACGAGCCGCGGGTTCCTATGCGTGACAGGGAATTGGAAATGATTTCACTAATGCGTCATTCGCGTGTGCTGGCCTTTCTTCTTTCACTCTGAGCCAGTTCTTCGCGATTTGTCGCATGTGCAGGTAGAAGGGCAAGTTCGACCCTTCGTGGGAACCCGATAACACGGGGATCCGGCGCGACGGAACCCGTGCTACAGGCATCAACAACCAACTGTCAGATGGTTGGCCAATACGGCGCCGACGCTGGCAGCATCGCTTGCAGTTTCGCCTTCCTCGCAAATCAAAGGACGCGCTTCGAGACGGCCACAGAATTCCTGAGCCCACTCAGAGTAGTCCTTTAACTCGGGCCCAGGCAGTTCATTTCCTTCGAGATCGAGGACACTCATGAAGAACACGGCAGTCCCACTCACTCTCTCCATCGCGTTCACTCTTTTCTTCAGCTTGGCTACCGTGCCCGCTCAGGCACAGAACATCGCTCCAACTCTGGACTCCAGCTTCATGCTGGCGTTCGGCTGCAACGAACTGGCGCAGTCTGATGGTGTCAACGGAGTCGGGGTCACCAGTTGCGACTACCCTGCGGCCACAACCTTCGACGGTGCCAGTGATTTCAACTGGTCCGGCGACGTCGACAGTTACTATCTCGGCTTCTGTGGCTCCCGCGACAGCAGCGGCGACTACTTTCCTTTCGGCACGCCGATTCTACCTATCGCCGGATCCTCGGACTGCAGTTGGATTGTGGGAGGCTACAACTTCATCTATCACAACGGAACTTTCTTCGACGGCAGCGGCGGAGTGCAAACGTACTGGTACCAGATCCTGACAAATTCGCTGGGTGATGCTTTTGTGCTCGGTCAAACTGCCAGCGGAACCATCCTGGCTAAGTTCAGCGGCGTCAACAACAGCAGGACCTTCGCCACGAGCATCTCGGTACCAGCGTCAGTGATGGCTCGCGATAAAGGCGGCAACATCTACTTGGCCGGCAGCGGTCAGATCACGAAATACTCTCCAAACGCCGGGCAGATGCTTTACACGAAGACGATTCCTGGAGCGTTCATCGGATCCATCTCAGTTGACAAATATGGCGACGTCTATCTGGCGGGCACAACGAATGGGGGCATTCCCATATCGTTTGCACCCCAGCCACAACCGGGTGGCGAAACGGATTCGTTCCTGACCGTGCTGAGTCCAAAAGGCGATCGCATTGTCTACTCCACCTACATTGGCGGAAGCGGCGGCGATTATGCGGCGGGCGTGAAAGGTGGCAGCGGCGCCTCCGTGATGGGAACAGAGCAGTCTTACGACTGGGATGGAAGACAGGGCGAGTGTCCGGGCGAGTACACCAACTGCTCGGAGGCGATCTTCGTTTCCACTTTTGGCCCGTTCCGCAATTCCACCTTGCCGACGAAATTGGCTTTCGGCAAGCGGGTGGTCGGGACCACGACTATCAAGAAGGTGACGTTCAAGAATACTGGAGACATGCCTTTACACATCACCGCGGTACAAACCACGGGCACGGAATACGCCCAGTCCAATACCTGTTCGGCCCCCGTTAACCCGGATAAAACGTGCTCGATCACGGTAGCATTCACTCCGTTTTCGGTGGGCGAGCACGACGAAACACTGACGGTGACAAGTGACTCCCTGGTCAGTCCGCAACAGATCATCTTGACCGGAGCGGGCAAGTAACTCTGGTCCTCCAGATCAGCGATTGGAGTCGCTAAGGCGGGCGCGATCAAAACGGGCCCACGCCTTGTACCTGGCAAAGTGTGAGCCCGTTCGTCTTAGCGTAAAACAGTTATCAACGTTCCTAGGGCAACGGCGTCACTAGTAAACCCGTGAAGGAAACACTCCTACCGATGAGACTCCATTGCTACTGAACGGATCAGCAAACGGCGAGCCCGGAAGTTCCAGCGTGCAACCCGTCGTATTCTGTATCTTCAAAAGCGCTACCGAAGAGGGCGCTCCATACTCGGCTACTGCCAGTGCGCCCCCTGCTCCAGCAGTTGTGATGGTGTTCAATCCAGCTGGGGTCGTCCAGAAAGACGGCGCGAGAGCGGTGGGATTGGTGTATGCCCCCGTGCAGGTTCCAGCAGCAGAGACAACCCCAGTCACTTGGGAGACCCGCGCCGTTGTGACCTGGCCTGACGCGTTGTTCGTGATGTAGAGATAGAAGTTCCCTCCAACTGCCGCCGGGCTGAGCCAAACGTCCCGCGAGTTCAGTCCGGGCCCCAGATTCACGCCGCCAGCGGACGCCGGTCCACCGAAATCAGCCGTTGGTGTAAGCGCGCCAGTCGGCATGATTCGAGCGGTTTCCACTTCGGCAAACCCAGGTTGCCTGTCGCCAAACACGGCGTACTTGCCGTTCTTGGTAATGTCTACGCTCTCCGGCAGTCCGCCTTGAGCACCGGAACCGGTAGAGAAAAAGATGGCAAGCGGTGTCAGCGTCCCGCCGCCAATTTTGAAAGACTGGATCGAACCGTCTCCATAAGTGACGACGAGAACGTGAGGCCCCGCCTTCGTGACCGCCATGCTCATAACCGGCGTGCCACCCAAGCCAACTGCCGTCGTCGAAGAACTCCAGAACAGTTGGCAATTTGGCCCAGCTTTGTAGAAGGCAATCTTGTTTTCTCCGGTGAAGGCCGCAAAAAAATACGGGAAGCCGACACGGCGGTCGATTGCGAGAGGAATGTATTTATTGATAAATCCGCCACTCGACGGATCGTTGTAATTACCGACTAAGGTAAGCGCACCGCCGCCGCCGATCGAGAAGGACGCGACATCCCCGGTGGGAAACGACGACGCTCCGAGTGGATCGGAAACGAACAGGCAGTTCGATCCCGCGATCGTGCCCGCCACATCGTGCACGGGCGCCGGAAATGCTGCAAATCCTGTGCTGTTGGTTGCGAACGGCGAGCCTGTCATCAGAGACAGAGCCGGACCTCCAATGACGGTGTATCCGGTGGCGGTATTAGCACCGGAGATCGGGTTGTTGTCGTTCACATAGACAAACTGCGCGCTGACAAATTGCGGGCACAACAGGGCTCCGACAAGTATCGCGCCAAGCGCAAAGCGGTTGGACGTTATTCTCATGTTGTTCTCCTTGTGACGATG